>Ga0209811_10000135_pt1 | contig 33940 bp, 37 predicted proteins | sample Coa_R1_6_FD_187161 | JGI IMG/M metagenome (GOLD analysis project Ga0209811, IMG submission 187161) | Surface soil microbial communities from Centralia Pennsylvania, which are recovering from an underground coalmine fire. - Coalmine... | ecosystem: Environmental > Terrestrial > Soil >... | reverse complement strand
TATGGAACAATCAGTAGCTCGCCAACTACAACAGCTGTTCTTCACACGCTACCCCGGAATCCTAGTCTGGCACAAATGGGCCGAATCCAAACTAGTAGCCGATGGCCAACTCTCCTCCGCCTCCGGCCAGACTCGCCTATTCTTTGGCCGGCGTTTCGGGGCGAATATGCACGATACTGTAAAGGAATTTCTCGCCCACGAACCCCAATCAAACACTACGTGGGCCACGAATATGGCGATGCTTAACCTATGGAACGACCCCAAAAACCGCCGCAGCGACGGCAGTCTAATCATCGAGCCGCTGCACCAAGTTCACGACGCTCTGTGTGGCCAGTTCCCAATTGACCACACAGAGTGGGCTCGTGCCAAAATACGCTCCTACTTCAACAACACCCTCACCATCGCAAACCAAGAAGTCCTCATCCCATTCGACGGCGCCTACGGCCCCAGTTGGGGCGAGCTTCCATACAAGCTGTGAAAGTAGAACAAACATTCGATGGACTATACCACTACCACGAACTTATGGTACCGCTCACCAAATGGCAAATCTACAATTGGGTAAACGAAATTTACTGGCGCATCAAATTTAAAATTCCATACCCTACAAAACTATGATATGTCCAAACTGCAACAAAGCTCTAGATATTCACGTAGCAATCGGCTACAACGACAATCCACCGGCTCCAGGCGACATCATATTCTGTGCTTACTGCCGGATGCCACTAGTCCTCGAAGCCAACGAAACCCTCCACGTCATGTCTGAGTTAGAAAAAGCTATCCTATCAGACAGCCAACGCAGCGACATCGAGTTTGCCTCACGCCTTCCAAAACCAAATCCATGACAACAATACCACAAAATGTAAGTAGTCGTTACGCTTATCGCCTTCTTCGGGAGGGACGTAATGATCCGTTTGAGTTAGTCAAAGTTGATCGGCATGAATCCACACATGACGGATTAGTCGTCGGCCACTATTACGAAGCCACCATCGTCAAGCGCATCCTAATGAACGGCCCCAACAGTCACACAGCCTCAGGCGCCACACCCCAGCAAGCCGTCGAACGCGCCCTCGAACGCGCCGGAGTAACATTCATGTGAAGCAAAACCAAGAATTCATCTGTGGATTCCTCATCGGCATCATGACGTACTGGCTACTCACCCACCTCCCACTATGAAACAAACTTTCGTTTATAAGTTCCGTAGCGGTGACATAAACAAACCAATATCCAGGGAGCAAATCGCTACCGCCCTAATCGAAATCGCAAAACAGCTTCGCCTTCCAGAACAACCTGATCCAAATCAAAGTTACTGGTATGAAACCAAGGACTTAAGTTTTGATCTTACAGGCATAGGAACATATGACGAAGGTTCGATAAGACTAATCACAAATCTATGAAGCCCATGCTCGCGCACCTATATGTGCCCAAGCGTATAACGTTCCCCTGTCATGTCCAGCCCAAACTCAACGGAGTCCGTGCCCTATACCAGGCGGGCTACTTCCAGTCTCGCGATGAAATCCCCTGGAGTAAGGACATCCTATCGCACATCTCTAAGCCCCTACGTGAGATCTTCAGCGACTCCGTCATCCTCGATGGCGAGCTGTACGTCCACGGATGGCCACTCCAACGCATCAACGGCGCCATTGCCACCAACCGCCACGATCTCCGCGACGACACACACCTAGTTGAATTTCACGTCTTTGACGTCGTCGATTACCGCCGTAACTTCATCAACCGCTTCACCGCCCCCGCCAGTATCCTCACTGATACACAGCACCTCCACAAAGTAAAAGTTGTAGAAACTCACCGTGTAGCGGACACCGACAGCGTTAATTACTTCTACGCTAAGTGGGTGGAAATGGGTTATGAGGGCCTCATGTACCGACTGGGAGACTGCCCATATACTACACCTTCTGCGGGCCGCGGCATATCTGACAAGAATAATCGAACGTGGCATTTGTTAAAACGCAAAGACTACCAGGACGCTGAATTCCGTATCGTCGACATCGAGGAAGGTATAGGCAAACGCACCGGCATGGTCGGCGCCTTCGTCTGTCAAACGCCCAGCGGCACCCACTTCAAGGTAGGGACAGGACTTTCCGACAATGAAGCGACACATTACCTAGAACACCCGCCCATTGGTAAATTACTGAAAGTCAAGTATCTTTGCTTAACCGAAAACAAAATACCGTTTAATCCGGTTTCCCTCGCTATACTAGAATGAACAACAAAGACCAAGACATCGACGACATCGTTCAAACCCTCCGCCAACTAAAAATATCGCAGATCCGCAAACAACTTGAACGTGACGCGCAACACAGCCCCGACCGCTTTTTCGCTGTTGCTCTCTTCATAAACCTTGCCAAGGAGCAGATGTGATCCTCCGCGACTACCTCGAATACGCCTCAGACTGTACCGAAGTGCCCGAGATGTTTCACGTTTGGGGCGCGTACTCTGTCATAAGCTCATGTATCTCCCGCCGTGTGTGGTTTCGCATGGGAAACCTCACCATCTTCCCCAACCTCTACATAATGTATGTCGGCGATGCAGGCAACGGCAAAAGTATTGCCATCGACCGCGTCCGTAGCATTCTCAATGGCGTAGAGTACAAAGCCATCTCCAACTCCGTCGAAACGCCGGAGGGCCTACTACGTCACATGAACGGCCAACCAGACAAAGACCCACCAATACCTTCGCCGGTCGCTTTCGATACCTTGTGGCCCGACGGCATGGTCGCTCCCGTATATCCCATAACTATCATCGCCAACGAATTCGTCAACTTCATCAATAAGGCCCCTGAAAACTGGATAGCGTTCCTCAACGATGTCTACGACCAAGACAATTATACATACCGTACCAAAACACAAGGTGCAGATAACTTGATCGGCCCCTACGTCGGCCTGATCGGAGCCCTGACCACTGAAGTTTCATCTGATCTACAAAACGCCCGCGTTATATCGTCTGGCTTCGCCCGGCGCACAATCTTCCAGTACGGCGTTCGCGATTTTGCCAACCCCTGCCCGATCCCCGTAGTCAGCGATGCAACCGCCGAGGTCAAGAAATCCGTAATTAAACAATGCACGGCGCTCGCCAACTGCAAGGGCGAGTTCCGCTGGACTAATGACGCAAAGGCCACCTACGAACGCTGGTACATAATCAGTATGCCAAAAACCCAAGAGATGCCCACGCACCTCCGCTCGTGGACTACGTCCAAACCCACGCAAATCATCAAACTGGGTATGCTCACCGCACTTGCCGAGAGCCATGACCTCGTCATAGAAAAACGTCATATCGACCTAGCGCTCGCCTATCTGGACGTCATGGAGAAAGACCTCTTCAAAATCTTTGGCGGCCTTGGTCGCAACGAACTCGCCGCCGTAACCGTCAAGATCCTCGATATCATCGAAAAGCATCGCGATCCCGTCCAAGAGTCAACGCTCCGAGACCGCCTCTGGAATGACTGTCGCCCGCCGCTCGATTTCGACGCCTGTATAAAGCACCTCGTCAGCAGCCATCGCATCGTACGCTATCAAACCAAAATTGGCGATGAAGTCGACATTCTCGTTTCCACCGAGATGAAAATGCACGAATTCATTACCCGCACCGGTGCAAAGGTAGTGTCCTAGCCACCAGGCATCCGCCGCTGCAACCGCTCCGCCATCCGCTGCAACTCATAGCGGCTCGCGTCAGGGTTCTGTTCCCGCAGACTGTCCATCAGCACGGCCTTATTTACACTCGTCCTAGAACTCGCCGGGTCTGGCCTCACGCCCAAGTTCATCAAAAGCCGCATCTTCAACTGTTGCCGCTCCATCTCCGTCGGCATCTCGGCAGATGGTTTATAATGCATTATCCGCAACGCCTTAGCATACTCCTCACCAGCGCCACCCCTTCTCAAGTCTCTAGGAAGTACTATTTCAGTCGTCTGATCTACGATAGTCTGCGCGCGCTTCCTCAAATCAAACGCAGGATCTTTCTTCTTTTGTTCCAGCAAAAACTGATTCACCACATCAAATCTTCCATTCGCCATATTATCAGCCAACTCACCGTTCTTGCGCTTCGTCTGTTCGTCCTCCATCTTCTTCGCCTGAGACGAGATACGCTGACTATCGTTAAAGTCCCTAAGTCTTTTCGGATTGAATCCCAGCACCATACCCGCCATCTCTCCACCCGTTGGCGTAATGATTGGTTTATCGTTGTAATCGCGTATCTTCCCACCGTCGGCAACCATCTTTATCGTCTTCTTAAGGAACGGCGGCAAAATCTGTGTCGCGCCATCGAGATAGTCGCCCTGCATCATTTTCCTAACGCCCTTCACCGCATTAACTGCAACACTCGGCAAAGGTCCAATAATCCCTCCTGCGTCAAAACCATTATACTCGTTTGCACCAGGTATATTCCCCATACTCAGCCGGCTCTGTGAGTCCCACCCAAACATGCTCGGTATCCCGATCGCCGCGGTATCCGACAGCACATTCCCGCTCTCCTCGTCGCCAGTAAACAGCTTATTGGTCCACTTCTTAATATTCTTGTGCACCTCAAGCTCTGGGAATACCTGATTAATCACGCCCAACGCTCCCGACACGAACGGCAGTCCCATCGTCCCAGCCAGCGCAAACTGCGTAGCCATCAACTGCGCGAAAGCCAACTTACCATAATACTTCTCGCTCGGTGTAACCTTCGGATTAAAATCATTTCCATACTTCAGCCAGGTCGCCATCTGACGTGTCGATCCAATAAAATACGTCTGTAGCGTCGAACTCATCAACGCCGCGTTCTTGCTGAAGTCATCGCGGCCAGCAAACATACCAATCGACCTCGCCGCTTTACCCCCAGAATCATTCACAAACTGATTCAGCAGCTTCGCCTCGTCGTACGCCTGTTGCCTATCCATACCTTGCTCCCTGAACAGCTTGAACGACGCCCTCGTTGCTACGAAGTTGTTCATCTTCTCCACCATACGGAAAAAGAACAAAATTTTGTCCATTTGCCCAGAGTGCAGTTGACTCAGCTTTTGCCCCAACGTCTGCACACCCTTCCGCGCCATAACATTCTGCAGATCCTCTAGACCCCGATTCGTTGGATCTTCCTCATAATAGATCGCGCCAGTATCATCCTTGAGCATCTGTGACTTAACCCACTCTTCATCACTGCCCATCGCCGGCTTCTTAGTCGTCTCCTGCGCCAACGTCTTGATCGAATCCATGACCATGCCCCATGACTTCAACGGATTGCCCGTCCGCGCCGTAAACTCACTCGCAATTCTCGTCATGATCTGCGTAGCGTTTGCCATCGCACTCGCCGGACTAAAGCCCATAAACCACGACGCAGCGAACCTCCGCATCTCCGTCGCCAGTCCCGGGTCTCTCTGCATTACATTCTCAACCAGCTTCTTCAAGCGTCCTTGTATATCAGGCCTCGCCACAATCTCTGGATCTTTCAGCCACGCCCGCGCTTGCGCCCTCAACTGTTCACGCGTCCAGAAACTAGACCCGCGATCCAACCACGACAGTTGATTTCGTACAAAATCCACCTCTTCTTCGCCGCGTTTGAACTTTTTGGGAATGTTTGTCGTCAACCCTCGTTTCTCGCCCTCCAACCTCAGATCCGCTTCCATCGCGTCTACGATCGAACTCGCCCTCAACTCCTTCATCTCGTCCGTGCCCGCCCCCAACACCTCCTCCATCGTCTTGAACTGCGCCTCTTCCAGCTCACGTAATCTATCCAAATTCTGCACTTTAAAGGTCGTCGGGATATCCTCGTTTTGATTGTTTCTAGCCAGCGACACTACACGTCCGCCCCGTTCCGCCGCCAACACACGCCCTTCCTTCTCACTATTTACGCGATCAAACAATACCTGCCCGCCTTTCGCGTAGTGCAAATCCCACGTGCCATATCTAGTAGTCGTAACCCATGCGGGATTGGCCTCATTGAACTCAGCTTGCATCTGCAACATTTGATTCGACCGCACCGCGTAATCCGCCATCTTTTTATACGCTTCAGGACCTAGTCGCGCCTGCATCTCCTGTAACCTTGCGGCAACCGCCGGGTCTGCTGGATCGGCTCCCGCCAACCGCAAAAGCTCGGTCATCGTCTGAAAATTGAATTCGGCATTCTTGCCCGTAAACCTCGAAAGCAAAGCCGCACCATTCAGCGCCGCAATATTAGTCTGCTTTGCAAGTATAGACGCGGCCTGCACCTTGTTCATCGCAATTCCCTTATCAACCAATCCCTCAATCGCGTCCCACTTACTTGGTGGCACCGTCCTCAACAGCGCTTGCACCTCCGACGAACTCCGATCCAACTTCACCGCTGCGCCATCAGTCTCTCCCGCAACCCTAATATTCTCAAACATCCACTTGCTCGCAGGCTTGCGTATCGTTGGATCCTCGTAATGTTTCAGCTGCTCCGCCGTAAACCTCGCCGGCCCAAATTTGGACTTATCGCCAAGATTCAGTCCCATCGCCTGCTCCGCTGCCAACAACATCTCCTTTTTATTCGGACCCAGCTGATTGATCTTAGTAACCAGCTCTTTCGTCGCACGTCCTCCAATCCGCGCCAAAAACGCCCCATTGCCAAGAAACCGCTCAAAAATATTCAATCGTTGTTTAGTGGGATCCCGCTCCGTCGCCGCTTGTGCAATCTCAACCCTCGCATCATTCGCCGGCACATCTGCCGCATACCGCGCAACCATGCCCTCCGGCGACACCGCAGACATCGCCTTCCACGTCTTCTCAGCCTCCACAAACGCCGCTTCATGCTCCATTATACTACCCGCGCGCCCCAGCAACGTTCCAATATGATCTCTATTAAACTTCTCCGCACCCTCAACATACGGCGCAACCTTAGGGTCTAGCATCCCATTCACCGCACCTAGCACATTCCTCACGTCCCTCGCAGCCGAATAAACATAATTCGTCACAGCGGGATCAAGTATTTTCAACTCATCGCCAACCGCCCGGTCACCAGTCAAAACATCCTTCACATACTTATGCAAACTGTCACTACCAAGAGTCCCAATTCCAGTCTCTCGAGACGCGGCCTCACTCACCGCCAAAAACTTCGCAAATGCACTGTCATCGCCACCAACAGCCTTAGCTAAAAAGTCCTGTAACTCGTTAGCCGCATTTTTAGTCTCCGCCGAAAAACTCGGCGCCTTCATCACCTCATTAACCACATAATTCGCGTCAAACTGCCTGCTTCCCCCCATCCTCGCGATCTTCGCCACATGTCCCGATAGCGCATTCGCCTGGTCAGGCGTCATCCCCTGATTCTCGAAATACCTTTGCGTATAACTCTGTACCGTCGCTACATAGTTATTCAACTTCACCGTCTTACCCGTAACATTCCACAACTCACTTAGCGCAGAACTACTCAAGTCCTTATTGAGTAACTTCCCAGTCCACTTTATAAAGCTATCACGTGCAGTTCCGCCTCCAATACCCCTAATCTTCGTCAAGTCATTTATGAATCCGCTAGTGAACGCCTGCGTAATAAACTCATGGTTATCCAACAACGCATAAACCTTATCCTTTACCGACTGCGCCTCCCCACTTGGATACAGCTCGCTCCAATTAGTCTCACCCCTCGCACGTCTCTCAAGCCACTTTGTCTCAATTGCTCGCTGCGCAACCCCTCTAATGTCCTCTGGCATCTGCTTAGCCACATGCTCACGCAATCTCGTCAACGCATCATTAAATTCCGAGTTCCAAGGCTGATGTATCTGCCGTAACGTCAATGCGTGTAGCATCTCATGCATCAATGAATTATCAAACCCCGTCTTTGATTCCATTGTATGCCCAGGCATCACAATTTCAACATCACCCGCTCCATAAAGGTTCGCCTCTGCAGGTTCTTGACTATCTGAATACCTTACCCTAACCTTATCGAGCAGCGGTAGATACTTCTCAAAATGCCTCGCCAAATTTGCATACTTCTCCGACGACTGCGTCTGCAAATACCTCAACGCACTTCGCCCATTATTACCCACCGAACTAACAAGTGCTTTCTCAGTCGTATTAATTGGTACAAACGGCTTCGATGCATAATCTACCGCAGACTGCTGTTTCTGCCCCAGCACATCTCTCAACTGTCCCGCCCAATCCGCCACGTGCGGCTCCCTAATCCACTCGGACAGGTCACGTTTCGTAATGCCATATTTCTTCAGCATCGCACTCCGGCCCATCGTAACATAATCCATCAACTTTACCGCATCCTCTACATGCGGCGTGCCGTGTGCGATCTTTATCAACTGCTCTTTGAGTATTTGCGTTATCGGTCGGCCCTCCGCCGAGTCTCCTCGCGGCAACTGATCAATTTCACGGAAAGTATCTCCCAACCCCGGAATCACCTTCGTCCGTAACTCCGCCTTCAGTGCCTCCACATCCCCGAACTGCCCCAGTTTAGCCGCCACCGCCGGATCAGTCTCAATCAAATTCAACAACCTATCACGGAAAAACTTTGGTCTATTCCGATGCTCCTTCTGTAACGCGAAAATCTTCGCCGCTGCCGGGTCTTTAAACGAGCCTTGCAGCTTCGTCATGATATCGCCAGTTACAGTCCCCGTCGGCTCAGTAGGCGGTGTTATCCCCGCAGGCTTGACAACACCTTCAGGAGGCGCCGCAGTCTCCGTAGGCGCAGGCGCCAAGTTACCATGCGCCTCCGCTGGAGTCATCTTATTGATCTGGTCCTGACTAAATCCCTTCGCCAGCAAGTCAGCCTCCATCCGCTTGGTAATCATCACCGGCACAGAAGCAGTCGTGGCCCCAGTAACAGGTGGCTCGGCCGGAGGCGTCGCGGCTTTCGCGGCCGTCGCCTCATTATCCGCCCTAACCAGATTCCTAGTCTCGTTAACTATCGCGCGAATCGCCGCCCGTGGATCGCCGGCTTCACCCGTTTCAATGCGGTTACTAATCTCAACGTCGTCAACCAGCGGTTGGTTATACTTCGCCTTTACGCCATTAATCGCATATACCGCACCACTCAAATCTCCATCGGTCTTCGCGACATCAACCGCCTTGTTGACATTGTCCAGCGCCCGATCAACGTCCAGCGTCCCGTTATCCCTCACGCCGTACTCCGCATGATAGCCCTCCGGCACCGCGAACTGCCCCTCCGGTAAATCCTTTGGATCCATTGCACTATTCCACCCAATGACCTTCCCAGCCAAGTCACCGTTCGCCGGATTATCATCAACCTGCAAAAATCTATGCCCTGACGCCTCATCGAGCAATTTCCCAGTCACATTGCGCCTAGTCGTGTTTTCGTCCATCTGCGCCCCAAACACATTTCCCGGCTGCACACCTTGCGTTTGCCCTAGCTCCTGATCTTTCTCCGCAACCCTCGCACGTTGCTCATCGCCCAGCGTCGTCCCCTCCTCTTTCAACCCAGCCTGAGTCGCCCTCGTGTCGTTAATCGTAGCGTTGGTCGTAACATTCTCTGCTGTCGCCAAGTCATCAGTTTCAGGATAAACGTCATCAGGTGCTTTATTCTGTGTCTCCTCTGTGCGTCCAACCGCCTCCTGCGCCGCCTTCGCAATATCTATCGAATCCGTAAGTGCCGCCGCACGCTCTCTGCTGGTTCTCCCCCCGAGCGCTGCTCGACCGCCCTTGGTTAAGTGCAGCGCCATGAACGGACCCGTGCTAGCTATATCGAGCAGCGCACTCGTGGGGGAAATATGGTACGGCTGTCCCGTTATCGCGGCCTCGCCCGCCGCACCCACCTGCTGCGCGCCGTACATCGCAACATTAGCACCAGTCAGCCCCGCCGCACCCTGCCAAAGATTCGTTGGAACCCGCTCGGCAATCTCAACCGCGGGTTTAATCCCCTGACTTGCCGCCAACGCCGCAAGTGGCGCCTCCGTCGCCTCGTACGCCGCGCCTTTAATCAACGGCACACCGGCCGCTCTCCACCCCAGCTCCGTACCAAGTTGTCCAACCTTGGGCAGCACAAGTCCCAATCCTCCAGCAAGAAAACCTGCTGGAATACTACCCGTCCTTTGATACGTTCCCGCACCCATCAACCCCGCCGTCGCCGCAGTTCCCGCATACGCACTCAAGCCTCCCGTCAATGGTGCCAGCGCCGCTCCAGCGATACTAGGCGCCACATCCACCACCATCCGCGGGAATCCATGACCAACCGCCCGCCCATATTCTGGGTTGCCAATCAGCCCTCCAACATACTCGCCCGCTCGCCCCGTCAACTCCGGCAGCCCCGACTTCTCCAACAGCTGGTCAATGCCATAACTCGTTCGCTTTATCAGGTTATCATTAACGCCCTCCGAGAACAAATCGGAATCCGTCCTCGCATTTTGCTCCTGACTCCAATCGGACAGCGAGTTTGTGACCTGACCATTATCCTTCAGGATCTGGTACAGCTCCTGTACATCACCATACGGCAACCCAGGCATTACGCAGGAAATCTACGGTTAATAGTCATCCTCTTCACGTCGTCGGGACTAACGCCCTTAAACGCTCCCAGTTGCGCCCACTGATTAGCCGCGCTATTCCCCTGCATACCCAACGCGGCCTCAGGCGTCAGCTCAGGAATCTTATTAGTCTGCTTAAACCAGTCAAGTCCACTATGACCAGCCATTTCCGCGTCACGATTCGATATTGCCGCACCAACCGGATCTTGCAAATACCTAGCCGCTTTCGCCTGCTGCATCGGAGAATACATATCAAGACTTCTATTCCCCAAATCCAGTTGGCCCTGCAAAAGCTTCTGTAACTCCTCAACCGGCAACTGTTGTCGCTGCTGAAACTGCGGCCAAGGCTGCTGACCTTGCCCTTGTGGTTGTTGTTCCTCTTGCGGCTGTTGTTGTCGCCTCTGTTGATTTTGTCTAAGTATTTGTATTAACAACTGCCCCCAATCTGGAGGTGGTTCTTGCATCATTGCCATAACATTATTCCTTTCTAAGGTTGATACGGACTATAGGTTTCAGGATCTTGCACCGCCTGAGGATTCTTCATATAACGGTAAATATCCCTTACATCAACTGGTATCCGCGATCCCAGTAGCGGTCCCGCAGCCTGCATTAAATCTTGAAAACTCAAACCAGAAGGCAAACTTGGTGCTTCAACTCCTGTACCATACTGATAATTTGTTGGTACGCTACCTGGCTTTGCCAGTGGCTGTTGTTGCTGCAAAACCTGCCGTACAACATCCATATTAATTTGTCCAGGCATTGCGCTAGGCCCACCAGGTGCATATTCAAACTCCGACTTAGGCGCCGGCGCAGTCGCCGTCACCGTCTGCGGAATCCGCTGCGTTCCCGTAAGGTAATTCCACGGCGCGTTTTCGCCCTCCGCCGTTGGTGCTGGTGCTTGCGCTCCCCCACCCTTCGCCGTCGCCGCCGTCGCATCCGTAACCGGCCATATTTCGCTATACCTACTCCAAGGAAGTGCTTTCAACAGCTCCGAGTCCTGCTGGAATTCCGGCTCCAACCTAGCCATCTGCGCCGCCAACACTCCCTTATTACCCTTTTGGTATATAGGGATCATTTCCTTGGTTATCTCACCAGCGCGCTTTCCACGTGCGGCCTTCGCCTCCTCACCCTTGGCCTGTGCGAGTTCTGGTATCAGCAATTCAAGTGATCTACGATATGAAGCAGCCGGGTCTGGCTGGCCAGCAACTGGTGTTGGATATTTACCTACCAACTCCGTCAACGCATTTATCCGAGCATCTGTACCAGTCTGTTTCCCTTCCTCAACCTTACGTAGATAATCTGCTCTGTCAATTTCGTTCTTAGCTAGTGCTGCGTTAATGTCAGCCTGAATCTTTGTGATGTCAGCAGTGGTCTTCGCCCCTTCACGACCTTCAGTCGTTTCAAACTGTCTCGCTTGTCGCCCCTCTTTGGCCTGCTCCAACATCCACTTTATCTGATCGCTAGGGTCAACGTAACCGCCATCCTTGTCACCATACCCCGCCAGCTTAAGCATCGAGCCAATATCCATACCACCCACATTAGGCGGTCCTGCAAACTGAATTCCACTAAACCTTCTAGCAGCCATAACAATTATCCTCTATATAACGTATCGTACTGGTATTGTGGTCCAGACGACGCTCGCGTCCTCTCATCTAACGATTCTTCAGGAAATATGTTAGGGGCCTTACCTTTCCTAGTCCTTCCTACACTCCCACTCGTTAAGCCTTTCGCCAACGCATACGGATTAGATCCACCCAGTGGACTCGTCAATCCCGGCCCGAATATACTTTTGCCAATCTCGGCTTGCGACATTCCGCCACCCTGCTCGCCGGGCATTATAGGATCATCGGCGTACGCCTTTAAAATAATCGGCGGTCGTCTATTCTCCGCCATAGCCTTCTTCTGCTGCTGGTCAGACCACGTTCCCAACTGCTGTTGATTCATGCTCCGTGGAGCCCACAAAATCGGACCCTTACCTGCAGTATAAGTATTTTGATACCCCATCCCCGACGTCTGACTCGCCGTTCCCGGCAAATCGTGTCCTTGCGGCTGACTTTGTGCCGCCCTAGCGTTATTTATCGCAGCCGCTCGTGCCCAAGCATTTGCGCTGTCCTCCTTCATCTTCCGCTGCAACGCATATGCCGCCGCCCAATCAACATTCGGCTGTCTATCCGCCGAGATATCTGGCGTCACCATTCCCGGTATGCTCTTCGCACTCGCCGGAATATCTGAAAACAATTGCTGTGCCATAACCTCACCTCCACATTTTGCTCAACACGTCCTCGCCCAACGCAAACGAACTTCCACCCCCTCCTGTACTCGGCCCCCACATTCCTGTCTGCGCATTGGGCTGCAAAGGTTTCCCCGTCGCCATATCCATTTTCGGCAACGGATTCCCACTTGCATCCGTTGGCCACCCCACCGCGCCCGGATTAGTCGCTGCCAGCTGGTCATACGTCCCCTGACCGCCCGCCGCCAAATACTCAGCCTTCATCTTATCCACATCCGCGCCCCTCACACTTCCACCCCACTCCTTTGGGTCCATTGGGTTGTGGTAACCGCCACTTCCTACATACGCTTGCGTAGACGGTCCCGACAATCGACTTATAGCATCCGGACTCAACTTTCCACCAAAAGCATACTTCTGGTACATTTGCTGAGCCAGCGGATCATTCCACCCTTGCCCCGTATACTTATACGGCGCGGCTTTTTGTGTAGCCGCCGACGTTGTCGGCGACGTTACACCAGGCGCCTTCTGTGTTAAATCAGTAGCCATACGGAACCTCCTCTACCGGCGCAAACAGCTTTGCCGCCACTGCCGGATCAATTCCCACCTGCTCCTCCGGCTGTGGCACAATTCCCTGCTGCGGTATCATTTGCACCTGTGGTTGCTGCTGTACCGGCACCGGCTCCGGTAACCTTGCTCCACCGAATTGGTTCACTCCTGTAATATCGAAGTCTGGCATAATGTCCTTTCTATTTCCCCGGCGGCAACGGCGTAGACGATCCGCCAAGATCTAAGTTTACTGTAACAGTATTACGCTCCTTATCCATCCGCGCTAACCTGCTGAAATCTGTCGGCGTAGGCAACTTATCCTTCGCACCCTCTGTAATCGCCGCGTTATCTACTTTCCGTTTTTCACCAATCATCTTATGATCACAAATGATGTTTTCCTTACCCAAAGTCTCTTATACCGATCAATGTTCATCGACACCGGCTGCCACCCTCCAATCGTATTGATGTAATCTGTTGCCGACGGATTCGTCGCTGAAACATTAAATTTATCCGTCGTGCCCCCAAAATACGCATCCCCAGTAAATTGCACCCCCATCCCCGTCAACGCATTCGTCAACACATTAGGAATATTAATCGTATACGACAAACCTTTAAATACAATATCCGTCGGCGCCCACGTAAACAACGGCACTGAATTATATGCCGGAGGATTCAAAAAGAACTCCGTCCTATCAATCATCACCGTAGGTACAGTAAATGGTGCTCGTACGCCCACTGCATACTGCACATCCTTCCTATTCGCCGCAGCCAACGCCACCAACGCAAAGCTCAAATACGTCAGCAATCCCGGAAACGTAAACTCCCTCGTAACATAAACATCGAACGATGCAGGGAAAGCATTCAGTGTACTAACTCGCCGCAACTTATGCACCGCATCAATATACCGCTCCTCAAACTCCAAGTCATACGTGCCCACTGTATAAATATCACCAAGTGGAACAATAGTTTGAGTCGTGTAAATGGGCGTCTGTAGATCCGTATTGAACTCAAATAATGGAGACGCGCCTGGAAACACCGTCAGACCCGCATGAAGTTTCCACTTCTCCTGCAATGCATTCGTTCCATCAATCGGCTTCAGGTTAACATCCGTCGTTCCAAATACCTGACTAATATTAGTATTCGCCGGAACAATCTTCTGTTCCAAATCCAGAAACGCCCCGTTCCATTGCGGATCAATCTTCTGTCCCAACAACACCGCCGGCGTCGTCAAATCCCTACTTTGCACCGTTACACCCTTCACCCCAACCTTAGCCTGCTCCTCCGCTCTACTCAACTCCCCACTAGCCAGCGTCGGCATCGCCGCAACGCCATCCACCGTATGCTTCACCGTCCGCGTCGGCACCTGACTCCTGAACTGTTCCGGCAGCAAATCTGGTATCTGCACCTGATACCGCGCATCATCAAACGTTGGCGCCTCAACCTTCTTCGTCACCCATACATCGCCAACCTGCACACTCGCGCCATCCTGTAACGGCGGTCCCGCAACCAACCCAATCTCATCCGCACTAACCGTCTCGGTTACATTCGCGACCTGGCCAGTACCCTGCAGTACAATCTCGCTGACATTACTAGCAGGAAGTACAGACATATCATTACCGCTGCCAGCGTCTCCATCACCCAGATACCTATTTGTACGTAGCTTTTCATCCGTAACGTCCTGTTTAAGTTCACTATCTAACGCCACCGGGTCCAAGTCATCAATCTTCGCGTCAACCTTCTGTTTCTCAGCCCTAATCGTCACCTGACCCTTGAACCACGCCGGTAACTGGTCAAACCACCCCCGCACCTTATCGACCAGCAGCGGTCCCTTATTTTTCAGGTATGGAGGTTGGGTTGCCATTAGTATACGTGGCGTCTATCTTGTTCGTATCTAAAACTGTCCCATTGACGAAATGTTTCTAATGCACTATCTGCCATATCCTGTGGCGGTGGCAAATTACCCTCCTGCCGGAAGACGAATTCCTTACACAAATGGTTCACCTCCACAATCCCCGCCCACAGCAAATATTGGCTTCCTTTACTCAACCACACATCGCTCGTATCGCTGCCGGGTGCTGCCGTCACAATGCCCTGCCCACTAAACGTCCCGTGCCCTACATACGTCCCGCTGGGCATCATAGTCGTCGCAACCATTACCTGATAATTAGCCAACGCCCCCGTCGCCTTCCCCACATCCGCAATAGGCGTAATTTTCCACTCGCCCGGCACATACCAAATCGCGTCCATCGCAACCGGCGCGCCACTCAAGAAATTCAAATACAACGCCCGCTGATTAAAAATACCATACGGCCAATAACTGCCGTTCATTGCCGCCCCTCCCAGCACCCCGCTCACCACCACACTATCGCTCGTCGCGCTCCAATCCTGCTGGAACGTATACGCCTCAATCTCTACGTCAAAAAGTCCCGGCTGCATCCTCGGAATGCACCACACATCATTCCCACAAAACGCAATCCTCTGCAACCCCATCCCGCCATCCACAACCGTCGCACTACCATCTGTCGGATATCTCGGCGGATACCCAGGCTTAACTTGCCTCTGTCTCTCCAAGCTCTCCGCCACTGTCGTCCACTCCAGCGGATGTATATTCCAGCCATCATCATACACGCCGCATTCTATCACCGTCTTCACCTCACACGTCGGGCTACCCTCCTGAATCACATCGTCCAACGTCCCTCCATCCAATCCGTCCACGGTCACGGTCACATGACGTCTGCTAAACTCAAAATCGTGCAACATTTCGGCTTTTCGCCGCACGTTATTCAGCGCTAAAATCGTCAGATCAACGCCGTTCACCGTCAGATCAGGAACGGTCTTTTGCAAATAGGCGGCCATTGTAGACCGCAGCTCAAGTAACGTCATAACACAACCGGGCTAGCGTCCCGCGAACTCACCAGAAGTCCACGGGACGCAGTTGCCACCACAGCAAGCCAATCAGAACTCGCGGCCCTTGACACCGTACGGTGTATCAGGCTTGCCACTTCCGCCAATCCACTGCTTCAGCGCATTCGTACCAGTCATGGTATCCTTTGCATCTGACGCCGTAGTCGACATCAATTGTTCTGCCTTCTCCTGTGATTTCTTGGGCACATCCGGTACCCAATCTCCTCTACTTGTACTATAGCTAGCCATACTTCATTCTCCTTTCCTTTATCGTTTGTTGTTAAGGTGACCCTTCCACCCTAATATACGCCTCAGCACTCGTCACGTCCGCTGGTACCCCTGCCGCCCCACCACACAGCAGAATCGTGTTCGCCACTGGATCGACAACTGCAGGAACTGCCGCTCCCGCCGCCTTATCGAACAACATCGAACACCACATCAGCTTTTTCAAGCCAAACGCGCTCGCCGGGATAGCGTTCGCCACCGTTCCCTGCCCCGTGAGCACCACCTTGCAGCTCTTCGTATATCTCGCTCTATTCCCCTTACCACCGCTCGGCCACTCACTAATCTGAATGTCCGTCGGATAAGGGCTTACCGCAGTTGGAGCTAACGCAGCCATAACATTACGTCAGCGTAACTCCACCCAGGTTCTCCACGTACATATTCGCTTCGGGGAATCTCCACTCGAAACCACACTCAGTGAGCCACTGGTCCTTCCTCTTATCCGCGTCGGGCAGTTGAATCATCGGCTGTATATCCGTATCACTATCACTCAGCGGCCTATACCCCACATACCCCAGATCCACATAGAAGCACGAGTTCCGCATCTCAGCACTCGTAAACAGCGGATGTTGTTTATAAAACACTTCGCCCGAGTTGCTCATGTGCCGCACCAGCTTGAAGTTAAACCCTTCGAAGCCATCATCGCGTAACGATGTGAACTGGATTTGCCTTTCAAACATATCCGCGATCTTGGCCAGGTACTCCGGACCACACAACCCAAGCTTATCCCAGCTCGTATTGTTTGTCCTTTCGAACAGCCGCGCCATTAGCAGATTAAAATCCGCCTTTGTAATCGTCGTGCCTCCGCACTTAATCACCCGCTTATTGCTCGCCGTCCTCCAATCAACCACCGCACTCACATTAGGCTGACCATACGCGGTTCCCAACTCCCACTGATCCAAGAACCACCTCAGTCCTCCCGTATACCTCCGCGGCACCGTCTGACCCGTATCCGGATCAACCTCCGTAGTATACGCATTCTCGCCAAAGAACGCAGCGCGTTCAATGCTAGCCAGATGCTTAATGCCATTAGACTTGCTCATATCCTTATACGCGCCAGTCTTGTCATACTTCAGCGGCTCCTTCAGCGCCGTCCTACTGAGTTCGTAGGGCGTCTTAAAGATCTGAGTATTGTTCTTGATTTCGTATGGAAACACAATCCCACCACTCCTTGACCTCGCAGCCTCTGCATACGCCGTGCCAATCAACACCGCACTTTTACCATTACTTGCAGCCGCTGTATTGAGCACATTGCTCCAGGAACTTACCGCCATCAACTCCAAGTACCCCGTTCCAACAGCAGTAACCCTGCCAGTCAGATCCGCCGTACCCGTAGCTGCCGGCCCTGTCGCGCTCGTCCCAACTCCAAATATCTTAATAACATCATCAATCTGGAAGTTAGCCGCATTCGCGACATACACCCTCATCGTTCCCCACTGTGCCAGCAAAAACTTACCGTTCGTATCGCCAGCAGGAGTTGTGCCTCCTGTCGCCGTGAACGCACCATCTTTGTTCGTGCCTCCCGTGGGATTCGCAGCAGTAATCGTACTCGTTTCCTGCCACCTCTCCTCATTCCAACCAAACACCGGCTGCGGTGTATCCTCACTCTCCATCATCGACAACAGCCCAGTGAGCGGTGCTGTACCATTGGGATACGAGTAGAAAATCCTTCTCCTCGTATTTTGACTCCAATAGTCGTCAATCTGTTCTGAACTAACTAAGCCTAACGGCATCTCTCTACCTCCACCTATTTAATTGCGGTCGGGATCAATCAAAGATCGCCAGACCCCTTGGCCTTGGCGGTCCCTGACCTCCTCGTACCCCGCCTCCGCCGCCACTTCCTGGACTGGTTACCGGAATGGCACCCGGCGCGGGGCGACCTTGTTTACGTTGTGCGGGCGCAGGATTTCCGCTTCCATTGCCCAGTTTAAAATCGGGGTTATTCACCTTAATCACCGCTTCGACCCCGTTCGCGATCGCAGTGAAAAGCTCTTGCTCACTCCTAAACGGCACTCCCTGTGCAAGTATATTTTGGCTCACCGCAAACAGCAGTGGCCTAAAATTCTCATGCCCCAAATCCGGAAACGCCTGTTTAAACCGCCACTCCCCAGCCCTCGCTTCCTGTTGTTGCATATACTGCATCACCGGCGCATACGTCTGCTGCATCCCGTCCATCATCTCGCGCATCCGATACTGCGCGATCGTATCCGCCTGCCTTATCAACCCATCCCTCAACTCCGCCAGCGCATTCGTCCGCGTCTCGAGATTATCATACTTCGCCAGCCACTCATTCGACGGTTCCCAGACGTTGAGAAGCTTCCTAGCTTCCTCAGGCGTAATTTGCCTCTGTGGCGGCGCCTGAGGCTGAAAGTGCTGCCCAATAACACTCCCAAACTCCTGTGCCAGCGCCCGCGCATCCACCGTTGGACTACTCGGTTCACGCGGCGCCGTCGGAGTTTGCGGTTCACTTGGCCCCGGACCCGCTGGATCCCCTTCAAAAACCGCAGCTCCATGACTAACGTCACCACCGCCGTCTCCTCCACCCCCGTCTCCACCACCCATGTCCCCCTCAAGGAACATCAACTTATTGTATATTTTCATTCTATTTTCTATTGTTGCCGCACTCTATTAATGATCAAGCACACACCGCTTGTCTCATCTTGCAAGTCGTGCGCCTACTTGCCCGTAAGACTTTCGTCCTCCAAATCACTTATTCTATCCCTCAATTCCTCCAATGCATCCGGAAAACACTCAAGCAATCCCTCCAACACCCGCATTTCGCCCCTCAACTTATAATGTTCAATTTCCTCTTCCCGTTTCACCGGATCTAACGCCAAAATCGTCTCCTTAACCAACCGCAGCTCCTCGTTCCTCGCCGCGACAAACCCAGCGTGCGCAGGTCCATCCAAAAACGCCACCAACGCCTTCTCGTGCGCCTTCAACCTCAACAGTTCCTCGGTCACGCCGCCGCCTGTGGAGGTTGTGGTTGTGGAGCGCCCTGCGCGCCCGGTTGTGGCATAACCTGCGGCAACGGCGGTGCCGCCCCGCTCGCCACTTGTTTTTGCAGACTAAACCTACTCACACTCCCCGCTCCCCTCAGATACTGAATCTCATTCAACATACTCCGCGGATCAATGTCTAACATTTGCGCAGCCTGCGGGTTATTAATCACCGCCACAAGCAACTCCTGCAAACTCTGTGCAATAAAACTCCGCTCGCTCTGCAGCGTCGAATCGAACGTAAAGTAATCGCCTCCCCCAATGACCTCCTCCGGCGTCCCCTTAAACGCCTGATACCTCATCTGTATCATCGGATCCTCACCAACCACCGACTGAAAGCTTTCCAGACTAAGGCTCTGCCTCAGATTGCTCACCATCAGCCTCCCCAATCGTCCCAAACTCGTTTCCCAAATCATCTGCGCGTGCATTTTCATACGGCCGGACGCGCCAGCAGTCACGACTCGTGCCTCTGACGCGCTCCGCCGACCGGAGTTGTATTGCCCCATTGCATTATCATTAACACCCGTCACCAACTGCATTATCTTGCCCAGCGTATCCGCATCCGCAAAGTGCCCTCGCGTAACATCATTCACATCCAACGGACGAATTGCCTTATCCATCATCGTGGGATTAGTTCCCTTGCGCATATAAATGTCACCCTCACTGTCCAGGCTCTTCGTATCAATAAACGCAGGATTTACAATGTTCCGACCCCTCAAATTCCGCCTCACGTCCGTCACCCGCGCGTTAATCAACCACGTAATAACGTCTTGCAACCGATAAATCAGATCCGCTAGCCCCATAGCCACCGTCTGGTTCATGTCAGGTGTGAATTGTGCCAGCGTAAATCCGAATTCATTATGCCACCAATACGCAGGCTCAACTCGTATCACCCGATTATCGTTAGCATACCATATATGGTACAAAACCGGGAACTCTTCCGGTCCTAGCTTCTTACCACTACTCAACTCGAACTTCGCTGGCACAATCCAAACCTGCACCTTCGTAACCAACACGCTCCCACTAGCCTTACTCGCCCCTTGTGGAAATCCACTACTTTTGTCCGCCCTAGCACTCGGTATCAAATCCCCACTGAACCTCGTCGGCCCTCCCCGATGTTTATCCAGCTGCTTCGGCAACGGCCTCACAAATTCTATCCCCGCAACCTCCCCGCTCTCCTCCAAGTCCTCCAGCGCCGCCTTGCTGTACTCCTCCTCCGCCGCGCAGAACTCCCCCCTTTGAAAATCCACTATTGGAAACCTCGTATCTGGAAACCATCTATACGGACTAATTGGCCTCACCAGATTGCCCTCATACTTCACAAACTCTTGCCAATCGCTACCCGGCCTCACCGTCACCTCAACCCCGCCCAGCGTCTGCACCACTGGCTGCTGCGGCACATATATCCGGCTCATTTTCCTAGTCCAACAACACTCCAGCACACCCGTTCCGAACCGACTCGTATCCAACAGATGCTGAAACAGCATCGCATTCCACGCATTTGCCCTCGTATCCCGCTCCAGCACCTTCTCCAAATCCCTAAGTTTGGTGCCGTAATCCTCATCACCGGTAGGAATCAGCTCATAAAACGTACGATTTTGGGTATAAAGTAGGAACAAAAAGCTCGTGAACGTCATCACCTGCGCAAACGTATTCGGCACCACCATTTTTACCGGCTTATCCCTCAAGTCCTGCTCGACATCATCCTTGTCCGGCATCCGCTCGCCCTTATACACGCATTGCTGATTGTCCCAATCATCATAATACTTTGACATTTTGGATCTGCTCATCTTGACCAGATCCTTCACGTGCCGCAGCAAGTTTTCGTGGAAGTCACTCAACTCCCCATCCTCACGCGTCAGCTCCTTAATGGTGTCCTCGGTCATTTCTTACCTTTCGGCGGCTTAGACTTTCCCTTCTTCCTTTTCGTCGGTGGCGGTGGCGGCCCTTGCGGGACCGGTGGTCCTTGTACTGGTGGTGGGCCCTGCATTTGCGGTGCGCCACCTTGTGGAGTAAACATTTTAGCTAAAAGTTCGTTTGGATTCATTACTCGTAACTAGGATTCAAGCTCAAAAGGTTCTGGTCCATCTTAATAGTAAATGGTTTATATGTAGGTGCCTCCCAATTTGGATCAATGTACTGCAACCCATTTAACACCGCACGATACAAGTTCTCCATCTGATGATCAAACATATCAATGGGCTTATTAGTCTTTGGATCAAATACGTAATGTGTGAACTCAAACAGCACCTCCGTAACCCTCGGACTAAAATAAATAGTCGGCATTCCAAACGCATCGCGCTCCGCCAACCTCTCCCTTACCTTATTAATACCCACCGCCCGATCTTTAGTCGCCCGCTCAAAGAACAAACCATACTTACTCAACTCATCCAGAATGCTTTCATCCGTAACTGGATGCTCAATCACCGCAAATGGATCGATCTCCATGTCCGCCACAAAACGACCTTCTAACCGCTCATTAATCCCCCGTGCTACCGGCTCAATCAAATTCTCGTCATACAGCTCATCATACACAAACACCCTCCCTTGCGGGTCTGTCGCAACAAACAGCACCGCCTGGGGCAATCGTACGTGGTAGTCGAACCACACCCGTATCGTATAGCCCTTAGGTGGGCTGCCAAAGTCCTCCCAACCTTTCGGCACATCGCAAAGAACGTGCAAATCATAAATAAACTCCTTATACACCAGCCCAGCAAGATTCAACGGCAATCCATGCAACCTGCACTCCCGCTCCTCTCTCGTCAAGCCTGCCTCAAACTCCTCAATCGCCTCCCGGCTATTGTATGGGTTATCGAACATGCTCCACGTAATCATAAACCGGGAGGCGCCGCCTCCCTCTAACTTATTAAATGTAATTCCGTCCTCCGCACTCTCAACCACCGTCTTCTTCGGCGGCACAAACTCATCGTTGATCCACATTTCGCTAATCGGCGTACAGTTCATCCAGAACTTTCCATTCCGGTCCACCAACCCCCGCTTATGTGCCACAAACATATTCCGCGGACACGGTTCATCAATATGTATAAAGTCCCAATAACTAGACTCCGCACTCATATTAGCATGTTTATAACTCTCCACCGTATCGATATACAACACACTCTCCCCTCCCCCAAACTCACTCATCCTCTTAACTGGAATCTGATCAATATGTCCCCCACGACTCACGTGTGGTTTGCCCAGCGCCTCCCGCGGTATAAGCTTAAACAATTCTCCCCAGTTCTCATAGCTCCCCGCACGATTAGTAAATATCTCCGTTCCCTTATCCCAATCGTTAACAATTAGCAATCCTTTCACCGGATACTTAGGAATTCCCAAAGTGACGTATGGATGGGAGGCCGTTCCAACATGACTGCGTGTAGTCACGCCGTTCCCATCCAATACGTCAAAGCTATTCTTGTACCACGTCCTCCCTCCAATCAACCACGCCACATCCTCCGCCGCACCACACTTAGTTTTCCCCCCTCTATTCCCCGTCCTACAATATCGTCCCGTAACATTCGCCAAATGAAACTTGTCCTGCTTCCAATGCGGTCTATAAAAATCAATCCCATGACTCTGCTTAAGCAGTTTAATCCGCGCGAGTGAATCACGTTTATTCTTCAGCCCCGCCACCCTAATGCTCACTTCACTCGTTTCGTCCATATCAAAACGCAATCAACCATCCCAGCGTCCACATCAGCCAAATCGAAAATACAAAATAACCTCCCATACCAACCCATTCCCATACTCTCGTCATCTTCTCCACCCTCGCTTTCAATTCATAAATCTCCTGTTTGAGGTCACTCACTTCCTCGTACAGATGCAAAACATCCGTCACCACTCCCTCCTCTTCAACATCATCTTTCAGTCCTTTCTCCATAAAATGTCATTTCCTCATCACTCTTTGCAAAACCTGCCACGTGCGGTAACCTTTTCACAACCGCATCGTCAGCATCAATAATCTTCAGCCTATAATCTCCACTATTAATCCGCCTCCCCACGTCATGCACCACCTTTATCGGCAACTGCTGTACCCTAAATTCCACTCCACTCGGCGTCAAAAAGCTATGTTCTCTAGTCACCATCAACCTCGACTCATACGTTGTCTCCTCACCCACCTTATTCCCCTGAAAAAACCTCACCCGGCCCTTATCCGTATCAATCTCAATCCCGCCAAACCTATTCAGCATAAAAATCAAAATAATCGCAATCACTGCAATGGATAATCAATCGACCGCACTCCCGGCCACATACGATAGTGAAATCTCGTCCGATCACTCGACCCCCCACTTTTCGGATCTGGATTCAACCCAAAAAACTTAGCCGCTGCCATACTGGCTTCGCCAAGGTGATTACTCGGTCCTACATCACAACACGCGCAATCCAATTCCACTCCAGTCTTCATATCCGTCACAATCACCTTGCACCCCATAAACTTCGGTGGGATCGCGGTTCGTACACTGCCGGGTACCACCGCAAACGGCACCTTCTCACTGTCAACATACCTCCTCACATCATACTTATCATATCCACTCACCAAATACGCCGTCGTGCTAACATAATATCCCGGCCACGGTGCCTTATGCGGTCCATCAGACCCACTCTGTACATATGGTTCGCCGCTATTATCTGTCACCACGCCCCACCAATTCCCTGGATATCCCGCGTTCGCCAAATAGTCCAGCGGCTTGGTCCCCTCCGGACCATACGCCCTCGAACACCCATCGGCATCGATCGTCATTTCCCCAATCCAATGCACGCTCCCATCAGCGTCCTGATACACCGGCACTCCACCAATTTTTAATAACACCTCACTCATATTCAAGGACTAGTCTGCGTTTCAGGAACCGAGTGCACATGTCCCTTATCAGCCTTCTGATCCAATGCCTCCTGTAACCCCTGAATATCACCAATTGTAAGCGCAGTGGGAGGCGGAGTTGGACCTGGAGTTGGTGTTGCCGTTGGACCCGGCGTCGGTGTAGCCGTTGGTGTCGCCGTTGGACCTGGTGTAGGCGTCGGCGTTGGCGTTGGAGCCGGTGCCCCACCAAACTCAAAAGCCCCACGATCCCAACTTCCACCACCACCCCTGCTCACTCCATCAATATCCACATTCCACGGCGAGCCGAGATTCGTTCCGGCAGCGGGAAGATTGGTCCCGGACAACCTCAAATTTCTAGCTGCCGCATCCACAAACATATTATTATTCGCCGTCGCACTTATGGAATTGCTTCCGGTATCCCCTCCAGGCGTCGAATAATAGGAATTATAAGACCCGCTCATTCCCGCATGACCCGTATTTACACAGGAAAACCAAATATTATTCTTAACAAGATTGTTCGTTCCGGCCTCGACATGGATTCCAGAATATGTCCCCACAATGAAAGCAATCGTATTGTTGTAAAACTGCAGGTCGTTCAGGGTATTGCGCTGACTGGCATCGTTGGCGACATAGATCACCCCGGAAATGCCGAAGTTGTGCGCCGGGCGTCCGGCATTCGCGATATAAGCCGCCGTATGGTAAATCACATTCCCATAGATCTGCCACCCCGTCGCCGTTCCATTATTCAAAAACGCCCAGACCGCAGTCCCCTCAATGTCCTCAATAACATTATTTTTCCACACCATATTCGCGCCATCCGTAGTCGACATCAACTCAGAATGAATCGCCGGCGTGCTGGTATTCCTGGCCATGTAGCAGGAATCAATCAACCAATTCTTGGGATTGGCCCTTAACAAGAAAATGCAACGATCACAATCCCTCAACGCGCAAAACTGAAACGTAATATTATCCGCCCCATAAAGTGAATAGACCACATCATCGCCACGCCCAGTATCCCTCCCACCACCCTTAATATCGCAATACCTAAACACAACATCATGCGGTCCCCTAGCCTCAGTAGCATTATCAAGCCTCATATTGTTCGTAAAGGCAAAACCGTACTGGTTGGTGCCGCCCGTCTGCCAATCTGCATTTCTCACTTGCCCATCAAACGTGTAATAGCTAGTAGAAGCCAAGGACACGATCGTATACCCAAATGTCGCCTGTCCATTACCATACCCATCACTCCACCCCGTCGCCGTCCCGTGATCTGCTACCGTGGCCTTCTTAATCGTAATCACCGCAGTTCCCGAGTTCGCATTTCTCAACGTCAAGCTGCCATACGAGCCATCCGCAACATAATAAGTATTCCCACGTGGTCCCGTTCCCGCATTGTCATTAATGCCCGCCGCACCAAACGAAGCATATGCATTCGTCCAATCCGCGCCGCTCCCGTTTCCCGTAGCCCCAGCCCGTATATACTTATTGGCCCCCCAAGAACTAGTACAAAATAGTAGCAGTAAAATAATCTGTTTCATTGTTTTTGTCCATTTGGTTGATATCCTCTCACAATCTTTCCAATCGCTGAAATACTATCGCCTAACCACGGAAACACCGCCACACCAAGCATAATCAGCCAAGTCGTTTCGGCAATCTTATCCGCATACAAAAACGCCCAACTCGCTGCCGCTACCACCACTACGGCCACCGGAATCTTCATCAAACCCCAGAACGCGCTCGCGAGCTTGCTCACCGCCAGCTCCAACTGTCCGTTCGCCGTCTTCATTTCCTCACTCAGCGCATTCACCGCCTCAACCATTTTCCGCTGTCCCTCTTCCACCCCTCGCACACGTTCTGGACTAGCCACCTTCTCCATCGAGTCAATCACCCGCTTCTGCAGCTCCAGCAAATCTCTCTGCTGTTCAATCATCCTCTCTTGATTAAACAAATGTAGCCGCCAATCATCACTAGCGGATTCACTTTTGAACACTGGAGCTTTAACGTCGTCACTCACTGGCTCCAAGCAATCGCATAATACTCCCAGCCCCACGCCATATGATTCGCGTCAAACGGCCACTCATTTACATACCAGAAATTCACCAGCCCAACACCCCGCTCAAACGCGTAATTATAAACCGCAAGACTCCGTCCATCAACAGTCAGCTCCTCCAAACTAGTACACCATACATCTGGAAATACGCCCCATCTATCATAATGTCCAACAGTTGCAAACTTAGTCAACATCGGCCACGTCGTCGCCGTCCCACTCCTCGAATCCACCACCTGGTGATACGTAGTCATTACCCACTGCTGCAATCTATGCCAAACAGCCGCATCAACCGGTAACTTCGGCTCCGGCGGTATCACCAAAAACTTAGCATCCGCTCGTCCCACCTCCCCAAGCAGCGACTGTCCCAAACCATTTACCTCAAACTGCATCTCTCCCAACTCACTCACATCTCCCGCTGCAGTCTTATTCACAAACTTCTCATTAAAACTCCTAGCCAAACTTGGACTATCTACCCATCTAATCTGCACAAAATGATTGTCGCTATGTGGATACCTCTGCAACACCGAAAGCTGCCTACTCCCACTATCCCAATACGTCAGCACCCTAAATGCCACATACCTAATCCAACTCCCCTCCTTCGCTGGCCAGTACGCATTAAGCTGCGCCAGCAACAATATCGCCAACACGCCATTCACACCTTAATCTCCTGCACCTTCATCAGCCCTTTCATCGTCCCCCCAAACATATCAACGTCTCCCCTAGCACTAAAAGCGACAGCTGTGGAGCCTACATTAGTCCCAAAACGTACAGTGTATATAACCGCTGACAAAGTATTCGGAAGATCAACACCGGCAAAACTCACACTCGTTGGTTGATTAGATGACGGAGCCGCTACCTGCGCCGAACAAAAAGCATCAGGTCCAGCCCCCCTAAACGCCGCAAAATATATACCAGAAGGACTTGCCAGTGCGTGATCACACATCCCCACCAATGTAATTAACATTTGACTATTCTGAAACCTAGGCGTAATCGTAATCCGCCCCAGTTCAAACCCCTCGCCAATTTGCGGGATAGTATTGTCAGCGGGAATTACTAACGTCGTACTAGTTTTCCCAATCACCAACGTCATGGTCTGAACGACCTCCCCCGGCAAAAACCGGTTGCTCATCAACATCGACTTCAAACTCGAACTCACCGAGTCCCACACCAGAAGCTCATCCAGCGTATCCGGTTTCGCCTTCTGCACCTGTCCATGCACCAAGCTCGCATTAACATCCAGCGCCCCAATACTCGGCACCGTCGCCAACGCCGTTCCCGGCCCCACCTTTGCAAACCCCGCCGCCCCACCAAACACCCGCAGCACTTTCCCTGTCGTCCCACTAAATACCGTCACCTCCCCATCGACTGACGTCGATGGGCCTTGCACATCACCCGCGCCAATCGGACTTACCCACAATCCATCACCCCTCCAAAACGTCGCCGCGCTCGCCCCCGACCCTCCATTCAACCTACTCACCGGCAGGTTATTCACCACATCCGCGTCCAACCTCACCGTCAGCGTATTGCTCGCGCCATTGATCGTCTTGTTCGTCAACGTCGCCGCCGCACTATTCTTCGTCGCGTCACTCGTATTGTCAACGTTTGCCAGGCCGATATCAGTCTTGTTCAGTACGACCGTGCCAGTCTTCGCATTAACACTGACAACTGCATTTGTATTCGGGATCTTCTGCCAGTACGTCCCATTCGAAATGATCGTATCACCCAACGCCCAAATATTTATGCCATCAACGCTAGTATTGCCTGCCGCATTAACAACATAATACCATCCATTATTACTCGGCGCCGCAGGCGGTATCGGCGGGATATTTGTCAGTGCATTCCACGTACCCTGGTACCTACTCCCACCCAACGCCGCGTCTGGCAAATTCGCCAACGGCACCTTCGTATCCGGCCCCAGCGGTGCATACCCATTCGCCACGTTATACCGAGCCAGCGCCTCCTTCCCATCCAGCGCGCTCTGCGTCTGCGACGAAATCGGCTTATTCAGATCGCTCGTATTATCAACATTCCCCAGTCCAACGCTCGTCTTCGTCAGCCCAGTCACCGTCCCACTAAACGTCGGGCTATTTATCAGCGGCAACGAAATCGTCTTATTCGTCAGCGTTGCAACCGCCGCATTTTTCTGCGCATCGCTCGTATTATCAACATTACTAAGGCCAACATCCGCCTTCGTTAATCCCGTCACGCCGCCCGTGAACGTCACCCCGCTCCCAAACGTAATACCCGCGCCAAACGTCTTATTCGTCAACGTCTGCACGGCATCGGTGCCCACAATTGCACCCGCGGGATGGGCCTCAAACGTACCTACGCCATTCTGTGCCACCACAATCCCACTCGTACTCAGCGGCACACCCTTAATCGTATGGCCATCCGTACCAAACCACACCGTCAGCTGCCCATTAACGGTACTAGTCTCGCCCGTCAACACATCGCCGAACACACTCGGCACCCCAAGCTGCGTCAGGAAGTCCTGCTTATCGTCAGGCAGTTCCTTGCTCTTATAATGGCCGTTGCCATCGGCCTGCCTAAACGGTATCGAATACGGATCCGGCACTTTATCGAAATGGATGTGGAATACCGCCGCTAACAAAAGCGGTAATCGCGTAAATAATCAACAACAGCAAAAAGATAAACCAAATCCCCTGCTCCAACTTCGCTGGTATCGGCGTAATGAAATTTTTCACGCCATACAGCACCAACCAAATCACCCCGGCGAGTATTATCGCCCCTATTAGTAACCATAACAAGGAAATCGCAATACCAGCCACTGCTCGCTACGCTCGCAGGTTTTCCCTGCGAACCTCCTTTTTACGTTCCAAGCGAAAGCCTACGGCTTTCTTCAGCGAGTTCATAAATCTCCTCCATGCTAGGGTACACGCCCTCAAACCTGAAGCCCTTATCATCGATGTAAATGTCTGCGCCAGGCTTCGTCGTCGGAACGCTAACGCGTTCTGCATCGTCTGGGCCGAGCCACTCCCTCAACCACGCCTCGATCACCCCAACACCGAAGTCATTTTCGCACCGCCAGCTATTCACCATCACCTTGTATCCACTCCCCAGACACTCGAGTATGAACTCGCGTCCGGCCTCCGGATCGCTAGTCAGTACGCCATCAAAATCTAAACAAACTTTAATCACAGGCAAATGTTAAAATAGTCCGTCTGGCCTTCGGCCATTACGGCGGGGGAATCTCATGCACCACTTGTTCTGGCATTGGTGGCGGCGGAGGCAACACCGTCTTCGCGCCGCCTATGACAGTCAAATCCGGCACCGGAACCGTACCTACAATTCCCGTAGTCCTCATTCCCGGTATCGTATACAGCGACCCCGCCGGATCTAACTCTTTCGCATACGCGGTATCCCCATCGCCCATCGGCATACTCACCGCCTTATTAATCGCGTCCGCGGCGTCAATCGCCGTCACGCTATTGCGATTTATTGCAACGTAGAAATTTGGCATACGCTCGCTGCGCCCGCGTTGGGGGCCTAGCGGCCCCCTAACGAGCTGTTGGTTTAATTTACTTCTTCCCACGCTGCGGCGTCGGTACGCTCGCGCCCGGAGGTGGTGCATACCCCGGATCACCGGGGAACGACCCTCCCTCTTGACCAGGATAACCACTGATCGGATGACTCGGATACGGACCATCTTCCCCACCCCCACTCTCCGGCGGCAACTCAATCGGATGCGCAGGGTACACGGGAATGTAGATCGGCTGCTCAGGCTTCGCTCCATCAACCGGCGGCGGTTCGATCGGTATATAGATCGGATGTGTTGGCACGCCCGGTTCCGGCAGCACTATCGGGTGCGTCGGAACGCCACCTGACGGTGGCTTTGGTTTCTCGCCTTCCGGTGGCAGCACGATCGGATGACCCGGCACTACCGGCCAATAGATCGGATGTTCCGCTGTCGGCGGCACCGGCACGACTTCCTCAGGCGGCAGCACTATCGGATGCGTTGGCGCTGGCGGCTCTCCCGGTGGAATCACAATTGGATGCGCCGGATATACCGGGAAATAGATCGGCGGACTGACCTCAGGCTTCTCACCACCAATTGGGATATAGATCGGATGTGCGGGATGCTCACCGCCAGAAGCTGGCGGCGCCGGCGGAATCACTATCGGATGACTCGGTACAACTGGAATATAAATCGGCGGTGCAACCACGGGCGGCTCGCCTGTCGGTGGTTTACCCGGCGGTTTTTCACTTGGAACCTTGAAGGTCTTAGTAACACTTACGTATGGCATAACTAACTTTCTATGTTTGGATTTGGTTTGGTTTATTGTTTAGAGAATGTTCGCCGGGCTTCACCCGTTATTTTCCTTTTTTCACCGGTCCTTTGGCGAAATCGCGCAGCTGACTTTTGCTCATGCCGGTCTGCGTCTTCTTGCCCTCCTTCGCCCGTGCATACTCGGCGCCCATGAACTTTTGCTGTTTTTTGCTCGTACTAGGCATAGCTTTCCTTTTGGCGTTCAAAGCGAAAGCAGGGCTACGCCCTGCGTTCTGCGGTTATGATATTTGCTCGAACTCGTCTGGAAAACCCTCGGGATTAACCTCAATCTTATTCGTTGCGACGTCGTTCGTTACCCAGTCACCCTTCTTAACCTTCAACTCAGTCTTTTTCTCAACCTGCTCTGTCGGCTGGACCTTTTTAGTCTTCGGCGCATGGGGATCTTTTGGCGGCGGCTCAATCGGCACTTCGACCGGCTCCGCGTCTTCTATTTTCTTCTCCTCATACTCCGGTGGGTCCGCGCTGACCATAATTTTGTCCTTGTCATCGCTCTCGTCCCCCACGAACTCTTTGATTTCTGCGGTGTTTTTGCCGTCGAACTGCACCGCACTTAGCATTGGCACGCGCCACTTAAATGTTGGCATACTGTTTTCCTTTCTTGGCTAGCGAACAAAGTTGCACGCGCGCTACGCGCGCCTGCCTCGAGCGAACGAGGTTACAGCTTGTGTCTGTGCTCCGTCGCTCCGCGACTTCGCCGCGCTGCGCACAGGCTTCGCCTGAGCGCTCATTACATTACCTCATCTTTCAGTCTGTTTACTTCTTGTTGCAGACGTTCTACTTCTCCCACGGGATCTGCGGATTCCGCGGAGTTTAAATTTTCAACGCGCTGTATGGGCTTACCTAATGCGCGGTCCAGGATATCCCTGGCGCACACGACCCTAGACGCCTTCGGCGCTTTGGGGTCATCGCGGATCTCTACGAGTGTCATCAAACTATTAAATTGTTCTGCTTTGAACAACTGCGCGATATCCTTTGCGCCGTATTCAGCCATTATAGCCGTAACTTTAGCCTGAAACCACGGCTGTCGTAAAAGATTTTGTACAGCCGGCTCGCTTTTGCACAAGTTCCGTGCTACATCCCTTGCAGTTGCACCTAATCCAAATGCAAACGCTGCCATTCTATGCCACGGTCGCTCGTGTTTTAGTTCCCACATTGGAGGGCGTGTGCCCTCGAACGATGACCCAGCCGCGCTAACGAAATCTGGTTCCGCCTGGCGTTCAAAGCGGTCGCCCGGCGGCGAGGACAATAGGTCGGGCCTAGGGGGCCCTGCGGACTGTGACGATAGGTCGGAGCTAGGGGCTCCTGCGGACTGTGATGGATTCGCGTCTTTTGGAATCTCGATGTAACCTGAAAATGGTTCGGCAGGGTCCATAATGCGAAGCGCTCTATTCTAGTTTGTGATAGCCCGCGAGATACTCTGAATCTTCAACAACCGGAGGACAATAGGTCGGCCCCCTAGGGGGGCCTGCACCGGGGCGATTCGCGCTCTGGTCTTGGGCGATTTCCTCATTAGAATCAACCATGAACCTGAACAGCATTTGGCGCGCCTCCGGACTAAAAGTTTCGCGCCCTCGTTGGATGTAGCCGCGCGGGTTTTGTCGGGGCGTAGCCCCGGACTGAGGGGATTGCGTCATCCTTCGTACAGGCTAAGCCGCGCCTAGCTTGAGGTCAAATAAAAACTTATCAATGTTTGCATGAGTTTATACCAGGAAGATTGCAAATGGTTAATTGGTTGGGGAGCTAACTGTGTCCCGCCCGCCCGTAGGCGGGCCTAAGGGCAAGGGTACCCTTCAGGCGTCACGGCTGACGCCGTGCGCCTGTGGGTTGCTTCGTTGCAACCACCGCTCACCGCCGTGCAAGTCCGATAGCCTCGCGCGTATATGGTAGTAGAAAGCAATCGCACTTAGGCAACAATCGTTCAAGATTGATTGCAATTTCAGTAGACCCGTGCGAATAGTATATAGGGACAAATGAGGGAATAGAACAGGGGCCGCCTGTGCGTCGAGTATCACGCGAGCCTAGGTTGACATGAGCGAGGCTTAATCGCTTCCCTTATGTCAACAAGAAAGACAGAAGCAGGGACTGCCTCTAAGGCAGTCGAAACAACGAACAGTAACGGCACGCGTCTCGTGCGTAGCAAGGCGTCCAACTTTGGACAGTTTGGCTACGGCGTCACGCTGGAGCTTACCCCCGCGCAAGTCGAAGAGATACTTGCGGAGGGCGTGCTCCACATAGCGCAACGCGCCCCCGCCAGTAGGGTCGAGAAGATCCTCGCGGGATACGACAAGCGTAGTGATATGCCAGACGGTTGGACTCGCGACCAGATCGCCTACAGTGATGAGCTAGCTCGCACGTTTGAGATCGAACTCGCCAAGGAGATCGCGAAGGTTGCTCACGTCAAAGTGAGCAGCGTCACCGCAGAGCGTTATGAGGTCACCGAAAGGGAGCCAGCATACGCCGAGGCCAAAAAGTTAGTCAAGGCTGCCGCCAAGATGGGCAAAGCAGCAGTGGCGAGCCTCGCGAAAAACGCCAATTACACCGGCTCGAACTTGACAGTGGAAAACGTCGAGTTTTTGCAGGCTATCGAAGCCGCACGGCAGGCTCAGCTTGCCAAGATGTTCGTAAGCTAAATCGCAACCCTGTAGGGGAGCTTTGCTCCCCTACAGAATGCGGTCTAGATCGCACATTGATTCTATACAACCATGAAATACATCCTACTCACATTACTAGTTTTAGGCCTACTTGCACTTTGTATTTGCGAAAATCGCGCATACAATCACGTTCCCGCTCCACGAGCTTGGGAGCATATAGGTATTAGTCCGCAACAGCAGATACAAATGATGGAAGCAGACCAAAGAATGATTGATGCCTACGATAAGCACAACCGATAGTGGAAAAACACGGGGAGATTGCAGAGATGCAATCTCTCCAGTTTTTTTCCTTCCTCCTCGGTATAAAACATTACGCCATACTCGGGCATATCCACGTTGGTATAAAACATTCCCTCAAACCTGCGGCACAAGTCGCCCGAGACCGCTGCGGTTTCATTATTGCAAAGCGCAATAGCAAATGTTCCACGTGGAACATTTTTCAGCCTCAAGAAATGCTCTATACCGAGTAGCCCTGGCCAATTCTCTTTTTGCAATTTCCCTGGTATAAAACATTTCACTCTACTCGGGCATATGCGGCCTCGTTCTATGCGAGCGCATTATTGGAAAGTTTTTTGTTGACAGCCTAGATGGCACGCTTTATGCTATTCCCATCTAGCCATGCGCCTATCGATCTCCGCCGTTTTAAGCCAGGGCATAAGCCTCTATACTCTGTGCATCCACCTCAGTATAAACAGGCCCGCCCCTTGAAAAAAAAAAAAAAAAATATACT
>Ga0209811_10000134_pt1 | contig 33958 bp, 31 predicted proteins | sample Coa_R1_6_FD_187161 | JGI IMG/M metagenome (GOLD analysis project Ga0209811, IMG submission 187161) | Surface soil microbial communities from Centralia Pennsylvania, which are recovering from an underground coalmine fire. - Coalmine... | ecosystem: Environmental > Terrestrial > Soil >... | reverse complement strand
GCACCCTTCCACACGATGAGGCCTCAGTCCAATGGCAACTACTTTTTTGATCCCAACAGCTTTACAGAGAACGCATCGGATCCTTCGCAGCCGCCGTGCAGTGACGGTGCTGTATACGGATGCTACGATCCGACGCTGTTCGGGAGCTTGGGAAATGCCAAGCGCACCATCTGCTGCGGGCCGCACATCAGCCAGACGGACTTGGCCGTGCTGAAGACGATCCGCCTCTCGGAAACGAAGCACTTTGATTTCCGTGCCGAGTTCTTCAATCTGTTTAACCACACGCAGTTCTTTACGCCCGATGGAAATACGTCGGATGGTTCGCAGTTCGGCCAGGTCATCCAGGCCCGCGACCCGCGACTGGTACAATTTGCGTTGAAGTACTTTTTCTAGTCTGAGCGTTTTTCAGCCGTGGGCGGCCTTGTGCCGCCCAGGAACCCAATCTAATGGCCGATCTGGCCTGAGCATTCCTGGAGATTCCCGATGTACCCCGAACTGCAAAAGGAGCTCGAAACCTTCGAGCGCCGCACGCCGAAATCCGCCGAAGCCCATAAGCGCAACCTGAAGCGCCTGCCTCTAGGCGTCGCCAGCAACTATCGCGCTTATGATCCCTATCCGATCTTTGTGAAAGAAGGGCAGGGCTCGCACTTCCGCGATCTCGACGGCAACGACTACGTCGATCACAACCTGTGCTTCGGCGCTCTGATGGCGGGTCATTGCCATCCTGCAGTGATGAAGGCTGTCGAGAAACGGCTCTCTACCGGCACCATGTTCGGGATGCCGCACGACATGGAATGGCAGCTTGCGGAAGAAATCTGCAAACGCTTCCCGGTCGAGATGGTTCGCTTCGGGTCCAGCGGGACCGAGGCCACCATGCACGCTGTCCGCTTGGCTCGCGCAGCGACTGGCCGCGACAAGGTCCTCAAGTTCGAAGGTGGTTATCACGGCCTTCACGACACAGCCTTGGTGAGCGTGAAGCCGCACGAGCCCGATTTCGGCGACATCGAGAACCCTGTCTCTGTTCCGGGCGGACTGGGCGTACCCAAATCTTCGATCGCGAACGTGCCGATTGCGACCTTCAATGACCTCGGCACGGTCGAGCGTCGCTTCCAGGAAAATCCAGGACAGATCGCGGCGATTATTCTCGAGCCGATCCTGATGAACGTGGGTCTCTGCATGCCGCAACCCGGCTTCCTCGAAGGCCTACGCGAGATCGCCACCAAGAACGGCGCATTGCTGATCTTCGACGAAGTGAAGACCGGCGCGAAGCTCGGCTGGGGTGGTGCCTCGGAATATTACGGCGTCACGCCCGACATGATCTGTCTTGCCAAGTCGATTGGCGGCGGTTTTCCGCTCGCCGCTTTCGGTACGCACAAATCCGTCATGGACCTGATCTCGCAGCACAAGGTCTTCCACGGCGGAACCTACAACACGAATCCGGTCTCGATGGCGGCGGGTCTGGCTACCTTCGCTGAAGTCTTGACGCGTGAAAACTATGCACACGTCGAGAAGCTCAGCAAGAAGCTGGTCGACGGTTACAAGAAGATCATCGCCAAGGTCGGCCTGCAGGCTTACATCGCACAAGCCGGAGCGAACGGCGCCCTCATGCTCTACGCGCAGGAGATTCACAACTACCGCGAGTGGCTGACGGTCGACGTAGACCTGTGGCGGCACTACTGGTTCGGCATGGTGAATCGCGGCGTGATGGCGCAGCCTTATTGGCAGGACGAGCAGTGGACGATGTCGGTGCAGCACACCGAGGCTGACATCGACAAGCACATCGCCGCGTTCGACGACATTGCCGCATCGCTAGCGAAAGCGCAGCAGGAACGCGCCGGGAAGACTCCAGCTCTGGCCGCGCACTAGCAGTGGTCGTGTGGGGCGGACACTCCTGTCCGCCTCGCACTTCACACGTAACCAAGAGACGTGAAGGTTCCTGACGCAGCGTGCGGTAGGCGAAGACCCAGCTGAGCCATCGCACCGCGGAGTTCCAGATTTGCCTGATCAAAGCCACCAAACCGAACAGCCGCACTTGAAACGCGTCCTAGGACGCTGGGACCTGGTGCTGCTCTTCGTGGTCGCCGTCTTCAATCTGAATGTCGTCCCGTCCATCGCGGCCAACGGCGGTGTAACCGTCTGGTTGTGGATTATCTCGCTGCTCCTTTTCTTCTGGCCGCAAGGCATCGCCGTCATCGAACTGGCACAACGTTATCCAGGCGAGGGCGGCGTCTACCTGTGGGCGAAGGAGGTCTTCGGCGACTTTCACGGATTCCTTTCCGGCTGGTGCTACTGGACCAACAACATGCTGTACGTGCCGACCGTCATGCTGTACTTCGTCGGCGTGTCGGTATTCGCCATGGGCTCAGGTCATGCCGGTCTGGCCGACAACAAGACCTTCGCCATGCTGATGTCACTTGCACTGCTGGCTTTTCTAACGGTTCTCAACATCGTGGGCCTCGGCGTCGGCAAGTGGCTGAACAACGTGGGCGCGATCGGGACATTTGTTGCCGCGGCGGTACTAATCGTTTTGGGCCTCACCATTTATCTCCGCTTCGGAACCACGGTGACTGCCAGCGATTTCCGCATTCCCGCAGACCCGCGCTTCGTACTGAATTCGTTCGGCGTAATTTGCTTCGGATTGGTAGGTCTGGAACTCGCCTCAATCATGGGCGACGAGATCCGTGACCCGAAACGCACGTTGCCGGGTGCAGTCGCGTGGGGCGGAGTCCTGTCCGGTGCGCTCTATATAGGAGCAACTCTGACGCTGTTGGTTTCCGTACGAAAAGACGAAATCAGCGTGCTGCAGGGAATTGTGCAATCGGTGAGCCACATGGCCGCCAAGGTCGGTGTCGGGTGGATCATCGCGCCTTTCGCGGTCATGCTGAGCCTGTCGATCGCAGGCATCGGATCGGCGTGGATGGGAGGCTCGGCGCGTATCCCCTTCGTGGCGGGACTCGATTCCTATATGCCCTCTTGGCTAGGGAAGATTCACCCCCGCTACGCCACGCCATACGCGGCGCTCATCGTGCAGGCGATCGTCTCGGCGATTCTCGTTGTAATTAACTTTTATGCTTCCGGCGGAGTCCAGGAAGCCTTTCAAAGGATGCTCTCACTGGCGGTCGTCCTGCAGTTGGTGCCATTCCTGTATGTGTTCGCTGCGTTGCTCAAATTCGCAATCAGAAGGCAACTTGAAGGCGGGCGCTATAGTCGAGGCACGCTCATCTTTGCGGGCGGCGCCGGCTTCGTCACGACGAGCCTTGGCATGGTGCTGGCTTTCTTCCCGGCAAAACAAATCACTTCGGTCTGGAAGTACGAAGTGACGATGATCGGAATCACGCTGGCATTCCTGCTGTTGGCGGTGTTTTTCTTCTTTGTGTATGGCCGACTAAAATCGCCGCGAACCGCCGCGGTTGAGCAGGCCGAGGTGGTGAGATCCGCCTGAAACGAAGCGCGAGAATTTCCGGGCGCGATTCGAGTTCACGAAGGCGGGTTGCCGGAATGAACAGTTCGCGTGATTAAGCTTCAGGTTTGGAGAACAATATGCCCAGTGGAGTGCAAGCCGACGTCAAGACCTACCAGATGTTCATCAACGGCGAATGGGTCGCTAGCAAATCGGCAAAAACGTTTCCGGTTTACGATCCTTCTTCCGAAGAAATCATCGCGCAAGTTGCTGACGCCGACGCCGACGACGTGAATCGTGCTGTCGCCGCGGCGAAAGCCGCTTTTGAAGACGGCCCGTGGGCCACGACCACCGCTCAGGAGCGCGGCCGCGTTCTTTTTCGCCTAGCGGAGAAGATTCGCCAGAACCTTCCAATGCTCGCCGAACTCGAATGCCGCAACACAGGCAAACCGATCGTCGAAGCCGAGTACGACATGAACGACACGGCCACCTGTTTTGAATACTACGGTGGCCTCGCGACCAAGATTCTTGGCTTCGTGAATCCAGTGCCCGACAATGCGGTCAGCCTCACGCTGAAAGAACCCATCGGCATCGCCGGGCAGATTATCCCGTGGAACTATCCGCTGCTCATGGCTGCATGGAAACTCGCTCCAGCACTCGCCGCTGGATGCACCTGTGTTCTCAAGCCTGCCGAACAGACCCCTCTGACCGCTCTAGAATTTGCCAACTGGTTTGCCGATGCCGGACTTCCTCCGGGCGTCGTCAACATCACTACTGGTTTTGGCGAGACGGCCGGCGCGCCTCTCGTTCAGCATCCGGACGTCAACAAAATTGCCTTCACGGGCAGTGCCGCCGTCGGCAAGATCATCGTGAAGCAGGCAGCTGACACGGTGAAGCGCGTGACACTGGAGTTGGGCGGCAAGTCCCCGAACATCTTCTTCGCCGACGCTGATTTTGAAGCCGCCATCGACGGAGCGCTCTTCGGCGTGTTCATCAATCAGGGGGAAGTCTGCTCCGCCGGCAGCCGCATTCTTGTGCAGAAGCCGATTTACAAGAAGTTCGTCGATGCGATGGCCGAAAAGGCGAAGAGAATCAAACTGGGCGCACCACTCGATCGCGAGACCAAGATGGGCCCGCTCGTGAGCAAGGATCAATACGATCGCGTTCGCTCCTACCTTGAGATTGGCAAGAAAGAGGCGAAGGTGGCCTTCGGAGGAGGTAGAGCCGAGCAGTTCGCCAAGGGATACTACGTGCAGCCGACCATCTTCTACGACGTCGATAACTCAGCCCGCATCGCGCGCGAAGAAATCTTTGGACCCGTTGCAGCGGTCATCCCGTTCGAAGATGAGAAAGACGCGGTCAAGATCGCGAACGATTCTCCCTATGGCCTGGCCGCTGCCGTCTGGACGCGGGACATCTACAAGGCCTTCCGTGCGGTGAAGGCTCTGCGTGCGGGCATTGTGTGGGTCAATCACATGCAGCCCACCTACGTTGAGGCGCCTTGGGGAGGCTACAAGCAGTCTGGCTTTGGACGCGAGCTCGGCCCGTGGGGCATTGAGGAATATCTCGAGACCAAGCAGGTCCACATCAATCTGAACGAAGCTCCAATCGGATGGTACTGAGATGGCAACGATTCAACTGAAGACACAAATCCCGGGGCCGAAGTCAAAAGCACTCGGAGATCGCCGCTCCAACGCCGTACCGCGCGGCCTTTCGCATGCCACACCCATCTATGTCGCCAGGACCGAAGGCGCGATCCTCGAAGACGTCGACGGCAATCGCTACATCGACTTCGCCGGAGGCATTGGCTGCCTGAACACCGGCCATCGCGCCCCAGGCGTCCTCACGGCGATCGAGCGCCAGCTCGATAAGTTTCTCCACACCTGCGTGCAGGTTACGCCTTACGAAAGCTACATTCGGCTCGCTGAACGACTCAATCAAATCACGCCTGGGAACTTCTCCAAGAAAACGCTATTTGTAAACAGCGGCGCTGAAGCTGTCGAGAACGCCGTGAAGATTGCGCGAGCGGCGACGGGGCGCCCGGGCATCATCGCTTTCGAAGATGCGTTCCACGGCCGCACCATGATGGCGCTCTCGCTTACCAGCAAGACGCATCCGTATAAAGCGGGATTCCAGCCCTTTCCGGGCGAGGTGTACCGCATCCCGTACGCGTATTGCTATCGTTGCTCCTATTCTTTGAAATACCCGTCGTGTGAGCTCTATTGCGCGCGCCATCTCGAAGACACCTTTAAGCGCGTGGTCGCGCAGGAGGGCGTGGCCGCAGTCATCGCAGAGCCGGTATTAGGGGAAGGCGGATTCGTCGCTCCGCCCCTCGACTACTTCCGCACCTTGATCGACATTTGTCACAAGCACAGCGTGCTCTTTATCGCCGACGAGGTGCAGACCGGTTTCGGTCGCACCGGAGCTCTTTTTGCGTGTGAACGCTACGGCATCGAGCCCGACATCATCATCACCGCAAAATCCATCGGTGGAGGCCTTCCGCTCGCCGCCATCACCGGTCGCGCTGAAATCATGGACGCGCCCGGCCCAGGCGGACTCGGCGGCACATTTGCCGGAAATCCGGTGGCCTGCGAAGCTGCACTAGCCGTACTCGACATGTTCGAGCAGCAAGACTTGAACGCACGCGCCAACGAGCTTGGCGAGCTATTCCAGAAGCGTGCTAAGGCCTGGCAAAGACGTTGGCCGATGATCGGAGAAGTACGCGGACTCGGCGCCATGCAAGCTCTAGAACTTGTGCAGTCCCAGGACAAGCGCGAACCTGCCACGGAAGACACGAAAGCCATCACGCAGTATTGCTACGAACACGGCCTGATCACCATCTCCGCCGGAACCTACGGCAACGTTATCCGTCTGTTGATGCCGCTGGTGATTACCGACAATCAAATGGACGAGGCGCTTGACGTACTGGAGGGCGCTCTGAAAACCGTTTACGAAAAGAAACACGAAGTGGCCGCGCAGCCGGTGTAATCTAACAGTCAAACGAAAAGCGCCGGCAACCCAGGTCTTATCCTGTCGCGGCCCGACATTCTTCACGATAGCTGAGGCAAACCTACCATGAGTACTGCCATCATTACGGAAGCAAAAGTTCCGCACTACATCGACGGTCAGTGGGTTGAGTCGAACGCCCGGGAGTGGTCCGAGATCATTAATCCCGCCACCGGCGAGAGTCTCGGCAAGGTTCCTATTTCAGACGCGGGCGAAGTTACCAAGGCGATCGATGCCGCAGCTGCTGCCTACCCTGCATGGCGCCGCACGCCGCCGGAAGATCGCATCCAGCCGCTCTTCAAACTCAAGAATCTGCTCGAGGAGCACGTCGACGACATCAGCCGCCTGATCACGCAGGAGAACGGCAAGACCTTCACGGAAGGCAAAGCCGAGATGCGTCGCGCCATCGAGAACGTCGAAGTCGCCTGCGGCATCCCGACCATGATGCAGGGTTACAACTTGGAGGATGTCGCGCGTGGCATCGACGAGATGATGATCCGCCAGCCGCTGGGCGTCACCGCAGCCATCGTGCCTTTCAACTTCCCAGGGATGATCGCTTTCTGGTTCCTGCCCTACGCGATTGCCACCGGCAACACTTTCATCCTGAAGCCATCCGAGCGTGTACCGCTAACGATGCGCTATGTCTATGAGCTACTCGAGAAGACCGGGCTGCCGAAGGGCGTGGTGAATCTAGTAAACGGCGGTAAGGTTGCGGTCGACACACTCATTGACGATCCACGCGTGCGCGCCATAAGCTTCGTCGGATCGACTCCCGTCGCGCGCTACATCTACGCCCGTTCTGGAGAAAAAGGAAAGCGGGCCCAATGTCAGGGCGGCGCCAAGAATCCCGTGATCGTCCTCCCTGACGCTGACATGCAGATGGCGACTCAGATCATCTCCGACAGCGCCTTCGGATGCGCTGGGCAACGTTGTCTCGCCGTCTCGGTCGCGGTCACCATCGGCGAAGCGCAGAAAACATTCCGCGATGCCATCGCCGACTCAGCCTCGAATTTGCGCGTAGGCAACGGGCTCGACGAGGGCGTGCAAATGGGCCCAGTCATCACCAAGCAGAGTAAGGACCGCATCGAATCGCTGATCGGCGTGGGCGAAAAACAGGGTGCCAAAGTTCTGGTGGACGGACGCAACCCGAAAATTCCACGCCACGAGAAGGGCAATTTCGTAAAGCCGACCATTCTCGATTCCGTGCCCGCGACCAGCGACCTCTCGCACACGGAAATCTTCGGACCCGTCTTGAGCCTGGTACACGCCAACGACATGGACGAAGCTCTGGCGTTCCTCGAACGCAATCCCTACGGCAATCAGGCATCGCTGTTCACATCGAGCGGAGCGGCCGCGCGCCGCTTCCGCTACGAAGCGCCAGCGGGAAACATCGGCATCAATATTGGAGTAGCCGCCCCAATGGCGTACTTCCCGTTCAGCGGCTGGAAAGACAGCTTTTTCGGCATCATGCACGGCCAAGGCCGCGACTCGGTCGAGTTCTACACCGAAAAGAAAGTCGTAGTCGAACGCTGGGCCAAAGAGCATTCACGAAAGTTCTAGTCACGTTCTCTTAGGACTGTGGTCACTGAACTCCTTTTGTTGAGCGCCTATGGTTGCTCGACGGAGGGAAGTGAACATGAGAGGGATTCTCACCACAGAGTCACAGAGACACAGAGAAATCGGTGAGTTAAAGGACCCTCGCACCAGTCCGATTATCGCCGCTGCCATCGAAGTCCATCGTTTGCTTGGTCCCGGACTGCTGGAGTCTGCTTACGAGCAGTGCCTATGTCACGAGCTGCATTTGCGAGGACTGTCTTTCGAGCGGCAGGTCGATCTCCCTGTCTTGTTTAAGGGCCTACGGCTTGATTGTGGTTACAAGATGGACTTGGTCGTAAATGATGCAGTCGTACTCGAACTCAAGTGCGTGGAGAAAATTGCTCGGGTCCACGAAGCGCAATTGCTCACATACTTGAAGCTCTCGGGAAAGCGTGTTGGCCTTTTAATCAACTTCAATGTACCGCTATTGAGCCAAGGAATCGTTCGAAGAGTTCTCTAGGTTTCTCTGTGTCTCTGTGACTCTGTGGTGAAATGATTACGTGCATCGACTAACGAGGACAGTATGACCACTACCACCATTAATCCCCCGATGACCGGCCAGGAAATCGTCGACCTCACCAAAAAGCACACGCTCTTCGAGTGGTCCGCCCAATCGAAGGTCGACCCCATCCCCGTCGCCCGCGCGAAGGGCATCTATTTCTGGACGCCGGAAGGAAAGCGCTTCATCGATTTCAACAGCCAGTTGATGAGCGTGAACATCGGACACGGCGACGAGCGCGTCATTCAAGCGATCAACGAGCAAGTCGCCACCCTCGCCTACGCGAATCCTTTTATGGCGACCGAGCCGCGTGCACGCCTGGGCGCGAAGCTCGCCGAAATCACACCCGGTGACATCGACACGTTTTTCTTTACCAACGGTGGCGCCGAAGCCAACGAGAACGCGATCAAGTTGGCGCGCTTCTTTACCGGGCGCCACAAAATCATGGCGCGTTACCGGTCTTATCACGGTGCCACCGCGGGCGCGATCTCATTGACGGGTGATCCGCGGCGTTGGGCCGCCGAGCCCGGAATCCCGGGCGTAGTTCGCGTACTCGATCCCTATCACGGCATCGAACGGGGCTGGGAGTCGGCCGAGACGTCGCTGGCGATGATCGAGGAAACCATGCAACTGGAAGGACCGCACACCATCGCGGCCTTCATCCTCGAAACGGTTGTCGGCACGAACGGTATTCTCATCCCGCCTGATGGCTACATGCAGGGCGTCCGCAAGTTGTGCGACAAGTACGGCATCCTGATGATCGCCGACGAAGTGATGGCGGGATTCGGCCGCACGGGCGAGTGGTTCGCCATCGACCACTGGAAAGTTGTGCCCGACCTGATTTGCATGGCGAAGGGCTTGACCTCAAGCTATCTCCCACTCGGCGCCGTAGGCATGCGCCATCACATCGCGCAACATTTTCAAGACAAGGTTTTTTACGGCGGCCTGACCTATAACAGCCATCCGATGGGCTGTGCCGCTGCTCTCGCCACGATTCGCGTCTATGAAAAAGACAAGCTGATCGAAAACACGCGCAAGATGGGCGCGGTTCTTAAAGATCTGGGCGCAGAAATGCAGAAGAAGCATCCATCAGTGGGCGCGGTGCGCTCCATCGGCCTGTTCGGCATTTTCGAACTGATTCGCAATCGGAAAACCAAGCAGCCAATGGCGCCCTTCAACGGAGCGTCCGAAGAGATGGCAGCACTCGGAAAGTTTTTCCGCGAGAACGGACTCTATACCCTGGTTCGCTGGAACACGTTCTACACCAATCCGCCACTTTGCATTAACGAACAGCAACTCCAGGAAGCCTTTGCAATTATCGACAAAGGGCTCGAGATCACAGACAAAGCCGTGACAGACTAGCCTCTCCTTGGCATCGCGGGGCTGGGCCGACACACCTTCCGCCTCGCCCTGTGATGCAAGTCACATGCACGTGTGACAAGTGCAACTGCCGGACATTCCTCCACGCGCAATACTCCTTACAAATGCAGACAGAGAGGTCCAGTTTAGGCGAACCTCTGGTTGGGTGAGGAATGCTCGAAATGGAAAGACTGAAAGTCATCTGGAAAAATCCCAAGCCCGCTCCTCGAAAGCGCCGCTGGCACGAACTTGCGTCGAATTGGGGCCGCCGCCTGTTTGTTGTGGAAGAGTTGGTGAAAGGGCAGGACAATCGCTGGGCTCGTACCATTGCCCTTGAGCTGATCACCTGCAAGCGAAACGTAGCCTGACGAGTTAGGGACCGGTCTGCACGGGCTCCGGCGGCTGATAGAGCTCGGGAATTCCTGCGACCGCCTTCGCTTCCGGCGGTTTCACTCTCAGTTGTTCGCACAAGAATGCGATCCGGTCGCGCGTCGCCTCTGCGTTCAGGGCGTGCGGTGCATCATAGATTTTCAATTTCTTCGGTTCACTCACGATCGCCGCATAGGCCCGAGCTCGCTCAGGATTCAGGAACTTCTCCTGCCCGCCGTATTGCAAAAAGACCGTCGCCGGCGCGGCATGGGCAACAAACAGTCCTGGATCAAGCCACCCGTTCCTTGCGATGAACGCGTCAAATTTCTCCGGTCCAACTTCTAGCCGATACTTCTGAAGGTCCTCACTTTTCAGATCCAGCGCATCCGACAATCCGCCCGCCATCAGCACGAATGCCTTAAACCGCTTGTCCACGCCGCTCAGAATAGCTCCGACACCGGCGTTGTAACTATGCCCGACAAACGCCAAGCGCGTGGAATCAACATCGGTGCGTGCGACGAGGAGATCTGCTCCTCGCCGCATGTCGACGATGGCCTGAATCAGTTCTGGCGTTTCCGCGTCGTTGAGGGGATCGTTGTTCTCGACGTGACCGGCTCTGGCAATCGGTCCATCGGGCAGCAACGACACGACGCCGGAGTGCGCCAGAACAATCGCCTCATCCAGAAACTCCGACCGGTTGCGCATCGACGAATTCGACCAGTACCAGTGTCCCCAAAGCACAGCCGCGAATGGACCCTTGCCCTCCGGCACCACCAAATAAGCTGGGACGCGGCCGCCCTTCGGGCTTGCATAAGAGATGTCGTGGACGGCGACATTACCCCACCTTTCGACCGATACTTCTTTCACGTCGAGCGCGACATTGTGGTCGTAATCCAGGCGTTTGGCCGACTCGGGATCCTGCGCAAGCAGTCGTAGGGCGATCAGAAGGAACACTCCCAACAGGGATCGCATGATGAAGCTCCGTTTAGGACACGGGCGGGCGCACGCGCCAGAACAGTTATCTCGTCAGACGATTGTACTTCTTAAGCACTTCGCGCAGCCGATCGTGAGGCAACGCGATGACTTCGAAATCGTTGATCCCCTTCATCGTCTCCGCCGCCACCATCGCATTGATGACAGCCTCTTCCGTCGCCTGCACAGTCGCCAGGAAAAGTGGATTGAGTTCTTCGTTCGGAAGCATGCTGATGTGTCGCATTCCTTTCGAAGAGGCGGCTTGCGGATTTGCAGTCGAGAAGGCGACGAAAATATCCCCCGACCCATCGCCCGAAAAACTTCCATCTCGTCCCAGACCTAAAGACACGCGCCGGACCAGCCGTTTCATTTGGGTCGGTATCAAGGGCGCGTCGGTTCCGACCACGACGATGATGGATCCCACATCATTGTCACGAACTTTGTGATCCTGGATCTCCCGTCCTAACGGAACGCCGGCCACTCGTAACTGACTGCGCCATCCGTAATTGCACTGCACCAGCACGCCTACGGTGTAGCCGCCATATTTTGCCTCAAGAACGCGCGACGCGGTTCCAATCCCTCCCTTGAATTCGTTGCACACCATGCCGGTGCCACCGCCCACATTGCCTTCTTCCACGGGGCCACCATGTGCCGTATCAAGTGCATTCCATGCATGCTCCGGCTTTACATGGAATCCGTTGATGTCGTTGAGATCCCCGTCATAGGTTTCCGCGACCACCGGCAGCGACCAGTCATAGCCATTCTGATCAGGCGGAGCTTTCTTGACGCGCCACGCAATCACTGCATCGCGTACCACTCCGACACTGTGAGTGTTCGTGATCATCACAGGCCCGTCCAAAAAGCCGGAATCCTCCAGCCAGGTCGTGCCCGTCATTTCCCCATTTCCGTTAAGCGTGAACCATGCGCCGAAAACCGGGTCGGTCGAATCCTTGCCGCGCGGAAGCACCGCCGTCACCCCAGTCCGTACAGGCCCCTGACCAACGACCAACCTTCCCGATCCTGAGATCAGGGTGGTGTGTCCCACTTCGACGCCTTTCACGTCCGTGATTGCGTTGTACGGACCGGGAGTTCCATCAAAAGGCACTCCTAGGTCTCTGGCCCTCGGCTTGGTTTGGGCTACAGACGTCAGAGTAAAGAACGGCAGAAAAAGTACAGCAGAGAATGCGACCAACAACATCGAACGAACGACAGGATAGGGCCTCGCGAACATGGATCTCTCCAAAATCCTGATGGTTAAGGCAGGCTCGCGAAGTATAAAGCACCGACCGAACGGCAGGTTAGAATCGTATACAGGGGGCTGCATGGAAGCGTGGAAAAAAGCGGTTGTGGCAGGATCCGTAGGAACTTCGGCGATCTGTTTCCTGAAGAAGAAATGGCCCGCGGGCGTACTCACTGCTGGCATTGCGTTGGCCGTTCTAGCTTCGGAGTACCCGGAGAAGTTCGAGGGCGTCCAGAAATCGCTTCCGGATTATTTCGATCGCGGCATGCGCTTACTCGAAATGACCTCGCGAGTCGGTCAGAAAATAGCTCAGTTTGCCGAGCGGGGTGGAAAAGGAATCTGGGACGAACTCTCTTCCTGAGAATATCTATTCGATACCAAGCTGCTTGCGCGCGTCTACGCTGAGCCGCTCCGGCGTCCAGGCCGGACTCCAGACAATATTTACGTGCGCCGTGCGAATGCCTGGCAGTTGTTCCAGCCTCGAGCGTACCTGATCGCTGATCTGCACGTGCGCAGGACAGCCTTGGGCGGTTAAGGTCATGTCGATGGTCACGTCCTGCTTGTCCTCGGGCACTGCCTCGAAGCGTACTTCGTAAATCAGTCCTAGATCGACGATGTTCACCGGAATCTCCGGGTCATAGCATTGCTTTAACGCGCTCAGGACTTCCTCTTGCGTAACGGGCATCCACACTCCTGATGAGATGAGGGCTCTCGGACGAACCCCACGTCCGAATTCCATTTTACCGCAGGAAAAGCGGGCTTCGCCGACGGATCCTGATCCCGGGCAGCCGGCGCCATACTAAACGTTCTTGGGATAACCTGGTCTAACGCACCGCCCGATCGGGTGGAGGAACCTTTTGCCTCTTTACGCAACATCCATCTCATAATATGCAGCCAGCAGCCAACTCGTGATGTCCGCACAACTGTCCGAGGCGCCAAACGATCTAAGCGTGGGCGAACCGGTAGGTGCGGGGCCCGCATTATGGTCTCCCGGTTGCCGGACATGACGTTCGAAAGTGCAATCGACTCGACCTTCCGGTCGAGCGCGATTCAGAATTCTCTGGTCCGCAACGCCTATTACGAAGAGGTTTTGCGATAATCGCAGCCCAGAAATCATCTCGATATTGAAAAGATAAAAATGACTCCAGAAGCAAAAACGAAAATTCAGCTGGCTCTGGGCCTGGCGATCGCAATCGCCGCGATTCGTACGGGCTACATCCTGTACGAACGTCATGAGGCCAATAAGGTTGAAGCGAAGAAGGAAGGCACCGCCGCCCCGCCGCTGAATCCTGACTACTATGTCACGCCGAAAAAGCTCTATCCCTTCGACTTGAAGTCGGCGAAAGAACTGACCAAGCAGCCCGTCTGGGTGAAAGAGGGCTACCGTTACTTCTACTACCCTTACAACCCCACCGCCCATCACGCCGACTTCGAACACGATGCCGGAATGTTGCTCCCCATCCAGCGCCTTGAGATCAAAGACGTCGTCACCGACACGGCTCCGAACGGCGGCGGCCAGAAGCAAGTGATGGCCGTCTTCGAGCAAGAGGGAAAACCGTACGCCTTCCAGATCGGCGTATGCAAAGACGGAGAGTACAAAATCTACTCAGACCAGATGCTTTTCGTGCAGGATCCGCGCGAACTCTACAAGCATTGGTCGGCCGACGTTTGGCAGTCGGTTGAACAACACGAAGTCAAACAGGGCATGAACGAACTGCAGGCCGATTTTGCGATTGGAATGGGCCGTCCTGACCGGCAGGACGATCCTTCATGGAAGACCGTGCACTATCCCAATGGCGGAAAGCCCGTGAGCATTACCTATCACGAAGGCAAAGCCACCGAAATCAAGCCCGACAAGCCTTCCTAAAGCCCAGAAGCCTAGAACCTAGAGCCCAAAGTCCAGGGCCTCACTTCACCTTTGGCGATGAAGAATCTGCAGCCTTCGTCTCGTCGCCGTGAATCACGCCGTCTTCATCGGCGTAAAACGAGCGATGTTCTGCGTCAACGTTCTTGGGGGTCATGGTGAGGACGTAGGAGTCCTTCTTACCCTTGAACGCAACGGTGTAATCGCCGCGCTCCGTCGTCTTCGCCATCCTCCGCGTAAACGAGCCCGTGTTCACCAGGTCGGCCAGGGAAGTCGCGTACTCGTTATGCTTCTTGTTGTAGAGTTTTTGCGCGCGGACCACGACGCGCATGTAGCCCAAGGCGCCGGATTCGGAGTCGGATCGCGCCGGATCGCCCGGAAATTTCGGCGTGTACTGACCCTGCGCTGCCGGAGCCTGCGTGTTTGGCGGAGGATCTTGCCCCAGTGCCAACATCGTTAATACCACCAGAAGTGTCGAGGCCAAGTAGGCCAAATTCCGAATTTTCATGTTCTCCTGCCGTCTTTTCGGGCGTGTACCAATGTTACTCCCGTAATTTCCCTTTTGTTACGGACCCTTTGCAGGGCGCGTCATTGCGTCTATTCTGAGTGCAGTTTCATCCTAACAAGGACCTGTCAATGAAAGCTGCAATGGCGAAAAAGCCTCTCATCCGTATTGCCGTAGTCGAGAGCGACCCGCTGCGGTTCGTGGGCTTCCGGGCCCTGTTTGATTCCGAATCGGACTTCGAACTTGTGTCCGCCACCCTGCCCGACATTAGCGCCCTCCAGGGGATCGATCTGGTCCTGCTGGGCAGCCGTGCCGGACAGAACCTGTTTGACGTCATGGCCAGCCTGAAAGCGGCTCGGCCGGACCTCCGCATCATCGTCACCGGCTCGGGCATTGACGAAGAAACGATTCTCAAAGCCATTGCTTCCGGCGCCAAGGGCTACGTTGACGAAGCCGCCACTCCCGCAGAATTCGTGCAGGCCATTCGCATCGTGAATCAGGGCTCCGTTTGGGCTCCGCGCCGCGTTTTGTCCATGTTCATCGAGCGGGTCAGTTCCTCGCCCGGCCGCATTTTTCCAGCCGGGCGCGTGACCTTTACCGATCGCGAGAAAGAAGTCCTTGAGATGCTTGTGGCTGGCCGCTCGAACAAGGAAATTGGCGCCGCCCTGGGCATCGAAGAACGCACCGTCAAGGCCCACGTCGCGAAATTGATGCGTAAAGTCGGGGTCCAGAACCGCATCGCGTTGTCCGTCCACGCGATTACGCACTCGCTGGTCACGGCCAAGTAGACATTCCGACAGTTACCAGGGGACAGTGCCCGCGGTAATCTTGTCGGTCCGGTGGATGTACCGCATACTCGGTTCACCTACCACAGAACCTGGGAGACGGGGTTGGGAGTGGAGATTAGGGTCGCCACTGTCAGCCCCGATTTTTTGTCTGCCCCAGCATCTTCATCCCCTCATAGCAGCCTTCGGAACCCAAGCCTCACCCTCGCCCACAAATACACTTCTTCCTGTTAAACTCCCGTGGAACACCAACTCCCTGGAGAATTGAAAATAGCAATGAAAAAGACCCTCGCGGTTCTGCTGGTTCTGGCCATGTCGGCCTTCGCTTTCGGCGACGACAAGAAGGACGAAAAGGACGCTAGCAAGGCCGAAGACCGCGTCCAGGCTGCCGCGACCGTTCTCGACGAAATCGAATCGGCGCCCGACACGGGCATTCCCGAGGAAGTGCTGGCCTCGGCCGAGTGCGTCGCAGTCGTTCCCTCGCTCCTAAAGGGTGGATTCATAGTGGCTGCCCGCTACGGCCGCGGAGTGGCAAGCTGTCGAACACCGACAGGCTGGAGCGCCCCGGCCTTTATCTTCACCAGTGGCGGAAGTTTCGGATTTCAAATAGGCGGCCAAGCCATCGACCTGGTCATGCTGATCATGAATAAAGATGGTTTGAAGAACCTCCTCTCGAGCAAGTTCCAGCTGGGCGCGGACGCCTCCGTCGCCGCCGGACCAGTAGGACGCCACGCCGCCGCTGACACCGATTGGAAATTGCGCGCCCAGGTGCTGACCTACTCGCGTTCTCGTGGAGCCTTTGCCGGCATCAGTCTGGCCGGCGCCGTGATCAAACAGGACAAAGACGCAACCCGCGAATTCTACGGGCGGATGGTTCCGTTCCGGACGTCTCTGACCGGCAAGACCGAGGCCCCGAAGGGTGCCTACCCGTTCCTGAGCGTTTTGGCAAAGTGGGCACAGAAAGCGGCCGACCGCGATAAGCCCGCGCAAGCTCCCAAACCGGCCGACACCGCGAAACCGGCAGAGAAGCAAAACTAAGTCCTGAATGCACGATGGAGCGACGGGCAGTCTGCCCTAAGTTTATCGAAGGGTCCCCGCCCGCCGGACGGGCGTCTCGCCCGTCCCTCCATCGATTCATTGACAGTGAAAAATCCACGGTGATACGGTCACGCTTCGCCTGATGCGGCACCGACTCGAATACGCGCTGGCGTGGTGTGTAGTAAAGACGATCGGGGCACTTCCGCGTCCCTTGGCGCGTTTGGTCGGCGTTACGCTGGGACAACTCATCTACCTCCTGCACGGAAAACTTCGTCGCGTCGGCATGCGTAATCTCGCCATTGCATTTCCCGAGAAATCCGCCGCGGAGCGCCGAAAAATCGTGCGTAAAGTGTTTACTTCTCTCGGGCGTCAATTCGCGGAAGTCTGTCTTTTCCCGACGTACACCAGCGAGAGTGTCAGCCGGATTGTTGCCTACGATGGCTATGAAAATTTCGACCGCGCATCGCAACGCGGCAAAGGCGTCCTTTTCCTGACCGGACATATCGGCGGCTGGGAACTCTCGGCGTTTGCTCACTCCCTTTACGGACATCCTCTGCACTTCGTGATGCGCCCGCTCGACAACCCCTATCTCGATGATCTCGTCCGCCGCTATCGCACCATGCACGGCAATACGCCCATCCTCAAAGACAACCCGGCCCGCGAACTCCTACGCGCCATGAAAGCGGGCGCCACCGTGGGCATCCTGATAGACACCAACATGACTCCGCCCGAAGGCGTGTTCGTGGATTTCTTCGGAATTCCCGCCTGCACTGCCAGCGGCCTCGCGCGCATCGCCCTGCGTACCGACGCTGCGGTTGTGCCCGGCTTCACGGTCTGGGACCCTGTCCTGCGCAAATACCGGCTGCGATTTGAGCCGCCTGTTACGCTCATTCGCACCGGCAATAATGACGCCGACATCGTGGCCAACACCGCTCTGTTTACGAAAAAGATCGAAGACGTAGTCAGGCGCTATCCGGATCAGTGGCTGTGGGTGCATCGTCGCTGGAAGACACGTCCGCCCGGCCAGCCTTCCCTCTATTCAAACCAATCACTGCGATAGGCCACCCACCAGGCAATCCATACGATCGGGACAATCGCGAACACCTGATACCAGAACGGCAGCCAGAAAGCCGCAAGCTCAAGCACCGTCACAATCAGCCAGAAGATCTTGCGTTGCATGCTGGGATTGTATGGATGCCGCCCGTCCAGCGGAAAACTTTCCTTCTACGCCTCCGGCTGCTATACAAGAGCCATGAAGCGTGCGCTGAAAGAGCTGGCCGAGTTCCTGGGTACGTCTCTTATCGGAGACGGTCAGACAGAGGTCTCCGGAATCGCCAGCCTGTCCTCAGCGACCCAGGGTGACGTCGTTTTCGTCGAGAGCGCTAAGTATCTGACGCACGCGATGAACTCACAAGCGAGTGCGGTGATCGCGGGAGAGTTCGCAAGAAACGGAGCGCACGCAAAGCCGGTCCTGATTGCTCTGCAACCGCGCTTGGCATTCGCGCGCGCAGCACAATGGCTCGATATGTTGCAGCAACCGCCGGCCGGAATCCACGCCACTGCTGTGATTGATCCAAAAGCAAAGCTCGCAAAGAACATCACGATCGAAGAACGAGCCGCGGTCCGTGCAAACGTCGAAATTGGCGAAGGCTCACGCATCGGAGCAAACTGCGTTGTGGGTCCTGATGTGACCATCGGTAAGAACTGTCGCCTCTACGCGAATATCACGATCTACCCACAGGTGCGCCTGGGCGACCGCGTCGTGATTCACGCCGGCGCCGTGCTGGGCAGCGACGGATTCGGATACGTGCCCGACGCGAAAACCGGCCGTTACGTAAAATTCCCCCAGATTGGCCGCCTCGAAATTGAAGACGATGTCGAAATCGGCGCCAACTCTACCATCGATCGCGGCGCACTCGACGTGACCCGCATCCGCCACGGCACAAAGATCGATAATCTGGTACACGTCGGCCACAACGTCGACATCGGCGAAGACGTGGTGATCGCCGCGCAGACGGGCGTCTCTGGGAGTTCGGTCATCGAGAATGGTGTAGTCATCGGAGGCCAGGTCGGGATCGCCGACCACGTGCGCATCGAAGCGGGCGCAATCCTCGGCGCGCAAAGCGGCATCCCCAGCAACAAGGTCATTCGCGGGAAGGGAATTGTGTTCTGGGGAACCCCGGCACGTCCAATCAAGGATTACCTGAAGGACCTCGCAATCCTGGCCCGCTTGCGAAAGAAGGAAAAATAGTCCTGCAAAAGGATTTTGCGATCAGCCAACGACCACCAGCCATCTGCGAATGGCTAGAGACTAGTGGCTGACGACTAGCGACTGCCCCATGTCCATCATCGTAATCGGCGGCCATTCCCGCAGCGTCGGCAAGACCAGCGTGGTAGCAGGACTGATTTCAGCGCTCCCCGAATTCCAGTGGACCGCTTTCAAAATCACGCAATACGGACACGGCATCTGCTCCGCCAACGGAGAAGCGTGCGACTGTGCGACCGGCGATCATTCCTGGGCGATCACGGCAGAAAAGAATCGAGCGGCAGATTCTGACACATCGCGCTTCCTCGCAGCCGGAGCCGAGCGCGTCTGGTGGGTCCGTACCGAGCAGGGAAGACTCGCCGAAGCCATGGCCGCCCTCCGCGAACGCCTGAAAGACTCCCCGCACGTGATCATCGAGTCCAATAGCATCCTGAAGTTCTTGCGCCCGGATTTGTATATCACGGTGCTCGACCCTGCGACAGCCGATTTCAAGACTTCAGCACGTGAGTTCCTCGATCGCGCCGATGCCGCGATCCTCCACGAACCAAGAAACGGCGATCTTGCATGGAAAGATGTCTCACTGAAACCGGTAGCCGGCAAGCCCGTGTTCCGCGTTACCCCACCCCCGTACGTCACGCCAGAGATCGTCGAGTTCACCCGCGCGACTTTGTTCCGCGCGCAGCAAAAACAGAGGAGCTCTTAACCGCAAAGTTCGCCAAAATCGCAAAAGTCACGAAGATAATCTCCTCAGTCTTCCTTAGCGGCCTTCGCGATTCTTCTTCGCGCTCTTTGCGGTTATAGGCTTTTGACCAGCACCCAATTTGCTATCCTTCCATCGTGCGAACAATTCGCAAGCAAGCCTGGATGCTCGTTCTGCTTTCCGCCGCCCTCCAGGTCATGAGTTTTCCACTTCCCGGCGTATACGTGCTTTCTTGGATTTCGATTGCTCCGCTTTTAGTCGCACTGTTTCACGCCAAAAATCCGGAAACCCTGCAACTCGATGAGTCCCGAAAATTGCTCCCCGCCCGCCCGTGGCAAGGATTCTTACTCGCCTACACATGCGGCGTCCTCTGGTACATGGGCACCTGCTACTGGGTGTTCGACACGATGCATCAATATGGTGGTCTGAGCGTCCCGGTCGCACTGTTCGTGCTCTTCCTCTTCGCGCTCTACCTGGGCCTCTACCACGGATTATTCGGCCTGCTCGTTAGCGTGCTTGCGCGCAAGGATTCCGGAAACCGTCTCGCGCTCCTCTCCGCGCCGTTTCTCTGGGTGGCGATCGAACTCGCGCGCACTCGCGTCAGTGGCTTCCCGTGGGACCTGTTCGGCGTCACCCAGGTCGATAACATCCCTCTCACCCGCATTGCCACTGTGACCGGAGTCTATGGCCTCAGCTTCGAAATCCTGCTGGTGAATGTAGCTGTTGCCTCCGCCTTCCTCGTGCATCGCAGCCGGCGAAAGCCACTCATATTCGCGTCCATCGGAGCGATCATCCTGTTGCAAGCTGGCCGCTGGTTGACCTTACCGCCTTCCCCGGCGGACCACAACGCGGTCTTGGTACAGCAGAATCTGGCCTCCGGCGGCTCCGATGCCTGGACTGATGACCAGACGCGCTCCGCTCTCGCCGAATTCTCCGCTCTCAGCCTGAGTTCGAAGCAACATCCCGACTTGATTGTCTGGCCGGAGTCGCCTGCGCCTTTCCTCACAAACGATTCCGCCTTCCGCGAGCCCATGAGCAATCTCGCGCGCCAGGCGAATGCCTGGCTAGTAATCGGATCCATCGGCATCGACAATCCGCACGCGATGTTCAATTCGGCTTCGGTCATCAGTCCAACAGGCGCATGGACGGCCCGCTACAGCAAAATGCACCTGGTACCCTTCGGAGAATACGTCCCCTTCGCGTCGGTTTTTTCCTTCGCCAGCGGCCTCACGCAGGCGGTCGGGAACTTCACCCCCGGCACACTCCACGAACCGTTGCAGGCAGGCGATCAGAAACTCGGCATCTTCATCTGTTACGAATCCATCTTCCCAAACGAAGTCCGCCAACTGGCGGAGCAAGGTGCCGACGTGCTCGTCAACATTTCAAACGACGGCTGGTACGGAGACTCCGGCGCCTGGGCGCAGCACCTCAATCAGGCGCGCATGCGTGCCATCGAAAACAACCGCTGGCTGCTGCGCGATACCAACACCGGCCTCACCGCATCGATCGACCCTTATGGCCGAATCGTGGCCCGACTGGAGCGCAAGACGCGCGCGGCTTTACCGGCTCCCTATGCCCTCACCAAGGTAACTACTTTCTACTCGCGCCATGGCGACTGGTTCGCCTTCCTGTGTGCGATAATTTCTATAGGAGCGCTGATCGTGCGCTTCACACCCCAGCGAAAGACAGAGTCCTAGCGCATGGTAGAAGAACTCGAACAGCAGTACACCGCGCTCAAAGAGAAAGTCCACACCCTTCAGGAGTACCTTTGACGCGGGCAAACTGCGCCTCCAGTTAGTCGACATCGAAAAGCAGGCTTCCGACCCAAATCTCTGGTCGAATCCCGAAAGATCTCAACAGGTGATGCGCGAGAAAAAGCGCATAGAAGATGCCCTCGCGACCGATGCCGAGTTGGTGCGCCGTAAGGACGACATTGCCGCATACCTCGAACTGGCGCACGAAGGCGAGAAGGTCGACGCTGATCTTCAGCGCGAGATCGGTGCGCTTCAACAACTCGTCGATCGCCTCGAGACCAAAACCCTGCTCTCCGGCGACAACGACGCGCTCAACGCCATCGTCACCATCCACGCTGGCGCCGGCGGCGTCGATTCCCAAGACTGGGCCGACATGCTTCTCCGGATGTACCTTCGCTGGGCAGAGCGTCAGGGCTTTCCAACGGTGCTCTACGACTACCAACCGGCCGAAGAAGCCGGGATTAAATCTGCGACATTCGGCGTCAACGGGCAGTACGCGTTCGGCCTACTCACCAGCGAGATTGGCGTTCACCGTCTCGTGCGAATTTCTCCCTTTGATCAGGCCAAGCGTCGTCACACTTCTTTCGCCAGCGTCTTCGTGTCGCCCGAGATTGACGACAGCATCGACGTCGTCATCAAGCCCGAAGACCTCCGCGTCGACACCTATCGCTCCAGCGGCAAGGGCGGACAGCACGTCAACACAACCGACTCAGCCGTGCGCATCACGCACATTCCAACAGGTCTCGTTGCGAGTTGCCAGAACGAGCGCTCCCAGCACAAGAATCGCGATCGTGCGATGAGCATGCTCCGCTCCAAACTCTACGAACTGGAGCTTGAGAAGAAGCGTGAAGCCAGCAGAAAAATAGAGGACACCAAGCTCGACATCGACTTCGGCTCCCAGATTCGCTCCTACGTCCTGCAGCCATATCGCATGGTGAAAGATCATCGCACCAAAGAAGAGGTCGGTGACGTTGATCGAATCCTTGACGGCGACCTGCAGCCCTTCATCCAGGCTTACTTGAAGATGCGGCGGGGAGAAAAGTCATGACTGTTCCCCACAGCGCCGCGCAGCTTGGCCCGCGCTTTAACGAAGCGTTCCTCTATGCGGCTGAAAAACACGCCACCCAGAAACGCAAGAAGACCGACGTTCCCTACATCTCTCACCTGATGAGTGTCGCCGCGCTCGTGCTCGAAGCCGGAGGAGGCGAAGACGAGGCCATCGCCGCTCTCCTGCACGACGTGGTCGAAGATTGCGGGGGCCACCCGGTGCTCGAAGACATCCGGGGCCGCTTTGGCGATCGGGTCGCGTACATCGTCGATGGCTGCACCGACGCCTACACGATCCCCAAGCCACCGTGGAAGACCCGCAAGCTGGAATATCTTGACCATCTGCGCGAAGCGCCCGATGACGTTCGTCTGGTCAGCGCAGCCGACAAACTCCACAATGTCCGAACGATTCTCGCCGACTTCCGGAAAGACGGCGATTCCGTCTGGGATCGCTTCAGCGGGCATCGCGATGGCACGCTCTGGTATTACCGTGCCGTGCTCGATGTGCTGCGCGAAGGCAGGTCCAACCGCCTGGTGGAGGAATTGCACCGCGTAGTGACTGAGCTGGAAACTCTGGCAACGAATGGCTCGGCAAGAACCCATTCGCTGCCATAATTAGGACTCTCTTTCATGCGACGCATGCTCGACATGATTCGCTCCTCCTCGGTGTCCGCCACCGTGATGCAGGCCGCCGCGCGCGGTGCACTGGCAGTTTCCGGCCCCGAAATGATCGAGATCCTCGTCTACATTACCAATCACAACAAGGTCTTCGGCCAGCAAGCCCGCATGACCTTGGCAGGCTGGGAGCTGAAGTCGTCGCTCGAAGCAGCCTCGAATCCTGCCACGCCGCCCGAAGTGCTCGACTACCTCATTGCCCCGGAAAATCTGCGTCCTCCACTTCTGCCCACGCTCCTTGAGAACCCGAGTGTGAAGCAGGAAGCCTTGCTTCAGATGGCAGCGCATGGTTCCCGCGAAGTCGTCGACGCAATGCGCAAGAGTTCTCGCGTGCAAGGTTTGCCTGAGATTCTCCGTGCTCTCGCCGCGAATCCGAATTCCACCCCGATTGAAGTCGCGCAGTTCCAACAAGCAGCCGTGATCCCCGAAGAATTACCTCAGGCGGAATTGCCCGAAGAGCCTTCCCAGCCGCCAGGCGGATCAGCCATTCACTTGGAAACATGCGACGAGAACGTGCTGGAAGAGAGTGTCGCCGTCGATGCTTTTCTAACCGAGCATGCCCGTGAACTCGTGATGGAGGGCGAGAAGCCCTTCCAGCCGTTGGGAGGGTTTCACGAGTTTGAAGTCACATCGCTCGAAACGTCCGTACCGGTTGAACAAGCCCAAGCAGAGCCGGTAGCGCCTCTCGAAGCTGGGTCGGCAGCGGCCGTCGCCACCGCCAAACCCTCAGGAACCGCCACGGCCACGCGCCCGTCGCCAGCCGCCAAGAAAGCTCATTCCAGCCAGGAGACCGAGCGTGGCAGTGCTCTGCAGAAGATTTCCCGGCTCGACATCAAGGGCCGGATCCAACTGGCCATGAAGGGTACGAAGGAAGACCGCTCCATCCTGATACGCGACAGCACGAAGCTGGTCGCCCTCGCGGTGCTGGAATCTCCGAAAGTCACCGATGGAGAAGTGGAAAAGTTTGCCAACCAGAAAAACGTGCTTGAGGCCGTGCTGCGTCAGATTCCCATGAAGCGGCGCTTCGTCAAGAACTACGGAGTCGTACGGAATCTGGTGGCGAACCCGCGTACGCCACTCGATGTCTCGCTTGGACTCATGAAAAACTTGCTGACTGCGGATCTGAAAAACCTCGCCGGCAACAAGGAAGTCTCTGACACCATCCGCAAACTGGCGACGAAAATGTTCAAACAAAAAATGGACACAACCAGGAAGTAGTCAATCATCGACTGGAGAAAAGGCCAATGGCCGCACCGGTTCCTTCTGATCCCATCTTTGAGCTTCTGCGTACTGCCCGCACCATTGCTGTAGTCGGCCTCTCCGACAATCCGCTACGGCCCAGCCACGGCGTGGCCGCTTACCTGCAAAGCCAGGGATATCGCATCATCCCGGTGAATCCCGAAATCAAAGCGTCGTTGGGAGAAAAGGCACACCCGTCTCTGCTTGATGTTCCCGAGAAGATCGACATCGTCGATATTTTTCGCAGGCCTGAATTCGTGGAAGAAGTTGTCGATCAGGCGATCCAGCTGAAAGTTCCCACCGTCTGGATGCAGGAAGAAATTGTCCACGAAAAAGCCGCACAGAAAGCCCGTGCGGCTGGAATCTTTGTCGTAATGGATCGCTGTATCCTGGTCGAACACAGGGCGCGTTTCCGCTAAAGCGGCGTGGGGGCCCTCGGGGCGGCTCTTACTGTCGGCGCAGCATAATGACGGTCGCGTCGTCGTGCAGCCCGTCGCCGTTCGCAAATGCCCGTACATCCTCCACCAGCATCTCCGGACACGAGCCGCCGGTCAGCACATGCGCCGCCAGTCTCGCAGGTCCGTATTCCTCATCTCGCTGATTCGTAGCTTCCGTAATGCCGTCGCTGTAGAGCACGATCTTGGCCTTGTCGCCCAACGGAATTGTTGTTTCCGAGAACGAGCCCGCCCGAATCCCCAACGGCAGCCCCATCTCTGTCTCCAGGAATCGAGCGCCCGTGCCATCAACCAGCAATGGCGGCAAATGCCCGGCATTCGCGTAGGTCAAGGTGTTCTTACTCGAATCGAGCACCGCATAGACCATCGTCACGAATCGCCCAGAAGGGAAGTCCTCCACCAAAAGACGGTTCAACTTCGTAAGCACTTCCGACGGAGTGCACGAGGTCTCAGCCAGTGATCGCAGCATAGCGCGGGTAGCGGACATCAGCAACGCCGCTGCAGTTCCTTTTCCTGAAACATCCGCCAGCACCAGACCCCATCGTCCTTCGCCGAGATCGAGAAAGTCGTACCAGTCCCCGCCGATCGCGCCGGCAGGAATGGACATTCCCGACACCGCGAATCCAGGAATGAAGGGTGAGCTCCTCGGCAGCAACGCCTGCTGAATTGAGCGCGCTTCCTGCGCCTCGCGATTCATCTTCTCGCGCTCACTTCGCTCCTGCTTGAAGCGCAACGCGTTCTGCACTGCCACCGCGATGTGGCTCGACAAACCCTGCAGCATCCATAGCTGCTCGGGGTCAAATCCGTCTGCCTCGTTGTGCGAAGCCGTGAACACACCAATCAACTTCCCATCCACATGCAGAGGGATCGCCACCTCGCTACGGATCTGCTCACCGCAGGCAATGTAGTAAGGGTCGACGCTGACATCCGGTGCGTAGCGCATCTGACCGGTGGCCGCGACATAGCCCACCAGCCCTTCCTTGCCGACCTTCAGCCGGTGACCTCGTTCATGCACCGGGCAGTCTTCCACTCCGGCCAAAACCAGTTCGTTATTTTCCGCTTCGTGTAGGTAGACACTGATATCGATGCATCCGAACGAGCACGCAATATCGTTCACGATCTTGTCGACCAGTTGATCCAGGTCGAGAATCGAATTGATCTTGTGCGCTGCCTTCTGCAATTTGAGAAGTTGCTGCACCCGATCCGGCGCAAGCGTCGCCAACAAGTCGTTGCCGGCTTCCACAGCAGCTGCGCTGGTGATTTCCATCGATTGAGCCCCCAAGTAACCTGTAAGCCCTTGCAAAAAGGTAGCTTACCACTCCCTATGGGATGATGATCACGGCCTCTAGGACTCTTTTTTCGGAGAGTTCTTGGAACGGGAAGATGACTCTTGCTCGCGCGCAGGGCGGCTTGTCCGCAGCTTCTGTATCTCTTCTAGTCGCTCCCGGATGCGCTTCTCGATGCCTTCATTCGTCGGAAAGTAGTACTGCCGCTCGCGCAAATTGTCGGGCATGCACTGCATGTCGGCGACCTTTGCCTCGAGTTCGTGCGCGTACTTGTATCCCTGCCCGTACCCGATATTCCTCATCAGCGACGTCGGCGCATTGCGCAAATGCAAGGGAACCGGTTCAGCCGCCGTGCGCTCCACATCGATTTGCACATCGGTGTAAGCGGTGTAGAGGGCATTCGACTTCGGCGCGACCGACAAATAGACCACTGCCTGTGCCAACGCCAGGTTCCCCTCTGGCATCCCGATGAAATCCACCGCGTCGCGCGCCGCCATACACAACGCGAGAGCGTTCGGGTCAGCCAGCCCGATGTCCTCCACCGACATCCGCACCACTCGCCTTGCGATGTACAGCGGATCTTCCCCCGCCTCCAGCATGCGCCCCAGCCAGTACAAGGCCGCATCAGGATCGCTGTTGCGCACCGACTTGTGCAGCGCCGAAATCAGGTTGTAGTGCTCTTCGCCCGCCTTGTCGTACAACAGGATGCGTTTCTGCAGCGCATCCTGCACGATTTCATCAGTAATCTCCGCGCCGCTCTCCTTGCCGGAATTCTGTTTGGCAATCGAGGCCGCGACTTCCAATACGTTGTAAGCGCTGCGCGCATCGCCGCTGGAATAACTGGCAATCTTCTTCAAGACATCTTCGGAAACACGCAGCTTCGTCTTGCCGAGTCCACGCTCCTCGTCCGCGAGCGCGTTTCGCAACAGCAACACAATCTGTTCCTCGGTCAGCGGCTTGAGCACATAAACACGTGTCCGCGACAGCAGTGCCGAATTGATTTCGAACGAAGGATTCTCGGTGGTCGCGCCGATCAGCCGGATGTTCCCCTTCTCTACGTGCGGGAGAAACGCATCCTGCTGAGCTTTATTGAAGCGGTGAATCTCATCGATGAAGACGATCGTCCGCGTTCCATATTGTTTGGCGCGCTCCGCGTCAGCCATGACCTGCTTGATTTCCTTGATCCCGGCCAGGACGGCCGAGAACTCGATGAAGTCAGCCTTGGTCATGCGCGCGATGATCTTGGCGAGCGTGGTCTTCCCGGTCCCGGGCGGTCCCCAGAAAATCAACGACCCAGGATCATCGCGCTCAATTTGCGTGCGCAGCGGCTTGCCCGGCCCAACCAGATGCTCCTGCCCGACGTACTCGTCAAGCGTGCGCGGACGCATCCGGTCCGCGAGCGGCCGAGTCTCGTCAGCAGGGTTGTTGCCACCAGGAATGGTTTGAAACAGACTCATAGAACTGTTGGGTGCCCCATCCTTGCGCGTTCTGTGCGCAAGGGTGGGATTCCACTACTGCGAGCAGTTTGGGATTTTCGCCCAGAGCCCAGAGCCCAGAGCCCAGAGCCCAGAGCCTATCCCTTCCCCCGCGCGATCTCATACAACACGATACTGGCCGCCACCCCCGCATTCAACGACTCCACCTGCGCGGCATGTGGAATGGCAATCAGTTCATCAGCCTTGGCAATCCAATCTCGCGGCACGCCCGCACCTTCTCCGCCGATTAAGACAGCAACCGGCCCCGCAAGGTTGGCTTGAGGCAGAGAAACTCCTTTATGCGATGACGTCGCCACCAGCCGGACGCCTTTCTCACGCAGCTTAGTGAGAATATCCGCGAGTTTCGTCCTTAGAACCGGCAGCCGGAAGATCGATCCCGCCGATCCCCGCACTACCTTCGAGTTAAACGGACTAACGGTGCCCTCGCCCAAAATCACCCCGGCCGCCCCAAATGCCTCCGCGGACCGCAGAATCGTCCCCAGATTCCCGGGATCCTGCAGCCCCGCAACCACTACCAACGGGCCCAGCGACACTTTCTCTATCAGATCCTCAAAAGAACTCTGCTTGTAGCGCACGAGCGCAGCCACGCCCTGCGGCGCTTCACTGGGAACCACGCCGGCGAAAAGCTTATCGGGCAGCACGGCCGTTTCCACGTGGGCACCTAGCTGGGGCAGAAGCCGTTTCGCGTGTCCCTCAGCCGACTCGCTGAAGAACACGGCATGAAACCGCAGCCCACTGCGAATCGCTTCCTCCAGAATGCGCACACCCTCAATCGCGCAGTCCCCGGCCTCAGTCAATTCCGCGCGTGAAAATGCCCGCCGCATCTCTTTCACGAGGGCATTGTGGCGTCCCTCGACGCGCCGCAGGCGATCCTGTGCGGGTTTGCTTGCTCGGGAAGAAGAGGAGTGAGAGGTGCGCATGGTGGGCGTATCTGGCAGCATCATACGCCGTTTGTTCGGCTTGCGACGGCTCGCCGTGTTATGGTAGCTTTCGCCGTTCTCAACTGGAAAAACTGGGGAAACGCTGTGCTCGCGGAGATCATTAAGATCCATCACGACAGTCCCGAAGCTTCGCTCGTGAAGTACGCGGCCGAGCAAATCAGGGCAGGACAAGTCCTGGGAATGCCCACCGACACCTTCTACGGCCTCGCCGCCGACCCCCTTAACCTGCGCGCAGTCGAGCGCGTGTACGAGATCAAGTCGCGCTCCCGCCACAAGCCGCTTTCCTTGCTGATCGAAAGTGTCGATCAGGCGGAAGATCTCGCCCGTCCTCTGCCCAAAGAATTCTATGACCTGGCACGACGCTTCTGGCCCGGGCCGCTAACCATCATCGTGCGCGCTGCCTCCGGCCTGCCCTTGAAGGTGACCGCGAACACCGGCAACGTTGCCCTACGCATTCCCTCAGCAAAAATTCCTCTGGCGGTGATCCAGGCTGCCGGGATTCCCATCACCGCTACCTCGGCGAACCTGAGCGGCGCCTCCGAATGCACAACCGCCGAGCAGGTGCGTGATCAACTGCAGGACCGCATCAACATCATCGTTGACGGTGGCACTTCGCCCCGCGAGGTCGCTTCCACCATCGTCGATCTCAGTAACGGCGACGACCGCTGGCGCGTGATTCGCGAAGGCGCCATTCCCGCCTCGGAGATCTCTACCTTTTTTGCGCAGGGATGACCCTCTCCACCGCAATCCAGCCCTCGCGCAGAAATCGACCTCTGTGGACGCTGGCGGCAGTAGCTCTGCTCTTCGTTCTTATCGTGGCGATCACTAGTCTTCGTATCGTCAGCGAAGCCGGCAAGCAAGAGATTCATCCGGCCGATGCGATCGTGGTCTTTGGGGCGGCGGAGTATGCAGGCAGGCCTTCCCCCGTTCTTCGCGCGCGCCTCGATCACGCCTACGATCTCTATGCGAAGCACCTTGCCCCCGTGATTATTACCACCGGCGGAGCGGGCGAAGACCCGAGTTACAGCGAAGGCGGCGTCGGCCACGATTACCTCATGCGCCGCGGCGTACCCGAACGCAACCTAATCGCCGAGACGCTCGGCACCGACACTGCCCACTCGGCAGAACGACTTGGTGTAATCATGCGCGCCAACGGCATGAAAGGCTGCCTGGCGGTGAGCGACGAGTATCACGTCTTTCGGATCAAGAAACTACTCGAGCACGAAGGCATGACGGTCTACGTAGCCCCGCGCACCGGATCCCGCCCGAAAGGCGCATTCCAACGAATGCTCGCCGTACTTCGCGAAGCGATGAGCTATCTGGCGTGGAAAGTGAGCTAGCTAAAAGAAGTGTCCAGTTTCAGGTTTCCAGTTTCAGGTTACTCGATGTTCCGATCGTGCTCCGTTTCGGCGAGCCGTTCCGGAAACTCGAAACCAGAAACTTGAAACTCGAAACTGTCCTCTACCACCCCATCCTGTCCCGCAACCCCGTAACATGCGCGACGTGATGCTTCCCATGCCACGCATACAGCGCCAGATTTTTCTCCAGCGTCATCAACCCGATCTCCGGATGCCGAAACGTTCGCTTCCAATCGGCGGGTTGCAGGGCGCGCAGCATCAGCATCCAGCGTGTGTGCAATGACGACAGCAATTCCAGCGACAGCCCGATCGGCGCACTCTTTGCTTCCGGCAATTCCGCCCAGCGATCTTCCATGTACGTTCGAATTGTCGGCTCCTCTTCGGTCAGTGCGAGCTTGAACCGCATGTAGGAGTTGAGATGGCTGTCGGGGACATGGTGCACGACCTGCCGGACCGTCCACCCTCCATCGCGATACGCCGTATCCAGTTGCTTGTCGGAAAGTCCGCGAACGGCCGCCTCTAACCGCGCTGGAGTCTGCTCAATGTCATCCAGGAATTTTGCCTTCTGCTCTCCGGTGAGTGTGCCGTCAAAAGAAAACTTGCCGATGGGATACCGCAGATCTGCCATGCCTGCCTCCTTGCAAAATTAGATCACGCAAGGCAGCAATGGTTGTCAAAAGTTAAGGGAAGGCTGTCACAGCCTTCCCTTGTCGAGTCAGATGGGTGTCAGTTATTGCACGAACACCGATACGTTGGATGTATGCGACGTAGTTCCGTCATTGCCCGTTACGCTCACAACGTAGCTACCCGCGGGCGTTCCGTTGCCTCCACCTCCACTGGAGCTGCTACTGCCGCCGCAGCCGACCGCCGCCAGGATCAAGGCCACCGTGATGAGACTGAGCGCAACCGACAATTTTCGCCGCTTCGAAGGAATTCCAAAGACCAGGACTCCCGCAAACACCGCGCCGCTTCCGCCCAACCACAAAGGCGCGTTGCTCGGAGCGAGTCCCGCGGTCGTCGTGATGCTGACTGTCACCGTCCCGCTCTTGGTCGTGCCGTTCAGAGTGATCGGACCGCCGCTAACGGTACAGCCGATTTTTGCAGACGTCGGCGCTACACAAGTGAAGTTGATTGTCCCGCTATAACCGTTGCGCGCATCCACGGTGATCGTCGATGACCCCGAACCACCCGGCGAAGCAATGCCGACTACGTGACCGAACATTGAGAAGTCGGCTGCCGTCGGATTCCCACTGCCCCAGTTGTTCACCAGTGCCGCCGCATCAATCGATCCGAGGCCCGTGACCTGGTCGTACCCTGGTCCCGCGCTGAATCCGTATTGCGCGGTTCCCGACGTCGGGCAGTCCACCGTAGCCGGATCGCAAGGCACAATATTGTTGCCGCTGGTGATGTCGTGGAAGGCGCCTGCATTTGCCGCGGATAGTGCGTACAGCGCAGGATTGATGTTCCCCTGCCGCGATCCAATCTTCTGATTCAGAATCGCCACGATTCCAGAAAAAGTGGGCGATCCAAAAGATGTTCCCCCGGCCACGTCCGGCGTCTTGTTGGAATCCAAAAAACCGCTGATGCAAGGAAGTTGTGATTGGCCCGGATCATTCACACACAACATGTAGCCGTCATGATCTGGATCCGCAGCTAGAGCAATGTCGGGAACATCACGCGCGCCATCGTTCGGTACCCCAGTGCCCGTCTGCCAGCTTGGCTTCGAAAAAAGTACGCTCGCGCCACCGCCGCCCGCCGAAAGCTGATTTCTCGGGATCGTATTGTTCCACGTCGTCTCGGCGATATAGGACTTAGCCGATCCACCCACCGCGTTGTTTGCAGAATTCCAGAACGTTGCCGGGCTGGCGGTATCGCCGTTAAACTGCGAGCCGCCTACCGACGTCACGTATGGCAAGGCCCCGGGAATGTCGACACCCAGTCCGCCCTGCGCCGGAAGTCCGGGTGCCGTATCACAGTCGGCCGCTCCGAAGTCGCCGCTCGCCGCCGCAATCGTCTGACCCTGCATCGCCGCCTGCTGCGTGAGTTGCTGAACCGAGGTCAGAAATGCGGACGGCAGGTTCTGCTCGCAATTTCCGTAACTCATGCTGAGGATGGGCGCGAGATTCTGATCAATCGCGTACGTGAACGCATCGAATACGTTGAAACTCGCGCTATTCCCGGTATACACAAAGATTATGTTGGCGCCCTTGGCTACCGCGTGCGACCACTCTACATCGATGCTCGACTCCCCAACATCTCCTGATACAACCGTTGCTGTGCCGCTGTTCGGCACGAGTTTCCTGACAAAATTACTCGCTGTGCGCGCCGGTAGTCCGGAAGCCGTGCGGAACGCATCAAGGTCGGCATTGTTGACTTCGGATTGTCCCGCAACAGCGATGGCCTGGCCGGTTCCGTCGAATCCCGCCGTGTACAGTGCCTTCACGTTGTAAATGGTGGTCCAGTCATCCGGACTCATGAAGTGTTCACCATTCGTGCCGAAGTTGAAATTTGGCTTGACCGCTTGAGCCAAGGACCGGTTCATCCGCACGCGTGGCTTCGGGCGAAAATTGCTCAACCCGTGCACACCCAGGACAACCTCTCCCAGCGCGCTCGGAATTGCAGGTTCGACGCTGTTCGCGAAGTGCGCTTCACCCTTCACCACGAAGTGATGCATTTCCGTGCGAAACACCGTCTCTACTTGTGAGACGGTTCCGCTGAACCACACCTGCGTGCGCCCGCGTGCCGACCGGTTCACAGTGAAGCCCTGCGATTGCAGCCACGCGGTCACTTTACTCAGATCGGCGGCGCTCATTCCAAACCGGTCCGCATACTGCTCCGGCGTCAGCCATTTGTGGTAGCTCGGTGATTTGGGATTTTGCAGATCGTCGAGAAATTTTTCCGCTGCAGCATCCTGTTCCGGAGTCCGCTTGAACACCAGCGAAACGCCTTCCAGCCGCATCGCCCCGTCCATGCGCCCTTGGTCGGTCGCTTTCTGCAGCATGGGATGAACACTGCCGCGCAACTCAATCGTGTCTCGGTCGTCAATCGCCTGTGTAATACGGCTGGTAGCTTTAGTCTGCGAAAAAGCGCCGAGCGCGATGCCCAGCGTCAGAAAAAACACAAATGTCTGAATTGAGCGCACCGGCGACTCCCACTGAACGTTTTGTTTGGATTTTGCGGCCTTGCTATCTCGGAATGGATTCATACCAGAGGGCGAAGGATGCCTCGCACGTCTTTCTGATTGTTAACGATGCCTAGATTTTATGCTACGAGGCGTAGCCTTCAAACTCGCCGTTAGGACATTACTGTACTAACGGCGCGTTAGCGCAAGAATGCGGACGGGGCCGTCAACTTCACCTTCCAGCTTCATCGGAGCCACCACAACCACCGCGCCGGCGTCAGGCACGCGTTCGAGGTTAGCAACATTCTCCAGGTGATAAACGCTGTGGGCCAGCGTGTACTCATGTACGGCCAACGTCCGCGACGATCCCGGATCCACGCTCAACGTATCGATGCCGAGCGCCAGAGCCTGCCGTCCCTCAACCAGAAATTGCGCCGCACCCCGCGAGTATCCCGGGAAGTGCATCACGCCATTTTTGTCGGTGTTGCGGTAATCCTTGGGCGAGGCCCAACGCACTCCCCATCCCGTCCGCGCAACAACCACGGCTCCGGCCGGAATCTCTCCATGAATCTGTTCCCACTGCGCAATGTCCTCGACCGAGACTTCGTAGTCAGGATTGCGTCGCGCCTGCGACGTGACATCCAGCACAGTCAGTGGAGCAATCAGGCGCTCCGGAGGAATCTGGTCCACCGTCCACATTCCGCGAACCAGTCTTGCCGGCGAATCGATATTGGTATTGTTCGATGTCGCTGCGGAAACGCGGCGCAATCCATCCTTCTGCACCAGCCCAGCAGCGCGAACCGGGGCGTTCTCGTGAATGCTGGGTACTTTGCCGCGTCCCATCGGGTGCGTGAGGTCGACCACACCCGTGAAATTGCTGGCAGGCAGGCCATCCGGCCGCCGCTGCGCGAACAGCAGCAGCGCCAGGGCCAGAGCGTAACCGATCACTAATGTCTTAATCCGCATCGCTTCCTTACTGACAAGTTC
>Ga0209811_10000132_pt1 | contig 34035 bp, 38 predicted proteins | sample Coa_R1_6_FD_187161 | JGI IMG/M metagenome (GOLD analysis project Ga0209811, IMG submission 187161) | Surface soil microbial communities from Centralia Pennsylvania, which are recovering from an underground coalmine fire. - Coalmine... | ecosystem: Environmental > Terrestrial > Soil >... | reverse complement strand
CCCGAGCGTGGAGGGGTTGGTGAGCATGATGCCGGCGGTGTTGGGACCGACCGCGGCCTTGAGCGCCTCCAGCTCCACGTCCCCCTGCGCATCCACGGGAATCTCGCGCACCACGCAGCCGCACATGGTGGCGGTCGCCGGGTTGGTGCCGTGCGCGGCCTCCGGCACGATGATCTCGTTGCGCTTCAGGTCGCCGCGCGCGCGGTGATAGGCGCGGATCATGGCGACGCCGGCGAACTCACCGTGGGCGCCGGCCATGGGGCTCAGCGCCACCCCCTGCATGCCGGTCACTTCCTTGAGCAGCTCCTGCAGCTCGTACATGCACGCGAGGAAGCCCTGGCCGTGGGACTCCGGCGCGAGCGGATGGCGCGCCAGGAACTCCGGCAGCATGGCGTACTGGTTACAGGCCTTGGGGTTGTACTTCATCGTGCACGAACCGAGCGGGTAGAAGTGCGTGTCGATGGAGAAGTTCAGCTGCGACAGGCGCGTGAAGTGGCGCACCGCCTCCAGCTCCCCGACCTCGGGCAGTTGCGGCGGGGCGGCGCGCCGCAGCGCCGGCGGCAGGTCGGCGAGCGCCGTCGCCTCCTCCTCCGCCGGCCACTGGTCACTCGCCCCGCGTCCGGGCGTGGAGTACTCGAAGATCACTTTCTCGGTGGCAGCCATGGGCGGTGGGTCCTGTGCTGTCAGGCCGCGCGCGCCGCCTGCATCACATCCGTGAGGCAGGCGCGGTAGCGCTCCAGATCCTGGGTGGTCTTGGTTTCGGTGGCGCACACCAACAGCGCCTGCCCGAGCTCGGGGTAGTACCCGGACAGATCCAGTCCGCCGAGGATGCCGCGCGCGGCGAGGCTGCGCAGCACCGCGGCCACGGGCCGGTCGAGCTGCAGCACCGCCTCGTGAAAGTACGGCGCGCCGAAGGCTGCGCGTACGCCGGGCACCTGCGTCAGCACCGACACCAGCTCGCGGGCGCGCGCGTGGCAGGCCGCGGCGGTGCGCGCCAGTCCCTGCGGCCCCATGAGCGAGAGGTAGATCGTCGCCGCGGTCACGAGCAGCCCCTGGTTGGTGCAGATGTTGGATGTGGCCTTGGCGCGGCGGATGTGCTGCTCGCGTGCCTGCAGCGTGAGCGTGAAGCCGGGGTGGCCGGCGACGTCGAGCGTGCGGCCGACGATGCGCCCGGGCATCTGGCGCACGTGCTCCATGCGCGCCGTCATGAAGCCGAAGTACGGCCCGCCGGAGGACAGCGGCACGCCGAGCGGCTGGCCCTCGCCGACGGCGATGTCCGCGCCGCGTGCCCCCCACTGGCCCGGGGGCTTGAGGATCGCGAGCGCGGTGGGATTGACCACCGCGATGACGAGGATGTTGCGCGCATGCGCCCAGTCGGTGAGCGTGTCCACCTCCTCCAGGCGGCCGAAGAAGTTCGGCTGCGGGATGACGATGGCGGTCACGTCCTCGCCCTCGTACTTGGAAAGTGCCGTGAGCGGCGTGACACCGGTCTCCGCTGCGTAGGGCACTTCCTCGAACTTCACCCCCTGGTTGTGCGCGGCCGCCACCGCGACGCGCCGGTAGTGCGGGTGCAGCGTCTGCGGCACGAGGATGCGGGCGCTGCGCGACTTGCGATTGGCGCGCACCGCCATGAGGGCAGCTTCCGCGGTGGCCGAGGCGCCGTCGTACATCGAGGCGTTGGCGACCTCCATGCCGGTGAGCCGCGCCATCATGGTCTGGAACTCATAGATGAGCTGCAGCGTCCCCTGGCTCGCCTCGGCCTGGTAGGGCGTGTAGGCGCTGTAGAACTCCCCGCGCGTGGTGATGGCCCAGACGGCCGCGGGGATGTGGTGCTCGTAGGCGCCGGCGCCGATGAAGTTCAGCGCCAGGCCGTCGGCGCGGGCGCGCTCGCTCATGAGTCGCCCCACCTGCATCTCGTTGAGCTCCTCCGGGATGCCGGCGAGGGACTTCACGCGCAGCTCCGCCGGGATCTCCTCGAACAGCGCCTCGATGCTCGGCGCGCCGATGGCGCTGAGCATGGCGGCAACGTCCGCCGCGGTGTGGGGAATGAAGGCCATCAGCCGCCCTCCGCGTCGAGCACCTTCTGATAGTCCGCCGCCGACAGCAGCGCCGCCGCTGCCAGCGCCCCGGCGGCGGGCCTGAGGCGCATGAGCCAGCCCCCGCCGTAGGCGTCCTTGTTCACCGCTTCCGGCTGCGAGGCGAGCTGCGGATTGCCCGCGGTGACCTCCCCGCTGAGCGGGGCGTACACGTCGGAGGCCGCCTTCACCGATTCGACCACGGCGCAGGCTTCCCCCGCCTTGACGCTGCGGCCCGCGTCCGGCACTTCCACGAATACCAGGTCCCCGAGGGCCTCCTGGGCGTGATCGGTGATGCCGATCTCGACCGTGCCGTCGGGCAGGGTGCGCACCCACTCGTGGGACTGGGTGTACTTAAGGTCCGCGGGAACGTTGCTCATGTTGATCCTTACGAGGCGGAAATCAGTGATCGGCCGAAGCGCACGAACGGCGGCTTCACGACGCGCGCGTTGAGGAGCTTGCCGCGGATGTCGACCTGCACCGCGGCCGCCGTGGCCGCGGGCACGCGCGCGAAGGCAATGGAGCGCTCGAGCGTCGGGGAGAACGTGCCGCTGGTGATCTCCCCCTCGCCGGCACCCCCCAGGACCTTCTGGTGGCTGCGCAGGACGCCGCGGTCCTCGAGCAAGAGTCCGATGAGCTTGCGCGGCGAGCCGGCCGAGCGCACCGCGAGGAGTGCGTCGCGGCCGATGAAGGCGCGGCCCGCGGGCTCGAGCGCCACCGTCCAGCCGAGCGCCGACTCATACGGCTGCGTGCTCGCATCCATGTCGTTGCCGTAGAGGTTCATGCCCGCCTCCAGGCGCAGCGTGTCGCGCGCGCCGAGCCCGCAGGAGGCGACGCCCAGGGAATTGAGGCTGCGCCACGCCGGCACCGCATCCGCGGCCGGCAGCATGATCTCGAAGCCGTCCTCGCCGGTGTAGCCGGTGCGGGCCACGAACCACGCGCCGAGCTCGCGCCCCACGAAAACCTCGAGCGCCAGCGCCGCGGCGGCCTGCGGTGCGGGCAGCAGCTGCGCCGCCTTGGCGCGCGCCTCCGGGCCCTGCACTGCGAGCATCGCCAGGTCCGCGCGCTCGCTGACCTCGACGTCGAAGGCCGGCGCGTGGCGGCGGATCCAGGCGAGGTCCGCATCGCGCGTGCCGGCGTTCACGACCAGGCGGAACCAGGATTCGCTGAGGTAGTAGGCGATCAGGTCATCGAGAATGCCGCCGGACTCGTTCAGCAGGCAGCTGTAGAGCGCCTTGCCGGGGGTCTTGAGCTTGCCGACGTCGTTGGCGAGCAGGTATTGCAGGAAGGCGCGCACGCGCTCACCCCTAAGGTCGATGACGCACATGTGCGAGACGTCAAAGACGCCCGCGGCGCGGCGCACGGCGTGGTGTTCGCCGATCTGGGAGCTGTACTGCACCGGCATGTCCCAGCCGCCGAAATCGACCAGGCGCGCCCCGAGTTCCCGGTGCAGCGCGTAGAGCGGAGTCTTTCTTCCCAAGGGAGCCTCCGAATCAGCCACGACAAGATGCGACGGGCGCTGAGCCTTACGGATCAGGCACCTGCCGCCCTTCTGTCCTGTGACCTGAGAGATCAGGCGCGCAAACGCCGCTCCCCTTCGGTGGGCGGACCGCTACACTTAAGCGTTCCACCGCTCTCCAGAAGCCCCGCGGTGGTGAGCACCGCCGTCTGCCGTTCGTGGGCCTGAGCGTTTCCGGGCGGAAATTGCGCCTTCGGCGTCCCGGCCGCGAGCCGGGCTCTCTCCGAACAGACTGTTTCGGGCGGCGGGGATCATAGCAGCCCGCGCGGGTGCCGCCCACGCCCGGCAACGGTAGAATCCCCAGGAAGCGAAGGATTTGAAACATTCATGAGTATCGAGCGCCGTTCCTCCGTGCAGGTCAGCGTCGGCCCGGTCAGGGTCGGCGGCGGTGCACCCATCGTGGTGCAGTCGATGACCAATACCGACACCGCGGACATCGCGGCCACGACGGCCCAGGTCCAGTCCCTGGCGCGCGCGGGCTCCGAGCTGGTGCGCATCACGGTGAACAGCGCCGAAGCGGCCGCGGCTGTGGCCCCCATTCGCGCACGCCTCGATGCCCTGGGGGTGCGCGTGCCGCTGATCGGCGATTTCCACTTCAACGGCCACAAGCTGCTGCGCGAGTACCCCGAGTGCGCCGCGGCGCTCGCCAAGTACCGCATCAACCCGGGCAACGTGGGGCGCGGCAGCAAGCGCGACCCGCAGTTCGCGGAAATGATCGAGACCGCCATCCGCTACGACAAGCCGGTACGCATCGGCGTCAACTGGGGCAGCCTCGACCCGGAGCTGCTGACGCGCCTCATGGACGAGAACTCCCGGCTGCCCGCCCCGCGCACCGCGCAGGAAGTCATGCGCGAGGCGGTGGTGCAGTCCGCACTCACCAGTGCCGCGCGCGCCGAGGAACTCGGACTGGCGCACGCGCGCATCATCCTCTCGGCCAAGGTGAGTGGCGTGCAGGACCTGATCGCCATCTACTCCGACCTGGCACGCCGCTGCGATTACCCGCTGCACCTGGGTCTCACCGAGGCGGGCATGGGCTCCAAGGGCATCGTCGCCTCCACCGCCGGCATGGCGGTGCTGCTGCAGCAGGGCATCGGCGACACCATCCGGGTGTCCTTGACGCCCGAGCCCAACGGCGACCGCAGCCAGGAGGTGATCGTCGCCCAGGAGATGCTGCAGACCATGGGTCTGCGGGCCTTCACCCCGATGGTGGTGGCGTGTCCGGGCTGCGGGCGCACCACCAGCACCTACTTCCAGGAACTCGCGCAGAGCATCCAGAGCCATCTGCGCCACCGCATGCCGCAGTGGCGGCGCGAATACGCCGGGGTCGAGGCGATGACGGTGGCCGTCATGGGCTGTGTCGTCAACGGCCCGGGCGAGAGCAAGCACGCCAACATCGGCATCAGCCTGCCGGGCACCGGCGAGCGCCCGGTGGCGCCGGTGTACGAGGATGGCCAGAAGACCGTGACGCTCAAGGGCGAGCGCATCGCGGAAGAGTTCCAGGACATCGTCGAGCAGTACGTGGCGCGCAGCTACCCGCGCGTGAGCGGCCCGTGAGCGCGCTCGCCAGCCGCCGGTGCAAACCCTGCGAGGGCGGCATGGCGCCGCTGACGCGCGAGGCGGCCGAGAAACTGCTGCAGCAGGTCTCCACCGGCTGGGCGCTGACGGCGGAGGCGCGCGCCATCCGCCGCGAGTTCGCCTTCCGGGACTTCTACCGCACCATGAGCTTCGTCAATGCGCTCGCGCACGTGGCCAACATCGAGGATCACCACCCGGACCTCGAGGTGGGCTACAACTACTGCCACGTCACCTTCACGACCCACGCGGTGCGCGGCCTGTCGGAGAACGACTTCGTGTGCGCGGCGAAGGTTGACCTGATCCCCCTCAGTTGAATCCTTCTGGGCCACGCACCGGCGGCGCCGCGGCCGGGCACGCGCGCCTGCCCGCCGGCGCACTCGGCACGGCGTTCGTGCTGCTGTGGTGCACCGGCTACCCCACCGCCAAGATCGCCCTCGGCCACTGCCCGCCCTTCACGCTCCTGGTGCTGCGCTTCGGCGGGGCGGGACTGATCTTTGCGCTGCTCGCGCTCCTGGCGCGCGCCGCCTGGCCGCGCGGCCGCGAGCTGCTGCACAGCGCCGTCGTCGGCGCCACCTCGCTCGCGCTGCAGTTCGGGTGCGTGTATTTCGCCGCCGCGCGCGGGGTGAGCCTGGGGCTGATCGCGCTCGTCACCGGCATCATGCCGATCGTGACCGCGCTGTTCGCGCGGCTGCTCGGCGAGCCGGTGCGGGCACGGCAGTGGGTGGGGTTCGCGTGCGGCTTCGGCGGCGTCGCCCTCGCGGTCGGGGAAGGCATCCACCTCGACGTGAGCGCCGGGCTGGGCGCCTACCTCGCCGTGCTGGTGAGCCTGCTGGCGATCAGCGCGGGCACGGTGTACCAGAAGCGCTTCGCCTCCAGCGTGGACGTGCGCAGCGGACTTGCGCTGCAACACGCCGTTGCCACGGTGCTGCTCCTGCCGCTCGCGCTGCACGAGGGCCTGCGCGCCGATGGCTCCGCGGCGCTGCGCGCAGCTCTTGGCTGGCTGATCCTGGTCAATTCGGTCGGCGGCTTCGCGCTCTTCTTCCTGCTGCTGCGGCGCGGCGCCGTGAACCAGGTCGCGGCGCTGTTCTTCCTGATGCCCCCGGTCACGGCGCTGCTGGATTACCTGGTGCTCGGCGAACCCTTAAGCGTGCTGCAGGCCGGCGGCATCGCTCTGGCCGCGCTCGGGGTGTTTCTCGCCACGCGTCCTGCGCGCTTCAGCGCGCCGCCCGCGGCAACTCCCCGCTCGTGCCGAGCGCCCTGCGAATGAAGAAGCGCCGCAGCTCCGGGGCGCGGTTCACCAGCCCCAGGCCCGACTGCGCCAGGCGCGCGGCGGGGCCGGTGCCGTGGGCGAGCAGGCGGTCGAAGGCATCGATGGCGCCGCTCATGAACGCCACCTCGCTCTTGCGCCAGCGCTCGTAGCCGCGCAGCACCCGCAGCGCCCCCGGATCCTCGCGCTCGGCGCGCGCCGCGAGCACCTGCTCGGCGAGCACCGCGGCATCCATGAGGCCGAGATTCACGCCCTGGCCGGCGAGCGGATGCACCACGTGGGCGGCATCGCCGATCAGCGCCACGCGCTCGGTGACGTAGCGCGGGGCCGCGAGGTGTCGCAGCACAAACGAACTGCGCGCACTCGTGAGGCGCGTCGCGCCGAGCACGCGGTCCGAGGCCTGCGTGAGCGCCTCGGCGAACCCGGCATCGTCCGTACCGAGCAGCGCCAGCGCGCGCGCCTCATCCGCCGACCACACGATCGAGCTGCCACCGTCGCAGAGCGGCAGCAGGGCGAGCGTGCCGTCGTGCATGAAGCGCTGCCAGGCGGTGTGCCGGTGGGGCTTCTCGGTGCTGATGTTGGCGATGATGGCGAGCTGGCGGTAGTCGTGCGTGTCGGCGCCGAGGCCGGCGGCCGCGCGCACCGTCGAGTGCGCCCCGTCGGCCCCGATGACGAGCAGCGCCCGCACCTCGCCGGATTCGGTGCTGAGCGTGACGCCGTCGGCATTCAGCGTAAGCCCCGCGAGGGGGGCGCGCAGCAGCTGACCGCCGGCCGCGCTGAAGGCTCGCAGCAGTGCCGCCTGCAGCAGGCGGTTCTCCAGGATGTAGCCGAGGTTCGGTTCGCCGACGTCCGCGGCCTCGAAGACCAGGGCGGCGGCGCTCTCCGGGGCCGCGCTCTCGTGCCACACGCACATGCGCTCATAGCTTGCGAGGCGCTCCCCGGCGATGCCCTCCCAGGCGCCGGCGGCCCTCAGCAGCTTCTCGCTGGCGCGCGACAGCGCCACCACGCGGGCATCGAGCGGGCTGCCGGGTGCCGGAGGCTGCGGCAGCTGCGGCTCGAGCAGCGTGACGGCCACGCCGGCGCGGGCGAGCAGCGTCGCCGCGCACGCCCCGACCGGGCCGCCGCCGACGACCGCAACCTCAGCCACGGCGCACCGGCAGTCCGCGCGCCAGGCGCGGCACGTGGCCGCCAAAGCCGGCGCTGAGGCGGGCGAGCGCGCCCTTGGCCGGTGGCGCGAGGTCGAACAGCAGCAGTCCCAGGTTGCGCAGCAGCCCCATGCCGGGGCGCGCATCACCGAACAGCTTCACCAGTCCATCCGTGAAGCGCACCACGCCGCTGCGATCACGCGCGCGCCACGCGGCGAAGGTCTGCAGCAGCTCGGGGGCGCCGGCATCGCCGGGGGCTGCGGCGATGACTTCCGCGAGCATCGCCGCATCGCGCAGGCCCAGGTTGAATCCCTGCCCCGCCACCGGGTGCAGCGCCTGCGAGGCGTTGCCGATGAGCACCGTGCGTGCGGCCACCGGGGCGGCCGCACGCGTGAGCCTGAGGGGGTAGGAGGCGCGCGTACCGGCGCGCGTGAAGCGTCCGGCGCGCCAGCCGAACGCGGCCTGCAACCGCGCCAGGAAGGCGGCATCATCCAGTTGCAGCAGGTGCTGCGCATTCGCCGGCGTGCAGGCCCACACCACCGCGAGCGTACCGTTGTGCAGCGGCAGCACCGCGAGCGGGCCGTGCGGGGTGAAGCGCTCAAAGGCGCGCTCCCCGTGCGGCTGATCGCTCGCCACGTTCGCCACCAGCGCCACCTGTTCGTAATCCTCGATGGCCGCGCCGATGCCGGCCGCGGCGCGCACCTGCGAGTGGGCCCCATCGGCCCCCACCACCAGGCGTGCGCGGTACTCGCGTACCCCGCCATCGGCGCCGGCCACGCCGAGGTGCACCCCCGCATCAGCGATCTGCAGTGCCTCGACCCGCCCCGGCACGCACAGGGTGAGCTGCGCTGCGCCGCTGAGCTTCTTCCACAGGGCGGCGCCCAGGGCGCGGTTGGCCACCACGTAACCGAAGGCCTCGAGGCCCTGCTCGCGCGCCTCCAGGCGCGCGAAGCCGAAGTGGCCGGCATCCGAGACGTGGATCGAGCGGATCGGGCCGGCCTCCTGCGCGAGCTCGTCCCACAGGCCGAGCGCGCCGAGGATGCGGCGGCTGGCATTGCCGAGCGCGGTGGTGCGCTCATCGAAACTCGGCTGCCGCACCTCGCCGAAGGGGACCTTCTCGATCAGGAGCACGCGCACCGCGGTGCCGGTGAGGGCCGCCGCAAGGCTCGCCCCCACCATGCCGCCTCCCACGATGGCGACGTCGACCTCGAGCCCGGGGCGGGAGGTGCTCATCAGCCGCTCAGCCGCGCGCCATGAGGGCTTCGATCTGGTCGGGGTCCTTGGGCGCGCGCGCCGTCAGCACCTCCGCCCCGCGCTTGGTCACGACCACGTCGTCCTCGATGCGGATCCCGATGTTGCGGAAGCGCTTGGGCACCCCGCGGCCGCCGGCCGGCAGGTAGATGCCCGGCTCCACGGTCATTGCCATGCCCGGCTCGAGCACGCGCCACTCGTCCCCCACCTTGTAGTCGCCGACGTCGTGCACGTCGAGGCCGAGCCAGTGTCCGGTGCGGTGCATGAAGTAGCGCCGGTAGGCGCCGCTCTTGATCAGGGCGGGCACGCGGCCCTTGAGCAGGCCGAGCTTCACGAGGCCCTGCGTGATGGCGCGCACCGCCGCCTCGTGCGGGTCGTTCCAGTGGTTGCCGGGACGCACCTTGGCGATCGCGGCGCGGTTCGCCGCCAGCACCACCTCGTAGACGGCGCGCTGCTCGGGGGTGAAGCGCCCGTTCACCGGGAAGGTGCGCGTGATGTCCGAGGCGTAGCACTCGAACTCGCACCCCGCATCGATCAGCAGCAGGTCGCCGGCCTGCAGCGGCTGGTCGTTGTCGCGGTAGTGCAGGATGCAGCTGTTGGCGCCGCCGCCGACGATCGGGTAGTAGGCGGTATCGGCATTGTGACGGCGGAACTCGTGCAGCAGCTCGGCCATGACCTGGTACTCGGTGGCCCCGGGGCGACAGAAGCGCATGGCGCGCTGGTGGGCGCGCGCGGCGATGTGCGCCGAGGTACGCAGGAGTTCGAGCTCGGCGCGCGACTTGTAGAGGCGCATGTCGTGCAGGGCGTGATCGAGCGCCACGAACTCCTGCGGCGGGTGGCGCCCGTTGCGCGCCTGGGTGCGCAGCCCGTTGACCCAGCCCACCACGCGCTGGTCAAAGTCCGCGTACACCCCCATGGTGTAGAACACGCGCGTGCGGTTCTCGAGCAGGCCGGGCAGGATCTCGTCCATGTCGCTGACCGGGAAGGCATCGTCGGCCCCGTAGTCGCGCTTGGCGCCGGCGGGGCCGGCGCGCTTGCCGTCCCAGGTCTCACGCTGCGGGTCGCGCTCGCGCAGGAACAGGATGTACTCGGCCTGGGTGCGCCCGGGCACCAGCACCGCGACCGCCTCGGGCTCGCCGAACCCGGTGAGGTACTGAAAGTCGCTGTCCTGGCGGTACGGGTACTCGACGTCGCTGTTGCGGTGGCGCACCGGCGCGGCCGGCAGCACCGCGATCGAGTCGCGCCCCATGAGGCGCATCAGCTGGCGGCGGCGGCGCGCGAACTCATCTCTCGCCATGATCGCGCAGGCTCCCGTGCGGACTTTTAGTGCAGCGGTGTCGCGGTGGGTGCGCCCGGGCGGCGCGCGCTTGCGAGCTCCTCGAACAGCAGCTGCACCCCGACGCGCACGAACTCGACGAGTTCGGTGTAGGCGTTCTCGTTGGACTCCTCGCCCGACTCGGCATCCACCGCGGCATGGCTGATCTCGATGAAGTCGCGCACTACCTCACCGACCTCCCCGGGCAGCTCGCTCGCATCCGTAATGCTGCCCGCGCCCAGTCCGTAGAGGAAACCCTGGCACCAGTGGGCGAGCGCGGCGGTGCGCTCCTCGAGCGGCGCCTCGTCATCGGGCAGCTGCGGGGTGAATTCCATGTCCGGCTGGATGAGCGCCGCCACCGTCGCATCGTAGAGTTCGCGCAGGTGGTGCGTCGCGGCCCCGGTCGCCCGCCCCTCGGGCAGGATCTCCTTCAGCCAGTCCTCGAAGCGATAGCCGGACGCGCCGCACAGGCACCCGGCGAGAGTGCCATGCGCCTCGGCGGCGTCGGCCAGCGAGTGTTCCTGCGCGAGCAAGTGCTGCGTGTCGGCGTAGTCAGGCTGCATCATGTTAAGCGGCTCATTATAATTGACCCGGCGAAAGCCGCGGCCATATAGTCAAATCCATGAGCGACACCAAAAAAACAGAACTGGATCTTGAGCTCACGCGTCTCACCAAGCGGATCGAGGAGCTGGTGGCGGTCCTGGAGCACCTGAAGGACGAGAACCGCGCGCTGCGAGCCCGGCACGAGTCCCTGGCGGGCGAGCGCGCCAGCCTCATGCACAAGAACGAGCAGGTGCGCACGCGTGTGGAAGCCATGATCGGGCGCCTGAAGACCCTGGAGCACGGTACATGAGCCGCGGCGAGCCGGCGCGCGTGAGCGTGCGCATCATGGAGAAGGAGTACATCGTGGCCTGCCCCTACGAGGAGCGCTCGGCGCTGCTGGACGCAGCCGAGTTCCTGAACGGGCGCATGCGCGAAATCCGCGACAGCGGCAAGGTCGTGGGACTCGACCGCATCGCCGTGATGGCCGCGCTCAACCTGGCACACGAGTTCCTGAAGACCAAGGACCGCGAGACCAAGCTCGACAGCGGGGTCGGCACCCGCGTGCGCGCGCTGCGCGAGCGCGTGGAAGGCGCTCTGGCGAAGGGTCAGCAGCTGGAACTGTGAGAAAAGTCGTGCTTCCCCTACAAGCACGCCACACAGCCTTGGTGTAGAGTGTTCCTCGCGTCGCCTGCGGTGTTCGACAAGCGGACCGGGTTACCTCGGACCCTAATGGAAACACCCCCGGGACTTTGGGCTTGTGTGCAGCACTGTGCATGTCCGCATTTGAGCGGGAAGCCTTACCTGCCGCAGCTCGTCCCACCTGTTGCTCTGGTTCGAGAGCAACGGTTCGCACCGGCATTCGCGGGTGACGCCACCTAATTCCTCCCTCGACGCCGCCCGCAGAGCACTGCGGGCGAGCCTCGTGGCACGCCGCCGCGCCGTCACGCCCGGGGAGCGCGCGCACGCGGCGCACCAGCTTGCCCGCAACGTCGACCGCGGCCTGCACCTGAAGGCCGGGTGGCGCATCGCGGTGTACGCATCACTGCCGAGCGAGCTGGACACCGCCCCGCTGATCGAGCTGGCGCAGCGGCGCGGCTGCCAGCTCTACCTGCCGCGCATCGACCGGCCGCGCTCCGCACGCGGCATGCGCTTCATCGAGATGCGCGGCGCCCTGCGCCGCAACCGCCTCGGGATCGAGGAGCCCGAAGGCGCCGCCATGATCAAGGCACGCTGGCTGGACCTGGTGTTCCTGCCGCTGGTGGGCTTTGACCGCCACGGCCTGCGCCTCGGCACGGGCGGGGGCTTCTACGACCGTGCCTTCGCGTTCCGTCGTTTCCGCAGCGCCTGGCACGCGCCCCGGCTGATCGGACTCGGGTACGCCTTCCAGGAACTCGAGCGCATCGCGCCTGCGGCCCACGACGTGCTCATGGATGCCGTCATCACCGACAAGGAGATCATCCGATGCGCTACTGGCTGATGAAGACCGAGCCTGGCACCTTCGGACTCGAGCACCTGGCGGCCGCACCGCGCCGCACGACCGCCTGGGACGGGGTGCGCAACTACCAGGCGCGCAACATGCTCAGGGACGAGATGAAGAAGGGCGACCAGGCCTTCCTCTACCACTCCAGCACCGAGGTGCCGGGCATCGTCGCCGTCATGCAGATCGTGAAGGAGGCCTACCCCGACCCCACCGCCTTCGATCGCAAGCACCACCACTACGATGCCGAGAGCGATCCGCAGGCGCCCCGCTGGTTCATGGTGGACGTGCAGCTCAAGCGCCGCCTCGCGCGCACCATCACGCTCGAGGAACTGCGCGCGCACGAGCACAGGGAACTCAAGGGCATGGTGCTGTTGCGCCGGGGCAATCGTCTGTCGATCACGCCGGTGGAAGCGGCGCACTGGAAGTTCATTCTCGCGCTCGAGTGATGCGCACCGCGCTCATCGCCGCCATCACGATCTCTTGCGCCTACCACACTTGCGGGTGTGCTCGCTTGTAATTTTGATTCGCGTGTATATACTCGGACCCCGGACTAACCCGTTAATTAATTGGAGAGCCAACATGGCGAAGGCAAAGAAGAAGGCCAAGAAGAAAGCTGCGAAGAAGAAATAGGCCTGATCACTCGGCGGTCGCGCAAGTGGCCGCCGAGTCAGTTTCGAGGACTGTGCCCGCCGCTGACGCGGGCACAGTCGTTTCTGGGGGTCGCTGCCTGGCTCTATATATCCAGCTGTTTCCCGAGGTCCGCCATGACGATGGACACCGACGCGCAGAAGCGGCGCGCGGCACACGCAGCCCTTGAACTGGTGCCCGCGGGCGCGCTGATCGGCGTCGGCACCGGCTCCACCGTCAATCTCTTCATCGAGGCCCTGGCCGCAGCTCCGGGCCGGGTCGACACCGCGGTGTCGAGCTCCGAGGCGAGCAGCGCGCGCCTGCGGGCCGCCGGCATCCACGTCGTCGACCTCAATGAGGTGACGGAGCTGCACCTTTACATCGACGGCGCCGATGAAGCCACGCCGGCGCGCCAGCTGATCAAGGGGGGCGGGGGCGCCCTCACCCGCGAGAAGATCGTGGCGGCGGTCGCGCGCCGCTTCATCTGTATCGTGGACGAAACCAAGATCGTGAAGACGCTCGGCAAATTTCCCCTGCCGATCGAGGTCATCCCCATGGCCCGCGCCTACGTCGCACGGCAGCTGATCGCGCGCGGCGGCCGCCCCGTATGGCGCGAAGGGCGCATCACCGATAACGGCAATCCCATTCTGGACGTCCACGGCCTCTCGATCCCCGATCCGGTGGCCCTCGAAGCCGACCTCAACCAGATCGCGGGGGTCGTGACCGTCGGTCTCTTTGCCGCGCGTCCGGCAGACGTGCTGCTGGTGGGCACCCCGCAGGGCGTACAGAGCCGCTGACTGTGTCGCCCGCGGCGCGGCCGTAGCCGGCGAATCGGCCCCCCGCGAGCCCCCGCACACGCCGCTGGCGTTCATTCCCCCCTTGCCGGGGGCGGCGTGCGCGTTCTTCACGCAGTCTTTGCCCTCCATCACCGAACCTTCACGATGCTTCACCCGAGCTTCATGCGGCGCCGGCCGGGGATGCATACCTTGCTTGCGGACGTTGGCCAACCCCAACGGTGTTTCCAAACCGAACCGGAGAACCGCAATGAACACTCAGTCGATCTATCGCACCGCCTTCCTGTCCGCCGCGCTCAGCACCCTGTCGCTCATCGGGACCACCCAGGTGGTGGCCAGCGACCTGATCTCGGCACCCGTCAGCATCAAGGTCAGCTACGCGGACCTGAACCTCTCGAGCACGGCGGGCGCCAGCGCGTTGTACGGGCGCATCAAGAGCGCCGCCAAGCGGGCGTGCGGCTACGAGGGCTCCTCGCTGACGGACATCAGGCTGTGGAAGCGCTGCGTGCACGAGGCCGTTGACGACGCCGTCGGCCGCGTGAACAGCCCGCTGCTCACCCAGGTGCACACCGGCAAGAGCCCCACCGTGACGGCCATGCTGGCAAAGTGAAGTTGGTACCGCACATCCGTCCGGGCCAGGCCATGCAGGCCCGGACGGGTGCGCCGGTCGGCCGGGAGGACGCCATGGCGCATTCGGGCGTAACATCACTCGGAAGCGGTCACCTCATGAACCGCACCCGGAAAAGATGTACCGGGCATGGAACACCGCCCTCCCGCACCGAGCGACCCGGACGAGACGGGCTATCAGATCGACGATCTGATCCTTGACGTGGGCCAGCAGCGTGTGACGCGCGCCGGCGTGGACATCCCCCTACCCCATCTGTCGTTTGCGCTGCTGCTGACGCTGGCGCGCGCGGCGCCCAATCTGGTCACCTTCGAGCAGCTCTCCGCGCAGGTGTGGCCGCGGCTCGTCATCACCCCCGAGACCATCAGCCAGCGCGTGAAGCTGGTACGCAGCGCCCTCGGGGACGACCCGCAGGCGCCCCACTACATCACCGGCGTTCGCGGGCGTGGCTACCGCATGATCGCAAGCGTGCAACCCCTGGCAGCCCGCCAGCCTCTGCCCGCGCGCAGCGCCGCCCCGCCGCAGCAGTCCTCCGGCCCCGCACCGGCACCGCCCGTCCCCGCAGGCGCGGCCGCTGCGGGTGTGCCGCCGGCGGCGGCCATGGACGGGGTCGCGGGCGCAACCGTGCCCCCGCTGCGCAGCCCGCTCACCTGGATCACGGGCGTCGCGGCGGTGCTCGTGCTCCTGGCATTGCCGTGGGGCGTGACGCGCTACCTCAGGAACCCGGCCCCCGTCGCGGCGGATGCGCGCACGGTCACGGTGCAGCCCCCGCGCACGATCGCCGTGCTGCCCCTGGTGGACGTGACCCCCGGGGACGGCAATGCCTACCTGGGTGACGGGCTCGCGCAGGAACTGTCGGCGCGGCTCGGGCGTATCAGCGGCCTGCGCGTCGCCTCGAGCACCTCGGCCTACTCCTTCAGGGACCGCGACAAGGATGTGCGCACCATCGCCCAGACACTCGGCGTGCGTCACGTGCTCGAGGGCAGCGTCATGCGCGAGGGCAACCAGCTGCGCGTCACGGCGCAGCTGATCGACGCGGCTTCCGGCTACAACGTCTGGTCGCAGACCTACAACCGCACCTGGCAGGACCTGGTGGCGATCCAGGACGACCTCGCACGCTCGATCATCGGCACGCTGCGGCTGGTGCTCTCGAACGAGCTGGCGCAGCGCAGCGCGCACCCCCCGACCACGCAGGTCGACGCGTTCGATGCCTACCTCGCGGGCCTTGCCATGCTGCGCGGGCACGCGGGCCACGCGGAACTCGAACAGGCGGAGGACAACTTCCGGCGCGCGCTTGCCCTGGACCCCCGCTTCGCGCTCGCCTACGCCGGCCTGTGCGAGCGCTTTGCGGCCGGCTATGACGCGACGCGCGACGCGCAGCTGGTCGCGAAGGCCGAGGAGGCCTGCGGCCAGGCGCTGAAGCTGGATCACTCGCTGCGTGAGGTCTCCCTGGCCCTGGCGCACCTCTACCTGGTCAGCGGCCGCGATGAGCAGGCCGCCGCGCTCTACCGCGAGCTGATCCGCGCCGACCCGGAAAACGCCGACGGCTACATCGGCCTGGGCGAGGCGCTCGAGGGAGGCCAGCACCACGACGACGCCGAGCGCGCCTTCCGCCAGGCGGTCGAGGCCGAGCCGACCTACTGGTATGCACAGACCGCGCTCGGGAACTTCCTCTTCCGCCAGGGGCGCTCGGCCGCGGCGGTGCCGATCTACCAGCGCGTCACGGAGCTCGTGCCGGCGAGCGCTCTCGCGCTGAACAACCTCGGCGCCGCCTACATCATGACGGCGGACTTCCCCGCGGCGGCGGCGGCCTTTGAGCGCTCGCTCGCCATCGAGCCCTCGCGCAGCGCCTATTCAAACCTCGGCACCGTGTACTACTTCCTCGGCCGCTACCCGAACGCGGTGCGCATGTTCACGCGCGGCACCGAGCTGGCCGCGCAGGACCACCGCGTCTGGGGCAACCTGGCCGACGCGCGGTGGCAGATGAGCGCCAGCCGCGCCGAGGCGCGCGACGACTACCGCCGCGCCATCGCCCTCGCGCAGCGCAGCCTTGCGATCAACGCCAAAGATGCAGTCTCGTGGATGCAGCTTGCCTACTACAGCGAGCGCGCCGGTGAGACGGGCGAGGTTGAGCACTACGTGGAACGCGCCCGCGCACTCGGCGCCGAGGACCCGTACGTGCATTACTACGGCGCCCTCGTGGCGCTGGAGCGCGGGGATGCGAACCATGCCCTGGAGGAGCTCAGCCACGCGGTCGAGCTTGGCTACGCCCCGCAACTGATCCTCGCCGCGCCGGACTTCGCGAGCCTGCGCGGCGATGCCCGTTTCCGCAAGCTCGTCGGCGGCGCCGACAAGTCCCCGCAAGTGTGAGAGTTCCGATCCGACCGATCCAACCTCAAACATTCAACATCAAACGCAAAGGAGAAGGTCCATGGCTGAATCCCCCCGCAGCAGCGAGGTGCGCGGCAAGCGCGCCAAGCGTCCGGCCCAGGAAATAATTTCCAAGGTGCGCATCGCGCCCGCCATTTGCTCGCACACCGTGAGGATCCATGTCGCCGACGGCACCGTCTGGGCGACCCCCAACGGCGGCGCGCTGCGCATCACCCCGCGCGACGACGTGCGCTGGGAAGGCGAGCAGGAGTTCCAGGTGAGCTTCGTGCAGCTTGGCGGCGACAAGCAGCCCTGGGGCCCGTTCACGGCGAAGCGCGACGCCAGCGGCAGGTTCGCGGTGACGGCGCGGGCGAAGGCCGGAGCGATGCCGCCGTTCTACGAGTACAGCATCACCGTCGGTGATCTCAGGCTCGACCCGATCGTCATCGTCGATAAGTTGCGATGAACTGCCGGCGCGCTGCGCCGGTCGGAGTCCTTTGACGCTTGCAGCGCGCGCCGCGTTTAAATGCGGCGCGCGCCCCAGGCGCGGCGCGTCATAACACTGAAACTTTCGGCCCGCCCGGGGCGCGATTTGTCCCGCTCGCGCCGGTTACGGGCCCGCTTTGCGCCAGGTCTTTGTCCTTTTTCACTCCCGGAGCATCAAATCAAGCACAGGAACTAGAGGCCACGCGCCGCAACTCGATTGCTGCGCGCGCCGTGCCCGCGGTTCCCTGTGATGCAACCTGGAGGACCGTAGATGGACACTCGCAAATCGATCCGCCGCTGGTCATGCGGCTCCCTGGCCGTCGTCTGTGCGGCATTGCTCATGGGCAACGCGCAGGCGCAGACCGCGCGCAATGCGCACAAGCTCACCGTGAAGTACGGGGACCTGAACCTGTCGACCGAAACCGGCGCGCGCACGCTCTACCACCGCATCCGCGGCGCCGCGCGCTTCGTCTGCGGCGAGGAAGGCCACACCCTCGATGAGCAGCGGCTGTGGAATGACTGCTACACCCACACCATGGATGACGCCGTCACGGCCGTGCACAGCCCGATGCTGACCCAGATCTACAACGGCGAGCACGCCAAGCCGCAGGTCACGGCGATGCTCGCCGAGTAGTGCCGGCGCTAACGCTTCAGCGGAAGGTCCCGTCGTCGCCGGGCCTTCCGCCTGCAGGCTTCAGGCGGGGGCGTGCCGCGTGCGCCGCGCCGTCAGGCGGCCGCGATTGGGCGAGTGGCCGTGCTTGGTGGCAACCGCCCGCCGCGCGGAATCCTCGCGCGCGCGCGCCTTCGCGGCTGCCGGCGTGGTACGCCCGCTGCCGGAGCGCTCACCGCCGCCGCTTTGTTTGTTGACCGTAGCCCAGGCCCGCGCTTCCGCTTCGCCCGGATCGAGGCCACGCGCCTCGTAGCTCTCCTCGATGTGCTCGGCCTTGCGCTTCTGCTTGGGTGAGTACTTGGACTTGTCCCCGCGGGGCATGTGGCTCTCCTGCGTCCAAAAGCGGATGCTCCGCCTCCCGGCGCGCGCGGGTCTGTAGGGCAGCGCCGCAAACGACAAGGGCCCGCTCTGGTGAGCGGGCCCTCTCGTTTGGCTGGGGGACTAGGATTCGAACCTAGGTAAACGGAGTCAGAGTCCGTTGTCCTACCACTAGACGATCCCCCAAGTGTGGCGGGATATCGAGTCGCTCGACGGAGCGCGGCGCAGCCCCGCGGCCCGCTGGCGACTCAACGCTTCGAGTACTGCGGTCCGCGGCGGGCCTTGCGGCGCCCGACCTTCTTGCGCTCGACCTCGCGCGCATCGCGCGTGACGAAGCCCGCATCGCGCAGCGTCTTGCGCAGGCTCTCGTCGTACTCCATGAGCGCGCGGGTGATGCCGTGGCGGATGGCGCCGGCCTGGCCGGTGATGCCGCCGCCATCGACCTTCACGGTGATGTCGAACTTGCTGGTGAGCTTCACCGCCTCCAGCGGCTGGCGCACGATCATGCGCCCGGTCTCGCGGCCGAAGAACTCATCGAGCGGGCGCTCGTTGACCGTGATGCGCCCGCTGCCGGGCTTGAGGTACACGCGCGCGGTGGCCGTCTTGCGCCGGCCGGTGCCGTAGTGATTCTGGGTCGCTGGCATTTAATTTCGGTCCTATTGAATCTCGAGCGGCTTGGGCTGCTGGGCCTGGTGCGGATGCTCGCCACCGCCGAACACGTGCAGCTTCTTGAACATGCGCCGCCCCAGCGGGTTCTTCGGCAGCATGCCCTTCACCGCGAACTCGATCGCGCGCTCGGGGTGCTCGGCGAGCAGCTTCTCGAGCGCGATCGACTTGATGCCGCCGATGTAACCGCTGTGGTGGTAGTAGATCTTGTCGGTGAGCTTGCGGCCCGTGACGCGGATCTTCTGCGCGTTGACGACGACGATGTGGTCGCCCATGTCCACGTGCGGGCTGTAGTCAGCCTTGTGCTTGCCCTTGAGGCGATGGGCAATCTGCGAGGCCAGGCGCCCGAGGGTCTTATCCTTGGCGTCGACGAGGAACCAATCGCCCCGGACGGCGCCGGGCTTGGCAAATACGGTCTTCATAGCTCACTCATTGGCTAGTGGCCCGACGCCGCAGGGGAACCCTGGGGACTTTCGGGGCCAAAAAAGGCGTGGAAGTGTACTCAAGCGGGTGGCCCAATGCAAAGTCGCAGGACCCGGGCGACCCCGCCGGCCCCCCGTCCACCCCGGCAGGGGGTCCGGGTCGGGTTTATACGCCTATAATGCACACCTTAGATATGGTGTCCGGTCGCCCTTTCGACTCTGCCATCGCTGCCGCCGATCGTGCCCTGCGATCCGTCTTTGCGCCGGCGCACTCCAACCGACCCCCGCCGGGGCCGGCCGCGGCAGATACGCCCCTGCCCGAGAGCGAGCGCCGCACGGCGGCGGCGCTCATGCGCGTGAACCATACCGGCGAGCTCGCCGCCCAGGCGCTCTATCACGGGCAGGCCTTCCTCGCCCGCTCCGAACGCACCCGGGCGCTGCTGCTGCAGGCCGCGCGCGCCGAGTCGGATCACCTCGCCTGGTGCGAGACGCGGCTGCAGGAGCTCGCCACGCGCCCGAGTCTGCTCAATCCGTTCTGGTACGCCGGGTCGTTTGCCATCGGCGCGCTGGCGGCGCTCGCCGGGGATCGCGCGAGCCTCGGCTTCGTGGCCGAGACCGAGCGGCAGGTCGAGGGCCATCTGGATGCGCACCTCGGCAGACTCCCGGCGAGTGATGTCCGCAGCCGTGCGATACTTGAAACCATGCGGGCGGAGGAGATCGCACATGGCGCGACCGCCACCAGCGCCGGAGGGGTGCCGCTGCCCGGGCCGGTGCGCGCACTCATGCGCCGCACTGCCGCGGTCATGACCGGCACCGCGTACTGGATCTGATTCTGATAAAGCCCGCAAACAAAGCGGGTGCGTGTACATTAAGTCTTTCTGGGGAGTCGGTATGGAAGAGAACGTGAAGCCGTTAAGCGAGATTCCCGCGATAAACCGGTTTCTGAGCTACTGCCGTATCCGGGCAGTGCCCTCGAAGACCGTGGTGATCCACGCGGGAGATCTGCCGGACGTTCTCTACTACATCATCTCAGGCTCGGTCGAAGTGATGATCGAGGACGAGGAAGGCAACGAGATGGTGCTGGCCTACCTCAACCGCGGCCAGTTCTTCGGCGAGATGGGCCTGTTCTACGAGCAGCCGACCCGCAGCGCCTGGGTGCGCACCCGCAACCAGTGTGAGCTCGCGGAGATGACCTACCCGCGCTTCCGGCAGATCGCCGCGGAGAGCCCGGGACTGGTGTTCGAGCTCGCCACTCAGCTCGCCACGCGCCTGGATCGCACCAACCGCAAGCTCGGCGACCTCGCCTTCGTCGACGTCACCGGACGCGTGGCGCACGCGATCATGGACCTGTGCGGCGAGCCGGACGCCATGACGCACCCGGAAGGCATGCAGATCAAGGTGAGCCGCCAGGAACTGTCACGCCTGGTGGGCTGCTCGCGCGAGATGGCGGGGCGGGTGCTGAAGGTGCTGGAGGAACAGGGCCTGCTGCGGGCCACCGGCAAAACCATCGTGGTCTTCAATGCGCGCCCGAAGATGAAGACGCGCCCCGTGATCGTGCCGGCGAAACCGGGCACGGCCACCGCCAAGGCGTCCGCCCAGGTGGATCACGATGAGGACGACGATGATGACGAGGACGACGACGAGTAACCGCTGCGGCGCGGCCCGCCCCGGGCGCGCCACGCCGCCCCCGCCTCACGGCCGACTTCAGAGCGCGATCTGCTGGCGCATCTCGCGGATGGTGCGCGCGTAATCCCTGCTGCCAAAGATCGCCGAGCCGGCGACGAAGGTATCCGCCCCCGCCTGCGCGGCGGCGCGGATGTTGTCCGTCTTTATGCCGCCGTCGACCTCAAGGCGTACCGCGCAGCCCGCGGCCTCGATGCGCCGCCGCGCATCCGTGAGCTTGCGTAAGGTGGTCGGAATGAACTTCTGCCCGCCGAAGCCGGGGTTCACCGACATGATGAGCACCATGTCCAGGTACTCGAGCGTGTAGTCGAGGTAATCCAGCGGGGTCGCCGGATTGAACACCAGTCCCGGCTGGCAGCCATGCTCGCGGATCAGCGCGATGGTGCGGTCGACGTGCTCGCTCGCCTCGGGATGGAAAGTGATGTAGGTCGCGCCCGCGGCGGCAAAGTCCGCGACGATGCGATCCACGGGACGCACCATCAGGTGCACGTCGATCGCGGCCTTCACGCCGTGCTTGCGCAGTGCCTCGCACACCATCGGGCCGATGGTGAGGTTGGGCACGTAGTGGTTGTCCATCACGTCGAAGTGGATGAGGTCGGCGCCGGCCGCCAGCACCGCGTCGACCTCCTCGCCCAGGCGGGCAAAGTCGGCCGAGAGAATCGACGGGGCTATCCAGGGGCTCGCCATGGCAGAAGTCTACCCGATCGCCTGCGGCGGGCCGGTGAGGCGCATCAGGGCCTCGCGGTACTTCGCGCTGGTGTGCGCGATGATCTCCGCGGGCAGCTTCGGACCCGGCGCCTGCTTGTTCCAGTCGAGCGTCTCGAGGTAATCGCGCACGTACTGCTTGTCGAAGCTCGGCGGACTTACGCCCTCACGGTAGCTGTCCGCCGGCCAGAAGCGCGAGGAGTCCGGCGTCACCACCTCGTCGATGAGCGTCAGGCGGCCGGCGGCATCCAGGCCGAACTCGAACTTGGTGTCGGCGATGAGGATGCCGCGCGCCCGCGCGTGCGCGGCGGCAAAGTCGTACAGCGCGAGCGCCGTGTCACGCACCCGGGAGGCCACCTCGGCGCCGATGAGCCGCGTCACCGCCTCGAAGGAGATGTTCTCGTCGTGCGCCCCGGCGGCGGCCTTGGTCGCCGGCGTGAACAGCGGCTGCGGCAGGCGCTGCGCCTGGCGCAGGCCGGCCGGCAGGGCGATGCCGCACAGCCGGCCGCTCGCCTGGTAGTCCTTCCACCCCGAGCCGATGAGGTAGCCGCGTACCACCGCCTCGATGGGCAGCGCCTGCAGGCGCCGCACGATCACCGCACGGCCGGCCAGCAGCGCGCGTTCCTCGTCGCTGCGCGCCACGCTCGCAGGGTTCTGGCCGGTGAGGTGGTTGGGCACCAGCTGCCGGGTTCGCTCGAACCAGAAGTTGGAGATGCCGTTGAGCACCTCGCCCTTGCCGGGGATCGGATCCGGCAGCACCACATCGAAGGCCGAGAGCCGGTCGGTGGTCACGATGAGCAGCGTCGCCTCATCGATGGCATAGATGTCGCGCACCTTGCCTTCGTGGATGCGGGTGAGGCCCGAGAGCTGGGTGCGGTAAACGGTGGCGGCTGGCATGCCTTGGTACTATAGCGGCCCTTTGGCCCACTCACATCCGCAAGCCTCCGCGCACCTGATGCCATGAAATGGATGGGCAAAGTCACCGGCGGGCTCCTGGGCGCGCTCGCAATGGGCCCGATCGGCGCGGCGCTGGGCGTGCTGCTCGGGCATCAGTTCGACGAGGACAGCGCCGCGGCGCCCGAGGCACTGCCGGAGGAGGATCTGCGCGCGATCAGCGAGCGTTTCTTCCGCGCCACCTTCCATGTGATGGGCTACCTCGCCAAGGCTGACGGGCGCGTCTCGGAACCGGAGATCGCCGCGGCGCGCGCGGTGATGGCGGAGCTGCGCCTCGATGCCGAGCAGACCCGCCAGGCGATCGCCTGCTTCACCGCCGGCAAGCAGCCCGGCTTCGATCTTGCGGGCGAGCTCAGCGCTCTCGCGCACGCCTGCCGCGGACGCCCCGACCTGGTGCGCGTGTTCCTGGAGATCCAGGTGCGCGCCGCGCTGGCCGGCAACAACCTCGAGGGCGCGGTGCGGCCGATGATGCAGCGCGTGGCCAGCGCGCTCGGCATCTCGGCCTTCGAGTTTGCCCACGTGGAGGCGGTGCTGCGCATCCAGCGCGGCGCCTTCCGCCCCGCGGGCGCTGCGGGACAACAGGCCGCCGGTGCCCGCGAGGCCTCGCTCGCGCAGGCCTACCGCGTGCTCGAGACCACGCCCGCGGCGAGCGATGAGGACGTCGCCAAGGCGTACCGGCGCCAGCTCAGCCGCCACCACCCGGACAAGCTCAAGGCCAACGGCCTGCCGGATTCCATGGTCGAGCACGCCAAGCAGCGCACGCAGCAGATCATCGAGGCGTGGGAGGTGATCCGCGCGCAGCGCGGCCTGCGTTAGCGCTGCCCGGCCCACTCCGTGATGACACCCTGGATGGCGCGCACGCCGTCGGTGAGCGCCGCGGGGCCGGGCTGCAGGATGATCGAGGACTTGATCTCGCGCAGGTAACCGGCGCGCACCGCCGGAATGTCCTGCCAGCCGGGGCGGGCGGCGAGCCGCTCGGGGCGGAACTTCTTGCCGCACCAGGAGGCGAGCACGATGTCCGGCGCACGCCGCGGCACCTCGAGCGGGTCGGCGATGATGCGGTTGCGCCCGAGTGACTCGGCGGCGAGTTCGGGGAAGCAGTCCTCGCCGCCGGCAAGCGTCACGAGTTCCGACACCCAGCGGATGCCGCTGATGAGCGGGTCATCCCACTCCTCGAAGTACACCCGCGGCCGCCGCGCCAGGGCCGCGGCGCGCGCGCGCACCTCGGCGAGGCCCGCCTCCAGTTCAGCGCTGAGCGCGGCCGCCTTCGCCTCGCAGCCGATCATGCCGCCGAGCGTGCGGATCATGCGCAGGATCTCCGCCACGCTGCGGTGATTGAAGACGTGCACCTCGAGGCCGGCGCGCACCAGCTCGGCGGCGATGTCCGCCTGCAGGTCCGAGAAGCCGAGCACCAGATCGGGCTGCAGCTCGATGATGCGCTCCGTGCGCGCGCTGGTGAAGGCCGATACCCGCGGCTTCTCGCGCCGCGCCCGCGGCGGGCGCACCGTGAAGCCGGAGATGCCGACGATGCGCCAGTCCTCGCCGAGCAGATACAGCGTCTCGGTGGTCTCCTCCGTGAGGCACACGATCCGCTGGGGAAATTCTGAAATCCGGGTCATGAAGCACCGCAGCCGCGTCCCGGCAATGTATCCTGAAGGCATGTGGGTGCGCATCTGGGCCTTCCTCGACTGGTGTTTCTTCGGCCCGGCATCGGCGCGGGCGGGCGCCCTCGGTGTCGCCCTGCGCATCCTGCGCTACCCGTACGCGGTGTTGCGCGACCTGTCGCGCGGGGAGATCAACCTGCGCGCGATGAGCCTGGTGTACACCACGCTGCTCGCGGTCATCCCGCTGCTCGCCTTCAGCTTCGCGGTGCTGAAGATCTTCGGCGGGCGGCGTGATCTGGAACCGATCGTGTTCGAGTTCTTCCGCCCGCTCGGCCCCGGCGCCGCCCAGGAGCTCACCACGCGCATCCTGCAGTTCGCCAGCCGCGTCAGCAGCGGCGTGGTGGGCTCGGTGGGACTGGCGCTGCTCGCCTGGACGCTGGTCGGCACCATCAAGAAGGTGGAGGACAGCTTCAATTTCCTCTGGCACGTCGACCAGCCGCGCAGCTTCGCGCGCCGCCTCGCCGAATACACCGGACTGCTGATCGCAGCGCCGGTGATCCTGGTCGGCTTTGTCGGAATGCTGCACTCCGCCTTCGCCAGTGCGCCGGTGCAGGAGGTCGTGCACCTGCCGTTCCTGCATCGGCTGCGCGGCGTCGGCCTGACGCTCGCGCCCTACGCCATGGTGACGGCGTTCTTCACGACGCTCTACGTCATGATTCCCAACACGCGGGTGCACTGGCGCGCGGCGCTCACCGGAGCGGCGGTGGCCGGGGTGCTGTGGGCGGGGATCGGCAAGCTCTTCACCGCCTTCGTGGTGTTCTCCACGCGCCTCACGATCGTCTATGCCGGCTTCGCCTTCGTGGTGGCGGCGCTGCTGTGGACCTATTTCGGCTGGCTGATCCTGCTCGCCGGCGCGCAGCTGTCCTTCTACGTGCAGAACCCGGCGTACCTGCGCCTGGGGCTGCAGCAGCTGCGCCTCTCGAGCGTGGAGCTGGAGCAGCTGGCGCTGAAACTGATGTACTTCGTGGGCCGCAGCCACGTCGCCGGCGGGCGGCGCTGGACGGTGAACCGGCTCGCCACCGAGCTCGGGCTGCCGGGGATTGCGGTGGCCCAGATGGCGGCGACGCTGGAGCGCGCCAACCTGGTGCTGGTCACCGAGTGGGACGAGATCCTGCCGGCGCGTGATATCGGGCGCATCGGCGTGTACGAGATCCTCGACGTCGCGCGGCGGCAGGCCAGTGGCCACGCGGCCGCGCGCAACGTGCCGCTGCCGCCGGTGGATCGCCTGCTCGCGGCGCTCGAGGACGTGCGGCGCCATCGCTGTGGTGACCTGACACTGCGGGACCTGGTCGATGAGCCGTGGCCGGCGCTCACGGTCGCCCGCGGCACCGCCTGAAGCGCGCTACTCCCCGGCGATCGTCATCTCGCCGATCAGTACCGAGCCGGTACGGATGCCACCGCGCGGATCCACATCGTCACCGAGCGCGATGATGTCGCGGAACATCGGGCGCAGGTTGCCGGCGATCGTGATCTCGTGCACCGGGTAGGCCACGGCGCCGTTCTCCACCCAGAAGCCGCTCGCGCCGCGCGAGTAGTCCCCGGTCACCCCGTTGACCCCCTGGCCCATGAGCTCCGTCACGAGCAAGCCCGTGCCGAGGCGCTTGAGGAACGCCTCGTGGCTCAGCGCGCTGCCGGCGCCGGAGATGATGAGGTTGTGAACGCCGCCGGCGTTGCCGGTGCTCTTCAGGCCGAGCCGCCGTGCCGAGTAGCTGCCGAGCACGTAACCCGCAAGCACGCCGTGCTGCACCAGCTCGCGGTCGTGCGTCGCCGCCCCTTCCGTATCGAAGGGACTGCTGGCGAGACCCTTCCTGATGTGGGGTCGTTCCTGCATGGAGAGGAACTTCGGGAAGATCTGCTCGCCGGCGGCCTCGAGCAGGAAGGACGCCTTGCGATACTGGCTCGGTCCGCTGATGGCGCCGATGAAGGAACGGAACAGTCCGCGCGCCAGGTCCGGCGTGAAGGCCACCGGCGCCTTGCGGGTCGTCAGGCGCCGCGCCCCCAGACGCGCCAGGGCCCGCTCCCCGGCGATGCGCCCGATGCCCACGGTGTCCTCCAGGTCGTGCGGATCGCGCGCCAGCGTGTACCAGTAGTCACGCTGCATGTCATCGCCGTCCTGGGCGATGAGCGAGGCGCTCACCGAGTGACTGGTGGAGGAATAGCCGGCGAGGAAGCCGAGCGAGTTGCCGTAGACGCCGGTGTGGCGCTGCGTGTTGACCGACGCACCCTCGGAGTTGGCGATCCGCGCATCCACGGCCAGTCCCGCCGCCTCGCACGCGCGCGCCAGCTCGATGGCCCGCTCCGGCGTGAGGTCCCAGGCGTGATCAAGATCCAGGTCAGGAATGGCGTGCGCCAGGGCTTCGGGCTCGATCAGCCCGGCGTAGGGATCCTCGGCCGTGTAGCGCGCGATGGCGCAGGCCTTCTCCACCGTCTCGCGCACCGCGGCCGCGGCCAGGTCCGCGGTGCTCGCCGAGCCCTTGCGCTTGCCGAAGTACACCGTGACACCCAGCCCGCGGTCGCGCTGGTACTCGATGGTGTCGACTTCGCGCAGCCGCACGCTCACCGAGAGCCCCTGGCTCACCGAGACGTCGGCCTCGCATTGCGATGCGCCCTGCCGACGCGCCTCCTCGAGAGCGAGGCTGGCGACTTCGGCGAGCGGCGTTACGGCCTCCGGAGACTGCGCTGGGGTCATCGTGCGTGATTCGCGGCGTGTGTTGGGCTTAAATTGTACCAGTCAGGGGCATTTCAACCTCGGTCACCGGACCGAAACGAGAGCGGCAACAGTGAAGCACGGGCCGGATGAGGACACAGCGGCCGACGCGGCAGCGCCCGAGCGGCCGAGCAAGAGCGCGCGCAAGCGCGCCGCTCAGGCCGCCCAGGACCTGGGCGAGGCCCTGGTGCAGCTGCGCGAGGCGCAGCTGGAGGCGCTGCAGCTGCCCGAGGCGCTCAAGGAGGCCGTGCGCGAGGCGCGCCGCATCACCGCCCGCGGTGGCGGCGCCCGCCAGCGCCAGTACATCGGCAAGCTGATGCGTGAGGTGGACCCGGAACCGATCCGTGCCGCGCTCGCCGAGCGCAGCGCACAGGACGCGCGCGAGACCGAGCGCTTCAAGCGCGTCGAATCCTGGCGCGAACGGCTGATCCTCGAGGGCGCCGCGGCACTGGCCGAGCTGGCGCGCTGGCGCCCGGACATCGATGCGGGCGAATGGGCGCGCCGTGTCAGCGCCGCGCAGAGCGAGCGCGCCCGCAGCGGCGGCGGCGGCGCGGCGTCCCGGGAGTTGTTTCGCGCTTTGCGTACATTGTTCGATACAATGCCGTGATGAAACCGCTCGTCGGCATCATCATGGGCTCCGCGTCCGACTGGGAGACGATGCAGTGCGCCGCCGAGCTGCTCGACAAGCTCGCCGTGCCCTACGAGGTGCGGGTGGTGTCGGCGCACCGCACGCCGGACCTGCTGTTTGAGTATGCCGCCGGGGCGCGCGCACGGGGCCTTGAGGTCCTGATCGCAGGCGCCGGTGGCGCCGCGCACCTGCCGGGCATGACGGCCGCCAAGACCCCCCTGCCGGTGCTGGGTGTGCCGGTGCAGTCAAAGACGCTCGGCGGCCTGGACTCGCTGCTCTCCATCGTGCAGATGCCGGCCGGCGTGCCGGTGGCAACCTTCGCGATCGGAGCTGCCGGCGCCACCAACGCGGCGCTGTGCGCCGCGGCGATCCTCGCCAACAAGCATCCCGCCATCGCCAGCGCGCTCGAGGGGTTCCGCGAGCGGCAGACCGCCGGCGTACTCGGCAATCCCGATCCGCGCGCGACGCCGCGCACATGACGGTCGGCATCGTGGGCGCCGGCCAGCTCGGCCGCATGCTGGCGTTGTCCGGCTATCCGCTCGGCCTGGACTTCCTGTGCCTCGACCCGGCGCGCGATGCGCCCGCGGGGGAGGTCGCCCCGCTGCTGCACGGGGCCTTCACCGATACCCGCCTCTTGCGGCAGCTGGCGCGGCGCTGCGAGGTCGTGACCTTCGACTGGGAAAACGTCTCGGTCGCCAGCCTGCGCGCCCTGCGCCGCGGGCACGGTGCGCGCATCTGCCCGCCGGTGGCGGCACTCGCCACCGGGCAGGACCGGGTCACGGAAAAGCGCCTGTTCGAGAAGCTGAAGATCCCGACGACGCGCTGGCGCGCCGTCAACTCGCGCGCCGATCTGACGCGCGCGGTGGCCGCCATCGGCCTGCCGGGGGTGCTCAAGACGCGCCGCTTCGGCTACGACGGCAAGGGACAGGCGGTGCTGCGCACGCCGGTCGATGTGGAGCGCGCCTGGCTGCGGCTCGGCACCGTGCCGCTGCTGTACGAGGAGTGCGTGCCCTTTGACTGCGAGGTGTCGGTGATCGGCGCCCGCAGCACGCGCGGCGAGCTGGCGATCTACCCGCTGTGCGGCAACGTCCACGCCCACGGCATCCTGCGCCTGACACGGGCCCCCTACGGGCCGCGAGCCTGGCAGGCGCGGGCGGCGCGCTACCTGGCCCGCATGCTGGCGCACTTTCGCTACACCGGCATCCTCACCATCGAGTTCTTCGTGCGCGACGGCCGGCTGATCGCCAACGAGATCGCGCCGCGGGTGCACAACTCGGGCCACTGGACCATCGAGGGGGCCGCCTGCAGCCAGTTCGAGAATCACCTGCGCGCCATCCTCGGCCTGCCCCTCGGCAGCACCCGCGCCCTGGGTCACAGCGCCATGGTGAATCTGATCGGCGCCGTCCCGCAGCGCAGCGCACTGCTGAGCTTCCGCGGCCTGCATCTGCATGATTATGGCAAGCAGCCCCGGCCGGGTCGCAAGGTCGGCCATTGCACCCTGGTGGAGGCGTCCGCGGCCCGCCGCGACGCCCGGGCGCTGAAATTACTCAAGGATTTGGCCGCCGGCGTGGGCATCCCGTAACATCGGTTGCGAGCCAACACGCATGTACCTAGAACCCTTCAAACTCAAGGAGTTGCCGTTCCGGCTGAGCCCGGACCCGCAGTTCCTGTACCTGTCGAAACAACATGCGCGCGCCAAGGCGTACATGGAGTCGACGATCTGGTTCACGGACGGCTTCGTCGTCATCACCGGCGAGATCGGCTCGGGCAAGACCACCCTGATCGAATCCTTCCTCAAGGAAGTTCCGGCGGATGTGGTGGTGGCGCAGATCAACCAGACGCAGGTGACTGCGATGGACTTCCTGCAGGCCGTGCTCGCCCAGTTCGGCTTCTCGCCCTTCAAGATGCGCAAAGCCGAGCTCATCGCGACGCTCAACAACTTTCTCATCGAGCAGTACGCCGCCGGCCGGCGGGTGCTCTTGATCGTCGATGAGGCGCAGAACCTGAGCATGCGCGTGCTGGAGGAGATCCGCCTGCTCTCGGGGGTGGAGACCACCAAGGAGAAGGTGCTGCGCATCATCCTGGCCGGCCAGCCCGAGCTCAACGACAAGCTCGACGCGCCGGAGCTCGAGCAGCTGACGCAACGCGTGCGGCTGCGCTTTCACCTGCAGACGCTCTCGGAGAGCGAGACGCGCGGCTATATCCAGCATCGCCTGGAGGTCGCCGGCGCCGGCGACCGTGAGCTGTTCGCCGCGGAGACTTACCCCGAGATTTTCCGCTACTGCGGTGGCGTGCCGCGCCTCATCAACACGCTGTGCGATACGGCGATGATGGCGGCGTTCACCGCGGACCGGGATACCGTCACGCGCGCCGACATCGTGAGCGCGGTGCAGGAGTTGCAGTGGGTCGACTTCGCGCACCGCCCGCACCATCACGCGGCCGAGGCCGACCGGCTGCCGCCACCGAAGCCGCCGGCGGCGCACGACGGCCGCGCCGCGCACGATGGCCGGGCCGCGCACGACGGCCGCGCCGCGCTGGCGCGCCTGCTGGTGGCCACCGACGGCCGCACGGTGCAGGAGATCCCGCTGCGCACCGGGCGGGTGATCATCGGGCGCACCGCGGACAACGACCTGCACATCGACAGCCGCTTCATCAGCCGCCATCACTGTCAGGTCATAACCACGCCGCACTCGTGTGTCATCGAGGACCTCAACAGCACCAACGGCATCTTCGTGAAATCCAACCGCGTGCGCCGTCACTACCTCAACGACGGTGACGTGGTGCTGGTCGGCAAGCACGAGCTGATCTACGTCGATGAGCGTGCGCCGCGCACCCGCGCCACGCTCTCGGACACCATACCGGGGCTGCGCACGCTGCAGGAGAATGGCGTCGCCGGATCACAGGCTCACGAAGAAGAAGAAGACGGCGCCGCGAGTGCGCCGCTGAAGTAAGCCCGTCAGGGCTTGTCGTTGCGGCCGAGCGAATCCGGGTCGGCGTACTGTGCGCGCAGCTCGCGGTAGTCACGCCGCCGCAGCAGCACCACCACGCCGGCGAGCAGCAGCAGCAGGCCGAGGATGCCGGCCAGCAGGCTCAACAGCCCGTGGGCGGCCACGAGATAGCTGCCGCCGAGCGTCGCCACCCCGCAGATTATGTATAACCAGGGAAGGCCTTCGTAGACGGGGCGAGAGAACTGCGGCATGCAGCCATCCTAACTCGCCGCCCGCAGTGTTGGAACCAGAAAGCGCGAGCTGGCATTGCCGCAGTGCAAGGCCCGTCAGCCGAGCCCCAACATGCGCGCCAGGCGCTCGAGCAGGCTCGGCTTCCAGCCGTCGACGCGGTAGTCGCTCTGCTGCTTCTTGCGGCGGCCGAGCTCGGCCAGCAGATCCGCCGGCAGTTTCAGTGCAGGTGCTTCGATCGTGTCTTCGGAAAACATCGCGTGGTCCTTCATCGTGAATCAGGATGTCCCGAGGCACGTTACGGACTCGCCCGCGGCGTGGGCGTGTGGGGAATCACAGCTTCACGACAAGTCAGATTATGTCGCGGGCGCCGCCGCGGCCGCGCCGCTGTTGTGAGGGCTGCGGTGGTGGGCGCGCCGCCGGATCAGGCGGTGCCGCCGACCGTGAGGGCGTCGATCCGCAGGGTCGGCTGACCGACGCCGACCGGCACGCTCTGCCCGTCCTTGCCGCAGGTGCCGATGCCGTCATCGAGCTTCAGGTCGTTGCCCACCATCGTCACGCGCGTCAGCACGTCGGGTCCGTTGCCGATGAGCGTGGCGCCCTTGAGCGGCGCGCCGACGCGGCCGTTCTTGATCTCGTAGGCCTCGCTGGCGGAAAACACGAACTTGCCGGAAGTGATGTCCACCTGGCCGCCGCCGAAGTTGACCGCGTAGATGCCGCGCTCGACCGAGGCGATGATGTCCTGCGGTGCGTGCGGCCCCGGGCGCATGTAGGTGTTGGTCATGCGCGGCAGCGTGAGGTGCGCGAACGATTCGCGCCGCCCGTTGCCGGTGGCCGCCACGCCCATGAGGCGCGCGTTGAGCCGGTCCTGCATGTAGCCCTTGAGGATGCCGTTTTCGATGAGCGTGGTGCACTGCGTGGGCGTGCCCTCGTCATCGATGTTGAGCGAACCGCGGCGGCGCGACAGCGTGCCGTCATCCACCACCGTACACTCGGGAGCCGCGACCTGCTCCCCGATGCGCCCGGCGAACGCCGAGGTGCCCTTGCGGTTGAAATCCCCCTCAAGTCCGTGGCCGATGGCCTCGTGCAACAGGATTCCCGGCCAGCCGGGTCCGAGCACGACGGTCATGGTGCCGGCCGGGGCCGGCAGCGCTTCCAGATTCACCAGCCCCTGGCGCACCGCCTCGCGCGCGAGCTCGAGCGGGCGCTCGCCGGAGACCAGTTCGGCGAGCGAGAAGCGTCCGCCGCAGCCGGCGTACCCCTGCTCGCGCCGCCCGTTCTGCTCCACCAGCACCGACACGTTGAAGCGCACCAGCGGGCGCACGTCCGCGGCGAGTTCGCCCTCGCTGGTGGCGATGAGGATCACTTCCTGCACGGCGACCAGGCTGGCGCTCACGTGCACCACGCGCGGATCGAGGGCGCGCGCGGCGCGGTCGACGCGCTCGAGCCACTCCACCTTCTCCTTGGTGGCGAGGGTCGCCGCCGGATCCCCGGGCAGGTACAGCTGGTGCCCGGCCTGCGCGCGCCAGGCGCTGACGCGGCGTTCCCCGCCGGCCACCGCGATGGCGCGCGCGGCGCGCGAGGCTTCCTCGAGCGCCGGCAGGATGATCTCGTCCGAGTAGGCAAAGCCGGTCTTCTCGCCGGCCAGGGCGCGCACCCCCACGCCCTGCTCGATGCTGGCGCTGCCATCCTTGACGATGCCGTCCTCGAGCGACCAGGACTCCTGGTGCGCGAGCTGGAAATACAGGTCGGCAAAGTCCACCGAGTGTGCGAGCACCTGGCCGAACACCTGGTCCAGGCGCCGGTCATCCAGGCCCCCCGGGCGCAGGATCAACTCGCGGGCGAGGCTCAGGGGATCACTCGCGGCAGCTTCACTCATGGGTGCGATATTCCTTCGGCAAAGGTGCGGTGAACGAGCGCGGGAAAGCTTTCACGTACGCCCGCCTGGCGTGCCAGGTCGACCTCGGCGACCGCGGCCCCGCGGCCCCGCGGCACGCGCTGCAGGATCCGTCCCCAGAAGTCGACGATCATGCTGTCGCCGTAGGTCTCGCGGCCGCTCGGGTGAAAGCCCGACTGCGCCGGCGCGATAACATAGCAGAGATTCTCGATGGCTCGCGCCCGCAGCAGCGTCTCCCAGTGCGCGCGCCCGGTGGCGCTGGTGAACGCCGAGGGCACGCTGAGCAGCTGCGCCCCCGCGGCACTTAAGTGGCGGTAGAGCTCCGGAAAGCGCACGTCGTAGCACACCGAGAGCCCGAGCCGGCCCACCGGCGTGTCGATCACGGTGGCACGGGCGCCGGGGGCCACGTGTGCCGACTCGCGGTAACTCTCGCTGCGCCCCGGGATGTCGACGTCGAAGAGGTGAATCTTGTCGTAGCGCGCCACGCGGCGGCCGGCGGCGTCATACACGAGCGAGGCGGCGGCCACGCGGCCGTCGCTGCCGGCGCGCAGCGGCACCGTACCACCCACGATCCACAGCTGCAGGCGCTGCGCGGTGGCGGCCAGGAAGTCCTGCACCGGGCCGCTGCCGTCACTCTCGGCGACCGCGCGCTTGTCGGCGTCCTTCAGTCCCATGAAGGAGAAGTTCTCCGGCAGCGCGGCCAGCGCGGCGCCGCGGGCGGCGGCGGCCTCCAGCAGCGCGCGCGCCTGCTCCAGGTTCTGCCCGACATCCGGCCCGGAGGTCATCTGTATCGCAGCAACGTTCATCGGGGAGGTGTCCTCCTGCAATCACTCCGCGGGCATCACTATGGGGTCGTTCCACGTGCCCCGCAAACGCAGCGCCGCGCGCGCATTCTCCGCGGCACTGCCCGTGAACCACTCGCGCAGCGACAGCCACAGCGCGGCCACCTTGGGAGTGGGTCCGAAGCGGCGCACCGCCGAGGGCAGGCGTTCCTCGCCGCGCAGGATGAAGGCCTGGCCGTCGTAGTCTTGCGCCAGCAGTCCCACGCGCGCCCGCACCAGGATCTCCGCCTCCCCATCCAGGTGCAGGTTCGCGGTGCGCGCGTCGCCATCACGCAGCTCGAAGTCCGCGCTCAGGCGGCTGAAGCGCAGCGGTAGCACCGCGGGCGCCTCGCCCTTCGCCTCGGAGGGCTCCGGCGCCAGCGCGGTGAGCAGCCCCGGCACCAGGAAGAGCGCAAACGGCGTCGCGCTCGCGGGCGCCTCCACTGCGAGCGTGGCGCCGTCTTCGAGTTGCATATGGAGATGGCCGCTCACGGTTGCAAGGGGCGCATCCGAGCCCTGCGGCCATTGCAGCTCGCCCTGCAGCTGGGCGCGCGCGGCGCCCAGGTCGGCGCGCAAGCCGAAGGCGGCCAGCGTCGCCGCGGCATCAGTGCTTGCAAGCGTGAAGTGCGCGCTGCAGGAGGCCTCCCCGGAG
>Ga0209811_10000131_pt1 | contig 34178 bp, 28 predicted proteins | sample Coa_R1_6_FD_187161 | JGI IMG/M metagenome (GOLD analysis project Ga0209811, IMG submission 187161) | Surface soil microbial communities from Centralia Pennsylvania, which are recovering from an underground coalmine fire. - Coalmine... | ecosystem: Environmental > Terrestrial > Soil >... | reverse complement strand
CCGGTCCCAGAGGGTCGCGGCCGTCCTGGTCGAGCCGATTCAGGGCGAAGGCGGCGTGCGCATGGCGAGCGCGCGCTTCATGCGCAGGCTGCGGCTGCTCACCCGCATCTACGACGTCCCGCTCGTGTTCGACGAGGTACAGACCGGGTGGGGCATGACCGGCCGCCTGTGGGCGCACGAGCTGTTCGAGCTGCCGTGCCCGCCCGACGTCGTCACCTGGGCGAAGAAGGCGCAGAACGGCATCCTCTTCGTCAGTGAGGCGCTCGCCACGTTCTTTCAGGAGGAGAAGAAGTTCAACACCACCTGGGAGGGGGATTCGACGGGCATGCTCAGGCTGCTGGCCGCGCTCGACCGCCTCGACCTCGCGCTGGTCGAGCGCACCGGGCGACAGGCGCGCGACGGGATCGAGGCGCTGGCGCGCGACTACTCGGGGCTCCTCGAGAACGTGCGCGGCGCCGGCGTGATGCTCGGCTTCGACGTCTCGCGCGCCGACTGGCGCGACGGGCTCCGCGACCGCGCGTTCCGGCTCGGCCTGCTGCTGCTGCCGGCGGGCGAGCGCACGCTGCGCTTCTATCCGCGCTACGACACCGAGCCCTACGCGATCGACGAGGCGGTCGCGATCCTGCGTCGCGCGGTGGAAGACCTGACGCGCGAGCGCACGGAGCCGGTGGTCTCGGGCGGTCCGGAGATCCGCGTTGGCGTGCTGGAGTGCCCGCTCGAGTCGATCGAGGTGATCGACGTCTCCCCCGACGGCTTCGCCGAGCACGGCCCGGGGATCGTGGCGGTGGAGCTCGAGCGCTACGGCGGTGTCTCCAACTATCCGCCTGACGTCCTGCGCGCGGGGCGGAGGCCGCTGCTCCAGTTCCCGGCCGAGATGCTGCAGGGCACGCTCGCGAGCCCCGGCTCGCTGTGCGTGGTGGTGCGCGACCGCATCTCCGGCCGCGTCGTGGCGTACGCGCTCGGTAGCGCGCTCGAGGACCACGACGAGGAGGGCGTGGCCTCCGATCCACGGCTCGGCGAGCGCGACACGTTCTACCTCCAGGCGCTGGCGACGCTGCCGTCGGTGAAGAACGCCCTCGAGCTCGAGAGCCTGCTGCTCGACCGGCTCCGCGAGCGGGCGCTCGCGGCCGGGTACGCGTACTTCTCCACGCTGATCGAGGAGCGCTTCCACGGCGTGGGGCCGGCCTGGTTCCGCGACGCCCAGCTCTTGCAGACGTTTCCGAACTACCTGCGCAGCGGCATGCGCTTCGTCTACCTGAATGCCCCGCTCAACGGGGCGACGGCCGTGTCCGCGCCGTTCGCCGGGGAGCGAAGGAGGGCCTCCCCGTGAACGAGGTCGGGATGTGGGTGAACGGCGCCGCCTGCGGCGCGGTGGGTGGCGCGACCATGGAGGTCGAGAACCCCGCGACCGAGGAGGTCGTCGGCCGCGTCCCGCGCGCACAAGCGGCCGACGTCGCCGCCGCGGCCAAGTCCGCGCGCGAGGCGCAGGTCGGGTGGCGCCGCGTACCGGGCCTCGAGAAGGCGCGCCTGCTGCACGAGATCGCCGCCCGCATCCGCGCCATGCACCGCGAGCTCGCCGAGGTCATGACGCTCGAGGGCGGCAAGCCGATGATCGAGAACCTCGACGAGATCGAGTGGGTGACGGCGTGCTTCGACTACTACGCGGAGATCGGCCGGAGCTCGCGCGGCAGCAGCATCCCGCCGAGCTTCGAGCACCAGGTGAACTTCACGGTGAAGGAGCCGTTCGGCGTCGTCGCCGCGATCGTGCCCTTCAACTATCCGCTGCTGCTCATGGCGTGGAAGGTGGCTCCCGCGCTCGCGGCGGGCAACACCGTGATCATCAAGCCCGCTGACGAGACCCCGCTCTCCACATTGCGTCTGGCCTCGGCGTTCGAGGTGCTGCCGCCGGGCGTCGTCGGCATCGTCACCGGCACCGGCGAGGAGGCGGGCGAGGCGCTGGTGCGCGATCCGCGCGTGGACATGATCGCGTTCACCGGCTCGACTCGCGTCGGCAAGCACATCATGCGGATCGCCGCCGACTCGCTGAAGAAGGTCAACCTGGAGACGAGCGGGATCGACCCGTTCATCGTCTGCGAGGACGCCGACCTCGAGGTCGCGGCGCGTGGCGCGGTGTGGGCGCGCTACCTGAACGCCGGCCAGGTGTGCACGTCGGCCAAGCGATTCTACGTCGTGGACGCCATCGCCGATCGCTTCGTCGAGCGCTTCGCGGAGCTCGCGCGCGAGGTCGTCGTCGGCGATCCGCGGCGGCCGGAAACCGACATGGGACCCGTGATCTCGCGCGAGGCGCTGTCGCGCGTCACCGGCTCCATCGAGCGCGCGGTCGGCGAAGGGGCGCGCCTGCTCGCGGGCGGGCGCCGGCCGGCCGGGCTCGCGCGCGGCCACTTCCTCGAGCCGACCGTGCTCGATCGCGTGGAGCACGGGGGCTCGGCGACGCGCGAGGAGGTATTCGGCCCGGTGGCTGCGATCGTGCGCGTGCGCGACGTGGCCGAGGCCATCGCGTTCGCCAACGACAGTGACTACGGCCTCGGAGCCAACCTCTACACGAACAACCTCCGTTACGTGATGCAGGCCATGGAGGAGATCAAGGCGGGGACGTTCTGGGTGAACGATCCGCTCACGGACAACGAGGCGGGCCCGTTCGGCGGCATGCGCCAGAGCGGCATCGGGCGCGAGCTGGGCGTCGAGGGGCTGGAAGCCTTCCGCGAGCCGAAGCACGTGCACATCGACTACATCCAGGAGCGGAAGAGCTACTGGTTCCCGTACGCGAAGCGGCCCTGGTGAGGACCCGGAACATGGAGACGCTGCCCCTCTACATCGACGGACGGTTCGTGAACGGCGCCGAGCCGACGCAGGCGATCGTGAACCCGGCGACCGGCGCCACGCTTGCGCACGCCGCGCGCGCCACCGCGGCCGAGACCTCGGCCGCGATCCGCGCCGCGCGCACCGCGTTCGATCGCGGGGCGTGGCCGGGCGCCACCGCGACCCGGCGCGGGCGCGTGCTGCTGGAGGTGGCGCGGCGGCTGCGCGAGTCGGCCGCGGAGCTGGCGCGGCTCGAGACCGAGAACATGGGCAAGCCGATCTTCGAGGCGGAGTTCGACATCGCGGACGCGGCCACCTGCTTCGAGTACTACGGCGGGCTCGCGACCAAGATCAGCGGCGACGTGAACCCGGTGCCGGACGAGGCGCTGAGCCTGACGCTCAAGGAGCCGGTCGGCGTCTGCGGCCAGATCATCCCCTGGAACTACCCACTGCTCATGGCGGCGTGGAAGATCGCCCCGGCGCTGTGCGCGGGCTGCACGGTGGTGTTGAAGCCCGCCGAGGCGACGCCGCTCACCGCCCTGGCGCTGGCCCGCATCCTCGACGGCATCGAGGAGCTGCCCAAGGGCGTCGTCAACATCGTCACCGGCGACGGGCCGGCCGCGGGCGCGGCGCTGGCTGCGAGCGACGAGGTGGACAAGATCGCGTTCACCGGCTCGACGCGCACCGGCCGCGAGATCCTGCGCGCCGCGGCCGAGTCCAACCTCAAGCGCGTCACGCTCGAGCTGGGCGGCAAGTCGCCGAACATCTTCTTCGCCGATGCGAGCTGGGAGCCGGCGGTCGAGGGCGCGGTGTTCGGCGTGTTCGTGAACCAGGGCGAGGTGTGTTCGGCGGGCTCGCGCATCCTGGTGGAGCGCAGCATCCACGACGCGTTCCTCGATGCGATCGTGGAGAAGGCGCGGGCGATCCGGTTGGGCGACCCGCTCGACCGCGCCACGCGCATGGGCCCGCTGGTGACGCGTGCGCACCTCGAGCGCGTGGCCGGCTACGTCGAGCAGGGGCGCCGCGAGGGTGCGCGCCTGGTGCTGGGCGGCGCCCGCCCCGCCGGGGACCTCGCGGGTGGCGCCTACCTCGAGCCGACCGTGTTCGCGGGCGTGGATCCGGGGATGACCATCGCGCGCGAGGAGATCTTCGGCCCGGTGGTGACGGTGATCCCGTTCGCGGACGAGGCCGACGCGCTGCGCATCGCCAACGCCACGCCCTATGGTCTCGCCGGCGCGGTGTGGACGCGCGACATCTTCCGCGCCTTCCGCGTCGTGCGCGGGCTCAGGGCCGGGGTGGTGTGGGTCAACCACATGCAGCCGACCTACGTCGAGGCGCCGTGGGGCGGGATGAAGATGAGCGGCACCGGGCGCGAGCTGGGGCGCTACGGCGTCGACAGCTACCTCGAGCTGAAGCAGGTGCACGTCAACCTCAACGAGGCGCCGATGGGCTGGTACTCGTGAGCGGCGGCTCGCGCAGTTCCGACGCGGTGGCGGCGCCGGCGATCCGGCTCCGCACCGAGCTTCCCGGCCCCAAGAGCCGCGCGCTGCTCGCCGAGCGCCGGCGCTGGGTCTCCGCCGGCGTCTCCGAGGCGCGCCACGGCATCTTCTTCGAGCGCGCGGAGGGCGCGCGGCTCACCGACGTCGACGGCAACGTGTTCCTCGATTTCAGCGGCGGGATCGGGTGCATGAACGCCGGCCACGGCGCGCCCCGCGTGCTGGACCGCGTGCGCGAGCAGCTGGACCGGCTGCAGCACGCCTGCTTCATGGTCGCGCCCTACGAGCCGTACGTGGCGCTCGCCCGCACGCTGTGCCGGATCGCCCCGATCGCGGGCGAGACGCGCGCCGCGCTCTTCAACAGCGGCGCCGAGGCGGTGGAGAACGCGGTCAAGATCGCGCGCCGCGCCACCGGCCGGCCGGCGGTGCTGGCGTTCGATCCCGGCTTCCACGGCCGCACGCTGCTGGCGCTGTCGCTCACCAGCAAGACGACGCCGTATCGCGACGGCTTCGGCCCGTTCGCGCCGGAGGTCTACCGCTTCCCGGTCCCGGACCTGCTCCGCCGGCCGCGCGAGATCTCGGAAGAGGCGTTCATCGCGCGCGGCGTCGCCGAGATGTCGCGGTTCCTGAGCAGCAACGTGAACCCCGCCTCGGTCGCGTGCGCGGTGATCGAGCCGGTGCTGGGCGAAGGCGGGTTCATCGTCCCGCCGCGCGCGTTCCTGCTCGAGGTGGGCCGCCTCTGCCGCGAGCACGGCATCGTGCTCGTGGCGGACGAGATCCAGACCGGCTTCGGGCGGACGGGCACGATGTTCGCCTGCGAGTGGGCCGGGCTCGAGCCCGACCTCGTGTGCATGGCGAAGTCCCTCGCGAACGGCTTCCCGCTCTCGGCCGTGGTCGGCCGTGCGGCGCTCATGGACGCGGTCCAGCCCGGCGGCCTCGGCGGGACGTTCGGCGGCAACCCGGTGGCGTGCGCCGCCGCGCTCGGCGCCATCGAGACGCTGGAGCGCGAGGAGCTGCCGCGGCGCGCCGCGGCGATCGGCGCCGTGGTCGCCGGGCGCTTCGCGGGCTTCGCCGAGCGCTTCCCGTTCGTGGGCGAGGCGCGCGGCGTGGGCGCCATGCGCGCGCTCGAGCTGGTCCGCGACCGCGCCACGCTGGCGCCCGACAAGGAGCGCACCGAGCGCGTGCTGGCGCTGGCGGCGTCGCGCGGGCTGCTCATCCTCTCCGCGGGTCTCCACGGCAACGTCATCCGCACGCTGATGCCGCTGGTCGCCAGCGACGCCGAGGTCGCGGAGGGGCTCGCGGTGCTGGATTCCTGTCTCGCGGACGTGGCCGCGGAGAGAGCGGTCCCGTGAGACCACGCGTCGTCATCCTCGGCGGCTCCGGCGCCATGGGGCGCATCACCGCGCGCGACCTCTTTCGCACCGGCCGCGGGCGCATCGAGGTCGTGATCGCCGACCGCGAGCGGCCGGCGAAAGCCATCCCCGGCGTGCGCGTGGTGCCGCTCGATGTCACGCAGCCCGCGAGCCTCCGCCGCGCGCTCGCCGGCGCCTGGGCCACGATCGCGTCGCTCCCCTACCGCTTCAACCTGCTCGCCATGGAGGGCGCACTCGCAGCCGGGACGCACTACCTGGACCTCGGCGGCCTGTTCCACATGACCCGGCGCCAGCTCCCGCTCGCGCGCGCGTTCGCGCGTGGCGGCCGCATGGCGATCCTCGGCATCGGCTCGGCGCCCGGCATCCTGAACGTGCTCGCCGCGCGCGCCGCGCGCGATCTCGAGACGGTGAGCGAGGTGCACTGCCTCGTGGGCGCGAGCGACCGGACGCGGTACCGCGAGGCGCCGCCGCTCGGCTTCGGCTACTCGGTGGACACGCTGCTCGACGAGTTCTCGATGCCCTCGGCCGTGTTCCGCGACGGCGCCTGGTGCATGGTGCCCGCGCTCGACCCGCACGAGCGGATCGAGGTGCGCTTCCCGCCGCCGGTCGGCCGCATCCCGGTGGACACCACGCTCCACTCCGAGGTGGCGACGCTGCCGCTCCATTTCAAGGACCGCGGGATCCGCGAGGTCACGTTCCGCCAGGGCTTCGATCCCGCGTTCATGGAGCGGCTCGCGTTCCTCGTGCGGCTGGGGCTCGCCGAGACCGGGGAGCCATCGCAACGACCGAGGCAGCGCGGTCGCGCGCGGGCGAACGGCGGCTCGCCCGCCCCGCGCGAGCTGCTGCTGCGCATGCTCGAACGGCTGCCGAAGCCGGTGCCGAAGGGCCGGCCGGAACGCCACGAGGTGCTGCGGACCGTGGTCAAGGGACGTCGCAAGGGCCGGGCGGTGACCGTCACCACCGACTGCGCGGTCGGGCCGCGCGCCGGCGGCGGCGTGGGGCCCGACATCGACACCGGCGCGCCGCCCTCGATCGCCGTCCAGCTCATGCTCGCGGGCGAGATCCCGCTCGAGCCCGGCGTCTGGGCCCCGGAGCAGGTGATCCCGCCGGCGCCGTTCGTGCGCGAGCTCGAGCGGCGCGGCATGCGCGTCGTCCAGCGCACGGCAGCGCCTGCGCGCGGTGGAGCGGCGCGATGAGCGGCGCCGCGCCGCGGATGGCCGACGGCCCCGAGTGGGACGTGCGGCCGGCGCCGCGCCGCGTCGTCGCCGTCGGCGACCTGCACGGGGACCTGCGCGCGTTCGGCGCCATCGGCCGCGCGTGCGGGCTCCTCGACGAGCGCGGGAGCTGGCGTGGCGCGGGCACGCACCTCGTGCTCATGGGCGATCTCGTCGGCGGCGAGCACTCGCGGCTGCTCCTGAACGCGGTGATCCGCCTGGAGCGCGAGGCGTTCCGCGCCGGCGGCCGCGTCCACGCGCTGCTCGGCAATCACGACCTGCTGCCGATCGCGGGCCGCTTCGGGAAGCTCACGCGGCGAGAGCGGCGGGAATACCAGAAGAGTGACTTCCAGGGCGAGGGCCTCTACGCCCAGTGGGTGCTCGGCCGTCCCACCATCCTCAAGATCGGCCGCACGCTCTACGTGCACGCCGGGCTCGACCGCTGGGCGCTGGACATCGATCCCGGCGAGGTGAACGCGCACGTGCGAGCGTGGATCGCACACCTCCAGGGCGTGGGGCCGAGGCCGCCGCGGGAGACGCGGTGGACGTTCGACGACGACGACAGCCCGATGTGGACGCGCGCGTTCCGGCACCGCGGCCGGCGCCCCAAGGATGCCCCGTCGCGAAAGACGATCCGCGCCATCCTGGAGCGGCTCGGCGCCGAGCGCATCGTGCTCGGCCACTCACCGACGGACGATGGCTCGATCGTGCTCGACCACCCCCACTATGGCGAGTCCGTCGTCCTCATCGACACGCGCATTTCCGACCGGCAGCGCGGGCGGCTCGGCGCGCTCGCGATCGAGGGCGACGTGCTGCGGCCGGTCTACGCGGACGACCGCGCGGACGGCGACGGGCTCCGCGAGCGCGAGGCGCGCGAGGCGGCGAAGCCCGAAGGGCTCGTCCACCGCGTGCTCGCGAAGCTGGGTGACATCTTCAAGGGCGGAAGACGGCGTTAGACGTCTTCAGGGGGCGGCAGGCGGGAAGCGGCGCTTGGCTTTCGCGCCCGCGCCCGCGATCAAGCCCGGGTGCGAGAGCCCTTCGCTGGCGGCTGCTTCTGCACGTCGGTGACGGCGCGCGACAGGCTGGTCCGGAACTCGGCCGAGGTGACGCCGCTCCACGGCGCGTCCAGCCCGCGGCGCAGCTCCTCGATCCGCGCCCGGCGCGCCTCGCGATAGCGGCCGGACGCCGCGGCGGCTTCGCGGTCGGCGACGCCCTCGGCGCTCTTCAGGAAGTCTTCCACGAGTCCGATGGTCACCACGCAATCCTGGATCTCGCCCAAGTGATCCTGCAGCGCCACGAGCGCGCGGATCGGCTTCTCCACGGTGCCGTCCAGCACCTCGCGGAAGAACTCGAGCAGGTAGCGCAGGCGCTTGCCCTCGATGCGCAGTGCGTGCAGCGTCTCCACGCTCGCCCACGGCAGCATCTTTTCATAGGCGCACAACGCCGCGTAATGGGACCAGATCTCGAACGGCAGCACGTGGCGCACCAGCGTCGGCTTCGGCGCGGCCTCCGAGCGCGCACCGGCTCCCGGGGTATCGAGGAACGCGGTGTACTGCTCCTTGAACACGGCGTGCACCTGGCCGCGGAGGTGGTCCATCATCCGCTGGCGTGAGGCTTCGCGCTGTCGCATCCACGCCTTGAGCAGGACCTGGAGCCCGCGCGCCTCGCTCGCGGCCAGCGACGACTGGTGCGCCTGTGCCGCGGCGAGCAGCACGTCCATGTCGCGCACGGCGCCGATGGTGCCGCCGAGCGAACGCAGGCCATCGCGCACCGGTCGCAGGAACTTCTTCCGGCAGTAGGGCTCGATGATGCGCAGCACCGCCCGCTGCCGGCGCGTCGCCACGCGCATGTCGTGCAGCTCCTCGGGGTCCTCCCCCGCGATCGTGCCCGGCTCGTGGGCGAGCGCCTTCTCCCAGTGCAGGCGCAGGATCTTGCGGCCGGCCTCGAGCATGGGGTCGTCGGCGCGGAGGCCGACGCCGTTCCCCCGACGACCGCGGCGGCGGGCGCGCGCGGGAGCGTCCTGCGCGTTGGACACTTCAGGCTGAGCCAGGCCGGGCCGATCGCCGCCCTCGTGGTTCCCGTCGTGCCCCGACGTGTCCACCAGCGCCAGCGCGCGCTCGAACTTGGAGCGCGTCTCCGGCTGGAGCCCATACGGCTCCAGCAGCTTCTCCAGCTGCTCGAGGTCGGCGCCATTCCCCTCGGGCGCGAGCTCGATCTCCAGCTCGCGTGCCGTGGCGCCGTCCACGAACTCGACCTCGTCGAGCGAGAGCACGGCGATGCGGTGGTCCGAGCGCACCACGTCGCGCGTCGTCCGCCGCTGGCGGAGCGTGAGGAACTCGACGAGCGGCTTGTCGTGCGCCATCTGCATCACGAAGTCGCGGGGCGCGCCCTCGGGCCAGCGCTCCGGGGGCGCATCGGCCGGCACCTCCACCTCGAGCTCGCGGCGGCGATGCACGGAGCCGGTGGCACCCCCGAGCCCCTTCACCGTCACCAGTTCCGGGCCGCCCTCCGGCCGCGCGCGCCGCCGCAGCGCGTGGCCGCTCTGCAGCAGGTCACGGCCCTCGGTGTCGACGTAGTGATCGGTGATCCGCTGCTCGCCGGCCGGGACCAGCGTGTAGTCCCCGAGCGACTCGAGCGACAGCAGCTTCTCGAATGTCGGGTCATCCGGCACCGCGAACTTGGCTTCGATCTCCATGGTGATCCACGTCCTCCGGATCCCGGCGGCGGTCCATCCCTCCTGACATCGGCAGCGAACGCCCCGGACCTCATGCCACGGGTGGGGGGCGCCGCGGCCGCGCCGCGCGGGTCAGGCGGTCGCGCCCGAAGGCCGCTTCATGAGCACGCGCGTGACGCTCGCGCACAGCTCGTCGGAGATGTCGTCCTCGTCGCGGGTCGCGTCCAGCGTGTGGAACCCGTACTCGTGAGCGAGCCCGTCCAGCTCGCGGATGATGCGGCCCTGGTAGTTGACGAACGAATCGTAGAGGTCCTCGCCCATGGGCACGTCCATGCCGGACTCCCAGTAGTCGAACGGCCCCTCGGCGAGCACGCGCGGCACCAGCTGCTGCGGCTCGATGTGCAGGTAGTAGACGGCGTCCGGGAGCAGCGCGAACGAGTACACCTGCTTGATCCAGTCGGGATCGGCGCCGCGCACGATCGCGCGGGCGATGAGCGAGTAGACGTACCGATCGGTGATCATCACGAACCCGGCGCGCAGCGCGGGCACGATCTGCTGCTCGAGCCGGTCGGCGAAATCGGTCGCGTAGAAGAGATTGAAAGCGTTCGCCCCGAGCGTGTTCCCCTGCTTGGCGCGGCGGATGCCGCGGCTCGCGAGGTCGGAGCGCGTGAGGCCGGTCTCGGCCACGGCGTAGCCCAGCTGCTCGAGGTGCGCGCGCAGCCGGTTCACGTGCGTGGTGCGGCCGACGCCGTCGGGGCCCTCGATGACCACGAGCCAGCCCGAGAGATCGCCCAGCTCGAGCCCGGGGATGCCCTGCCCGTACGACTCGAAGCGCCTCATGCCGTGCGCTCCTCTTCCTCGTCGAGCAGCCCCGTGCCGGGGGCTGCGACGCCGCCCAGGTGCGGGCGCACGAGCTCGCGCAGCGCGCGCTGCTGCACCTCGACCGGCAGCGTTCCATCCATCGTCGCCAGGCCATACTCGCGCACGAGCCCTTCGTACTCCTGCTGGATGCGCGCCTGGAACAACCGGTAGCTCTCCGCGGGGTCCGTGGACAGCCGCAGGTCCATACCCGCCTCGTAGTACTTCAACTTGGGTCGTGCAGAGAGGATGCGGTGGAGCGCCATGTCGAGCGGCACGCGGAAGTACACCGCCAGCGTCGGCGTCACCGCGAAGCGGTAGAGCGAGCGCACCCAGCCGCCGTCCACGCCGCGCGCCACGTCGCGAGCGAACGCGGTGTAGACGTAGCGGTCGGCGAGCACGATGGCGCCGGCTTTCAGCGCCGGCACGATCTGCTGCTCGAGCCGGTCCGAGAAATCGGTGGCGTGGATGAGCGAGAACGTGAGCGGCGTCAGGAGCTGGCGCTTCTTCCCGCGCGACGTGGTCGCCTTCACGATCGAGGACGAGTTCCACTCGCTGAACGTGACCAGGTGGCCTTCGCTCCGCAGCCACTGCGTGAGCAGCGCCAACTGCGTGCTCTTGCCCGAACCGTCGATGCCCTCGACGATGAACAGCTTGCCCGGATAGGCGTTCGGCCGCTGGCCGAACGTGCTGGGCGCGCTCATGCGGCCCTCCCGCTCTTGAACGGCTTCACGGCCCGGAGCGCAGCCGGGCGGAGCCACCATCGGAGCTGGCCGCGGCCTGGCTGCGGAACCGCACAGGTTATCGAACAAGCACCCGCCTTCTTGAGAACGAGCGTGCCCTCCCCGGAGGTGCGAAGCAGCCCCCCGGCGAGCTGATCCAGGCCCGGCTGGTGGCCGACGAGGGCGAGCACCGCATCGCCCGGCTGGCCCGTGAGCCAGTCGATCACCCGCCGCCACACGCCCTCGGGGGCGAGCGCCGGCAGCAGCTCGGGATCGCCGCCGAGATCGAGCTCGTCGGTGAGGCAACGCGCGGTATCGAGCGCCCTCACCGCCGGACTCGAGACCACGCGCGAGATCCGGGGCTCCATCCGCGCCACGCCCCGCGCCGCACGGCGCGTGACATCGACGCCGTGCGCGGTCAGCGGACGCTGGCTGTCGTCCGGCCAGCGCTCGGCATCGCGCGCCTCGGCGGGACCGTGTCGGAAGAGGACGATTCGCATGGGCTTCCGTGGGGTGGGAAGACGGCTGAGGGGGTCCGGGAACCCTAGCACGGACCGGTTCAGGCTTTCCCGCGATTCCTGGGCCGAAGTTGCCGGAAATCCCTCGGGAAACGAGGTTTAGGCCTTGGCCAGCAACCTTTCGGCCACCCCGGCGAGCCCCCCCTCCACCATCTCCAGCTCGCCGCTCGGGAGCGTGGCGAGCGCCCGGCGTACGCGGTCGGGCGTATACGGCTGGAGGAGCCAGAAGAGCCGGACGTTCCGCCATCCGGGCTCGCGTCGCTTGAGTGCGAGCGGCAGTGCGATATCGAGCGAGTAGACGTCGCCCACGATCGCGTCGGGCCGCTCTTCGCGGAGCACCGCCTCATAATGAGGGCGCGCCACATCGACGCTGAGCCCACCCACGTCGAACGCATCCGCGCCCGCATCGGCGAGCACGAACTTCTTCGCCGAGCCGCGCAGTCGGAGCGCGCCGTCGGCACGATCGGGATGCACGCGGTTCGGCAGGCCGGCGTGGTCGAACCAGCGCTTGAGCTTCTCGGTGCCGGAGTTGGAGACCACGACCACGTCGACGCCGCGCGCGAGCAGCTCGCGTCCCGCGCTCGCGGCGCTCGTGGTGATCGCGGGCCCGCGCCGCGACTCGACCTCGCGCACGCCGTCCGTGTGGGCGCGGCCGCCGAAGCTGCCGAGCGAGCCGTCGCGCGCCTCGATCGCGGCCGCGAGGCGCGCCGCGAGCGGATCCTTGCCGCGTGCGGCATCCAGGTAGTGGAGCAGCGCGCCGTGCAGGGTGAACGGGTCCTCGTCGGCGTACGCCGAGATGCGGCCCGACGTGCTCCATCCCCAGCGCGACGGCTCGGCACGCAGCGCGGCGCGCGCGCCCGCCACCCAGGCGCGGACCGCGGCGCGATCCGGTTCGCCCAACACGCCCTCGAGCGCCGCGTCCAGCGCGGCGCCGTTCGCGATGCCCTCCTCGTCGGGATACGTCCACACGCCGTCGAAATCGCTCAGGAGTTTCATGGGCGCGTGTGTCTCACGCGGGCCGTCGCGCGCGCAAGCACGCGTGCCCGGCGCCGCGAGTTCACGCGCCCCGGACAAGGGCCTTCGTGCTTGCGCTTGACCTGGCACCCGCCAGCGGGCAGCTTGCGTTCGGCGCTTCCCGTGCTATTCAAGGAGCGCCCAGCCGGGCCGGAGCGCCACCGCGCCGATCAAGGACGATTCCCCGCACGATGCGGGCCGAAGAAGGGAGTTCCCGTGAAGCGACTGCTCGCCACCGCACTCGCCGTGGCGCTCGCCTGCGCCGCCACTCCAGCGCTCGCGCAGGTGTATGGCGTCTTGAGCGACGCGAAGGTGCTGCCGGTGAACGGGCACCTGGGCGGCGGCTACCTCCAGTTCGACAAGAGCAGCGCCACGCTCATGGGCCAGCTCCGGCTGTCGCTCTACCCCAACTTCGACTTCGGCTTCGTGGGCGGGCTCTCGCGCCTGGACATCGAGAACGACACCAAGTCGTCGGTGCGCCTGGCCACCGACTTCCGCGGACAGATCGCGACCCAGAGCGCCAACTTCCCCATGCACATCACGCTCGGCGCCGCGCTCGCGCTCGAGAGCGCCGACGGCTTCTCGCTGCTCTCGGTGGGCCCCACGGCGGCGGCCTCACGGGTGTTGGACCAAGCGAATCAGTGGACGGCCACGTTTGGCGCCTCGCTGCTGCTGTCCCGATCCGAGATCAGCGGCGAGCGCAACACCGACACCTCCTTGCCGTTACGCCTCGGCCTCCAGTACGCGCCCAACTCGAGCCTGCGCATCCTGTCCGAGGCCCAACTCGCTGTGAGCGACGAGATTAGAGACGATTTCTCGTTCACACTCGGAGTCCTGTTCCCGTTCTGAAACATGAGCCCGTACTCTCATGTGTAATGGCAAGCGGGGCAATGCCTTACAAGCCATTCAGTCGTCCCTTGTAGGGCCATGGGTCGGATGCTAGCCTCAGGCTCCGCCGCGAGGGGTTGGGTCAGTCGCCCCCGGCGCGCATCCTTGGCCGATTCCGCAAACCACTGTTGCCGTTAGTTTTGGGGCCGCGAGCCGAACCCGCACGCGACCCCCTGCCGAACCGTTCCCGAGCCAGGCCGGCCCCCTGTGGACTGAATTGTGGAGGACCTTTTCTCGAGTTCCACAACTGATTCTCTCTCAACATCTTGAGAGTGTGTCCACGGATGTGGACAATCCGTTCCCGATGTATGGAAGCCGCCCCCGCCCACACGGCCACTGACCCTGCACGCAACGAATCGCGAGGGGTCCTCGCCCCGTGAGCGACGGCTGGAACCCTTTCAGCAAGGACGTTGGAAATGGCTGTCCTGCCTGTCACCCCTGACCAGGTCGCTACCGTCTGGGAACAGGTCCTCCTCAAGGTGCGGGATCGACTCACGAGCAGCCAGGCGTTCGACACCTGGTTCCGCCCCATCGTGGCGCGTGAGTTCGGACCGCAGTCGGTGGACCTCGAGGTTCCCAACGCGTTCTTCGTGGACTGGATCCACGAACACCACCTTCACCTCTTGCGCCAGGCGTTCACCGACGTGCTCGGGGACTGCCCCGACATCCGGTTCTCCGCGCGAGAGCCCCTGCCCCTGCCCGTAACGCCCCGCGAGGCCGTGGCGCCGCCGCCGCCCGTGGTCCCGGCAGCACCGGCTCCCTCCGTTACTGACCCGCGCCTGCGCGGGTGGCTTGAGAGCCAGCTCCACCCCCGGCTGACGTTCGAGTCGTTCGTCGTCGGTGCCAGCAATCGTTTCACGCACGCGGCCGCCATGGCGGTGTCGCAACGGCCCGGCGATGTCTACAACCCGCTGTTCATCTACGGCGAGTCCGGCCTCGGGAAGACGCACATCCTCCACGCCGTGGGCCACGAGGTGAAGCGCCTGAACCCCGACGCGCGCGTGTTCTACGTGTCCGCCGAACGGTTCACGAACGAGATCATCTGGGCCATCCAGCACGGCCAGACGGCCGCGTTCCGGAGCCGTTATCGCAACGCCGACGTGCTGCTCGTGGACGACGTGCAGTTCCTCGCCGGCAAGGAGAGCACCCAGGAGGAGTTCTTCCACACCTTCAACGCGCTGCGCGACGCCCACAAGCAGATCGTGGTCACCGCCGACAAGGCGCCGAAGGACATCGCGGGCATGGAGGAGCGGCTGATCTCGCGCTTCAACCAGGGCCTGGTGGCGGACACGCAGCAGCCCGACCTCGAGACGCGCATCGCCATCCTGCGCGCGCGCGCCGACGAGGACCCGGGCAACGTGCGGCTCGCCGACGACGTGGTGCTGATGATCGCGGACCGCGTGCGCGGCAACGTGCGCGAGCTGGAGGGCTGCCTGGTGCGGCTCATGGCGGTGGCCTCGCTCACGCATCGGGAAGTCACGCAGGAGCTGGCGAACGAGGTGCTGGCGCAGTACGTGCGACCCGAGGCGGAGCATCACCAGCCGGATCGCATCCTGGCGGCGGTGTCCGAGCGCTTCGGCGTGCGCCCGGAGACGCTCGTGGGCAAGCGGCGCACGCAGGCGATCGCGCTGCCCCGGCAGGTGGCGATGTACCTGATGCGCCATCTCACCGAGTTGTCGCTGGTGGAGATCGGTGCCTGTTTCGGCGGACGCGATCACAGCACGGTGATCCACGCCTGCCGGCAGATCGCCGAGAAGATCCAGCGCGACGAGGCGTTTCGCGACAAGGTGAACGGGTTGTTCTCCACAGTCGCGTCTTGACCGGCTGTGGGGCCTCGGTGGGCGAGCGTGGGGGTTGGGGACGATCCAGCCACCCACGCTCGCGACCGTGGACAACCGACGACGTCGTGCACATCGGGGCCTTCGACTCAAAGCCCTGCGCTCGGCGGCGTTGCGGGGCCGGCAAGCGGGTTGTGAACGGCGTTCACACCGCCTACGGCTACTGGGTTCTTATTTATTGATACAGAAAGATTTAGAGGCAGGCTTCAGGGTCGTTCTCCGCTTGCCTTCCCGTACCCTCCTGCCTAGAATGCATCCGCGCCTCGAAATGCCCCCGGGATCGGCCATCCGGGACGGCGGAAACCGCGGCCGGACATGAAGTTCCTCGCCGTCAGGGAGCGACTTATGGACCTCACCATCCAGCAGGGCGATCTGGCCTTCGCCGTGGCCCGCGCCCTCGGATCGGTTCCCCAGAAAAGCGCCCAGCCGCTCTTGAACTGCCTCCTGCTCGAGGCGGACAAGACAACGCTGCGCGTGACCGGCAGCGACCTCGATCTCACCACCAGCGTCACCGTGCCCTGCCTGGGCAAAGCCCCGGGCCGAGTCGCCGTGAACGCGAAGCATTTCAACGAGGTCGTGCGCAAGATGCCGCGCGGCGCCGTGTCCCTGCGCACGGAGAAGAACCAGCTCGAGCTGGACTACGGCGACGGCCGCGGCTGGTCACGCTTCCCGGTGCAAAAGAGCGACGAGTACCCGACGCCGCCCGAGTTGAAGGGCACGACGAAGGTGACGCTGCCGGGGGAAACCCTGGCGCGCCTGGTCGAGCGCTCGGCGTACGCGGTCTCGGAGGAGCCCACGCGCGCGAGCTTGAACGGCGTCTTCCTCCACGGCAGCGACCAACTGCTGGCGTTCGTCGCCACCGACGGCCACCGGCTCGCCCGCGCCACGGCGAAGGGCGGCTACGGCGATCTCTCGCGCGAGGGCGTGATCATCCCCGCGCGCGCTCTCTCCACCATGAGCCGCGCCGCGGCCGAGGCCACGAGCCCGGTCGAGATCCGCGTCGCGGACGGGCGCGGCCACGTCGGTTTCGTGGCGCAGGTGGGCGAGTTCAAGGTCGCTGTGACCGCGCGCCTGCTCGAGGGTCCGTACCCGAACTACGAGCAGGTGATCCCCAAGGACAACCCGCGTTCGCTCACGACCACGCGCTCCGAGCTGATGGAGGCGGTGGACATCGTCGCCTCGCACGCGGACACCAACACGCAGCAGGTGAGGTTCTCGCTCCAGCCAGGCAAGCTCGCGGTGTCGTCGGCCACGGCCGACTTCGGCGCCGGCGAGCAGACGCTTGCGGCCGAGTACCAGGGCGAGCCGATGGACATCGGCTACAACGCCCGCTACCTGCTGCAGACGCTGCGCAACATCCCCACCGAGAAGGTGGTGTTCCGGCTCAAGACCGCGCTCTCGGCGGGCATCGTCGAGCCCGTGGGCGCGCTCGCGCAGCCGGACGAGGAACTGTTGTGCCTGGTGATGCCGCTCCGCCTGCCGGACGTGGCGGATGCGGAGCTCCGGCCCGTGGGCGGGGGCGGGGTGAGCAACGGGAAGAAGTGATCCACACATGAGCGGCCCGAGGCCCCTCGCGGCGATCCTCCCGGCGCTGTTCGAGCAGCTGGGACTCGCCAAGACCGCCGAGGGGTGGCGCGCCGTGTCGGATTGGCCGGCCGTCGCCGGACCCCGCCTCGCGCGGCACACGCGCGCGGTGTCGTTCCGCGACGGCACGCTCGCCGTGGAGGTCGAGGGATCGGCCTGGATGCACGAGCTCGGGTTCCTGAAACGCGAGCTGGTGCGCAACCTGAATCGGCACCTGGGCGCCGAGATCGTGCAGGACGTGCGCCTGGTACCCACCCGCGGAAGGAGCCTGCGGTGAGCAAGAAGGAAGGAGAAGCGACTTTGACGGCGGAGCCCAAGGGACACCACTACGACGCCACCAGCATCACCGTGCTCGAGGGACTCGAGGCGGTGCGCAAGCGCCCGGCCATGTACATCGGCGACATCAGCGTGCGTGGCCTGCACCATCTGATCTGGGAGGTCGTGGACAACGCGGTCGACGAGGCCCTCGCCGGGTTCTGCGACGACATCACCGTGACCCTGCTCACGGACGGCAGCATGTCGGTGAAGGACAACGGCCGCGGCATCCCGGTGGATGTGCACGCCGGCACCGGCAAGCCGGCGCTCGAAGTGGTGATGACCACGCTGCACGCGGGCGGCAAGTTCGACAACTCCTCGTACAAGGTGTCGGGTGGCCTGCACGGTGTGGGCGTGTCGTGCGTGAACGCGCTCGCCGAGACCTGCGCGGTCGAGGTCCTGCGCGACGGGAAGCTCTACACGCAGGACTACGTGCGCGGCGTGCCCACGGCGCCGATGCAGACGAGGCCCGCCGACAAGAAGGCGCAGGGCAGCGGCACGATCGTGCGCTTCAAGCCCGACCCGGAGATCTTTGAGACCACGGAATGGCACTGGGACACCATCGCCTCGCGGCTGCGCGAGCTGGCGTTCCTGAACAGCGGGCTCACGATCCACCTCAAGGACGAGCGCACGGCCAAGTCCGTCGACTACTTCGCCAAGGGCGGCATCACCGAGTTCGTGAAGTTCCTGAACACGAACAAGGAGACGCTGCACGCGAAGCCGGTGGTGTTCTCGCGCGAGCGCGACAACGTCGCGGTCGAGGTGGCGTTACAGTACAACGACACCTACGGAGAGACGCTGCTGTCGTTCGTGAACAACATCAACACCATCGAAGGCGGCACGCACGTCGGCGGCTTCCGCTCGGCGCTGACGCGCACGCTCGTCAACTACGCGAACCGCGAAGGCCACACCAAGAAGCTCAACGCCGAGATCGGCGGCGAGGACGTGCGCGAGGGCCTGGTCGCGGTGATCTCGATCAAGATGCAGAACCCGCAGTTCGAGGGCCAGACCAAGACCAAGCTCGGCAACAGCGAGATCAAGGGTGCTGTCGAGGGCGTGGTGGGCGAGGGGCTGCGCGAGTACTTCGAGGAGAACCCATCGGTCGCGCGCAAGATCGTGGAGAAGATGATCGCCGCGGCGCGCGCCCGCGAGGCGGCGCGCAAGGCGCGCGACCTGGCGCGGCGGAAGACCATCCTCGACGGCGGCTCGCTGCCCGGGAAGCTCGCCGACTGCGCCTGGGACAACCCCGAGGAATGCGAGCTCTACATCGTCGAGGGCGACTCGGCCGGCGGCTCGGCGAAGCAGGGCCGCGACCGTCGCTTCCAGGCCATCCTGCCGATTCGCGGCAAGATCCTGAACGTGGAGAAGGCTCGCATCGACAAGATCCTCGCCAACGAGGAGATCCGCAGCATCATCACCGCGCTCGGCGCCGGGGTGAAGGAAGAGTTCGACATCACCAAGCTGCGCTACCACCGCCTGATCCTCATGGCCGATGCCGACGTCGACGGCGCGCACATCCGCACGCTGCTCCTGACGTTCCTGTTCCGCGAGTTCCGCGCGCTGGTCGAGGCGGGGCACATCTACATCGCCCAGCCGCCGCTGTTCCTGGTCAAGTCGGGCAAGGACGAGATCTACTGCTTCGACGACAAGGAGCGCGAGGAGGCGATCGCCCGCATCGGCAAGAAGAACGTGCAGGTGCAGCGCTACAAGGGCTTGGGCGAGATGAACCCGGACCAGCTCTGGCGCACCACCATGAACCCGGAGACGCGCACGCTCGTGCGCGTGACCATGGAGGACGCGGTCGAGGCCGACCGCATCTTCACCATCCTCATGGGCGAGCAGGTGGAGCCGCGGCGGCAGTTCATCGAGGAGAACGCGCTCGCCGTGAAGAACCTGGACATCTGATGCGGGTGCCTTCGCCGGCCCGGCGCGTGTGGCTCCTCGTCCCGGCCTGGGCGCTCGCCGCGTTCGCCGCCGGACCCGCCCGTGCGCTGCCGTCGATGCTGCCACCCGAGATCGTGGTCGGCGCCGGCTGGACGATGGGCGTGAACGGCGAGCCCGGCACCGGCGGCGCCTCGGGGACCATCGCTGCCCAGTGGCCGTTCGCGCCGCGGTGGTCGTTCGGCGGCTCGATCTTCGCCCAGGACATGGGCACCGAGGTGTCTACGCTCCACGACCCCAACACCGGCGAGCCGCTCGGCGACGTGGCGACGACGCACCGCTGGTCGTACGGCATCGAGTGGCGCGCGGAGACCACGCTGCGCGAGAACGGCCAGCTGCGCTGGCAGGGCACCGGCGGCTTCGGCTACGCCCGCCAGGAGCGCGACGAGCGCGGCCAGGTGAACGACGCGGTGAGCGGCATCTCGGCGATGGTCGGGCTCACCGGCCTGTGGCAGACAAAGCACGCGCACGCGTTCGGTGCGTCGCTTCTCTACCGGCACTACTTCGTGGACACCCAGCCCAGCCCCGACCGCGCCACGCACTGCGTGAGCGCGCAGATCGAGTGGCGCTGGCGCAGCAGCCCCAAACAGTGACGACCTCGCGCGCCGGCGGGTCCGCAGGATGCGGGCCGGCTGTGGCGTCGCGGCGAGCATGAGGAAGACGAAATGGCGTTGAACGACCGATCGAAGATCGTGGATCTCCACATCGAAGAGGAGATGAAGACCAGCTACCTCAACTATTCGATGTCGGTGATCGTCTCCCGCGCGCTCCCGGACGTGCGCGACGGGTTGAAGCCCTCGCAGCGCCGGATCCTGGTCGCGATGAACGACCTGAACCTGGCGCCGGGCCGCGGTTACCGAAAGTGCGCGAAGATCGCCGGCGACACCTCGGGCAACTACCACCCGCACGGCGAAGGCGTCGTCTACCCGACGCTGGTGCGACTGGCGCAGGACTGGGTGATGCGCTACCCGCTCGTGGACGGGCAGGGGAACTTCGGCTCCATCGACGGCGACGCGCCCGCGGCCATGCGCTACACGGAGGCACGGCTCACCGCGCTCGCCATGGAGATGCTGGCGGACCTCGAGAAGAACACGGTCGATTTCCGCCCCAACTACGACGAGACGCGCGAGGAGCCGGTGGTGCTGCCCGGCGTGGTGCCGAACCTGCTCGTGAACGGCTGCTCCGGCATTGCCGTGGGCATGGCCACGGAAGTACCGCCGCACAACCTGCGCGAGATCTGCGACGCGATCGTGATGCTGATCGACAAGCCGGAGACAACGCCCGAGGAGCTGCTGAAGATCGTCAAGGGCCCCGACTTTCCGACCGCCGGCATCATCTACGGCACGCAGGGCATCCGCGACTGCTACCTGAACGGGCGCGGCAGCATGAAGATGCGCGCCAAGGTGCAGGTCGAGGAGGGCAAGGGCGGCCGCATGAGCCTGGTCGTCACCGAGATCCCGTTCCAGGTCAACAAGACCAGCCTGCTCGAGAAGATCGCGGAGATGGTGCGCGAGGGGAAGATCGCCGGCATCTCCGACCTGCGCGACGAGTCCGACCGTGACGGCATGCGCATCGTGGTCGAGCTGAAGAAGGACGCGAATCCGAAGGTCGTCCTCAACAACCTGTTCGTGCACACGCCGCTCCAGACCACGTTCGGCGCCATCATGCTCGCGCTCGTGGAGAACAGGCCGAAGGTGCTCACGCTGCGCGCGCTGCTCGACCAGTACGTGCGGCACCGGCGTGAGGTGGTGAAGCGGCGCACCGAGTTCGACCTCTCCGAGGCCGAGAAGCGCGCCCACATCCTCGAGGGCTTGAAGATCGCGCTCGACCACCTCGACGAGGTGATCGCGCTCATCCGCAAGTCGAAGGACCCGGAGACCGCGCGCACCGGGCTCATGACGCAGTTCAAGCTCAGCGAGATCCAGGCGAGCGCCATCCTCGAGATGCGGCTCCAGCGCCTGACCGGCCTCGAGCGCGACAAGATCCAGGCCGAGTACCTCGAGGTCATCCAGCTGATCGAGCAGCTCAAGTCGATCCTCGCCAGCGAGAAGAAGATGCTCGGGATCATCCAGGACGAGGTGAAGCGCCTGCGCGACAAGTACGGCGACGACCGCCGCACGATGATCGTGGCCGAGGAGGGCGAGATCGACTACGAGGACACCATCGAGCAGAAGGACATGGTGATCACGATCTCGCACGCCGGCTACATCAAGCGCCAGGAGATCTCGGCCTATCGGGCGCAGCGCCGCGGCGGCAAGGGCGTGATCGGCGCGCGCACGAAGGAGGACGACTACATCGAGCAGCTGTTCATCGCCAACACGCACGCCTACCTGCTGTTCCTCACCGACAAGGGCCGCTGCTACTGGCTCAAGGTGCACGAGATCGAGCAGGCGGGGCGCATGGCGAAAGGGCGGCCGCTCGTGAACCACCTCGAGGGCATGGCGCGTGACGAACGGGTCCAGGCCGTGGTGGCCGTGAAGACGTTCGACGACGACCACTACCTGGTGTGCGCGACGAAGAAGGGCCTGATCAAGAAGAGCAAGCTGTCGCTCTACGGGAACGTGCGCAAGGCCGGTATCAACGCCGTGTTGCTCGAGGAGGGCGACGCCCTGATCGAGGCCGTCATCACCGACGGCACGCAGGACATGATCCTGGCGAAGAAGAAGGGCCTCGCGATCCGCTTCCACGAGGACGAGGTGCGCTCCATGGGCCGCACCGCGTACGGCGTGAAGGCGGTGACGCTGGACGACGACACCGACGAGGTGGTGAGCATGGTGAGCGTCAAGCGCCAGGCGACGCTGCTCGCCGTGACCGAGAACGGCTACGGCAAGCGCAGCGAGATCTCGGAGTACCGCGTCTCGCACCGCGGCGGCAAGGGCATCATCACCATCAAGACCACGGAGCGGAACGGCAACGTCGTCGCGGTCAAAGAGGTCGTGGACGGCGACGAGCTGATGATCATCACCAAGCAGGGACAGATGATCCGCATGCCGGTGAAGGGCATCAGCGTCATCGGCCGCAACACGCAGGGCGTGCGGCTCGTGAACCTGGCGCCGTCGCCGACGGCCGAGGGCACGGTGGAGCTGCTGCCCGACACCGTGGGCGGCGTCACGCGCGTGGTCTCGGAGGACGACGAAGCCGCGTCCGGCGACTCCACGTCCGGCGACTCCGCGGGCGGCGCCGCGGTGCCGGCGGCCGCAGGCGATGCCGAGGGCGGTGCCGGGGAAGAGAACGGCGAGGACGCGAACTAGCACGGGAGGCCGCGGGCGCGACGCGCCCGCGGCCTTCTTCCCGAGCCCCTTTGTGAAACCTTTCACGAGCGGAGCATCGGCCCCGCGCCAATAGGGCGCCCATGCGAAGCATGGGTCCGCGGGCCGCGCACCGCTTCCCGAAAGCGGGCATGTCGCACATCTCCGAACCCACGGTACGCCGGTTGTCGCACTACTACCGCGTGCTCGAGGAGGTCGCCGCCGAGGGCAAGCGGATGATCTCCTCGCACCTGCTCGCGGAGCGCGAGGGCATCACCTCCGCGCAGGTGCGCAAGGACCTGTCCGCATTCGGCTCGTTCGGCCGGCGCGGCCTCGGCTACCACGTCGAGCACCTGCGCGACGAGATCCGCGCGCTGCTGGGGCTCGACCGGCGCTGGCGCGCATGCGTCGTGGGCGCGGGGCACATCGGCACGGCGCTGCTCGGCTATCGTGGCTTCGCAGACCAGGGCTTCGACATCGTCGCCGCGTTCGACGCCGACCCCGACCGGGTCGGCCGCACGATCGACGGCCTGACCGTGCGTCCGATGTCGCAGCTCTCCCCGAGAGAAGGGTTCGAGATCGGCGTCATCGCCACGCCGGCGGCGGCGGCGCAGGTCGTGGCGGACGCGCTGGTGGCCGCGGGCGTGCAGGGCATCCTGAACTTCGCGCCGCGCAAGCTGCGCGTGCCGGAAGCGGTGACCGTGCGCGCCGTGGACATGACCATGGAGTTCGAGAGCCTCTCCTACGCGCTCACGCACACGCGCGCGGCGGGGCCGAGGCGGCGCAAGCGGGCTTCCCGATGAGCGGCGAAGAGCGGCGCGCGCTGGCGGCGATGGTGCTGGCGACGCTGCTCTGGGGCGGCACGTTCGTCGCCATCCGCGACGCGGTGGCGGACGTGCCGCCGGCGCTGCTCGTCTCCGCGCGGTTCCTCGGCGCCGGCGCGCTGTTCGCGCTCGTGCTCGCCTTGCGCCGGCACCTGCCCACCCGCCGCGAGATGGCGGGCGGCGCGCTCTCGGGGCTGCTCATGGTGGGCGGTTTCTTCCTCCAGGCGCTGGGCCTGCGCTCGACCAGCGCCGGCAGCTCGGCGTTCCTCACCTGCGCGGGCACGCTGCTCGCGGCGTTCTGGGCCTGGCTCCTCCTCCACGAGCGGCCCGGCGCGCGGCTCACGATCGGCCTCGCGCTCGCCATGGTGGGCGCGGCGCTGCTGTCGCTGCACGGCGGGTTCCGGCTCGGCGCGGGCGAGCTGATCACGCTCGGCGGCGCGGCGCTGTTCGCGCTCCAGGTGGTGGCGATCGCGCGCTTCGCCGCCACCACCGACACGATCGCGCTCGTGTGCGTGCAGTCGTTCGTGGCGGGCGGCGTGCTGCTGCCGTTCGCGTTGCCCTCCGCGGGCGCGCTCGGCACGCTCGGCGGCGCGAACCTCGCGCGCTTCGGCTACCTGCTGCTCGCCGGCAGCACGGTGGCGCCGCTGCTCCAGGTCTACGCCCAGCGCACGCTGCCCGCCGGCCGCATGGGACTGCTGTTCGCGCTCGAGCCGGTGTTCGCGCTGGTGTTCGCGGTGACGCTCGGCGCCGAGCGCTTCGAGCCGCGCTGGTGGCTGGGCGCGGGGCTGATCCTGTTCGCGGTGGTGATGGTGGAGTGGAAGCCGGTGGCCACGGACGCCCCCGTGCTAGGCTCCGCGTGAGGAATGCCTCACCCGCGCGCGAGAGAGCCGCCGCGCGGCGAGGCTCGGAATCCGGCTGACGCAGGGCCAGGGAGGATCCATGCGAACGACTTCAACGGCGATCGTGCTGTCGGCCCTGCTCCTCGCCCGGGTGGCCTCGGCCGACGTCATCCTCAAGATGCGCGAGACCACCGATCTCGGCAGCAAGAAGCCCAAGGTGAGCACGGGGTCGTGGGTCCTCGGCGCGGACCGACTGGCGATCCACTGGGACGGCCCCTCCGAGGCAGGGCACAGCGACTTCATCTTCCGCGGCGACAAGGACCTGATCTGGGTCGTCGACGACAACACGAAGTCGTACGAGCAGATCGACAAGGCCTTCATCGACCAGATGAGCGCGCAGGTCACCGCGGCGAAGGCGGAGATGCAGGCCCGGATCGAGGCGCTGCCGGCGGACCAGCGCGCGCAGGCCGAGGAGATGATGAAGAAGTACGCCGGCGGCATGCAGGACGCCGTGGCGGCGATGAAGCCGGACTACCGGAAGATGCCCGAGAGCAAGGTCATCAACGGTCACGCGTGCACGAAGTACGACGTCTACTCGGGGGACGACCTCGCGTCGCACGCGTGGGTGGCTCCGTACGCCGACCTGGGCCTGGCCGAGAAGGACGGGGCGGTGTTCGAGAAGATGGGCGAGTTCGTCGCCAGGCTCACGGGACCGATGGCGACCATGCAGAAGAAGGACTACATCCCCATGCACGAGCTGGGGGGCGTCCCGCTGCTGAGTCAGGACGTCGACGGCGACAAGGTGACCACCGAGACGCGCGTGGATTCGGTGACCCGCGGCGCGGCTCCCGCCGGAAGCTTCGACGTCCCGGCGGGGTACAAGCTGAAGCCCATGCCGTCGGTGTCACACAAGAAGTGACCGCTCCGGACTCGGCGACGTGAGGCTCTCGGGGCAGGTGGCGCTGATCACCGGCGGCGGGCGCGGCATCGGCCGCGCGATCGCGCTGCGCTTCGCTTCCGAGGGCGCGGCGGTGATGATCGCGGCGACGAAGCGCGAGCCGCTCGAGGCGACCGCGGCCGAGATCCGCAAGGCAGGCGGCCGCGCGGCGACGGCGGTCGTGGACGTCGCCGACGAAGAGGCGGTGAAGACGGTGGTCGCGGCCACGCTCGGCGAGCTCGGCCGGCTCGACATCCTCGTCAACAACGCCGGCGTCGGCGGGCCGACGCTGCGCGTCGTGGACATGGGGCGCGCCGACTGGGACCGCACGCTCGCGGTGAACGTGACCGGCGCGTTCCTGTGCTCGAAGCACGCGATTCCGCACATGGTGGCGAGGAAGAGCGGCCGCATCGTCAACATCACCTCGATCGCGGGGCTCATGGGCTACCCGCTCCGGAGCCCGTACGCGGTGAGCAAGTGGGGGATGATCGCGCTCACGCGCACGCTCGCCGGCGAGCTGGGCGAGCACGGCATCACCGTGAACGCGATCGCACCCGGCGCGGTGCGCGGCGAGCGCGTCGAGGGCGTGATCGCGGCGCGCGCGGCGGCGCTGGGACGGCCCGCGGCAGACGTGGAGCGCGAGCTGTTCGTCGACCCGACGGCGTTGAAGCGCATGGTGGGCCCCGACGACGTGGCCGCCACGGCTGCGTTCCTCGCCTCGAACGACGCCGCGAACATCACCGGCGAGACGATCAGCGTCAGCGCCGGCTTCCGCGCCTAGCGTTTCTTCTGCTCCGGCTCCGCCAGCCAGTCGAGCAGCCGCTTCGCGACCTTCGGGTCGGCGCGGAAGATCGCGACGCCACGCCCGCGATCGCCAGAGTCTGCGACCCGAACCTGCCCGCGCGCGGTCTGGCGGCTCAATAGATCGCCCAGCTCGAGCGCGTCGGGCTCCTCGGGCGAGGCCTGGACGAACGTGCGCGTGCCGAGCGCGCGCAGCCGCGCGCGTGTCTCCGCCACCTCGACCACCGGGAGCCTCGGAGCCACGAACACGATCGCGCGCGTGTCGCGCCGCGCCCGCGCGATCGCGAGCGCGACGGGGGCCGCGTCGCCGGCGGCGCCGACCACCCAGCCGCCCGCGGGCACCGCGTGCCTCGACGCCAGCGCATCCATCGCGCGCCCGGCATCGGCGGCGATCGTGGACGCGAACGCCGCCGGTCTTCCTGCCCAAGCCTCCGGGCCGTACGCGCCCGGGCCCAGGGCGACGCCGGTGCCGCGCGGCGGCAGCAGCACCACGGTGCGCCCGGCAGCGGCGAATGCCGACGCGAGCGAGTCGGCCGACACGAGCGAGTCGCCGGGCGCGAGCACGAGCAGCAACGGCGGCTTCGAAGCCGTGCCCGGCTGCGCAGACACCCGGTACCAGCGCACGGTGAAGCCGTCCTTCGCGCGCAGTGAATCCTGGCTCGCGGGGAGCGTGAGCGTGAAGCGCCACTCGCTCTTCTCGACCGGTGCGCGCAGCGCGCTCACCGCGGACTCGCGCTGCTCGTCGGCGTAGCCGAGCGCGTGCTGGGTGAGCACGAGCAGGCTCTCGACGGCGGCATCCCGGCCGCGCGTGCGCGCGGCGAGCAACGTCAGGCTCTCCCACGCGCGCCCGTGGTCGCCGGCGGCGTGCTCGATCGTGGCGATCCGCCGCGTCCACGCCGGCTTCTTCCGCAGCTCGTCGTCCCACTCGAGGACGCCGGCGAGCGCGCTGTCGGGATGGCCACGCAGTTGCCGGATCCACGCGAAACGGCCCTGCGCCTCGGCGAGCCGCGACGGCATGCCCATCCGCGCCTGGTCCGCGAGCGAGAACGCGACCCCGTAAGCCTCATCGAGCGCGGCCGCGCCCGAGCGCCGCGCCAGCGCCTCGGTGAGCGCGAAGCCCTCGTCGAAGTCGCCGCGCATCGCGACCGCGCGCCGCCACTGCGCCACGGCGCTGTCGGCGCGGCCGGCGCGCTCGTCCTGCACCCCGAGCCACCACGCGGCTTCTCCGGACTCGAGCTTCTGGCGCGCGCTCGCGCCGGGCTTCTCGCCGAGCGCCGCGATCCCCAGCAACGCCGCGCGGACGCTGGCCCCGTCCTTTCCGTCCCACATCGCCACGATCGCGGGCGGCGCGTCGATCAGCCCGGCATGGGCGGTGATCGCGATCGCGACCTGGAGCACGAGCAGCGCGAGTGCTTGCCAACGTCGCAGCGCCAGTGCTTGCCAACGTCGCAACGCCAGTGCCAGCCCAAGCCGCGCGCTGCTCACGAAGCCTCCGGGCCGGGAGCGGAGCCGATCAGCTCCAGGAACGCGCGCTCGAGCGGTGACGTGGTGTCGCTGCCCGCGCCCCAGTCCGCGCGCGTCATCTCGCGCGCGACGCGGCCCTCGTGCAGCACCACGACCGAATCGCACAGGCGTTCGACGGTCTCGGTGACGTGGCTCGAGAACAGGATCGCGCTGCCCGCGTGCGCGAGCCGGCGCAGCTCCGCCTTGGCGGCGACGGCCGACGGCGCGTCGAAGCCTTCGAGCGCCTCGTCGCAGAGCAGCACGTGCGGCTCGTGCAGCACCGCCGCCAGGAACGAGACCTTCTTGCGCATGCCGTGCGAAAACCCACGGACTGGCTCGTCCAGCCTCGGGGCCAGCTCGAGCGCGTGCGCGAGCCGGAGCGTGCGCTCGCTTGCGGCGCCGGGCTCGAGCCCGCGCACCGCGGCGACGAACGCCAGGTACTCGTGCGCGCTCAGCTCGTCGTGGAACGACGGTTCCTCGGCCGCGTAGCCGAGCGCGCGCTTGGCCGCGAGCGGCGCCGCCCACACGTCGTGGCCGTCCACGAGCACCGCACCGGAGTCCGGGGGCTGGAGCCCGGCGGCGGTGCGGAGCAGCGTGCTCTTGCCCGCGCCATTGGCCCCGAGCAGCCCCACGATGCGTCCGCGCGCAACGCTGAACGAAACCGCGTCCAACGCCACGCGGTCGCCGTAGCGGCGGGAGAGCGCGCGCAGCTCGAGCATCACGCCACCTCGGGCGTGTTCCAGCGCGTCACGCGGCGCGTGGCGTGGATGAAGCCCGCGCCGAGGATCGCCCAGCCGAAGAGTGGGATGGCGAGGCTGGCGATGAGCCCGGCGCCGAGCCAGCCGTAATAGAGGTTCTCCGCGGCGAGCGGCTTGCCGGCGAGCGAGAGCCCGAGGTGGAGCCCGAACAGCGGCACGAGCAGTGCGGGGAGGGTCCACGACAGCGCCAGGCCCAGCCGGGCGAACCACGGCACCGCCGGCACCGTCGCGTGCAGCACCAGCGTGGCGCCGAGCAACGCGAACATCGGCAGCGCACGTGCGAGCCAGGCGTCGGCGAGCGTGAGCGGCAGCGGCCGCACCGCCGACGGCGGATCGGCGGCGGCGCGCCACGCGGCCCAGGCGCCGAGCATCGCGCAGGCGAGGCTGAAGCCCGCAAATGCCTGCGCGCGCTCCTCGCGCGGATCCGCACCCACGAACCACGCCACCACGCTCGAGACGAGCGCGAGCGCGGTGAACGCGAGGCGCGCGCGCGGCGAGCCGGCGCGCAGCGACACCGCTTGATCGAGCCGGGAGAGCGCGCGCCAGCGCGGTTCCGTGCGGAAGCGCGGCGTGGCCTGACGAGCGGTGCGCACCGGCCGTCGGGCGCTGACCAGCGCTCGCCACGCCGCCGGCAGGCGTCGAGACGGCGCGTGCGTGGGGGCACCCATGCGGAGCATGGGTCCGGGCGCGCGCAGCGCGAGCGCGCACGCGAGCCGGGTGACGAGCGCGAACGCGATCGCGGAGGCGACCGCGAGCGCGAGCTGCGTGAGTGGGGAGAGGAGACCCAGCCCCGCGATCCACGCCGCGGCCATGGGCACGACGACCGTCAGCGCCGGCAGCGCGGCCTCGCGCGCGAGGTGCTGCTCGACCCACCTGGGCTCGACCGGCAGCGCCAGCCACTCCGGGCCAGGAGGTGCCGAGGCGAGCGTCACCTGGCGCGCGTGTGCGATCACCCCGGCCCCGAGCACGCCCAGCGCCAGCGTCACGCCGAGGCGCAGCGTGGCGCCGCTCGCGCCGCCGTGACGCAGGGCCCCGTCCAGCGGCACGCGCACCTGCCAGTAGGTGAACGCCCCGATGCACGCGGCGAGCGCCAGCGTCACCAGCCAGAGCCGCGGGCCCATCTCCGCCGAGCGCCGCGCGAGCAGCCGCGCGCGGAGCGCCCGGAAAGCAGCGGGTGTGCGGCTGGGAGAGTCAGGCATGCGGCCGGCGAGTGTAGCGGATTCCGGGGCCGCGGCTGTCCGTGCCGCGTCAGGGCGCGCGGATGCGGCGCTGGTCCGGCGCGCGCTGCGATGGCACCCTGCTTCGCATGCCCGAGCGCGTCCCCGCGGTGTGGTCTCCACGATACGGTTGCGACATCGGCGCGCACGTGTTCCCGACCGCCAAGTTCGAGGCCACGTACCGCGCGCTCGTCGCCTCCGGCGATCTCGACCCGGGCGCCGACCTCTCGCCGCCGCCGGTGACGAGGGCGCTGCTCCAACTGGCGCACGAGCCCGCCTACCTCGACGACCTGGAAGCGCTGCGCTGGACTCCGCGCACGCAGTACAGCGAGCTGCCGCTCACGCGCGAGATCGTGGATGCGTTCGCGCTCGGAGCCTCGGGCACGGCCGAGGCGGCGAGGTTGGCGCTCGCCCACGGCGCGGCGGCGCACCTGGGCGGCGGGCTCCACCACGCCTACGCCGGCCACGCCGAGGGCTTCTGCTACATCAACGATCTCGCCGTGGGTGCGCGCGCGATGCTCGCGGAGCGCCGGGTGACGCGCATCGCCATCGTCGACCTGGACGTTCACCAGGGGAACGGCACCGCGCACATCTTTCGTGACGAGCCGGCGGTGTTCACGCTCTCGGTGCACCAGGAGAACAACTATCCTAGCCCCAAGGCAGCGAGTGACCTGGATGTCGGGCTGAACGACGGCACCGGGGACGACGACTACCTTTCGGCGCTCGTGCCGGCGCTCGAGCGCGTGTGGGCGTTCGCGCCGGAGCTGGTGCTCTACCAGGCCGGCGCGGACCCGTACCGCGAAGACCAGCTCGGCGGGCTCGCGCTCACGTTCGCAGGGCTCGAGGCTCGCGACCACGCGGTGATCGATGGCTGCGCCCGACGCGGCATCGCGGTGGCGACCACGCTCGGCGGTGGCTACGCGCGCCGGTTCGAGGACACGGTCCGCATCCACGCCACGACCAGCCGCATGGCACTCGCGGCGGCGCGCCGGAAGGTGGAAGAGTAGGGGAGAGATCTCGAATAGGGTGCGGCATTCCCGTGGGCCCGGTGCGCGAAGCGTTCAGCGCGTTCAGTAGAGGGGGGGCCCCTACCACCATCCGCGAGGGTTCCACCCAGGGCTGGTGAGGCGGATGGTCTGCAGCCCCCGTCCCGCGCGGCCCCTCCGCCGTTCGCGACTCACCTCGCTCGTGAGAGCGCGCGCAACTTCGAGGCAGGTCCCGTGCAGCGAACGGGACCCCGGTTCGGGTCTGAAAGCTCCCTGCCAAGGAGATCTTTCTGCCCAGCTGCGAGTCGAATTCTCCGACCCCATCGCAGGGGTGTCAAGAGCTTGCTTGCAAGTGCGTGTGACTGCACTCGCTGCGAAGCACCGCGAACACGCGGTAGCGATGCACAGGCCCACCCGGCCACGACCGTTGTGTGTCGTACCGAGCCTAGTTCTTCTTCGACCCCTGGGGCGGCTTCGCAGCGGCAGGAGGGGGCGGCACCGGGCCCAGCACCTCGAACGAGGCGTCGTCGATCCACACCGTGCCGCGCGCGGGCGCCTGCGCCTGCAGGTTCGCCCACACGATCACCGCGTCGTTGGGGATGTTGAGCTCGATCGAAAGCTGCTGCCAATCCCACGTGTTCGAGAGCATCTCGGCACCGGGTGATTGCGTGACGCGGCTCTGGAGCCCCTGTGCGAACACCTTCACGTAGGCGATGCCCTTGAGCGAGTCGCCCTTGAACCAGCCCGAGAGCCGCACGCGCTGCCCGCGCAATGCGCGCGCATCGAAGGGCTGGCCGACACCGATGCGCGTCTCCACGAGGCCGTTCCAGAACTCGGACAGGCGCACGCTCGCGCGACCGCCGTGCGCGACCGTGGTGTCGATCGTGACCTTCGCGCCCTCGTAGGGCGGCAGCGCGATGTCCCACACCATCTCGCGGGCCTCGAATCCCGGGTCGGCGAACAGGTTCTGTCCCTTCGCGACCTTCGCCGGCGGCATGCCCGCGGAGAGCGTCAGCGAGGCGTCGTCGAATACCACCTGGCCGGTGCCGCTGAGGCCACAGCGCACGAAGATCACGTTCGTGCCCGGCGGCACCTGGACCTTCGCCTCGCGCTCCACCCATTCGGTGAGCGGTTCCTCGAACCACACGCGCTTCCACGCCAGGTCCATGAACGGGTCGTCGATCTTGCCGATGCCCATGCGCTTGAGCGCCTCGTCGTGGTCCACGCCCCAGATGCGCGCCATCTTCGTGGCGGTGTCGCTGTAGGCCTGGAGCAGGATGTAGGCGCGGCCATCGAGGCCATTGCTGCGTGTCCACGCCTTGAACGTCGCGGTCTTGCCCCACGTCTCCTTGCCGACGAGCAGCGTCTGGCTCCAGTTGTGTCCCATCGGGTAGGCGGCGCTCATGTTCGCCACGTTCACCGCCCAATGCCCGGTGTGGACCAGGAACGTGTCACGCCCGAAGAACACCGTGGGCAGGTCGGCGAGCGAGGTGTCCCAGCCGGCCGGCATCCACGGATGGCCGGCGAGCGTGCGCTCGAAGTCGCCGTTCTGGAGCAGCGACTTGGCCGGCGCCGCGGCCCGCGCCGGGCCGCCGGGGAGCGTGGAGGTAAGCAGGAGCGCGAGGAACGGGAGCGGAACGGCCGCGAGGAGAGCGCGGAGCAGCTTCGGCATGATGGGCCCGGGTTGGGGAAGGTGAGGGCGGGATGGCTTGCGAGTGCGGAAAAGTATCGGGAGCGCGCAGCGCGGATGCAAGCGCGCCGGGCGCCGACAGCGGCCAATTGCATGTCAAGCACCCGCGGCGGCTCGTTGCGAACAGGCGAGGCGGTTGAGGCCCCCGGAGCGCTTGGGTAGCCTGCGACGGCGTCCCGCGCGGAGGCGAAACTTGGCCGAATGGTTCTTCACGTCCGACCTGCACGGCTCGGGCGAACTCTACGAACAGGTCATGAGCCTCGCCGTCGCGCGGCGGCCCCGCGCGGTGATCCTCGGCGGCGACCTGGCGCCCCACGGCACCGGCGCCGCGGGCGTCGGTCACCAGCGTGTGTTCCTGGAGGGCTTCCTGGTCGAGTTCGCGCGCCGACTGCGCGAGGCGGCCCCCGGCGCGGAGTTGCTGCTGATGATGGGCAACGACGACTGGAGTGCGAACCACGACGTGCTCGAGCGCCACGACGGCGGGCTGTGGCGCGCGCTGCACGCGCGCGTGATCGACGTCGACGGCATCTCGGTGGGCGGGCTGTCCTGGGTGCCGATCACGCCGTTCGCGATCAAGGACTGGGAGCGCTGGGAGGACGGCGCCGAGGAGAATCCCGCCCGCCTCCACGGCTGGCTCTCGGGCCGCGAGGGCGTGCGCGAGTTCCGCTTCGATCCCGAGCGGCGCTCGCCCACGATCGCCGACGGGCTCGATGCGCTCGCCGAGCGCCGGAGCGTGCGCGACATGGTGTGCGTGCTGCACTCGCCGCCGCGCGACACCGGCTGCGACGTCATCGCCACGCGGCAGCACGTGGGCTCGCGCGCGATCCGCGCGTTCGTGGAGCTGCGCCAGCCGCGGCTGGTGCTCTCGGGCCACATCCACGAGTCGCCGCGCGTCTCGGGCGCGTGGCGCGACGTGGTCGGCGACACGCCCGTGGTGAACCCGGGCCAGTTCGGAAGCCGTGAGCTCGCCGGGGTGTGGTTCGACCCCTCGCGCCCGGCGGAGACGCTGCGGCACACGGTCTACGCCTGAAGCCGCTGCGGCGTGATACGCTGGTGTCACGCTCCCGAGAGAGGAACCCATGCTCCGCCGGATGTGGATATCGATGGCCGTCGCCCTGTTGCTTCCCGCTGCCGCCGGCGCCGCGCCCGTGGCGTGGCGGGGCTGGAACGATGGCCTCGCGGCCGCCGCGGGCGGCACCCGGCCCGTGATCGTGGACGTGTACACGGACTGGTGCGGCTGGTGTAAGCGCATGGACCGCGACGTCTACGCCAAGCCCGAGGTGAGCGACTACCTCAACAAGCACTTCGTCATGGTGCGGTTGAACGCCGAGGGCTCCGAGAAGGTGAACTACGCGGGGCAGACGCTGACCGCGCGCGCGCTGGCCGGCGGGTTCCAGGTGACGGGCTATCCGACCACGATCTTCCTCAAGGCGGACGGCGCGCACCTGGTGAACGTGCCCGGTTACATCCCCGCGGACCGGTTCCTGAAGCTCGTCCGCTATGTCGGTGACGGCCACATGGATCGCGGCGTGAGCTGGGAGGAGTACTCGCGCTCGAGCGATCCGGGCGCGAAGTGAGCGGGATGCAGGCATGAGCCTGCTCGCGGGGCGCACGGTGCTCGCGGTGGATACCGAGACCACCGGCTACAGCCCCGCGGACGGACACCGGCTGATCGAGGTGGCGCGCGTGGCGATCGTGGACGGCGCGCTCGGCGAGGAGTGGTCCACGCTCGTGAACCCCGGCCGGCCGATCCCGGCCGAGGCGACGCGCGTGCACGGCATCACCGATGCGATGGTCGCGAGCGCACCCCGCGCGGCCGAGGCGGGACGACTGCTGCGCGCGGCGTGCGGCGACCTGCCGCTCGTGTTCCACAACGCGGCGTTCGACCTGCCGTTCCTGCTGCACTTCTTCCGCGAAGCCGGCGCGCCCGCGCTCCTGAACCCGGTCGTCGACACGCTCGGGCTTGCGCGCGGCCTGTTCGGCCCCGGCAGCAAGTCGCTCGGTGCGCTCGCGGCGAGGCTGAACCTGCCGGGCGAGACCGCGCACCGCGCGCTCGGCGACACGCGCACGACCGCACGCCTGTTCATCGAGCTCGCCGGGCACTGGGAGCGCGAGAAGGG
>Ga0209811_10000130_pt1 | contig 34231 bp, 25 predicted proteins | sample Coa_R1_6_FD_187161 | JGI IMG/M metagenome (GOLD analysis project Ga0209811, IMG submission 187161) | Surface soil microbial communities from Centralia Pennsylvania, which are recovering from an underground coalmine fire. - Coalmine... | ecosystem: Environmental > Terrestrial > Soil >... | reverse complement strand
CGCAGCGATATTCCTGACGTGCTCGCCAGTTGCGACATCGCGGTGCTGCCGTCGCGCGCGGAGGGACTGCCAAACGCTGTGCTTGAGTACATGGCGGCCGGGCTACCGACCATCGCGAGCCGGGTGGGCGGCAACTCGGAACTGGTGGAGGATGGAGTTACAGGGTTACTCGTGCCGGCGGAGGATTCGGCGGCCATTGCGGGTGCGCTGCTGCGGTTGCTGCGCGATCCGGAACTGGCGCGAAAAATGGCCGAGAGCGGAAGAAAGCTTGCCGTGGAGAACTACAGCTTCGAGCGCCTGATCCGCGAAGTGGATGCGCTCTACACGGAATTGTTGCGGCGTCGCGGGAGAAAGAATTAGGCAGTGAGCTCGCAATCCAAATGGGCGTCACGGATGGCCCGACTTCGCTCCATGAGCAAAGAAGAGCTGGTGGATCGCGTGTCACAGCAGGTCAACTCGCGCCTTGATGCCTATCGGGCGCGTCGTGGTTACGATTTCACGCAGGTTGCGCTCCACCAAGTCCCTGCCAATCAGAAGGGAAAATTCTTCTTCTCGGCGGCGGAAGTGCAAGCGATTGCGGAGCTCCTGAAGGCGCGCTATCCATCGATGGCAGCAAACATCGTGGCGAGCGCGGAGAAAATCCTGCAGCACCGCTTTGACTTGCTTGGCTTCGAAAGCCTCGACTACGGCCCTGAGATCGATTGGCATCTCGATCTGATTCATCAGAAGCGGGGTCCGAACAGGCCGGCATTCCGCGTGAAGTATTTGGACTTCGCCGAAGTAGGCGATTCAAAGATCACCTGGGAGTTAAATCGGCACCAGCACCTCGTAACGCTGGCCAAGGCATATCGGCTGACCGGGAACGCACGCTTTGCGCGCGAAATTGTCGCGCAGTGGAAGTCGTGGCATGCAGCCAATCCGTATCCGATGGGCATGAATTGGGCGAGCAGCCTGGAAGTCGCGTTTCGCAGCCTCTCGTGGATGTGGGTCTACTTTCTGATGCAGGACTCGCCGGAGATGACGGCCGAACTGCGAACGGAGTGGGTGAAGGCGCTGGCGCTGTCGGGACGGCATATTGACAAGTATCTCTCCACCTACTTTTCTCCCAACACGCATCTGCTTGGGGAAGCGGTGGTTATGTTTTTCCTGGGCACACTGTTTCCAGAGTTGCCCAAGGCCCGGCGATGGAAGGAGCGCGGGTGGGCGGTCGTGCTGGATGCGGCGAAGAAGCAGGTGCGGCCGGACGGCTTCTACTTCGAGCAGTCAACGTACTACCACGTTTATGCGCTGGACTTTTTTTTGCACGCGCGCGTGCTGGCTTCGCTGAACGGCGTCCCGATCCCGGCAGAGTTCGATTCGACACTCGTGAAAATGCTCGACGCGCTTTGCTTGCTGGGACGGGCCGGATCAGTGCCGACTACAGGCGACGACGACGGCGGACGGCTCTTCGATCCACGCCGTAATCGAGCACAACATCTGCTGGACCCCTTGAGCACGGGAGCCGTTCTCTATCAGCGTGGCGACTTCAAATTTCTTGCCGGCAGTCCGCGGGAAGAGACGATCTGGCTGCTGGGAGCCGCGGGCGCGGCAGAATTTGAGGAAGTGCGAAGCTACGAGCCTTCAGAGGCGTCAACTGCTCTCCGGGAGAGCGGCCTTTACCTGATGGCAGACTCTGCCACGGGACAGCAATTGCTGATCGACGCAGGACCGCAAGGTCCAGGCACGGCCGGGCACGGTCATGCCGACGCGCTGAGCATTCATCTGGCAAGCGGCGGCGAAACATTTCTGATGGACCCCGGAACACTCGAGTATGTGGGCGAGACCTTCAATGACCGGAACTTCTTCCGCGGAACGGCCGCGCACAATACCTTGCGCGTGGATGAGTGCGATCAGGCAGAGAGCGTCCCTCCCTTTGCATGGCGCGAACTACCTAATGTCGCCGTGGACCTTTGGACCATTGGGAAACGGTTTAGTTTGTTTGTCGGAAAGCATGACGGATATCGGCGGCTGGCCTCTCCGGTGCGGCATGAGCGATGGGTGTTTCAGCACAAAGGTCAGTTCTGGGTGGTTCGCGACGTTGCCAAGGGCGAAGGGAAACATCAACTGGAACTCTCATGGCATCTAGGACCGAGCCTTTCGCCGACGTCCGCGAAGGATTACGTATTTGGGATCGGACAGGAAACTCTGGGCCTGATCACGCCCGAGGGTCATGGATGGTCGCAGAGCGCGCAGCGAGGAATCTGGTCCCCGGTCTACGGGCGGCAAGAGCGGACGATGGTGGTCACGTTTGGCAAATCGACCGATCTGCCCGCGGAGTTTTTGACCTTGTTGCTGCCGAATGTCGGTGAGCGCATCGGGCGGCTGGAACGAATCGAAAGCGAGGCGCGCGTACGCGTCTACCGATATACCCGCGATGGCGAAGAGCACTGGTTCTTCTTTTCTGAGCCGGGCTGTGCCTGGCGTGCGGGAGATTGGGGAAGCGACGCTTACTTTCTATACTGGTCATACAACCGACGTGAGGAGCAGCGAACTCTGATCCTGTGCGGCGGAAGCCGGGTGGATTTTCATGGTCGCCGCGTCGTTTCCTGCGAGGCCATTCTTGATTTTGTTGAAATCAGCGAGGCGGGCGGTAAAACTGAGATGTCTGCATCCGATCCTGAGCGCGTTCATGTTGAGTCAGGCTTGGACGTGGCGGACCTAAAACCAAGCGAGAGCGATCCCAAAAAGATAGGCGTCTAGACCATGTGCGGAATTTGCGGAATTTTCTATAACGATCGTTCACGCAGGGCGGAGCGGGAAACGCTCGCCGATATGAACCGGCAGATTGTTCATCGCGGCCCCGATGACGATGGTTTCTTCGTGGAAGGCAACGTCGGTCTGGCTATGCGGCGCCTGAGCATCATCGATATCAAGACCGGCCATCAGCCCATCAGCAACGAGTCGAACGATATCTGGATCGTCTACAACGGAGAACTTTACAACCATCAGGAACTCCGCAAGGGTCTCGAAGCTCGCGGGCACCGCTATCGCACGCATAGCGACACCGAGACGATCGTTCACCTGTATGAAGAGTACGGGCGCGACTGCGTGAAACACTTGCGCGGCATGTACGCTTTTGCGATCTGGGACCGGCCCAAAGGGCGTCTGTTCATTGCGCGGGACCGGTTGGGCATCAAGCCGCTGTACTACCGCTTTGACGGGAAGTCCCTGCTCTTCGCTTCGGAAATCAAGGCGATCCTCGCGCACCCCGGGGTTACGCCCGAGTTAAACCGACCCATGCTCGCGGAATACTTGGCCTTCGGCTACATTCCCGAGGCCGAGACGATGTACGCGGGCATCAAGAAGCTATTGCCTGGGCACACGCTCGAGATTTCCGAAGGCGGCGAACCACAGATTTCCCAGTACTGGGATCTCGATGTGAAGGCAGACGACGACGTGCGGCCTCGTGAATACTACGTCGAGAAATATCGCGAACTTCTCGAGGGCTGCGTCGCCAGCCATCTGATGAGCGATGTCCCATTGGGAGTGTTCTTGAGTGGTGGTCTTGATTCGAGCGCGGTCGCGGCGCTGACCACGAAGATTCGTCGCGAGCCGATTGAGACATTCGCGGTAGGCTACGGGGAAGAGGCGTTCAGCGAACTGCCGTTCGCGCGTACGGTCGCGCAGCACATCAGTTCAAAGCACCACGAAGTACGCCTCAGCCGGGAGGAATTCTTTCACTCGCTCCCGCACCTGATCTGGCATGAGGACGAGCCCATCGTTTGGCCGTCGAGCGTGTCGCTTTATTTCGTGGCTCGTCTGGCACGGGAGCGGGTCACGGTCGTTTTGACGGGCGAGGGAAGCGATGAGACTTTAGCGGGTTACACGCGCTATCCATGGACGCTGGCGAATTCGCGCATGGATTCCGTCTATCGGGCGGCGGTTCCGGGAATGCTTCGCCGGTGGGTCCGCGAAGCGATGCAGTCCGGCCGCATCTCAAAAGATATGCACCGCAAGCTGGAACACACGTTCCTGGTGCGAGGCGGCGAGTCGTGGCAGGCCTTCTACTTTGACAATTTCTACTCAGCCTTCTCGGCGGCCGATCAAGCAGTGTTGCTTACTCCTGAAGCCAGGGCGATCGCGGGCGATGCTTACGCTGGGTCGATGAACTACTGGAATGCCTCCTCGGGCGATTTGCTGCACCGGCTTCTGTACACCGACATCAAGACCTACCTGGTCGAATTGCTGATGAAGCAGGACCAGATGAGTATGGCAGCCTCGATCGAGAGCCGAGTACCTTTCCTCGATCATGAACTAGTCGAATTCACAGCTAGCATTCCCGCGAAGTACGACACGCAGGGCATGGCCGGCAAATTCATCCTGAAAGCGGCCGTGGAGGATTTGCTACCGCGAGACATCGTCTACCGGCAGAAGATGGGGTTTCCGACACCCTGGGCATACTGGCTGGGTGGGCCGCAACTCGACGAGCTCGAACAGCTCTTGCTCGAACCACGCACCGTTGAAAGAAACTACTTCGAACCGGAGGCCGTCAAGAAGATGTTCGCGGAACATCGTGCCGGCGCGCGCGATCATGGCAACCGCATCTGGCGGTTGTTGAATCTGGAACTGTGGGAGCGAGTGTGCGTGGAGAAAGACCCGGTGGAGGAAGTTGCCCAGCCGCAGGGCGCTGCGCTCGCCTAAGCGGCAGGCCTATTTTTCGATTCTCTGCGCCGCCGCAACTTGCAGATGTGGCTGTAGCAGTTCGAGCAATCCATCGCGCAAGTTGGGACCGCTGGCGATCAATCCCGAGAGCAGCGGGTCCCGGTTGTTGGCGCGAAACGAGGATCCGTTCAATGTAGCCAGAAAGCCCCCTGCGCTCGATACCAGGGCGGCACCGGCCGCGACGTCCCATTCGTTCTTAGGCGTGAGTGTGAATGTAATGTCGGCAAGTCCCGCCGAAACCAGTGCCAGCTTGTAAGCCACCGATCCCATCGCGCGCACCTCGAGCGGGCCATTCGCGAAGGGCTTCCATTCTCCGCGCTTTACTTCGCTTCGGCTGGCGAGCGTGACCGCGCCTTGCAGATCTTTGCGCGGACTCGCGCTCACGGGCTTTCCGTTATAGAACACTCCCGTATCGATCGCGCCCACGAAGGTTTCCTGCGTCGCAGGATTGTGAATTCCGCCGGCGGCCGGGCGCCCATTCTCGACGTAACCAATCGAAACGCAGAATTCCGGGATACCTTTCACAAATTCCCGCGTTCCATCCAGAGGATCAACGACCCAGACGTTCGATTTCTCAAGGCGCGAGAAGTCGTCCACGCTTTCTTCCGAGAGCCAGCCCTCGCCTTCACGCAAAAGATTCTGGCGGAGCACAGCGTCGATCGCCCGATCCGCTTCGGTGACGGGATCGTGTCCGGCTTTAAACTCGGCGTCGATGGCGCCCGGTGTGAAACGGGAGAAGATGGCGCGGGCATCGACGATGGCGGCTTCGATGCGTTTGAGGATTTCGGAATACGCGGAAGTCATCAAGTCCTTAAGGTTGAGTGAGGATCAGGCCCAGATCATGCGAGCGCCTGTGATGAATAGGATCGCGCAGAGAATGCGGCGCAACCAGAGTACCGGAACGCGCGTACTGAGATAAGAGCCCACCAGACCGCCCGGGATCGATCCGATCAGTAAAGCGGAGACGAGCCCGGGATCCACATTTCCGAGCCGGAAATGCAGAAAGCCTGTGACACCTGTGAGCACGACAGCGTGAACGATGTCGGTGCCCACATTGACCTTGGGCGGGTAGCTGTAGAAGAGCAGGAGCATCATCATGATGATGCTGCCCGATCCCACCGACGTCATGCCGACGAGGAATCCGGAAAACAATCCGATGATCGTCATCCCGACGAACGACTTGAGCGTGGGAGAACGGTTCACCATGCGCTCTTCGATGCGTGTCTGAAACATCAGGAGGATCGGGATGCACACCAGCAGAATTCCGATCGCGAGCTTGATGACTGCGTTGACGCCGTCACCGTACAGGTGGCGAAGGTGTGTGAGGTAGGCAACTCCGGTTGCCGAGCCCGGCACGCTCCCCACCGCCAGCGCGAGTACAACCTTGCGTCGCACAGTACCTTTTTGCAGGTGAACGAGGCTGGCGGGGATTTTGGTGAAGAAGTTGAAAAGTGCGTCGGATCCGACTGCCACAATGGCAGGCACACGTAGCCCGAAAATCAGGATGGGCAGCAGCAACACGCCGCCGCCCAGCCCAGTCAGGCCGATCAAGGTGCCTACGCAAAAGCCCACCAGAATTTTGGCGGCTATCAGTGGCATGGAGTTTCCAGGTCCGTTCGCACTCGATTCGTCGTTTACTCGGCTCCGTTCACTCCGATGAAACCCTGCTGCTCCAGGTGCAAGATGATCTCCTGGGCGGCTTCTTCGGGAGAAAGTTCAGCCGTGTTGATCACAACTTCCGCCTTCTGCGGAACCTCGTAAGGATCAGAGATGCCGGTGAACTCCTTGACGATTCCGGCACGTGCTTTAGCGTACAAACCTTTGCGATCGCGCTGCTCGCACACGTCGATCGGCGTCGCCACATGCACCAGCACAAAACCGCCAACTGGCTCAATCATGTCGCGCACCGCCTTGCGCGTTGCCTCATAGGGGGCAATGGGCGCACAGATGGCGATACCACCATTCTTCGTGATCTCGGAAGCAACATAGCCGATGCGGCGAATATTGATGTCGCGATGCTCCTTGGAGAAGCCGAGTTCGGAAGAGAGATGCTTTCTAACTAAGTCTCCGTCAAGAATAGTTACGGGTCGGCCGCCGGTTTCGAGGAACTTCGTCAGAAGAACGTTGGCGATAGTCGATTTGCCAGACCCTGAAAGCCCCGTGAAGAAGATCGTCACTCCCTGCCTGTGCCGTGGTGGGTAGCTGCGCCGCAATTCCTGCACGACTTCCGGATAAGTGAACCACGCAGGAATATCGCGTCCCTCGTTGAGGCGGTGGCGCAGTTCGGTGCCTGAAATATTCAGAACGCGCGAATCTTTCGGAACCTCGTTGTCGGGGACGTATTTATCCTGATCTTCGAGGTAGACCATCATGTTGAACGGAACCATGGTCACGCCGATGTCGGATTCGTACTTCTTGAAAAGCTGCTGGGCGTCGTACGGGCCGTAGAACGGCTTGCCATCGGTGTCACTGCCCGGGCCAGCGTGGTCGCGCCCCACGATGAAGTGGGTGCAGCCGTGGTTCTTGCGGATGAGGCCGTGCCAAATCGCTTCGCGCGGTCCGCCCATGCGCATTGCCAGAGGCAGCATCGAGAGCTTCACGGTGCCCTGAGGGTACTTGTTGAGCAGAAGTTGATAGCAGCGAACGCGCGTGAAGTAGTCCACGTCGCCGGGCTTCGTCATTCCAACTGACGGATGGATCAGCAGGTTGGCTTCTACCTGCTTGGCAGCGCGGAAGGTAAGTTCCTGGTGTGCGCGGTGCATGGGATTCCGTGTCTGGAAAGCAACGACGCGGCGCCAGCCGAGGCGGGAGAATTCAGCGCGGAGTTCCGCTGGGGTGAGGCGGAGGGAACGAAAATCGTAGTGCGAGGGAAGCTGCAGACCTTCGAGCGTGCCTCCGACATACCAGGGATTCGCTTTGTTCATCGCGTAGTCGGCCCCGGGATGCGCCTTGCTGGCCGTGCCGAAAACGCTTTTGGCTTCCGCCCCGCGATCGGGCTGCCATACATCCTGCACGTTCAGGACGGCGAGCATAACGCCTTCGCCGTCGCGCAGGGCGACCTTGCTGCTGCCCGGTTTCAGAGACTTGGCAAACTCCTCTGTGACATCAAGCGTGATGGGCATGGGCCAGAGCACGCCGCTCTTCAACCGCATGGTGTTGCAGACGCCTTCATAGTCTTCGCGGTTCATGAACCCGCGCAGGGGAGAGAAGCCGCCACTCAGCAGCAACTCGACATCGCAGACCTGTCTGGCCGTGAGATCCCACGACGGCCACTCCTTGGAATGTGCCTTGAGGTCCGCGGCGCGGGCCGAATCCACAACCAGGTTGACCAGTTCTCCGCCGTGCGGAGCAATAAGATGGCTAGTAGTCAAATCCGTGAACCTCCTCAGGTTCTTATCGCTGTTTGGAATGCGCCGGAACTACGCCGGCAAAATAACTTGCTCACGATTCCTGCCGCTCCGGGGAATCCGGAGGCGGATCCTGTGCTAGCCGTGAGCCCCACCAATCACGAAAGTCGTTGTCTTTTTATTGTTACATACCGCCCATTCTTCGATATTGACCTTCCCGCTTCGCGCTTCGATTCGTTTTTTTGTGCAGTTCCCAGCAGTCCTCACGGCTCTTCCTGATAGATTTCTACGAACGCGACTGCCACTTCGTTGGGCGGTTCGATTGCCAGGTCGCTCACCTGCCATGCGCGTTTTTTCCGGATCGCCCAAAGTAGCCCTAAACCGTAGGGGAGAAATCCGATGGCCGCCTGGAATATGACTTCAAAAACGGTTCGCGCAACGAACCACTGCCTCACCAAGAGCAGAGTCGCCGCTAGAGGCAAGGTAAGCAGCACGGGGAGCGTGTATGCCTCGCGCAAATACGTTCCGACGCGAACTCCCATCAAGCGGCACATATGCCGTGGCATAAACAAAATTGAGGTGAGCATCAGCGGGATCGCCGTTCCAAACGCGTCGCCAACAATGCCGAAGGGACGAATCAGTGCGATGCTGAGAATCAGGTTGGCAACGCTTTCCATCAAGGTCACGATGGCGAGCGGGCGATGCTTCGCCATTCCATACAGAATTCGCGTGGAGGCACCCTGTGCCAGCGTGAACATCATCGGCACGGCCAGAACCACCAGAACGGGGTAGCTCTGGGCGACGTACTGGGCGCCCACCCAGGCCGTAATGACTGACTTGCCCAGAATGATGAGCAGGGCGGTGATGGGGAAAATGATCATGGCGCAAGCGCGATTGCCGGCGATCCAGATCGTGCGCAGCCGGTTGGTGTCGCCTTTGGCATGCGACTGCCCGGCCATGGGCACGAAGATCTGGGCCAGACTGCCTACCAGTTCTGCGGCGTAGTCGAGCAACCGGTCGCCGATTGAGAAATAGGTAATCGCCGTGACCGACAGAAACGTGCCGATCACGATCTCGTCGGTCTTATAGCGCAGCTTGTAGCCGATCATCAGGATGAAACTGACGGCGCTATAGTTCGCGATTTCGCGAAACGCGCTGCGATCGACGTATCGCCAGCCGAATCGAATGGGCAGCACTCGTAGAGCAATCATGGCGCGCGCCATCGAGCTGATAAGCGGCAGAACGACCGTGATCAGTGCGATCGTCAATAGCCCATACCCGCGGTGTAGAGCGAAAACGATGAGACCCGCGCGGAGAAGGGTAGAGATCACGTTGGTGAGGTTGACGAAATAGAAGCGCTGCAGGCCTTCGAGAATTCCGCCAAAGACTCCGGCGGGGAAGCCGAGCGCGACGGCAGTCCCGACCATCAGAAACAGCAGCCGGGCCGTGGGCAGAAAGTCCGCAGGGATTCGGAAAATTCGATCCACGAACAAACTGCACACCAGCGTCACTGCCATGGCCACGGCTCCGATGGTTGCATAGGTGGCGAGGCTGGTGTTGATCAGCTTGGCGAGACCTTCCTCATCGTTGGTCGCGGTGTAGGTGGAGACGTAACGAACGACGGAAGATCGAATGCCAAGATCGAACAGCCCGTAATACCCGGTGACAGAGAAGATCAGAATCCAGATTCCATACGCCGTGTCGCCCAGGCGGTGGAGGATGAAGGGCGACAGGAATATCCCGACCAAAATGTTCACGCCCAGGCCGAACCAGCTGGAACTCACATTCTTGAAAATTTCGATTCTGCGCATCAGGGAGCCATTCCTTGCGCCGTGGGCGTCGCCGTGGTGGGCGAGTTACCCCGGTGAGCAGCATCGGTTAGATCTGGGCAGGGATTCATTTCAGTGGCGTCGGGCATGAGGAGCGGCAGTGTCACCGAACGGGCTCGGCGACGGGCGTTGTTACAAGTTCGTATCCCAGGGTCGTCATCAAGCCCCCCCAGGCGTTCTCGATCTGTTGCACACAAGTCGCAGGTAGCGCGGTGTGCCAGCCTCCGGACTTAGCTACCCGAACGAACGGAATGTCTTTGCGGCGATTCTTAGTGGCCACCCATTTATCTTCCTCAAGCTTTTCCAGGGCGCGCATGCGATCGGCGGAACTGCTCTCAACGGCGTGTCGGAGGCGGCTCGGATCCGAGGGAATGTCGAGGAACTCAGAGATGCGCGCGAGTTCTCGCTCGGTATCTTTCATCATGTCTTCGTAGCGCAGCAGCAGGAAAGTGCTCCGCTTTCCGCGGGTGTACATCCAACTGGCAACGTTTTCCCCCCACGTTCCCCAGCCAATCGAAATCAGCTTACCGTTTACGAAATCGTCCACGTACTGCTCGAGCGGATAGGCGTCGTCGATTTGCATGTACTTTCGCTGAAAGTCGTAGTAGGAAAGCGCAACATCGCGGGGATCGCGCACGATATAGATGGTTTTCGGGTAACGATGATCAAAATATTCGTGCGTCTTAATGATGCGCGGCCGGGGCGTCGCTTTGAGTGCGCGATTGGACTGGGAAGATGTGTCGGGAATCAGTTGCTCGATATTGGTGAAACTCACTTCCTTCTCGGGATGCACCAGGTTAGCGATCAGAAAACGGGTCCAGGTGTTCCCGGAGCGCGGGTAGGACACGACGAATGTGTCGTCGGGATAAACGGCGAAATTGCGTCCCGCGATATCGATCCCCAGGGCGTACTTCAACACCGTTTTAATTCCGTAGATCATCGGTCACCAGATCCCAGCTTCAATTCCTTTCCAGCTTTAGTCTTGCTGCCTCTCTACCCATGCAGGAATTGTACGGTGTCACGTGAGCGTGGGGTCCGTGAGCACTTTCGTGTCAGGCGCCAGACCCTCGAAGCCCGCGTTCCTCAACGCCCGGGTGCTGCGCTCGCGATACTGGCGCTCCATTCGGCGGAGATGCATACGATAAAGCGCTTGCATCGTGTGCGGAAACTGTTGCAGTCCGATGCGCAAGATCCCAAGCTTCCAGCTTGGATCGGAGGCTTGTACGCTCCGGACGCTCGTGAGCGCCTTTGGGAAATCGCCTTCCAGTAGAGCACGCTTAGCGTGTCGAAACTCAATCGCCGCGGAAATCTCTTTGATCTTGGTGCGAACGAAACGCGATTGCTCAGCAGTCAGTGCTCCGAGCGCCAGATGTTTCTCGTAGACCTGGATCAGAGCTTGCCGCATTAGCTCCCAATTTGCTGCCAGGCCATTGGATTGCCGATGGCGAATTTGAATTTCCCGGGTAAACGATATCGTTGCCCCGGATTGCGCCAGGCGCAACCACAGGTCATAGTCCTCACAACGGCGCAGTTGCTCATCGAAAAGCCCTACCCTCAATAGCGCTTCGCGTAACACCACCGCAGACGATGTGATGACGGTGGCACGCTCGTGCAGCAGGCCGTCCAGGTCAACGGGGAGCGACTGAATTGAATTGTCGAACAAAATGCCAACGGGAGCATCACCCCGCAGGTAAATGCCATTGGCGTAGACCATCTGCAACTTCGAATTTGCCTCGAGCGCAATGACTTGTTTCGCAAGATGCTGCGGCAGCCAAAGGTCGTCGCTATCGAGGAAGGCCACATATTTTCCCGTGGCTGCCTGGATGCCCCTATTGCGCGCGCTGCTCGGTCCATGATTTTCCTGCCGGACGTACCGAATCCTTTGATATGGGCGTAGAGCCAGTTCCAGCGCCGGCGTGTCAGGCGATCCGTCATTGACAACCAGAACCTCGAAATCGGTGAAGGCCTGCTTAAAGACCGAGTCGAGAGTCGCGCCGATGTATGGCGCTGCATTGTAAGCAGGGATGACGACACTCACCATAGGTGCAGGTGTCCGTACGCCGATGTGCTGCGCCGGAATGTCGTTCCTTTGATCCACGTTCGCGAGCCTCTCCATTTAATGTAAGGACTTGCGCGGCTTGGTTGTGCAAGTCCCAGGTCGATTTTCTACCGTTTACTAAATATTACGTGAGCAGAAGGCTGTTGCCTGCTGGTTTTGGTGCCTAGGTGGTTGAATGCTGGGTACGTTGGTAATCGAGGGTTAGGCTGTATCTCCTTGCTAATGTGTCGATTACGCCCCACAGAGGCAACACATCCGCGACTTTCAGTCTGAGATGCAATTTGCGGCAGCGCAAGGCGGAAATTCATTCGGTTGAGTGCGCTTCTGGGGCCGTAGATCGGACTTCCCGAGGTTGAACGGACATGCAAAATTCAAGTGAGCTTTCCCTATCGGAAAGGGGCGCCCATCTTGGCTTTTGGCCGGTTGTAAACGCGTGTAAATGGTTCCACTCGGCTTACAGGCACGTGCACTTTTATCCTAGGGTCTAGACCTTACAGTTACGATCCTAGGAAAGAACCCAAAGAAAAGTTAAAGAAAAGTTTTGTCGTACTGGAAAACGCTGATGTCGTACGGGCTACAGTGTTGGCCCGGGGACACATCTGCCAACTTGTCGGTCGAGTCGCCGCAACGCATCTCGGAAAATTATTAAATTCATAGATTTACCTTGAATTCCTTATGTGTCACAGAAGCTCATTTTTCTTCTTGCAACATACAACCCCTATCTCTTTGCCTTCGTTACGTTCGTTTTTCCACAACCGAGAGCCTGTTCGCAAACGGTCGATTGCGGGGCTGAACTCAGTCGCGGCCGGTCGAACTGCAAAAGTTGGCAAAGTGTGTGCTATGAATTTCCGTAAGAAGCTCACTAAAACTCACAGTGCTCGTTCTGGTTGTTTCGGCGCCCGAACTATGACGTCGGAGCTACTGTGCGGTCACCAAAGCACATTTGAGGGGGATCTCAATGAGCGAAAGGCCCATACGTCTGGGGCAGCGAGAGCAGCAGATTGTCGAGCTGTTGCTGCAAGGCTGCGATAACGACGAAATCGCTCGGCAACTCAACATGGCACGTCGAACCGTGAAGGCACACTTTAACCGGTTGTTCCTGCGATTTGGCATCACCAGCGGTATAAAGCGAGTAAAACTCGCAACACTCTTGTATCGGAGGCAGTTATGTTTGGAGGCGAACGTTACGGAAAGCGAATCCCAAGCGAGCGAGAGAATCGCGTCATTGAGCTTGTTGCCCAGGGACTCAAGAACAAAGAGGTTGCTGACGAGATCGGAACCACCGAACACGTCGTTAAAAACTACCTCCGAGTCATCTATGACAAGCTTGGACTCTGGAATCGAGTCGAACTCGCTCTCTGGTACGAAGCTAGAAGATTCGAAAACGTCGCCCGAGCATGACCAACCCGAAGCCTGGGAGCACAGCATCCTGGGATTGGGAGCCGCCACGGCTCACCACAACTGAAACGCAGTTTGATCGTGTGAAATGGGAGGCTGCCCGTTATTTCGGGCAGCCAGACCTCAAAAGATCGCCCAGTTTCGCAGCGGCTTGAGGCACACCTTTTTTGGCCGCAGCGCTCAAAAGCAACCTAGCCTGATCGCAACTCTTCGGAACGCCGTCCCCTACCAGATACATGTCTGATAGCAGCAAAATCGCAGTCGGATTTTCTTTGCCGACTGCCCGCCAAAGATACTTGGCGGCCTCTTCGCTGTTGCGCGGATGCGTTTTTCCGTTCATGAAGTCCTCGGCCATAGCCAGTTCTGCCGCGCCGTTAGCGGGATTAAGCGCAGCCGCAGACTGGGTCGCGATTTCGGACGGGGCGTTACCGGTAGGCGGAATTCGTTTCTCTTTGGCCGCGGGCGCGGGGAATGGAGTTGATACTGAGGTTTGGTTCTCGGCAGGGACCGAGGTTGCCCGTTCAGGAGCAGTTGGCGCGGCTGATGTTTCAGTTGGCGCTGATTCGGCCACCTTGGGCGCTGGAGCGGTCATCGGTGGCTTTGTGCTGTCTGAAGCGGTTTGCGAGGGCTTCGAAGCCTGTTGTCCCGGTCCTTTCTGTGGGCGAGATTGCGCGTAAAAAAGAATTCCGATCGCTAGCACGGCGATCACAGCCGGAGCGTAACGCGCGCGTCGCCAAGGTGAATCGGAATCGGATAGGCTTTTCTCCCGAAGCCACCGAATGTCGGAATAGTCGTCGGGCTGATTCACCGACTCATCGACAGGGGACAGGCTCGGCAGATCCGCATGAGTGAAAAGCGACTCAACCGGTCGTGTCGGGTGGGGCCGCGGAACTGTTTCCGTGGCGGGGGCGCGTTCTCCTTCCAGCGTCGCTCCACACATCCCACAAAATCTCTGCGGAAAAGCATACGGGTGCCCGCACTCGGCACACTGCAAAGAAAGCGGTGTGGACACAGCCTCAACGATACGAATTGTTTCGGGCGAAGTTGTTTCCGCTGGGGGGCGCTCGGCGGGCAAGGGCGCGGACTCTTCCTCTCGGCGGAACGAAGGTTCGCCTTGCAGTTCACGTAAAAGCTCTTCGACCGCCTCTTCGCGTTTCTCAGGCGGGCTGGTGAAGTAGACCTGCGCCCACCGCCCCAAATGACGGCCCAAGGTGGGGTTCAACAGAGGATTCAACTCCGGATTGGGCAACTCTGTTGTCTGTTCCGGGGTCTTTTCCTGCGATTGTGGCACCGATGGTTCTCCCGAAGTGCTCTTCAGATTAATTCCACTCCGGTGGGCGTCAGTTGTCAATTCTAAGCCTGAGGAAAACCCTGTAGGTCTTTAAGAAAGATCATGGTCCGCTGGGTTATTCGCAGACTTTGCGGGACGCCGGCTCGAACTGATCCTGTTGGGCATCTCGCTGGCTCGCGATCTTGCCTTGCGGAGTCTTGCCGTACAAATCCGAGCCCGGACAATAGTACAGAGCGGTGTGCACGTCAACCCAGACGGGAACATTCGGATTTCCGCTGTACGAGGGAGCAGGGGGCGCCTCGGCCAGACCCATGTCCACCAGAAGCTCCTCGAAGAAGCCAAGCTTGGGAGCCGGAGGAGGCTGTTTGCGCTTTGGCTTCGCGGGAGCACCGCTCGCGGTGGCTGTGGAGGTTCCGGTATCCGCCGAAGTTGTGGTATGGGTTGAGCTCACAGCCCAAATGATCGTGATCAGGAACAAGACCAGCGAAGCTCCCAGGGCCAGGTCCCCGCGGTGCGTGCGCGCAAACACCCGTGTCTTTTGCCAGAATCCGCGAAGCTGCACGGCGGGCGGCGAGACAGCAATCGAGTGCAGCCAAACCCGGGCTTCCGGAGGCTTGGTGGGCGGAGCGGGAATAAGTTTGTCTTCAGTGGTTTCTGCCGATGCGTCGGGCGAAGGCTGCGCTGTCGTGTCTTCGGACAGTGCATGGGAGTCACTGCCGTAATCCTGACCGAGCGATTTCGAAACCTCCTTCGACAAAGTATTGGCCGTTTCGGATTCTTTCGGAGATTCCTGGTGTTCCGCTTCGGACGATTGTCCGATCAACGAATCGGTCAAATCGCTATCGAGAGCCGGAGGAGGTAGTCCGCTTTCGCTGGCCTTCTTCAGATTCCACAATGTTGCCCACTTGCTCTGCAGGTCTTCTCCCGGAGTGGTGGCGCGAGAAGTACCGCACAATCCGCAGAAGGCTTCGCCCGGAGCCAGCTGGTTTCCGCAGTTCGTACATTGCGCTTCTTCGAGCGCAAGATCATTGGCGGCGGATTCGACCTTGGAGACACCAAGTGCTGCATCGGGATTGCTGGCCAGGCGAGCTAGCTGCGGCTTGATCTTCTCGAGAACCTCCAGCATCGACGCGCGCTCGGCCGCTACCCCCTTACGCCATTCTTCTTCAGCGGTGTGGGTCAAGGTTTCCGTGACTAGCCCCGCCATCAACTGGCAAGTTCGTACATCCTGATCGTGAAACGCGTCGGCCTTTGCAAATGCAAGCTCCAGAGCCCCTCCGGTTCTTCCGTTGTGAAGAACCGGCACAGAAATAAATGACACGATACCCAAGCGCTTAGCGATCTCGGGATTTACACGGAAATCGTTGCTCGCGTCCGGACAACGCAAAATCATGTCGTGCAACAGAGTCGAAGAGGACAGCGCGCCTTCGGGTCGCACCGACTTGCCCACTTGACCAATCAGAACTCCACGAGCCGAACGATAGCGAAGCATGCCGTCTTCGAGAATGCCGATCGCCGCCCCCTGCGCCCCCGTGATTTTGACGATCCGTTCCATCACGAGGCTCGTGGTGCCGTCGAGGTCGAGATGATTCGCCTGAATCTCGTGCTGAGTTTCGACAATTTGCGCGAGGATGCTGGTGTCGGAGTCAGTATCGTGACTGTCGGATTTTGCTTCGGCCGGAGGCGTGGGCTTGGTGCTGTCGTGATGCTCCTGGAGGACGTACGCGGCCGCCAGCAACTTTTGAAAAGTTGCTTCGTCGAGCACGGGACCGCTTTTGCTGGAGGATGAAGTCATCACGATCCCATAGGGTCCCCCTTTTGGGCGGGCAAAAAGGGCATTCAGCAGCCCATTGTAGTGCAACTTCTACTCCAAACGGAATGCAACGGACGTGCCGTAGCCACTTGAGAACGGGCTTTTGCCGGCTGACTTTTGAGAGCCAAACCCGCATGAAACCTAACGTTGTAGGGGCGGACGGGTTCCTCGGATTGGCCTGAGTCAAGATCTCAAGCCCGGCGGCGATGGCGGCCCGATGCGCAGTCGGTACTCGCTCGAGATGCGACTCATATCATGGGTGGTCGACGAACGCGGGTTGCCCCGTCCCGCCAAACCCCCGACGGGAGGGTTAGCGGAGTCTCAGACATCCTGCCGGCGAGGAGCAGATGAGTCGTCGTTAATGTTCGGCGTTCAGATTCGGGTTGGAGAGTGCCCTGCGGCCACCCGAAATGGGCGCCCAAGAAACACTCCGTCGGTCATGGATTCTCTGAAGTGCCCGTAAACATTGGTTCTAGTCCAAACGGTTCAGGTAGCGAACATTTGGCGAAGCGCGTGCAATACGTTGTGGCGTTAGTTGTGACCCATCGATACGATGGTAGGCAATGAGCAATTTAGATGCCGTCAAGATAACGCCGCGGGACGAAGAGGTGTTGCGCCTCCTTGCCCAGGGATGCAGTAACAAGGAAATCGCCGGAAGTCTCAACATCAGTCCGCGCACAGTGAAACAGCACCTGCGAACACTGTTTCTGCGCGCCGGAATCACCGATGGCCGCAAGCGCGTGAAGTTGGCGACCGCTGTATTTGCGAAGGAGCAGATGGAATCATGCAGCCAAGGGATCAGCTAACGACGAAAGAAATTCAGGTTACGACTCTGGTCTGGGAAGGGCTCACGAACCGCGAAATCGCGAAAATTGTGGGCACCAGCGAGCAGGTTATCAAGAATTACCTCCGCACCACATTTGACAAGCTCGGTGTTTGGAGCCGACTGGAACTGGCGTTGTATGTGGCGAGCCATGGTGGGGCCGACTGGGCCGCCCAGCGGACCGCAGCGATGGAGGCGGAGATGGTTTCATCGGCTGACGAGAACAGAATGGCATTGGCTCGCTAGGAAGTCTGCAAGCCAGCTCGGTCGGGGCACCCGAGCGGGCTGCCTCGGCGATTTCTTCGGGCCATATCCACACGGGCATTGTTCCCGAAGGGATCGCCGACGCCTATCGAGACGGGTCCCTGTAAGCCTTGAGGCGGCGCGCAGGTCGCGGGCGACGGCCCAAAGGCGAAGGGTTTCGGTCCTCGAATTCCTGGCCCTCAGAGGTCTCGTTTCCGCCGCGGCGTACTGAAACTGACCCCAAAACTGAGGCATCTTCGGTACCTTCCTAGGGACCAGATTGGAAGTTCAGACAGTCGGATTTGAGACCTTGTCTGCAAATTCTTGCATTTGAATGGGGTTCCACCGGGTGGGGTGATCTCTGAAAATCGCTGCACATGCAAAGCCTTACCTTACAAGCCTGTCGGCACGAGAATTGCACTCAGGGGAGCGACTTCTCGGACCATGGGGGGAGTCATAGTCCCAAACTACGACGCTCGGGCGAGGCTGGCATGGCTTACAAAGAGACTTTCTGGATGGCTTGCGACTCTACAGATCAGTTGCGGGCCGAATATGGGCCATTCCACACGCGCATCGAGGCCGAGGCCGAAGCCCGCAAACTGGGGTTCGGATACCTGCTGCGGTACGAACACATGATTGGGCCGAACGAGGAAATCGAAGAAGTCCGCTGCATCTTCCTCGAGCTGCCGGAGGGACCCGTCGCAGTGCCAACCGCGACCGCCAACCCACAAGTGCGGTTGCACACCCGTTGCGCGACGTGCGGCGAGACTGCGGTCCACGATCAGGGATGGCAGGCGGAAGTCTGGGCTGATATCCATGAGTTTGAGCACTCGCGGCACATGGTGAGGTTGTTTGCTCACACTGTGAGAGACGGACTGAAAGAAATCGCCGACTGGCGCAGCGCCGCCTAGGCGGCTGGGGCCAGCTGCGCGGCTGCCGCGCGATCAACCATCCAAATCAGTTCGCCATCCACCAGCTGAATGAGCTTGGACGGATAAAGCTCTCCGGATTCCTTACCTTCTATAACGTGCTTCAGGGGCGACGCCTTGTCTTGTCCACTGACGAGGAACATCACGACTGCCGCATTGTTGAGAACAGGTAATGTCAGCGTGATGCGATCGGTCTTGAACTTATCTACCCAGTTGGAAACCACCCAGCGCGAACCTTCCTGCAGAGCCGAAGTTCCCGGGAACAACGATGCGGTATGCCCATCGGGTCCCATGCCGAGCAGGACCAGGTCGAAGCGCGGGAATTCCTTGGCAGGCATGTTGAAGAATTGCCTCAGAGTTTGCTCGTAGGCTTTTGCAGCTTCGCTCGCTTCCGGATTTTCGGCGGGAATCCGGAATACATTCGCGGCCGGGCTGGGGACTTTCGAAAGCAGGGACTCACGCACCATCCGGTAGTTGCTTTCGGGACTGTCGGGTGGTACGTGGCGCTCATCGCCGAAAAAGAAATAGATCTTGTCCCACGGGAGAGAACGGTTCTGTGCCAGGAGGCTATACAGGCTCCTAGGAGTCGAACCTCCCGACAACGCGACCGTGAATCGGCCTCGCGAGCGCACGGCCGCAGTTGCCTGGCTTGCGAATTCCTCAGCCGCGCCCTGAAATAGTCTCTGAGGATCGTCGAAGATTCGAATGTCGTGCGCTGCGCTCATTGCTTCGCCTCAGTTCTGTGATTTTCCTTTAGCCACGGCGTAGCGCGCGGCTCCGTAGAGAGCGATCTTGTCATTGGTAATGACTTTGACGGGGATGGACTCGAGCAGGGACTGCATACGTCCCTTGCTGACGAAGGCCTGAAGGAACAGGGAACCGGAGAGCTTGGCGACGATCTTGGGAGCAATTCCTCCCCCCAGGTAGATGCCCCCGGTGGCCATGAGTTTCAGAGCTAGATTCCCCGCCTCGGCGCCGTAAATCGAAATCCAAAGATCTAGCGCATGCTCTGCCATGGCACTCTTACCTGTAATGGCGTTGCGCGAGATCGTTGCTGCGGGATCGCTATGGACCAACTCGTCGGTGAGCCACTTGGGTTCCTCGCCGCGGCCAGTATCGCGGAGAAATCGGTAGACATTCACGAGGCCCGGGCCGGAAACGATGCGCTCGAAGCTCACATGACCGAAACGAGCGGCGAGATAGCGCAGCAATTCAATTTCGAGTTCAGTACGCGGGGCGAAGTCACAATGACCGCCTTCGCACGCAAATACGTCGTAACTCTTTCCATCCCAGTAGAGACCCGCTTCGCCTAAGCCGGTTCCTGCTGAGATCACACCCTGGTTTCCAACCGGCGTACCCCTCACCCGATTCAGCGAAACGAGATCGTTTTCGCCCAAGCTGGGGATTCCCCAGGCATTCGCTTCCAAATCGTTGATGAGCATTGCACTCGGTAGTTGGAGTTCGCCGGCTAGCTGAACAGCGTCGACGGTCCACGGCAGGTTTGAGGTTTCGACCTTGCCGTTGCGGACCGGACCAGCAACGCCGAAGCAGGCGACATCCGGCCGGACACTCTGGCCTTCAACAAATTTGGCCACAATTTCATCGAGCCCGCGATGCTCGCGACTAGGGAAGACCCCTTCCGTGGCGAGGGAAAGATGACCGTTCTGTGATTGGAAATAGGCGAGGCGGGCATTTGTGCCGCCAATATCACCGGCCAGAATCATTTCTCGAAATTTCTCCAGCGACGGCCATCGCGTTCGAGCAGGTCGTCGGCATCCTTCGGGCCCCATGTTCCCGAAGCATAGTTCGGAAAATTTCGCGGCGGAAGAGCACGCCAAACATCGAGCACCGGACTCACCACGCACCAACCCGCTTCGACCATGTCGGCGCGCTGAAACAGCGTCTGATCGCCGATCATGCAGTCGTGCAGAAGACGTTCGTACCCCGTGTTGGATTGCACGCCGAAATAATCCGAGTACTCAAAATTCATGTCGACCGTGCCCAGACGCATTTGCGCGCCAGGAGCCTTGGCAGCGAAACGCAGGGAGATGCCTTCCTCAGGCTGAATGTGCAGGACAAGCTGGTTGGGCACGAGGTTCTCGACGGGCGTATCGCGGAACAGTACAAAGGGCGCCCGGCGGAACTGGATCACGATGTGCGTATTTCTCACCGGCATGCGCTTGCCGGTACGCAGGTAAAAGGGAACATCGGCCCAGCGCCAGTTGTCGATGGCCAGTTTCATCGCGACGAAGGTTTCCGTTTTTGAGTCCGGTGGTACTCCCTGCTCGGTGCGATACGCAGGCACCTTCTGTCCGGCAATCACTCCCTCGCCGTATTGGCCCCGAACAGTGCGGGTCAGCACTTCTTCGGAACTGAGTGGCTGGATTGCGTGCAGGATCTTCGACTGCTCATCGCGCACTGCATCCGCGCGGAAGGAAACTGGCGGTTCCATCGCCGTCAGCGTGATGAGTTGCATGATGTGGTTCGGAACCATGTCGCGCAGTGCGCCAGCGGTGTCGTAATACCCGCCTCGCTTTTCCACGCCCACTGTTTCCGCCACAGAAATCTGGATGTGATCGATATAGCGCCGATTCCAGATGGGCTCAAAGATTCCGTTCGCAAAGCGCAGAGCCAGGATGTTTTGAACGGTTTCTTTGCCCAGGTAGTGATCGATGCGGTAGATCTGCTTTTCGTCGGCGACTTTGAGCAACTGCTTGTTCAGGGCGCGAGCGCTCTCGACATCGTGGCCGAAGGGCTTCTCGATGATGACGCGACGCCAGTGAGAGCCGTCCTGCTGCATAAGGCCGTTTTCAGAGAGACTCTCCACGATCGGCCCAAAAGCATCGGGAGTCGTTGCTAGATAGTAGAAGTAGTTTCCTTGGGTGGACAGTTCCTTGTCGATCTTTTCAAGCTGTTCTTTGATCCGCCCGTACGTGGCCTTATCGTCGAAGTTCCCGGACAAATAAAAGATTCGACGTTCGAACCACTCCCAAAGGTCGGGGTCAACGTCGCCAGTCGCAAATTTCTTCATGTCCTCCGTGACCTTCTTGCGGTAGTCCTCGGAAGACATCGGGCTGCGAGCTATGCCAATCACCGCAAATTCGTGCGGCAGGAGTTGCGCCTTGGCCAGGTTATAGAGTGCAGGGATCAACTTGCGCCGCGTCAGATCGCCCGAGGCGCCGAAGATCACCATCACGCAAGGATCGGCAACTTTTCCAACGGGCTGTCCCGTCGTGGCGGGCGCAATTTCGGTCTGAGCCATAAATCCTTCGTGTCTTTCTTTCGATCGGGGCGCGACCGGGCTAGGCTGGTTTCTTCGCTGCTTTGGCTTCGATGTGTCCACCGAACTTCTGCCGCATGGCAGACAGCATCTTCTCCGCGAACGTGTGTTCCTGGCGCGAACGGAAACGCACGAAGAGCGCCGCCGAAAGCACATCCACGGGAACGGCTTCGTCGATCGCGGCTTGAATTGTCCAGCGACCTTCGCCTGAATCCTGAACAAAGCCACTGTATTCGGCGAGAGTTGGATTCTCCGTGAGCGCCATGGCGGTGAGATCAAGCAGCCAGGAACTCACCACGCTGCCGCGCCGCCAGACTTCAGCAATGTCGGGCAGGTTGAGATCGAAGCGCAATTCCTCGGGCAGTTCCTTGCTGGTGGCATTCTTGAAGATGTCAAAGCCCTCGGCGTAGGCCTGCATGATGCCGTATTCAATTCCGTTGTGAACCATCTTCACGAAGTGGCCCGAACCGGAGGGGCCGCAGTGAATGTAGCCTTGCTCGGCGGTGCCCCCCAGTTTTTCGCGGCCGGGCGTGCGCGGGATATCTCCAATTCCGGGAGCCAGGGTTTTGAAGATCGGATCCAGCCGTTGAACCGCTTCTTTCGGACCGCCAATCATCATGCAGTAGCCGCGTTCCAGTCCCCAGACGCCGCCGCTGGTGCCGACGTCGACGTAGTGCAGGCCCTTTTCTTGGAGGTTTTTCGCCCTCCGCACATCGTCTTTGAAATAGGAGTTTCCGCCGTCAATGATCGTGTCGCCAGCCTGCATATGCTGAGCTAGATTCTGCACAGTTTGCTCGGTCGGACCGCCAGCAGGAACCATGATCCAGACTGCGCGGGGAGCCTTGAGCTTGCTGATGAGATCTTGCAGAGACGATGAAGCCACGGCGCCTTCGCCGGCGAGACCCTTCACGGCATCGGCACTCAGATCGGAGACGACCACTTGGTGGCCGCCGCGCATCAGCCGGCGCGTCATGTTGGCGCCCATCTTGCCCAACCCAACCATTCCCAGTTGCATTCCAGATCTCCTTAGAAAGACGTGCCCGCGCCCGCAGCGCTTGTACGTCTGCAGTGCGGGCGGGGAAGTGATGCGATTTGAAAAGCTAGCCTAGTGCTTCCTTGATTGCGTTCTGAAGTGTACGAAGTCCCGCGGCCAGATCGGCCCCGAGGTGAACGCGCAGCGCACGGCGCCCGCGTTCGGCTAACACCTGGAAATCCCCGCGTGCCTGCGCCGCCTTCACGATCCCAAAGGTGTACTTCTGTCCGGGCACTGGAAGGTCTTTCGCATCGTCGCAAGTCAATTGCAGGAACACGCCCGAGTTCGGCCCACCTTTGTACGCCTGCCCGGTTGAGTGCAGGAACCGCGGACCGAATCCGAGGCAGGTCGCCACATGCTTTTTGTCGCGAACTGCGTACCGGATAGCTTGCAATTGCTTTTCGTGTTCTTCGTTCATCTGGACGTACGCCAGCAGGGCGAAGTAGTCTCCAGCCTTGATCCGACTGAGATGCGCCTTCAGATACGCGACCAGCGACTTTTCGAATCCCGCAGCCTTGGCAAGTTCCGCTGCATTCCTGTCATCCGTGAAAAGCTTCGCGCCCTTATCGTCAAGGATCGGTTTCTCAGAGGGAAGGGAGCCATTCTTCTCGTACTCGTTGGTCAGATTGCGAGTCACAATCTTGCTGGCTTCAACGTCCGGCTGATTGAAGGGGTTAATGCCGATGATCGAGCCTGCGACCGCGGTGGCAATCTCCCAGCGGAAAAACTCCTGTCCCAGATCGTAGGTATCGGTGAGAGAGATGCGCACCACCGGATGGCCGGCTTTTTCGAGCGCCGAGACTTTGGCGTCCTGCTCTTTATCCGGTTCGGATTCCAAGCGCAGGTAGGCGAAGACGCGGTCGTTGCCATAGACCTCTGAAGCGCCAATCGCTTCGCGGTCCACCGGGATGATGCCCTTGCCCTGCTTGCCTGTTGACTCTGCAATTAACTGTTCAAGCCACGCACCCAGATCGTGAATTCCGAGCGATGTAATGATGGTCACCTTATCGCGACCAGCTTTCGCAGCGCAGCCAAGAATCAGGCCAAGAACGACGCCAGGATTTTCTTCCACCGGAACACAGGAGGCGCAGGCCTGCACCATCTCTTCGGTGCGCTCCAGAAACTTCTTCGAGTCGATCCCCATGACTGCACCCGGCACTATGCCAAAATTCGACAGGGCGGAATAGCGTCCTCCGATACTGGGGAGTCCGAAGAAGATGTGGCGGAACTTGTCGGCCTCAGCCACCTTTTGCATCTTGGAACCCGGGTCGGTGATGGCGATGAAGCGACTGCCGGCCTTGTCTTCCCCAATCGCCTGCTTCACGCTCTCGAAGAAGAATTGTTTGAAGATATTGGGTTCGAGCGTGCTGCCCGACTTGCTGGAAACGATGAACAAGGTCTTCGCTACGTCGATCTTGTCTTCGAATGACTTGATCTGCGCCGGATCGGTGGAATCGAGAACATGAAGATCCGGATAGCCAGCAATCTTGCCGTAAGTGAGGCGAAGAACTTCCGGACATAGACTTGACCCGCCCATACCAAGCAGGAGAATGCTTGAGAAGCCTCCGCTCTTCGCATCTTCCGCAACTTTGCGGAGGTTCTCATGCTGCGCCAGTTGGTCTTCGGTAATCCCAAGCCAGCCTAGCCAATTGGCTTCATCGGTGCCTGTCCACAGGGCGGCATCGCGTTGCCACAGCCGACGAACTTTGCCATTCGCCCGCCAGTCGTCCTTGGCCGTTTTTACGCTGGCCGCCAGATCCTGAGGCAGTGTGTAGGTTTGGCGGCTCACGCGTGGCGCGACTGGATTGCTGCTCGATTTCTCAACCGCTGCCAGCAACTGGTCGAAGGCGTCTGCGAACAGCTTCACGCCGTCCTTGGTCAGTTTGTCGGTGACGTCTTTGATATTGATTCCGGCCTTGGGCAGCGCTTCCATGATTTCGTGTGCTGCTTCGATGTTTTCCGTGAGACTCTCGCGCAATTTGCCGTGATCGCGGAAAGCATCAAAGGTCGCGGGTGGAATCGTGTTTACGGTGTCTTTGCCGATCAGTTCTTCGACGTAGAGGACATCGCGATAATTAGGGTTCTTCGTGCTGGTGCTGGCCCACAGAACGCGCTGCGTCTGCGCGCCTTTCTTGGCCAGCGCCTCCCAGCGCGGTCCGCTGAAAATCTTCAGATACTTCTGGTAGGTCAGCTTTCCGTTGGCAATGGCAACCTTGCCGAGAACGCTCTTCAACAGGGCTTGCTGTGCGGGATCGTTCGTAGCCTTCAGCTTGTCATTGATGATGGAGTCGACCAGCGTGTCGATGCGGCTGATGAAGAAGCTGGCAACGCTGGCGACCCGGCTCAAATCCCCGCCGCTGGCGGCGTACTTCTCGAGGCCGGAGATATAGGCTTCCGCGACCTGCTCATAGACCTCTTGCGCGAACAGCAAGGTCACGTTGATGTTCATGCCTTCGCTGACCAGTTGCTCGATCGCAGGTAATCCTTCCGGAGTGCCAGGAACTTTGATCATGACGTTGTCGCGACCAACGGCCTTCCACAGACGGCGAGCCTCGGCAATGGTTCCCTGCGTATCGTTAGCGAGGTAGGGCGAGACCTCGAGACTGACGAATCCGTCTTTGCGATTGGCGCTGTCATACACCGGCCGCATGAGGTCGGTTGCGTCCTGAATGTCGCGGATCGCCAGCAACTCGTAGCGTGCTTTCGCGTCGAGGTCGGTCTTGCTCTTCAGGGAATTGAGGAAGTCGGTGTAGTCGGTGCTGCCGGCGATGGCTTTTTCGAAGATTGAGGGATTCGACGTCATCCCGCGGAGGCCATCCTGGTCAATCAGTCGTTTCAACTCGCCGGTCGTGATCAGGTTGCGCCGGATGTAGTCCAGCCACACAGACTGGCCATACTTCAGGAGCTCTTTGAGGGGATTAACAGCTTTACCGGTTTCGAGTGTTTCGACTGGATTCATGATGATCCTCCATGGAGAAAACTTTGCTGGACGGAAGCGCTGACTAGTGGGCCCACTTCACTGATGGGGACGCGAGAGCGGAGATCTCGCAACCTGTCCGCGTATTCGTTGTCCTTCCGAAACGGTGTCTATTTCGCAGCCGCGATCGCTTTGCGGGCGGCTGCAACCACAACGTCCGGCGTAAATCCAAAATGCCTTTGCAGATCCTTCCAGGGCGCTGACGCACCGAAGCTGTGCATGCCAACCATCTGGCCCTTCAGACCCACATAGCGTTCCCAGCCCAGTGGAGTCGACATCTCGACTGAAACGCGAGCCGTCACGGTCGGCGGCAGAACGCTGTCCTTGTAGGCTTGATCCTGCTTCTCAAACAACTCCCACGACGGCATGCTGACCACGCGCGCTTGAACGCCTTCGCCCTTCAATTTTTCGGCGGCATCCACGCACAAGGAGACCTCGCTCCCGGTTCCGATAAGGATGACGTCGGCTTTTCCGCCAGGCGCGTCTGACAAGATGTAAGCGCCTTTTGCAACTCCGGACGCAGCTCCGAACTTGGTACGGTCAAAAGTTGGCACAGCCTGGCGCGACAGCACGAGCAACACCGGGCCGTGCGTAATCTGCATGGCCACTTTCCATGCCTCGACCACCTCGTTGGCATCACCCGGGCGCAGAACAATAGTGTTCGGCACGGCCCGGAGCGCGGGCAACTGCTCGATCGGTTGGTGCGTGGGCCCGTCTTCACCCAAGCCAATCGAATCGTGCGTGAACACATAGGTGACAGGAGTTTCCATCAAGGCTGCAAGCCTGATCGTGGGGCGCAGGTAATCGCTGAAGTTAAAGAACGTGCCGCCAAAGGGGCGCAGCTTTGACACCGACATGCCGTTCATCGCGGATCCCATGCCGTGCTCGCGAACGCCAAAATGAATATTGCGGCCTGCCCAGGAATTGGGTCCGAAGTTTCCAGCGCCCTCAAATTTCAAAGTCGTCTTGTTCGAATTGCCGAGATCCGCCGAGCCGCCCACGAGCCACGGAATGTTTTGTGCTAAAGCATTCAACGCCTTTCCGCCGCTTTCGCGCGTGGCGATCCCCTTTGGATCAGCAGGGAAGACCGGAAGGTTCTTATCCCATCCAGCCGGCAGTTCCCGGCGCTGCATAAGCTGCAACTGCTCATCGAGTTGCGGATATTGCTTCGCGTAATCCGCGTACATCTTGTTCCACTGCGCTTGTAGGTCGTGCCCTCGCTTGACGATGCCCTCGCGGAAGTGTTCTTTCACGCCCTCCGGCACGAGGAACTTGGCGTCTTCGGGCCACCCGTAGTTGCGCTTGGTGAGACGAACTTCTTCTTCCCCGAGCGGCTCGCCGTGCGCGTCGCTGCTGTCATGCTTGTGTGGGGAACCGTAACCGATGTGGCTGTCAACCACGATGAGAGTGGGCTTGTCTTTCGAGTCGAGGAAGGTTTGGTAGGCACGGGCCAACATGTCGAGATCGTTGGCGTCGCTGACACGCGTGACATTCCAGCCGTATCCCACGAACCGCGTCATCACGTCTTCGCTGAAAGACCATGACGCCGGGCCATCGAGTGTTACTTTGTTGTTGTCGTATATCCAACACAAATTGCTGAGTTTAAGGTGTCCCGCGAGGGAGGCTGCTTCTGCAGCCACGCCTTCCATTAGGTCGCCGTCGCCGCAAATCGTGTAGATGTTGTAGTTGAAGATTTCGAAATTCGGTCGATTGTAGGTGGCCGCGAGCCAGCGCTCGGCAATCGCCATTCCCACGCTGTTCCCGCAACCCTGACCCAGAGGACCAGTCGTGGTCTCGACACCGGTCGTGATATGCGATTCCGGATGACCCGGAGTCCGGCTGCCGAGTTGCCGGAAGTGTTTGATCTCATCCAGCGAGACCGACAATTCGTCGGTGACTTCGGTATCGTTCTTCACCTTCCGCACGCCCGCGAGATACAGCAGGGCGTAGAGCAGCATGGATGCGTGTCCAGCAGAGAGCACGAACCGGTCGCGGTTCAGCCAAATCGGATTCTCGGGATCGTAGCGCAGAACGTTCTGCCACAGCGCATACGCCACCGGCGCAAGGCCCATCGGTGCCCCGGGATGTCCCGAATTCGCCTGCTGCACTGCGTCGATCGCGAGGGTGCGGATCGTGTTGATGCTAAGCGTGTCCAGTTGGGCCCCGGTCACAACCGTTTGTTCACTCGCCACCATGTAGATTCCTTCCCCGAGGCGATGTCGCAGATCGCCACCAAATGGAAATGGCTTTAACTCATTGGATTGCTAATGACGAACTGAGGTTTCAACCCAAGTGAGGGTAAGAGTGTACCAATTTCTCGACCCCCTGTGCGTCAGGCGATTCCGGAGTACAGAGAAATCTGGAGTTGTAGTGCCTGGGCGAGCGCGCGGGAACTGTGCTATTTCTCGAGCTTTTGCAGGTAGCTATGCTCGCTTTTCTGAGCTTTGGTGCTGCTCTCGACGAACTTGAGGAATTGCTTCATGCTTTCGCGAACGGAAGGTTCCAACTCGAACTTGACGCGTACGCCAAAGCACGGATTGCTCTTGATGACGATTCCGTTCAATACGAAACCCTTCACCCAGATTTTTCCGTTCGCGACCCAGAGCCCGACCTGAACATCAGCTCCGCTCTTCACGGGAGTGACCGTTTCAACATAGCAGCCACCCATGCTGGTGTTCGAAAGGTTTCCCCAGATCGGTGTTTCCGAACCTTCGACTTTGAGCTCGACTGCGACAAAACACTTGATCCGCGGAAAGCGCCGTCGATCATCGACCCACGACGGGTTGAAACCATTGGGTTCGAACGGCGGCGTATCAGCGGCTGTGACTGGCGTGGGCGCTTCAACCGGTGTTGGTGGAACTGTGCTTGCAGCCGGCGTCGGTTGACTCTTGATCTCACGCATCGCCGTGAGCAGCGCTTCTTCTCTTTTATCGGCCGGTGCCTCGCGGTAGGTTTGCAGGAGCTGGCCGAGATGGCCCACCAGATCAGGGTCGGTCAACAGCCGGGTCCAATCAGTCCCCGGAGCGGCTTTCGTGTTGGAATCGCTCATAAAATTTGCAGACGTCCAGCAAGCCCATTTCGAGTGTGGGTCAGGCTATAGGTTGAAGCAGGAACAAATTCGATACAAGATGACCAAGGTTACGGTCGTAAGTAACGTCTAGTAACCGTCCCTGACGGCAATTTAAGCGGAAGGTGTCAATTGGTTGCAAAACGCGTCTATCGCCTCTTGCTGTTCGCCGGTGAGGCCAAGGAACTCCAAGCCATGCAAAAAGCCTCTGTGATATCGCACGATCGAGCGAACGCTTAAGATTTCAGCCGCGAGCGGCAAACTGAACTCAAGAGAGAGAACCTCGCCCTTCACACATTCCGCGTTGAAGACGACTCCCATGCCGCCGTGTCCGATGTCTCCGCAGCGTCCAGCCAAACCCTCGTATCCGCTGTCTCTGAGCACGGTGGCCTTAACCGGAAAATCTGTCCGGTATCTCTCGTGGCGACGCTTCCAGCCTCGCTGCTTGGCTTGAAGCGCTTTTTCCAGGGAAGACGTGCTCATGAATGACCCCGATTTCTGGATGTGAAAGAATCTTGCACTCGGTGCGGCCTTCGGGGACTCCACGCCTCGAATGTCCAGCATATCGACGGGTCGCTGTTGACAGGAAGTATCGAAGGTAATGACACTCATGCCGTTGCTTACTAGTCCTTCGGACTGCATTGCACAACATGGGCCGAGACGGCCTGGGAAAAAAAATTTGTGCCGGAATACCCGAATCGTTTGCATCGAAGAGAAGCTCGCGGGAATCAAGATCGAATGTGATGAGCATGACGAGCGCCGGTGTGGCGGCATTTGAATGTTGTTTCTGAACTCCCCATCATGCACCTTAAGTCTCTCAGAAGCCTGTCCTTAACATTGTCTTTCTCAACCTTCCTGTCTTCATCGGTGGTTTGCGCGCAGACAGGAACGTCGTCGGGGCAATCCGTCAGCGTGACTATTCCGCCTTCGGTTTCGCAAAATGGATTCACTGGCAGCGTTCCGGCGTCGGGTCTGTCACCGGCTCCCGTTTCCATTTCGTTTTTGGATGCCATCGACCGTGGACTCAAACAGAATCTTGGCCTTCTGCTTTCTGGCGATAACACTCTGAACGCGCGAGGCGCCAAGTGGAAAGAGTTGAGCAACCTCCTCCCGAACGTCGTGGCCAAAGGGCAGGAGAACGTGCAACAAACGAATCTGGCATCGCTCGGATTGCGCATCCCGGGACTTCCGCGAGTGATCGGCCCTTTCAATTACCTGGATGCTCGGGCGTTTCTGAGTCAGTCGGTTTTCAACTGGAACTACATTCAGAAGGAGCGAGCTGCCGCGCAAAGTCTCAAAGCCGCGGAGTATTCGTATAAGGACGCCCGCGAGTTGGTCGTTCTTGTCACCGGGAACGCGTACCTGCAAGCGATCGCGGGAGCCGCCAGAATCGAGACCGCGGAGGCCCAGGTCAAGACGTCGCAGACTCTATTTACTCGTGCGTCGGATCAGCAGAAAGCGGGAGTTATCCCGGCGATCGACGCGTTGCGCGCGCAGGTCGAACTGCAGAGCAGGCAGCAACAGCTCATCGTCGCGCGTAACGAATTTGCTAAGCAGAAGCTGGCGCTGGCGCGAATCATTGGATTGCCGTTAGGGCAGGAGTTTGTGATCTCCGACAAGGCTCCCTACGAGCAGTACACGCCGCCGACACTGGAAGACGCGCTTCGTCGCGCGTATGCTTCGCGCCCGGATTACCAGTCGGTTCAGGCGCAGGTGAGAGCGGGCCAGCTTTCCCGAAACGCCGCAAGCGCGGAGCGCTATCCGACTTTTGATTTGGAAGGTGACTACGGGGATATTGGCGTAAACCCGGGAAATTCTACCGGCACGTTCCATGTTGCGGGGACCATAACTGTCCCGGTGTTCCAAGGAGGAAAAGCTCATGCTGACGTCCTCCAGGCGGAGGCAACTCTTCGGCAGGCCATGGCGCGACTCGACGATCTTCGCGGGGAGATCGACAACGATGTTCGAACCGCCTTGCTGGATCTGAATGCAGCGGCCGACCAGGTGGAGGTGGCGAGGAGTTCGGTGGATCTGGCGGAGCAGACGCTGACACAAGCCCAAGACCGGTTCTTGGCGGGAGTGACCGATAATCTCGAGGTCGTGCAGGCGCAGGAATCGGTCGCAAACGCACATGAAAACTATATCTCCAGCCTGTACGCACACAATCTCGCGAAGGTGGAACTCGCCCGTGCGATCGGCGATGCCGAACAAGGTGTGAAGCAATACCTGCAGAAAAGTTCGACAAAGGTTCAGCCCTAAGATGCCCGAAAATCAAGGTGCCGCGCCCACACCCAATCCTGCGCCATCGCCGGCTGCAACTCCGGCCGTGAGTGATCTGCGCAGTCACCTCCGCCGCCGGAACGATCCTCGCTTCCGGATGTTTGTAATTATCGGCGTGATCGTCCTGGTGATTGCGGGAATATTCCTTTGGCGCTATTTCGGAAGTTACGAATCGACCGACGACGCGCAGATCGACGGGCATGTGAACCCGATCAGCCCCCGCGTTTCGGGCCACGTGATCAAGCTGAATGTGCAGGACAACCAGTACGTCGAGGCAGGAACCGTGCTGGTAGAGATTGACCCTACCGACTATCAAGTGGCGGTTGCGCGCGCCCAAGCAGACTACAACGATGCGAAAGCGACGGCAGATGCGGCTGCGGTGAACATTCCAGTCACCTCAATCAGTACTTCGAGCCAGTTGTCATCGGCCGATGCCGACGTGATCAATGCGCAGGCGGGGATCAAGGCGGCACAGCAACAGTTCGACGCGGCCAGGGCGAACTTGCAACAGTCCGAAGCGAACAACGTCAAGGCCCAGAACGATCTCGCCCGCTACAAACAACTCGTGGAGAAACAGGAAATTTCGCAGCAGCAGTACGATCAGGCCGTGGCCGCCGCGAAAGGCGGCGCTGCCGGAGTCGAAGCTTCCAGAGCGACCGCCGACGCGGCGAATTCCCAAGTCACGCAGGCGGAAGGCAAGTTGGCGCAGTCGATGGCAAACCAGCGCAATGCCGGCACGGCTCCGAAGCAAGTGCAAATTATCAGGGCGCGAGCGGTGTCGGCTTTAGCTGCAGCAGCGCGCAAGAAAGCGGACTTGGATCAGGCGGAGTTAAACCTTTCCTATACAAAAGTCATTGCCCCGGTCGCGGGCGCCGTCAGCAATCGCACGGTAGAAATTGGGCAGAACATTCAGCCGGGGCAGGAACTGCTAAAGCTGATTCCACTCGAAGATATCTGGGTGACGGCGAATTTCAAAGAGACTCAACTGCGCGACATGAAGCCGGGGCAGAAGGCCACGATCTATGTGGATGCCACGGGCAAGAAATACAAAGGCCACGTCGATAGTGTCGCCGGAGCAAGCGGAGCGCGTTTCAGCTTGCTTCCGCCCGAGAATGCCACCGGCAATTATGTGAAAGTCGTGCAGCGCATCCCCGTGAAGCTCGTCTTCGAACAAGGGGAAACGAAGGGACATGAGTTGCGTCCCGGGATGTCGGTCGAGCCCAAGGTCTGGACGCGGGAATGAGTACTGCGGCCCTCACCATGAATCCGGCGGAGGAATGGCGGCCTGCCGTCAATCCGTGGATCATCGCCATCGCGGTGACCCTCGCCACATTCATGGAGGTGCTCGACACCAGCATCGCCAATGTGGCGCTGCCACACATCGCCGGCAGCCTTTCCGCGGGCCAGGACGAGAGCACATGGGTTCTCACCTCCTATCTTGTATCGAACGCTATCGTGCTGCCGCTCAGCGGTTGGCTGTCGTCGATTGTGGGCCGCAAGCGCTTCTACATGGGCTGCGTGGCACTATTCACGGTGAGTTCCTTCCTGTGCGGCTTTGCACCGAATCTGCCGGCGTTGATCATCTTTCGAATTCTGCAGGGCGCTGGAGGAGGCGGTCTCCAGCCGAGTGAGCAAGCAATCTTGGCCGACACGTTCCCGCCGGCGAAACGCGGCATGGCCTTCGCAGTCTATGGCATCGCTGTGGTCATGGCGCCGGCGATTGGGCCGACGCTCGGTGGATGGATCACTGACAATTACAGCTGGCGCTGGATTTTCTTCGTGAATATCCCGGTCGGCATTCTTTCACTGATCCTGACGTCGCGTCTGATTCAGGACCCGCCGTACTTCAAGCGCCGCAAACTGAGCGAAACGAAAATCGACTACATCGGTCTAGGCTTCGTGGCGCTGGGACTGGGAGCCCTGCAGATCGTGCTCGACAAAGGTCAGCGCGACGATTGGTTCGAGTCGAATTTCATCCTCATACTCGCCATCATCTCGGCAGCCTCGCTGTTGTTCGTGATCTGGTGGGAGTGGCGTCACAAAGATCCGATCATCGATCTTCATCTATTCAGTGAGCGCACCTTCGCGGTTTCGAACCTGCTCATGTTCATGCTCGGCTTTGCGCTGCTGGGGAGCACTCTGCTGCTTCCCCTGTTCTTACAAACATTGATGGGCTATACGGCCGAACTCTCGGGCATGGCGCTGTCCCCCGGGGGCTTTGCCATCATGATCTGCATGCCGGTCGTCGGATGGCTGCTCTCCCGTTACGACGCGCGTTACTTGCTGGTATTCGGCCTGTCCATGCTGTCTTTTTCTCTGTTTCACATGACGAACTTCGACTTGAACATCGACTTCAAGACCGCCGTGTATGCCCGTGTCTTACAGGCAATCGGCTTGGCTTTCTTGTTCGTGCCCATCAACACGTCGGCTTATGCGTATCTGCCGAGGGAGAAAAACAATGCGGCGTCGGGACTCATGAATCTGGCTCGCAACATCGGCGGTAGTGTCGGGATTTCGTTCGTAACCACCATGTTGGACCGCCGAACGCAAAAGCACTTGAGTGATTTGATGGGTCACCTGAGCGGGACCAATAGGCAGTTCCAATCGACGCTGCGGGGCTTGAGCCAACAGTTTATTGCGCACGGGGCCAGTGCCCCGGATGCACAACGGCAGGCTTACGCGCTCGTGCAAAACACTGTGCAACGCCAGGCGACCATGCTCTCGTACCTCGACAACTTTCACATCCTTGGGTACGCGATACTCGCGATGATTCCGATGGTCTTCCTCATGAAGCGGACGCGCTCCACCGGCGGGATGGCGGTACACTAGGATCGGGAGGATGGCATGTTCCGGATCATCACACTGGAGCGTGAATATGGCTGCGGCTGCGCTGGGATTGCCTGTGAACTCGCCCGCCGCCTGCAGTGGAAACTTTGGGATCAGTCGCTCACCGAAGAGATTGCAAAGCAAGCCAACGTGGACTGTGGAACCGTGGAACGCCGCGAGGAAAGAGTCGACGGCGCGTTCTATCGGTTAGCCAAAACGTTCTGGCGAGGCAGTTACGAACGCCAAATGCCGCTCGATAGCTCGCAAACTTTCGACGCCGACTGCATGGTGCGGATGATGCAGAGCATCACCGAGAGAATCGCCGAGGAAGGCAA
>Ga0209811_10000129_pt1 | contig 34468 bp, 31 predicted proteins | sample Coa_R1_6_FD_187161 | JGI IMG/M metagenome (GOLD analysis project Ga0209811, IMG submission 187161) | Surface soil microbial communities from Centralia Pennsylvania, which are recovering from an underground coalmine fire. - Coalmine... | ecosystem: Environmental > Terrestrial > Soil >... | reverse complement strand
CTGCGCCACCTCGCCGGGGGAGACGGCCAGATCGCGCTCGAGGGTAAAGGACTGCACCGTGGTGAGAGCGACCACGGCGATCCCGAGGCCCATGTGCGCGATCGTCATGCCAAGTACGCCGCGCGAGAGCGTCAGGCCGCGGCGCCAGCGATCCAGTGGATCCACCAGCGAGGCGATGAGAATCCAGATGCCCACGGTGGCCGCCACGGGCGAGAGCACCTGGCCGTGCCGATAGATCCCGAACACCAGCCCGCAGGCGAGCACCGCGGCGGCGACGAAGGTGAACAGCAGCATGCGCTCCTTGTCCTTCAGGCGACCGCGCTTCCAGCCGGAGTGGATCCCCACCGACAGCAATGCTGCCAGTGGCAGCATCGAGAGCATGAAGGTCGGATTGAAGTACGGCGGACCCACCGACACGGTGCCCAGGTGCAGTGCGTCCGAGATCAGCGGCGCGAGCGTGCCGGCGAACACCGTCGCCGCGGCGGTGACCAGCAGCACGTTGTTGAACAGCAGGAAGGATTCGCGCGCCCCGAGCTCAAACCCGGCATCCGACTTCAGCAGCGGCGCCCGCCAGGCGTACAGCGACAGCGCCCCGCCGATCATGATGATGAGGAACACCAGGATGAACAGGCCGCGGCTGGGATCGGCCGCGAACGAGTGCACCGACACCAGCACCCCGGAGCGCACCAGGAACGTGCCGAGCATGCTCAGGGAGAAGGCGAGGATCGCCAGCAGCAGCGTCCAGCTCTTGAACAGCCCGCGTTTGTCGGTGACGGCCAGGGAGTGCACGAGCGCGGTACCGACCAGCCAGGGCATGAAAGAGGCGTTCTCCACCGGGTCCCAGAACCAGAAGCCACCCCAGCCCAGTTCGTAGTAGGCCCAGAAGCTGCCGAGGGCGATGCCGCAGGTCAGAAATGCCCACGCCGAGGTCGTCCACGGGCGCGTCCAGCGCGCCCACGCCTGGTCCAGGCGCCCTTCGAGCATCGCCGCGCACGCGAAGGCGAAGGCGACCGCGAAACCGACGTAGCCGGTGTAGAGGATGGGCGGATGCACCGCCAGGCCGGGGTCCTGGAGGATGGGGTTCAGGTCCCGCCCGTCCGGGGCCGGCGGATCCAGGCGCATGAAGGGATTGGAGGTCGCCAGGGTGAAGAGCAGAAAGCCGAAGCTCACGAGCCCCAGCACCCCGAGCACGCGCGCCGCGAATTTCGGCGGCAGGCTGCCCGAGCGAATCGCGACCGCCACGCTCCACAGTGACAGCAGCAGGATCCACAGCAGCAGCGAGCCCTCGTGCGCCCCCCACAATGCCGCCACGCGATAGAACAGCGGCAGCGCGGAATTGGAATTCTGCGCCACGTACGCCACCGAGAAGTCGTTGCCGATGAACGCATTCGCCAGGCACAGCACCGCGGTCGCCACCATGACCGCTTGTCCGGCGAGCGCGGGGGACACCGCGCGGATCCAGCGTTCACGTCCGAGCATGGGACCTGCGATGCCGAAGACCGCCTGCAGCGCCGCCAAGAGCAGCGCCAGGATGAGCGCGAAATGACCTAACTCGGGCAGCATGGTTTAGGAGCCTGTCTGGGTTGTCGGCGACGGGACCGCGGGTGTTGCGTCCGCGGCGCCGGTGGTGGAATTGGCCCGCGACTCGCCGTGGCGGCGCTTCAATGAGCGCTCCACTTCCGGGGGCATGTATTTCTCGTCGTGCTTGGCGAGCACCTCGTCGGCGACGAAGGTGCCGGAGGCATTCAGGCGCCCGTGCGCGACGACCCCGGCGCCTTCACGGAACAGGTCCGGGAGCACGCCGGTGTAACTCACCGGCACCTGGTGACTGAAGTCGGTCACGATGAAGCGCACCTCGAGGCTGCCCGGGGCGCGCGCCAGGCTGCCCTGCGTCACCATGCCGCCGAGGCGGAACGCCTGCCCGGGGGCCACCTCGCCCTGGGCGACCTGCGTCGGGTCGAAGAAGAAGGTGACGTTGCGGCGGAACGCGTTGAGCGCCAGCGCCCCGGCAATGCTCACACCGGCCACGATCCCCGTCACCAGCAGCAGGCGGCGTTTACGCGTCGGCGTCACGAGGGCTCACCGCGCGCGGCGAGGCGGTGGCGCGCTGCCACGCGCGCCCGCGCGAGTGCGCGCCGCGCCCAGAAGATGTTCAGCGCGATGACGATGAAGGTGACCGCATACGAGGGCCATACATATGCAGCATAGCCGCCCATGTCCAAAAACTCGCTCATGCGCCCAGGGCCTCCCGGATCCAGCTGCTGCTGCGCTCGCGGGCGAGGATCTCCGCGCGCAGGCGCACCAGCACTAACGCCAGGAACAGCAGCGTGAAGCCAAGGAACATCACGAGCAGCGGCACGAGCATCGAGGCCGCCATGGTCGGCTTGGCGAGCCGCATCACGGAGGGAGCCTGGTGCAGCGAGTTCCACCAGGTGACCGAGTAGTGAATGATCGGCACGTTCACAACCCCGACCACCGCCAGCACGGCACTGGCGCGATCCGCCCGCTGAGTGTCTTCAATGCCTGCACGCAGTCCCATGTATCCCAGATAAAGAAAGAGCAGCACAAGTTCCGAAGTGAGCCTGGGGTCCCACTGCCAGTATGTTCCCCACATCGGCTGTCCCCAGAGCGACCCGGTCACAAGCGCAGCCACGGTGAAGGAAGCGCCGATGGGCGCGCAGCTGGCGGCCAGTGCGTGGGCGACTTTGATCCGCCAGATGAGACCCACCGCGGCGGCCACCGCCATGCTCGTATACACCATGAGGGACAGCCACGCACTCGGGGCGTGTACGTAGATGATGCGAAAGCCGTCCCCCTGCTGGTAATCCGGCGGCGCGAGCACCAGCCCACCCCACACGCCGCCGGCGATCAGCAGCGCCGCACTCCAGGCAAACCAGGGCGTCAGACGGCGCGCGAGGCCGTAGATGTACGGCGGCGATCCCAGACGATGAAACCAGGTGAACCTCACGTGCGCCGCCTACTCAAGACTGATGCGAACCGCGGCCGCGGCGGCGAGCGGGGCGAGCGTCACGCCGAACACGGCCATCGCTGCCAGCAGTTCCAGCGGCGCGATGATCGCGCCGCCGCTGATCGCCACCTGCGTCGCACGCGCCCCGAAGATCAGCACCGGCAGCGACAGCGGCAGGGTGAGCAGTGACAGCAGCACGCCGCTGCGGCGGATGCCGAGGGTGAGCGCCGCGCCGATCGCGCCGATCAGGCTCAGTGTCACGCTGCCCAGGCCCACCGCCGCGATGATGCCCGGCAGCGCGCTCGTCGGCGCACCCAGTGCCAGCGCGGCGATGGGTGCCATGAGCGCGAGCGGCAGCCCGGTGAGCAGCCAGTGTGCCGCGGTCTTGGCGAACAGCAGCGCCGTGAGGGACTGACCCGAGAGCGCGTACTGCTCAAGCGTGCCGTCCTGAGCGTCATCACGGAACAGGAACTCCAGTGCGAGCAGTGAGGCCAACAGTGCCGCCGCCCACAGCGCGCCGGGGGCCACGAGGCGCAGCTGCGACAGTTCCGGAGAGATCGACAGCGGAAACAACATGGTCACGAGTGCGAAGAACGCCAGCGGCTGCAGCAGCTGCGCCGGACGGCGAAAGGCCAGCTTCAGATCACGCGCCAGTGCCAGGGCTGCCGCCGCCAACGCACCGACCTCCGCCTCGGGCGCGCCCACCGCGAACGGGTCAATGACGGCGGGCGTTGAGTTCACGCCGCGAGCTCCAGCTGCCGCACCTGCCCCACCGGCAGGGCGAGCGAGTGATGTATGGCCGCCACGGCGAGCCCGCCGCGCGCCAGCTGCTCGGCGATGAGGCCGCCGACCAGGCGCTGTCCGTCCGCATCGAGGTTGGTGGCGGGTTCATCCAGCAGCCACAGCGGCACGACGCACAGCGCCAGGGCCGCGAGCGCCACCCGGCGCCGCTGGCCCGCCGAGAGCGTCCGCACCAGGCGCTCCGCGAGGGCTTCCACCCCCACGCGCGCCAGTGCGGCGCCGAGCGCCGCAGTGCTTACACGGCGGCGCACTCCGATCCAGTAGTGCAGGTTCTCGCGTGCCGTCAGATCCGCCTTCAGCGGCGGCTCGTGCCCCAGATACGCAAGTGATCCCTGGTAGGCGCGCAGGTCCGCGCGCACGTCCGCGCCCGCCCAGCGCACGTGCCCTCCTTCCGGATACATGAGCCCGGCGAGCGTGCGCAGCAGGGTGGTCTTGCCGGCGCCATTGGCCCCGGTGACCGCCAGGCACTCCCCCGCGCCCAGCGCAAAGGCCACGCCGCGCAGCACATGGCGCTCGCCCCGCCACAAGTGCAGGTTCTCAACCTCAAGGGATCTTACTGGCATCGCGCTCGCTGTCAGCTTGCTGGCGCTAAGGGTTACTGAACCACGGCGCGCAAGTCTCGCAAATTCATTGGGTTAGCGCTACAGCATGAATGTCGCTGGTGCGCGTCGCCGACGGGGACTTCTGTAGAATCTCCCCCTGCACCGCCTGCCCGGGTGGCGAAACTGGTAGACGCAAGGGACTTAAAATCCCTCGGGGGTTACCTCATGCCGGTTCGAGTCCGGCCCCGGGCACCATATAAAAACCAGCAACGCCGTGCGGCTCTGCCCGAAACGGCCGTCGCCTAGAGCTGATTCTGGGCGAATTTCGTACCGCGGGCTACTCGTCGCTACTCCGCGACTCGCCGGCGGCCGATGGCGGTAATCAAAGAGACTCAGCGTGCCCGATGCCGCAGCGCGCGCGGCTCGGCCGTGCGCTTCAAGGGCTGCGCATCTCACACTTATCAAAACCCACGCCGCAGAACGGGCAGAAATCCACCCGGCGCCCAAAGCGGTACTGATTGGCGATCTGGATTCCGAGGCGAGCGAAGCACTGCGGGCATTTGGTGACGTCAAGATACAGCAGCGCCCCGAAGAGGATAACGACGCCCAGCACCGCCGCGGCTGTCACGGCGTATGAAGCGCCACGGCCGAGCGAGTCGGCCAGGGCGAGGATCGCGCCCGCCACGGCCACCACGAGGCCACCTGCGGCCACGAACGCGCGCGCGCGCCGTGAGCGTGCCCTGAAGTATTCCCGGATCGTCATCCGCCCGATCGTACCGCGACGGGCCGGTGCGCGCATGGGTGCGCCGCTGCGGAGCACTCCTCAACTGGGCCGCAACGCGTGGCGGATCAGACGGCCGGCAGCGTGCGCAGTGGGGGACGCAGCAGCGCGATCACGAGGCACGCGCCGATCCCCGCCGCGAGCCACAGCGGCAGCGCGAAGATATAACGCGCTGCGATCGCCCCGAGAAGCAGGAAACCGGCCAGGTGGGTCACGGCCATCCCCCGGTAGCGCCCGGTGTCGCGTGCCACCCCGGCCAGCTGCCACAGCAGCACCGCCTGCACCGTCAGCAGCGCGCTGATGGCAAGACCGAAACCCTCGTAGAAATCCCAATAGCTGCGGTTGCTGCCCGCGGCGCTGAAGTGCACGCCCTGCATCTGCGCCACCACCGCCTGGGCGGGCAGCTCATGGCTCGGCGTCCAGGGCATGCCCGCGGTGTGGCCCGCCGCGTACAGCGCCGCGATGAGGGCGGCGAGCCTCAGCCACAGGGGCGCGCGCGTTTGCATGCGCCGGCCTACCGCGAGCGACCCGCCCGCGCGAGCTCTTGGGCGAACAGCTCCAGCAGGCCGGGCCACCCGCCGTCCACCGCGTTGCGCATGGTCTCACCCGGCTGCGCACCCATGCGTTCGAAGTCGCGGTGTTCGATCTCGACCCGGGTGCGCGCCTCGCCATCGGGCACGAAACGGATCTCCACCTCCGAGGCGAGTTGCACGCGCGGCTCGGGCTTCCACTGCGCGCTGATCTCCCAGCTGACCACCAGGCGCTCGCCCGGCTGCCACACCCGCACGTGCCCGACGGTAACCTCCGAGCCGTCCTCGCATCGGTTGTACCAGCGGCCGCCGACGAAAGGCTCGATCAGGCAGCTCTTGAGCGGTGAGCTGCCGATGCTGTGCGTCTTGGGCCACCAGCGGTCCATGCCGCTGGTGAACACCTCGAACGCCCGCAGCGGCGTCGCCGCGACCACGATGGATTTACGCACCGGTGCGATCTTGATGGTGGCGTTCACGGGGGTTTCCTCGTCTCTGTCGGGGATTCGGATTCGAGTTCTTTCTTGAAGGCGGCCAGTGCGTCTTCCCAAAACCGATCCAGCCAGCGCCGCAGCTCGCCGAGACCCGCAGGATCGATGCAGTAAATGCGGCGATTGCCCTCCGGGCGCTCGAGCACCAGCCCGGCCTCCTTCAATGCCCGCAGGTGCTGGGAGACCGCCGGCCGGCTGACGGGCAGTCCTTTGGCGAGCACGCCGACGGACTTCGGGCCCGATCGCAGCCGCTCGAATACCCGGCGGCGCGTGGCATCACTGAGGCAGTGCAGCGCGTTTGCGTAAGCCATTACTTACCGTAAGCCAACACTTACATTAATGTCAACCCCCCCTTTTCAATACTCCAGATGCACGCGCAGCCCGTAGAAGCGCACCGGACCGCGATCTTCGTTGTAGCCCGGGCGGCGGATGAACTGAAAATCCGGAGACAGCTGCACGCGCAGCGGCACGCTCGCCACTGAGTCCCACAGTTGCAGCCGGTAATAGACCTCCAGTATCTGCTCGGCCCCGTAGGCGAGCCGTCCATCGCCGAGCAGGAAGCCGGCGCCGCCCGCTGCGAGGTAGTCGTGATGCGGGCCCGAGAGTCCCTCGAGGACGGCCGCCAGGCCCACGCGATCCGCCGCCCGCTGCCAGTGCGCCCCGCTCACCTGCGCGCCCAGACTCACCTGCCGGTCGACTTCGGTGAATGCGAAGGTTTCCGTGGCACCGTCGTTCCAGCCGGCGCGCAGGAAGAGGCCCGTCTCACCCTCATCCGCCAGCGGCAGCTCGCCGTTGAGTCCGAAGCCGTACTTGTGCCGCCCGTTGCGCCCATCGGCGGCGACATCCGGAACGGTGCCGGTGCGGGCGGCCAGCGCGAGCGCCTCGCGGTAGTCGCCCATCGCCGCGGTGTTGTAGTAGCCGAGAAAGCGCACGATCAGCCCGCCCGCCCAGGGCGACAGCGTCAGCTCCAGGTTCTCCTCCCGCGCCCGGTTCAAAGTCTCCAGCGTCTGTCCGTTAGCCAGCGTCGGCATGCGATAGAGCCCGTACCTGAGACTCCAGGCAGGACTCACGTATCCGAGCACGAGGCCGTCGGTGTAGCCGCGGGTGTCGGCTGCGTAGTCCCAGGCGGTATTCGCCCACAGCGACCAGTTCATGAATTGCGTGCGCGTCGCGGAGGCGTAGCGGTTGTGGTCGAAATCGTCCGTGACCGCCAGGAGTCCGGCCTTGAACTCGAGGCGTCGCACCGCCTCGGTGCCGGCGATCTGATCCTGGGCGCGCTCGACGTGCGACACCGGCGCCCCCCAAGGCAGCATCAGGCGCACGTACGCGCGGGCAATGTAGAAGGTCTTCTTCAGTCCCGCCGCGCCCTCGCGCACGACGTCACCGTTGGTCAGCCCGCCGAGTCCGGTCGCCCCACTGACCCCGCCACCCATGAACTTCTCGGTGTCAAGATACAGCTGCGCCCAGCCCACCGGAGCCCAGCCGCCATAGAAGCCGATGGTATGCGTGGCCTGCGTGTCGCCCTGCGGCTCGAGGCTCAGCGCGCCGGCGTAAGGTGAGTGCAGTCCGGTCTGGTGCTGCAGCACGTAGGTGTACTGGGCCGCGAGCAGCGTTGGCCAGCGTGTGTCGGGGGCGGGACTGGCGGTGGCGGGCTCGGAGGTAGTGTCCGACGCCGCCTCAGCGGCAGCGGCCACCGCGGCCTCGGGGAAGCGTGCGGCCAGCAGGAGCGACAGCAGCGCCGCGCGGCGCACCCGTGCGCCTGCGCACAAAGTGTGGCGCTCGCGGACCTGCGCGCGCGATCGCCGGCCAGGCTCGTGAGAGCTCATGTCCTCGCCTCGGCCGCGGCGGTTCTTCAGCGGGATGCCGGCCCGCCGACCGGCAGGCAGTCGGGGGACTCACAGGGGCCCTCCTCGATCTGCACCGTGCAGTGCTCGACGTGCAGGTGTTCGGCCAGGCGCGCATGGATGGCGGTGAGGGCCTCGTGGTGGTGGGTGCCCGGCTCAAGATTGGCGTGCAGGGTCACCGTGGGGCGCTCCCCGGTCATCGACCACACGTGCACGTGGTGCACGCCGACCAGTCCGCGCACGTGGCCGATCAGCACGGCCTGGATCTGCAGCACATCGACGTTCGCCGGGACGCTTTCCAGCAATACGTCGGCGGACTGCCGCGTCAGCGTCCACGCCGAACGGAAGATCAGCACCGACACCAGGAGGGAGAGCAGCGGATCGGCGACGGTCCATCCCCGCAGTAGGATCAGGCCCGCGGCCAGGCTCGCCGCAAGGGACCCCAGCAGGTCGCTCAGCACGTGCGCACGCGCGCCGCGCTCGTTGAGCGAGCGCGCGCCGGCGAGCGCGAGGAACGCGGCGAGGTTCGCCACACCGCCCAGCAGCGCGATGCCAAGCATGAGCTGTCCGTCGACCACCGGCAGGCGGGTGAGCCGCGCGATCGCCTCGTAGACCACCCAGGCCGTCAGGAGCAGCAGCAGTTGCCCGTTGACGAAAGCGGCCAACGGCTGATAGCGCCGGTGGCCATAGGTGCGCCGCTCGTTTGCGGGACGCTGCCCGACACGCACCGCGAGCACCGCCAGCAGCAGCGAGGCGGAGTCCGCCAGCATGTGCGCCGCTTCGGCGAGCAGCGCGATAGAGTTCGCGAGGTAGCCTCCGACCGCCTCGACCAGCGTGAAGCTGCCCAGTATGGCGAGCGCCATGAGCAGGCGCCGCCCGCCGCCAGCGGCCGGGACAGCACCCGGCTCGTCACGGTGCGCGCCGTGGCGGTGGCCTGCGTGGTGCTGGTGCGAGCGGCTCATGGGCGATGCATTCCTCGGGCCTGCCGCAGTCCGCGGCGCGGCGTGACGTGCCGGGTTACGCGCTGCGTGCGCGGTGCGGGGCGGCACACTGCCGCGGCGGCCTGCGCGGGCGCTCCCCGCACGCCAGGCGTATAGTGGAAACCCTGAAGTCACTTTAAGGTCAAGTCCCCTGATGCTGTCGCTCAAAATCGGTGAGCTGGCCCGCCGCACCCAGTGCCAGCCGGAAACCATCCGCTTCTACGAGCGGGAAGGACTGCTGCCGGCGCCCAGCCGCACCGCGGGCAACTACCGCATGTACGGCCGCGCGCACGTCGAGCGGCTCGCCTTCATCCGCAATTGCCGCGTCTTGGACATGGCCCTGGATGAGATCAGACAATTGCTGCGTTTCCGTGACCTGCCCCGTGACAACTGCCAAGCGGCGCACGCCCTGCTGGATGAGCATGTCGCCCACGTCGCTGCGCGGATCGCCGAACTGCAGCAACTGGAGCGCCAGCTGAAGGCCTTGCGACGTCGCTGCCAGCCGGCACGCGAAGATAAGGAATGCGGGATCCTGGGGGAGCTGAGTCACGCGGGCGCGGGCGCTCGCAAACGCACCGCGGCGCACGTACGCGGCACCCACCGCGGTTGATCACCGGCGAGGCTCGCGCGCGCCGCCGCCCGCCCGTCGCGTGCGCCACGGGACGCCCCGCACGGGATGAATACTGACGCGGCGGTCCCGCTCAGCGCGCGAGCAGGAAGTGGCGCGCTCGATCGCACGCGCGCGCTGCCGCAAGCGCTGCCGCTGCGCGCCAGGACCCGCGAGCGCCACCGTACCAGCCTCGTGCGCCAGCCCACTGTGCGCTCGGCGAGCGGCGTGACGGCCAACGCCACCCCGCCCGGCGACGTCGGTTTCTGACACCGCGCCCTTGGGCCCCGACCTTCGATCGCCGGCGGCCCCGCGAAGATCCCCGGCAGACCGGGCCGCCGGCGTGTCCGTTTCTCAGCGCCGGGCGGCCCGGTTGCAGTGCAGCGGGCGTTCCCCGGCCTCCTCACGTCGCGCATTCCTCTCGTCCCAACGAGAAGGCCGGTTCAAACCGTGAACCCGGCAGTAGCATCCAAGTCGCATGGGACGGTTCCCTGTCACCCAGGCCTGAGCCATGGAAACCCTGCAGTGGTCGAGCCGCAGTCCGATCGGCGTGATCGTGATTGCCATTTTCGTGACTCTGCTGGGGCTGCTGAGTCTCTGGCGCCTGCCGCTGCAGCTGTTCCCCGACATCAAGCGCCCCGAGCTCTCCATCCAGACCAACTGGCGCACGGCTTCCCCGGAGGAAGTGGAGTCCGAACTTCTCGAGCCCCTCGAGAACGTCATGCAAGGACTGCCGGGCGTGGAAGAGATCGAGGGCAACGCCTTCGTCGGCGGTGCCGGGATCAACCTGCGCTTCGCCCTGGGCACGGATATGAAGAATGCGCTGGTGGAGGCAATCGGGCGCCTGAACCGCCTGCCGCCACTGCCGCGTGACGCCGACCGGCCCGAGGTCTCCCTGGGGGGCAACGGGGACACCAATGAGACTCTCTCGTGGTTCTTCGTGCAGCTGCTGCCCGGCACCGCCGGCCCCATGGATGCGCAGCGGCGCTTCATCGAGGACACGGTGCGGGCGCGCCTGGAGGCCATCCCCGGCGTCGCTTCGGTCAACGTGAATGCCGGCCCACCGGATGAGGTGCGCATCACTGTGGATCTGGCACGCGCGGCGGCGCTCGGGATTTCCGTGCCGGATATCGCCAACCGCGCCGCCAGCGCCAACAATGTCTCCGGCGGTCAGCTCGCCGTCGGGCGGCGCCAGTACACGCTGCGCTTCACCGGGCGTTTCACGCCCGAGCAGCTCGGCGCGCTGGTGCTCACCTGGCGCGACGGGCGCCCGGTGCGCCTCGCGGATGTCGCCACCATTGCCGTAGCGCCGCCGCCGCGACAGTTCTTCGCCTACCAGAACGGCAATCCGGCGATCGGCATCCAGGTATTCCGCGCCAGCGGCGCCAACGTGCTCGCGACACTGGACGCGGTGAAGGCGGCGGTCGCGGAGCTGCGCGAGGGCGCGCTCAAGGCCCATGGGCTGGGGATCGAGCAGTCCTTCGACGCCTCGCTCTTCATCCGCCGCGCGGTCAGCCTGCTCACGGAGAATCTGATCGTCGGCGCATTGCTCGCGCTGCTGGTGGTGTGGTGGTTCATGCGTGAGTGGCGCGTGACGCTGCTGATTGCGGCCACCATTCCGATCTGTCTGTGTGCGACCTTCGTAGCGCTCGACCTGCTCGGCCGCAGCCTGAACGTCATCTCCCTCGCCGGCCTCGCCTTCGCGGTGGGCATGGTGGTGGAAGGGGCGATCGTGGTCTCGGGCAACGTCGTGCGCTTGCGTGAGAATGGCATGCCCCTGGGACAAGCGACGACCAGGGGCGCACGCCAGGTGGCCGGCGCATTGATCGCTTCGACCGCGACCACCGTGGCGGTCTTTGTGCCGGTCCTTTTTCTCAAGGATGTCGAGGGCCAGCTGTTCGGCGATCTGGCGCTGACGATTTCGATCGCGGTGGCGATCTCGATCATCACCGCGCTCACGCTGTTGCCCACCGCGCTGGGGTTTGCCCTCAACCGCCCGCTCAAGCCCAGCGGCTACGGTCAGGGCTGGCCGCGACTCACCGACTGGGTGCTGCGCGTCACGGACACGCGCACCAAGCAACTCTCCTGGATCGCAGGGCTGCTGGTGGCCCCGCTCGCGCTCGCCTGGCTGATGCTGCCGCCACTGGACTACCTGCCGCCCGTGAAGCGCGCCGCCATCGATGCCTTCTTCAACTTCCCGCCCGGCATGAGCTCCGAGGCCGTCAATCGCGAGCTGGTGCCGACCCTGCTGGCGCGCATGAAGCCCTACATGGACGGCCGCGCGGAACCGAGGCTGAAGAACTGGTACCTGCTCACCTGGCCCGGTGGCGGCACGATCGGAGCGCGGGTGGTGGATGAGAAGCGCATCGGGGAGCTCGAGGCGCTGGTGCGCGACAAGATCGTCGTGGGCCTGCCCGATACGCGCGTGTTCACCGCGGAGGGGGATCTGTTCGGCGGCATTGGCGGCTCGGCACGCTCGGTCGGCATTCACCTGCAGAGCGAGGACACCGCGGCGCTGAACCGCGTGGTACTGCAGGGACGCGCGCTCCTGGAAAAGGTCTTCCCCGGCGCCGCCGTGCAAAGCTTCCCCAACCCCGAGGATGCGCAGCTGGAGCTGCACGCGGTGCCCGACGACCGGCGCATCGCGGAGGTCGGCTGGGACCGTGCCACCCTCGGCACGGTCGTGCGCACCGTGGGTGAAGGCGCCTGGCTCGGGGAGTACTTCGACGGCAAGTCCCGCCTGCCGATCATCCTGCGCTCGAGCGAAGGCACGACGCCCGAGGATCTCGCCAATGCGCCGCTTGTAACGCCGGCCGGCCTCACCGTGCGGCTTGGCGACCTGGTGCAGCTGTCCACCACGTTGGGCCCGCCGGGCATCCGCCGCCTCAACCACCGCCGCACCGTGACGCTGACCGTCGACCCGCCCGCCTCGCTCTCACTGGAGAAGGTGCTGAAGATCATCGACACGCAGGTGCTGCCGAGCCTGCGCAGCGCCATGCCCGCGGACGGCTCGATGCGCCTGGCCGGCAGCGCCGACAGTCTCAGCCAGACCCTGGTCGCGATGAGCCGGGTATTCGGCATGGCACTCATCGTGCTGCTGCTGCTCATGACGGTGTTGTTCCGCTCGGTGCGCGACAGCCTGATCGTGCTGCTCACCGTGCCGCTCGCCCTGGTTGGCGGGGTGGTGGGGCTGCGGCTGCTGGACCTGGTGAAATTCCAGGCGCTCGATCTGCTGTCCATGATCGGCTTCGTGATGATGATCGGTGTCATCATCAATCACGCCATCCTGCTGGTGGCCGCCGTGCGCAGCGTGGAAGGCGAAGGGGCACCTCTCGAGCAGGCCATCCGCGCAGGCCTGCAGCAACGCTTGCGCGCGATCCTCGCCAGTACCCTCACCGGCGCCCTGGGTGCGCTGCCCATGGCCGTGAACCCGGGTCCTGGCAGCGTCATTTACCGCGGGCTCGCCGCCGTGAACATCGGCGGCGTGGTCATCAGCCTGGTTTTCAGCCTGGTGCTGATCCCGGCGCTGATGCGTCTGCTGCACCGTGAACGCAGCGTCGCCCCCGCTGCGGCCGCCCTCGCCCCCCCATGGAGCAGCGCACCCCAGGGAGATCTGTCATGACCCGCACCGGAGCACGCCGCCGGGGGCTGCTGGCACTCGCCGCCGCGGCCTCCTGGTGCGCCTTGCGCGCGACCGCCGCCGATCCGGCCCCCGCCACGGAGCGGGCGGTGGTCGAAGTCGGTACCGTGAGCGTGCGCCCGCTGAGCGTCACCAGCTGGATCCCCGGCTCGATTGTCAGCCGTTCCGATGCGCGCATCGCGAGCGTCATCGCCGGCCGCGTGACGTGGATCGCCGAGGTCGGCACGCGCGTGAAGCAGGGAGAACCGATCGCGCGGCTGGATGACACCATGCCGCGGCTGCGCCTGGAGGACCTGCGCGCGCAGGTGGCGCGGGCCCGGGCCACCCACGAGGTGGCGAACTCACAGCTCGAGCGCTTCAACCGTCTCGCGGCCACCCAGGCCTTGAGCGCCAGTCAGCTCGATGACGCCAGGGCGCAGCGCGAGGTCTCCAATGACGACGTCGCCCGCGCCAATGCGCAGCTACGCCAGGCGCAGTACGAGATCGATGAGTCGGTGATCCGCGCGCCCTTCCCCGGCCTGGTGACCGAGCGCTTCATCCAGCGTGGTGAGTTCGTGCAGATCGGCGCCGCCACCGTGCGCCTGGTGAACACCACCGATACCGAGGCACGGGCGACCGCGGCGCTGGAACTCGCGGCGAACGTGCGCCCGGGCCAGACCGTGACGGTGCGCGATCATGGGGTCGAGCGGAGCGGCATCGTGCGCACCGTCGTGCCGGTGGGTGATGATCGCTCGCGCCAGTTCGAGGTGCGCGTAAGCCTCGCCGCGCAGCAGTTTCTGGTCGGCACGCCGGTGGAGGTGAGCCTGCCCTCGACCGCGGCCCGCACCGCCGTGACCGTGCCGCGCGACGCACTCGTCATCCGGCAGAACCACTCGTACGTGCTGCGCGTGACGCGCGCCAACACGGTGGAGCAGCTGGACGTGACCCCGGGGGTGGGCATGGCCGACGCGATCGAGGTTTCCGGTCCGCTCTCACCCGGGGATCGCCTGGTGATACGCGGCGCGGAGCGTCTCGCCGCCGGCCAGGCCGTGAAGGTCATCGCCACGCAGACCCACTGGCACTCCCCGAATCCGGGCTAGCCCCGAGGCTCACGGCCACAGCGTCGGAAACAGCGCGTGCTCAAGCGGCGCTCCTGCTGCCAGCGCGTCCGCCAGACCCGGAAACTCCGGCGACGTCTGCCAGCGGCGCGGCGCGTGGCGGATGTCATCCCCGATGAGCCGCACGGAGAATACGCGCCGGCGCTGTCCCGCGGCCACGCCGCCGGAGGCGTGCAGGGTCAGCATGTGGAAACACACCGCGTCCCCGGGCGCCAGTTCCCAGCCGAGGATGCGGTGCGCGTCGCGCTGCGCCTCGACGTCCGGCAGATCCGCGAGGCTGCCTTCGGGAAACCACCTCGCCTGCGCATCCATGAAAGAGCGCGGCATCAGCCACGGACCGCGGTGCGAGCCGGCCACGAACTCGAGCGTCGAGGCACGGCTCACCGGGTCCACCGGTATCCAGAAACTGCAGTTCTGGGAGCCTGAGATGTTGTAGTAGGGCTGATCCTGGTGCCAAGGCGTCCGCGCGCGCGTGCCGGGCTCCTTGGTCAGCATGTGATCGTGGTACAGGCGCACGCCGGCGCTGCCCATCAGCGCCGCACCGACCGCACCCAACGCGGACTCGAAGATGAAGCGGCGGTAGGCCGCGTTCTCCTGCCAGCAGCAGAAGTCCTCGATGAACCACCCCGGGTCCTCCCGGGTGCTCGCCACCTTCGCCCGCGGGCTCGGGCGCGCCAGATTCGCCTCGATTCCCTCGCGCAGCAGTGCAACCTCCGCGGGGCTTAGCAGCCCGCGCAGCACCACGGCGCCATCGCGCCCGAAGGCCGCCACCTGCTCGGGGGGGACCGCGAAGGCCTTTTTTTCGGGGAGCTGGGACATCAGGGGCCGATCGACGCGGGTGAGTGAATTCTACGCGACCCCCGCCACTGGCGGGTACCGCGCACGATGCCAAAAAACCACAGTCAGAAGCGGCTGACGCGCTTTGGGGAACGCGCGGCGTGCATCCGCGTCCTCGGCCGACACAGCCTTCCTCGCCGCCGCGCCATGATGCGCTCACACAACGCGAATCTTAGGACACCGCCATGTCAGTACGAATCTTAATTCCCCTCGCTGCGCTCGCCGGCCTGCTGGCCGGCTGTGCCGCCGAGGGACCGCCGCCGCACGAGCAGATGACGCAGGCCCGCACGCTGGTGGAGCAGGCCGACAAGTCCAATGCGCAGCGCTACGCCGCCGCCGACGTGCAGCGCGCCCACGACGCACTCAACAGCGCCGAGCGCAACTTCGGGGAGCGCAAGTATAACGCGGCCCGGTCTGATGCGGAGTCCGCCGCGGTGGACGCCGACGTCGCCACGGCGCGTGCCGCGGCGGCCGAGGCCCAGCATGCCGCCACGGAAGTCGCGCGCGGTACCAGCACCCTGAAGAGTGAGGGGCAGCGTGATGCCGCGGCGCAGGCGAACCAGACGCCGGCAACCGCGCCCGCAGCGACCGAGTCGCCGCCGCAGTGAAACCATTCAAGGAGAGACTCATGAGCAGGAACATTCTCGTTGCCGCTGGCGTGGCAACGCTGCTGGCGGCTTGTGCCACGGCGCCCGTGCGCAGCGATCGGCTGGAGCAGGCGCGCAGTGAAATCGCCACCCTGGCGCAGGATCCACTCACGCAGCAGGCGGCGGCCAAGGACCTCGAGGCGGCGCGCTCACGGCTGCAGCAGGCCGAAACCGCGCTGGCGCAAAAGAAGCCACCCGATGAAGTCGATCACCTCGCCTATCTCGCGCAGCGGCATGCGGAAGCCGGCGAGGCGCGAGTGCAGGAGGCGCGCTCGCGCCAGGAGGTCGCGAGTGCGCAGGAACAGCGTGACAAGGTATTGCTGCAGGCCCGCGAGCAGGAGACCGATGCGGCGAAGGCCAAGCTCGCCGCCAGCCAGGCCGCACTCGCCGCCCTGCAGGCAAAGCAGACCGACCGCGGCATGGTAGTGACCTTGGGTGATGTGCTGTTTGACACCGGCCAGGCCGTCCTCAAGCCCGGTGCGGACCTCACCATCGATCGACTCGCCGCCTTCATGAAGGAAAACCCGAAGTCGCGCGTCATGATCGAGGGCCACACCGATAGCGTCGGCTCGGATGAGTACAACGACGCGTTGTCGGAACGGCGCGCGGATGCCGTGGCCGCCGCGCTCATCCGCCGTGGGGTCCCCGCGGACAGCGTGCGTGCCATCGGGCGCGGCAAGGCCTATCCGGTCGCTTCCAACGCAAGCGCCGCCGGGCGCCAGCAGAACCGGCGCGTGGAGATCGTGTTCTCCGACGCCTCGGGACGCTTCGCCCAGAGTGAACCGAGCGAGCCCGCGCGCCGCTAGCGAGCGGTGTCCGGCGGGGGTCCTTGCCCCCGCCGGCTAGCGTGCCGCCGTGCGCGGCCGCTCACCCCGTGCGCGCGACTCAAGATAGAGCGTACGCATATCGTTGAACATCACGTCCGGCTGGATGAAGCTGAGCGTGTAGATCTCGCGCACCCGGCCGCGGGCGTCGATGAGAAACACCTTCAGCATGTGGTGCAGGGTGCGCGTCGGGCGCCCGTGCGCGTCGGTGTCGATGCTCACATCCTGCCCCAGGTCCTCCAGCACCGGCAGCAGCTTGGCGACCGAGGCCGCGGTGAGAAATCGCCATTCGAACCGCGGGTCCGCGCTGAAGGCGGCGGCGTAGTCGGAGATGACCGCCGGGGTGTCCGAGGTTGGATCGCACGTGATCCCCACGAAGCGCACGTTGCGCGCCAGCGCCGGGTCGGCGACCACGCGGTTGCGCAGCTGCACGAGGGTCTCGCGCGCAAACGGGCAACCGAGCGGATCCACGCAGTAGGTATAGAAGAAGGTCAGCAGTGTGATCTTGCCTGCCGTGAGCGTGCTCAGGTGCACCGCCCGACCGCGCTCATCGAGCAACTCTGCATCGCCCACCGGCTGGATCGGCGGCAGGCGATAGCTGCCGGCCGGCAGGGGCGTGAAGTCCATGCGCGGTGCCCCCTGGCGCCCGACATCCGCCGCCGCGAGTGCCGTGCCGGTCGCGGCCAGGCAGCACAGCAGCACGCCCACTACCCCACGCATGCCCATTGCCAAACGCATGTTCGCGCTCACCGGATGATGAACGCGGCCAGGTTCTGGCTGCCGGCGGAGCGCGCCGAGAATTTCATGTGATGGGGTCGGCCGAGCTGCTCCTTGGTGAAATCGATCTCGAACGCCGGCTGCAGCCCGTGACCGTCCCAGTTGAAGGCGCGCAGGAACTGCTCATTGTCAGCACCCGTCTTGTCCCAGGGCGACAGCAGGCTCGAAGTCGTATAGATGCGTTTGCCGTCCCAGCTCTGCGAGATCATGTTGACCTGGCTGCCGATGCGCTTCTGGTAGACATCGCGGGGATGCTCCGGATCAGAGATGTCGAAGTAGTGTGTGGTGCCGTCCATAAAGGTGTTGACCCACAGGCCACGCCCGTCCGCACTGAGGGAGATATCCACCGGCAGCGGCACCTTGCTCGGCTCGCCGATGCTGGCGACCTCCTTGGCCGTCCAGGTGCCGTCCTCGGCGGGCCTGATGAGCCAGAGTTTGGAGGTGAGTGCCGATGCGGTAATCGCCCAGCTCTGCCCGGGCACGAGCGACCAGCGGATCTCCAGCGGCGCGCCCGGCACGCTTAAGACCTGCAGCGGCTGCATGGACTTGAGGTTCCATACCACCATGGTGCTGCCGAAGTGCTTCATGGCCGCGGGATCCTTGATCAGCTCGCCGAGGTTGCGCATGTAGTTCTGCGCGCCCGCGAAGCTTGACGTCAGGAGCACATTCTTGGCCGGATTGATGGCCACGTCGTACCCGTAGCCGTCACCGGCCACCCCGCCGAGCGTCGCCGTCGGTAGCGGGTAACGGGCGATCAGCGTGCCCTTGTTGTTGTACAGGGCGAGGCCGGTCGCCCCGCCCCGGTCGGTCGTGTTGGAGAGGTTGCCGATGAGCATGCGCCCCGGCAGCGCGTAGAAGGTGTGGGGCCCGGCGAACTTGGTCTTCGCCGCCAGGTCCGTGATGGTCTTGACCAGGCGTGGCTTGGTGGGGTCCGTGCCCACGTCGAACACGTAAATCCGGTTGTCGTCGAGGCCGCCGGCCCAAAGATACTTGCGGTCATCGGTGAAACCCATGTGGTGGGCTTCGCCGCGTGCGCCCACCGAGAGCGAGTGGATCACCTTGCCATAGGTCTTGGATGCCGGGTTGGCATCGATGGTCACCAGTTTGTCCGAACCATCGCCCAGCCCCTCGACCCCTGAGGTCCAGACGTGCACGAAATCTTCCTGCCCCTTGATGAGGTTGCTCATGTAGGGGGAATTGCAGGTTTCGTCCGCAAACGCCTGCGGCAGCAGGCCACCGAGGCAGGCGCACAGGGTCGCCAGTAATGTGTACCGCTTCAAAAATCGCATAAGGTCTCCTGCCAGTAGTCGATGCACCATGGGTTCCCGGGCCACGCAGGCGGTGACCGCGGCGTACGCGCGCCCTGCACCAGCGAGGCGCCCACCGCGTGCAGCGCCAGCCGTGTCGCCCCGGCGCGCCGCCGGATGCGAACCCTGTGAACCCACTTGCCTTGACAACGCAATGCGCTTGCCGATGCGGTCAGGCCAGGGCAGCCCCGGCGGCACCGCGCCGGCCGGCGGACTGTTGGACACCCCGGGGTGCGTATAGACTGAAGTCCGCAAGTCCGGCACGTTCTTTCGGCGCCGTGACGGACCGCCTCCGCTGCCGCACCGCTACAGGGCCGCCACATGACCGACGCACCCGCGCCCGCACCCTCCCGCCGCCGTGAGCGCACCCGCGCGCCGCGCTCGACCGGGCCCTCCCTGGCACCCATCGCGCGCCTCAGCAACCGCTGGGCGCCGCTGGAGGTGCTGAGTGCTGAACAGGTGGAGCGCATCCTGATCGCCGCCTACCGCATCCTCGAGGAGGCGGGCTTAGAGATCCGCAGCAGCGCCGCGCGCGAGGTGTACCGGCGCGGCGGCGCCGCGGTGGATGAGACGACCCAGCTGGTGCGCCTCGGGCGCGACCTCGTCGAAGCGCAACTCGCCCTGGCGCCGGAGCGCTTCGTGCTGCATGCCCGTAACGGCGCCCGGCACCTTCATATCGGCGACAACGTCGTCAATTTCGGGCCGGTCAACGGCGCGCCCAACATCCGCGACCTCGAGGGCGGGCGGCGCTACGGGGACCTGGAGGCGTTTCGCAACATCCTCAAGCTCACCCACACCCTGGGCATCCTGCACTGGCAGGGTGGCATCGTGGTCGAGCCCGTCGACGTGCCGGTGGCGACCCGCCATCTTGCCACCTACCAGGCGCACATCGAGTGCTCGGACATCGTGTGGGCCGCCCGCGGCATCGGCGGCGTGCAGGCCGAGGACGCCATCGCCATGTCAGCGATCGAACACGGCTGCCGGGTCGAGGACCTGCTGGCGCGACCGACGCTCATGACGGTGACGAACGTCAACTCCCCGAGGCGCGTCGATGAGGAGATTCTCGACAACATCATGATCATGGCGCGCCACGGCCAGTGCGTCGTCATCACGCCCTTCACGCTCATGGGCGCCATGGCGCCGGTCACCCTCGCCGGCGCCCTGGTGCAGCAGACCGCCGAGGCGCTCGGCATCATTGCGCTGTGTCAGCTGATCCGACCCGGCACGCCCTGCGTCATGGGCGGCTTCACCTCGAACGTCGACATGCGCACCGGTTCGCCGGCCTTCGGCACCCCGGAGTACGTGCACGCCGTCATCGCCGGGGCGCAGATCGGCCGGCGGCTCAAGCTGCCCGTGCGCACCAGTGCGGTCAACGCCTCCCCGATGGTGGATGCGCAGTCGACCTACGAGACCGCGTTCTCGCTGCAGGCGGCGATCCTCAGCCACAGTCACCTCATCAATCACGCGGCCGGCTGGCTCGAGGGCGGCCTGTCGGCATCGCTGGAGAAGATCGTGGTCGACGCGGAGCTGTTGCGTAACTGGGCGGCCATTCTGCAGCCGGTGGATTTCAGTGAGGATGACCTGGCGGTGGATGCCATCAAGGACATCGCCGCCGGCGGCCACTTTTTCGGCTCCAGTCACACCCTCGCCCGCTACGAGTCCGCCTTCTACCGCCCGCTGTTGTCGGACTGGTCGAACTTCGAGAACTGGCGCGACGCCGGGTCGCGCAATGCGACCGAGCGGGCCACCGGCATCTGGAAGAAGATGCTGGCCGACTACGTGCCGCCGCCGCTGGATCCGGCGGTGCGTGAGGCGATCAGCGACTACGTGGCGCGGCGCACGCTCGAGATTCAAAGCGCCGCCTGACCCTCAGGCGCCGGCCCGCGGATCATCATGAGTAAATGGATCGCCAACGCGCGCATGTACGCGGTGACACCGGCGGTGGAGGATGCGTGGCGCGCGTTGCTCACACAGGTCGCCGAGGATGCCGGCGTGCTGCTGCACTACGTCGATTATCCGGCGCCGCAGCCGCTGGAGCACCTGTGGGCGCGGGCTGACCTGGGCGCGGTTTTCATGTGCGGCTTCCCCGTGGCCCTGGAGCTTGCCGCAGTGGTGCCGCTGGCGGCACCGATCCCGCGGGCACCCTGGGCCGCGGGGCGGGCCGTCTACCGCACCAATCTCATCGTCCGCAAGGACTCCCCCTACCAGACCCTGACCGATACCTTCGGGGGACGCTCCGGCTGGACGGTGAATCACTCCCAGTCCGGCTTCAATGCCTGGCGCCACGAGCTGCTCGGCTACCGCACTTCCTCACGGCCCGCACTCTATCGGCACATGCAGGGCAACCTCGTCACCGCGCGCAACGTCCTCGACGCGGTGCGCGACGGGCGACTCGACGTGGGCCCCCTGGATGCCTACTGGCACCTGCTGCTCGCCCGCCATGCACCCGAGCTCACCGCCGGCGTGCGCGTCCTGGCGGCAACGCCGGTGACGCCGATGCCGGCCTTCGTGGCCGCCGCCGGCGCGCCGCCGCAGCTGGTGGAGCGCCTGCGCGCTGCGTTCACGCAGGCGGCAGATCGGCCCTGGTTCCCGACAGTGGCCGCGGCATTGTTGCTGGAGGGCTTTGCGCCGGTGACGGCGGCGAGCTACGCGCCGCTGCTCGCCTGGGATGCACAGGCGCGCGCGGCCGGCTACGACGTGCCGGCCTGACAGGCAGCGCGCGCCGCCGCGCGCTAGGTCGGTAAAGTCGGCACCCTGCCCGTGGGATGCTCGATCACGTCGTGCGGACGGAACAGGAAGCGGCGCGCCACATCGAAGTAGCTGGCGTACAGCAGGCCGCCGTTCGCCGCGATCAGCCGCTCGCGGATCATGCGATAGCGCTGCGGGTATTCGTACCAGGGGATCAGTGGCGCCTCGTGGTGCAGCGCATGCAGGTTATTAAAGAGAAACAGCGGACCTAAGATCCACGAGCGCTCCACGATGGCAATGCGTTGCGCCACGTCGGGGCGCGCACGATGCTCGGCGAAGGAGCGGATGAGCTGGATCGCGTTCGCCGGCACCACCACCGCCAGGAAATACAGCCACAGCGGCATGCCGCACACATACTTGAGCCACGCGATCACCGGCACGCACCACAGCAGGTGCTCGAGCCACACGCCCGAGAGGTTGTTCTGACCGCGCGCCAGTGAGCGCACCTCGGTGCGCAGGAAGGCGCCGATGTGCCAGAAGGCACCGATGACGACGCGGCCGGCGAGCGTCTGCTGCATCCGCAACAGCGCGCGCGACGCTGCATTCAGGCGTTGCCACTCCTCGGGTTGCCAGTAGAAGGACTCCGGATCATCCAGCGGATCGGTGAGCCGCGTGTCCAGGTGATGCGCACAATGCAGCTGCCGGTAACGCTCGAACGGCAGCCACAAGGACAGCGGCACGATGCCGAAGAAGCGGTTGAGCGTGTACCAGCGTGTCGGGTGGCCGTGCACGATCTCGTGTTGCAACGAGCCGTGCAGCGTCACCAGCACGATCATGACGGGTATGAGCAGCGTGAGCGGCCAGTGGCCGTAGGCGAGCGTCAGGCTGAGCCAGCCGCCGTAGACACCGGCGATCAGCAGCAGGGTCGGGACTTCCAAAACGCGTCGGCGGCCGCGCGCAAGTGCGGCACTGACTTCGCCCTCAGGCGTGCTTGGAATTAATTCGTAGGGACTCATCCGAACAATACCCCCGCCCGTGGCCGCGGGAATCCGGGGATCAGGCAACCCTCCACAGCCGGGAACGGAACCGGAGCAATTCTAGCGAATGCGCGTTCCCCCGCGCGAGTGCGAAGGTAATTTTTCGCGAGGACCGTCTCAGTCAATCCGTACGGTGCGAAAGACCCGGCGCTCGAAGGCGACCATGGCGTCATACAGCAGGACCGCCATGAGCCCCGTGACCAGTCCGCCCTGAAGGATGAAGGCGGTGTTATTGGACAAGAGTCCCGCGATGATGACCTCCCCGAGGCCCTTGGCGGCCACCGTCGAACCGATGGTCGCGGTGCCCACGTTGATCACCAGGGAAAGCCTAATTCCTTCCAGGATCAATGGCATAGCCAAGGGAAGCTCAACCCGCAGGAGACGCTGGCCCCCGCTCATGCCCATGCCACTGGCCGCCTCCAGGACCGCCGGGGGAGTGGTCTGCAGGGCGACGATGGTGTTTTCGAAGATCGGCAGCAGGCCGTAAGCGAACAGTGCGATCAGCGTCGGCTTCTCCCCGAACCCGACCAGCGGCACGGTGACGGCCAGCACCGCCACCGGCGGGAAGGTCTGCCCGATGTTCACCAGGGTGCGCGACAGGGGCAGAAATTCCCGTCCCGCCGGCCGGGTTACCAGAATCCCGAGCCCCACGGCGACCAGCGTGCTGGCGGCGGCGGCCAGGCACACCGTGCCCAGGTGCGCCAGCGCGAGGGAAAGCAGGTTCCCCTGGTCGTAGATCGGGGGGGCGCCGAACTGCGTCAGGGGTGCGAATACCGGCGCGAATCGCTGCGGCACCAAGAGGAAGGTCACCAGCAGCAGCAGCGCCGCCGCGCGCAGCACGGTGGCGAGGCGCATCAGCCCGGCCTGCCGTGGGCGAGGATCGACGCCACCGTTAGCGAGCCACGCGGTGTGCCGTCCGCGGCCATAACCTGCGCCGCGTCCGCGCCGCACCAGACAATTTCCGAGAGCGCCTCGCGCAGGCTCGCGGAAGCCGGCACCTGCGGTCCCGTGGCAGGACCCGGTACTGCCACTTCCCCGGCGGTGGTGAGCGACAGCAGCCGCATGGCCCGGTCCGTCAGCCCGGTCATGCGCGCCACGAAGGGATCGGCGGGCCGCGTCAGCAACACCGCCGGCCGGTCGTACTGCAACAGCCGCCCCTCGCTCATGACGCCCACACGGTCACCGAGCAGGAACGCCTCGTCCATGTCATGCGTCACCAGCACGATGGTCGTGCCGAAACGATCCTGGATCTGCAGCAGGTCCTCCTGCGCCTTGGCGCGGATGATCGGGTCGAGCGCCCCGAAGGGTTCATCCATCAGCAGCACCGCCGGCTCCGCCGCCAACGCCCGCGCCACGCCGACGCGCTGCTGCTGCCCGCCGGAGAGCTCGTGCGGAAAGGCGCCCGCATAGAGCGCCGGGTCCAGCTGGAACACGCGCAGCAGTTCATCGACGCGCGCCGCCACCCGCTCGGCGCTCCAGCGCAGCAGGCGCGGCACGGTGGCGATGTTCTCCGCCACCGTGCGGTGCGGAAACAGTCCGTGTCCCTGGATGGCGTAGCCGATCCGGCGGCGCAGCAGGTGCGCCGGTTCCGCGCGCGTATCCTGCTCCTCGATGAGCACGCGGCCGCTGGTCGGCTCGACCAGACGGTTGATCATGCGCAGCAGGGTCGACTTGCCCGAACCCGAGGTGCCCACGATCACGGTGATGGAATTGCGCTCGATGAGCATCGAGACGCCATCCACGACGCTCGTGCCCCCGTACTGCTTGGTGAGGTTCTCGATGCGTATCATCGGTGCGCCCGATCCAGCCTCTCCACCAGTGCGTCCAGCAGCACGGCGGCCGAGAACGCCAGCACCACGATCGGGATCGCCCCGAGCAGCACCAGGTCGATGGCGGTCTGCCCGATGCCCTGGAACACGAAGGTCCCGAGGCCCCCGCCCCCGATCAGGGCTGCCACCGTCACCATACCGATGTTCTGCACCAGCACCACGCGGATGCCGGTGACGATGACCGGCAGCGCGAGCGGCAGCTCGATGCGCAACAGCACTTGCCCGTTGGTCATCCCCATGCCGCGCGCGGCCTCGACCGCCGCGTGCGACACGCGCTTGAGGCCCGCCACGGTGTTGGCGACGATGGGCAGCAGGGAATACAGGAACAGCGCCACGGCGGCCGGGGCCGCACCGATGCCGCGGATGCCGAGCCTCTCGGCCAGCGGCACCGCGGCGGCCAGCGCGCCCAGTGGCGCCATGAGGATGCCGAACAGCGCGATCGCGGGGATCGTCTGGATCACGTTGAGCGTGCCCAGGATGGCGTCGCGCAGCCGCGGCACCCGGTGGCAGAAGATCCCGAGTGGCAGGCCCACCAGCACCGCCGCGCCCAGGGAGCCCATCGCAAGATAGACGTGCTGGCGCAACTCACGCGCGAAGCGCTCGGCGTTCACCGCGTACTCGCGCATGATCGAGAGCTGATCGAACAGGCCCGAGGCCAGCGCCAACACCGCGACCGCAAGAAACAGCCCCAGGAACAGCACCCGCCGGCCCGGGGACGGCCGCAGTCGCGTGATCGCATCCGTGGCCATGAGCCCCAGACACACCAGCAGCACCCAGAAGGCCGCACCGGGGGCGATGCGCACCACCTTGTTGCCCGGGGGCGTGAGCGCGCTGCCGGCGGCGGCCACGGCAAGCGCGAGCGCGACGAGTCCGATGAGTGCCGCGGCCAGGCGTACCCGGGCGCGTGCGCCGCTCACCGCGACCGCGGCGGTACCCGCCAGTGCCAGCGCACAGGCGCCCGCCAGGAGCCCCGGCAGCGCCTGGAAAAATCCCCGCGGGTCGCCCGGGACGATGCGGTTCGCCTTGAAGACCACGAACGGCAGCAGCACCAGCGCGGCCACCGCGGCGAGGCTCAGGAGCGTGCCAAGGCGATCAAGGCGCACGCCGCCCGGCACCGCGCTCAGCGGCACTCCGGGCAATCCCCGCGCGGACCCTGCGGTGCTCGGCAAGCGTATCTCCCCTACTTCAGAAAGCCCTTGCTCTTTAGATAGTCGGCAGCGACTTCCTGATCGGACTCGCCGTTGATCTGCACCCGGGCGTTGAGTTCCTGCAGGCTCGCGCGCGTGAAGCTTTCCATCAGCGGTTTCACGATCTGCGCGATCCTGGGATTGGCTTTGAGGACTGCCTCGCGGATCAGCGGCACCGGGGCATACACCGGCTGATCGTGACGGTCATCTTCCAGGATCACAAGGTTCGCGGCCACGATGCCGCCATCGGTGCCGTAGACCATCGCCGTGTTGGTGCCATTGGTGCCCGCCGCCGCGGCCCCGATGGTGGCCGAGGTCTCGCCGCCGGCGAGCACGATGAGCTGATCCGAACGCAACTTGAAACCGTAGGTGCGCTCCAGCGAGCGCAGCGTGCCCGCGTTGGCGAACTCGGCCGAGCAGGCGAGCACCACCCGGCCACCGCCTGCCACCCAGCGGCCAAAGTCGCTCATGGTCCGCAGCTGATTCGCCGCGGCGACATCGCCGCGCACCGCGAGCGCCCAGGCGTTGCTGGCATGCGCCGGCGTCAACCACACGATGTGATTGGTGTCGTAGTCGAGCCGCGCACCAAGCTCGTACCCTTTGGCGAGATCCTTCCACGCCGCGTTGCTCACGTCGTTGAAGAAAAAGCCGGCGTTGCCGGTGTACTCCACGTACAGGTCGATTTCCCCGGCCAGCAGCGCCTTGCGCACCACCGGCGTGGCCCCGATGCGCGTGCGGTCGATGGTGGGCACGCCGTTGGCGTTAAGCATGAGGCGGATCATCTGTCCGAGCATCGCCGACTCGCTCGAGAGCTTGGAAGACACCACGACCGCCGCGTGGGCGCCGGACGTGAACAGCACGGTCACGATCACTGCGAGCGACTTCAGCACCCTGGACACTGCGCCACGCCTCCTGCCCGAGCATCCGTACAACACCGAGGTCGGGGACGTTCAAGCTTGTGCCGCCGGCGGCCGGCCGTTGGTGGCCGCGCCGAGGGCTCGCACCACACGTTGTCGGTTGTCGCCGGGCGCGTCAAGCGCTGGTGGACCCGGTGCGCGCCGCGCGGACCGTGTGCCGCGGCACGCCGCGCCTTATCATGAGGCCACCCATGAGTCCCCCGCCGGCCTCTGCTCCCCCAAGCACGCGCTATGCCCGCCCGGCCGGTGGCCGTTACTCGGCGCTGCGGCTGCTGCGCGAGGGCCTGCGCGGCCAGCGGGGCTGGTCGCGCGCGTGGGCCAAGGCGAGTCCGCGGCCCGCCTATCGCGTCGTGATCGTGGGCGGCGGCGGTCATGGTCTGGCGACCGCCTTCTACCTTGCGAGCGAATACGGCATCACCGATGTCGCGGTGCTGGAGCAGGGACCGATCGGACTGGGCAACGTGGGGCGCAACACGACCATCGTGCGCTCCAACTACTTCCACCCGGCCAACATCCGCTTCTATGAGTTCTCACTGAAACTCTGGGAGGGCCTGGAGCAAAAGCTCAACTTCAACGCGATGGTGAGCCAGCGCGGCACCCTCAATCTCTTCCACACCGAGGCGCAGCGGGATCTGTTCACGCGCCGCGCCAACCAGATGCGCCTGCTCGGTGTGGACGCGGAGGCCGTCAGCCGCACGCAGGTGAAGGCACTGGTGCCGCTGGTGGACCTGGACAACGGCCGCTATCCGGTTCTCGGTGGCTTCCTGCAGCGGCGCGGCGGCACCGTGCGCCATGATGCGGTGGCCTGGGGTTACGCCCGCGGCGCCTGCGCGCACGGCGTTGACATCATCGAGCACTGCGAAGTGACCGGCATCCGCCGACACGGGGACCGCGTCAGCGGGGTCGAGACCTCGCAGGGCTTTATCGCGGCGGACACGGTGTGCCTGGCGGTGGCGGGAAATTCGTCGCGCCTCGCGGCGATGGCGGGACTGAAGCTGCCGATCGAGAGCCACGTGCTGCAGGCGTTCGTGAGCGAGGCCATCAAGCCGGTCATCGATGTCGTGCTCACCTATGGGGCCGGGCACTTCTACGTCAGCCAGTCCGACAAGGGCGGACTGGTGTTCGGTGGCGCCATCGACGGCTACAACACCTATGCGCAGCGCGGCACGCTGCCCATGGCCGAGGAAGTGGCGGCCGCCGCCGTCACGCTGCTGCCCGGGCTCGCGCGCCTGAAAGTGCTGCGGCAGTGGGGCGGCATCATGGACATGAGCATGGACGGCTCGCCCATCATCTCGACCACGCCGCTGGCGGGACTGATCCTGAACGGTGGCTGGTGCTATGGGGGCTTCAAGGCGATCCCGGCGGGCGGCATGACGACCGCCCACCTCATCGCCCACGGCAGCGCGCATCCGCTCGCCGCGCACCTGGACCTCGGGCGCTTCGCCGCGGGACGCACCATCGATGAGCGCGGCGTCGGTCCGTTTCCGTTCGCGCACTGAAAACCCACCCCATGCTCAGAATCCCCTGTCCGTGGTGTGGTGCACGCGATGAAACCGAGTTCCGCTATCGCGGCGCGGCCGCCGGCCCGCGGCCGCCACCGGAGGCGGACCTGGCGGCGTTCAGCGCCTACGTGTACGAACGTGACAATCCGCGGGGCTGGCATCGCGAATGGTGGCTGCACGTCGGAGGCTGCCGGCGCCTGCTCTTGGTCGTACGCCACACGCTGAGCCACGAGATCCGCGCCAGCGTCGATGCCGCTGAGTCGGCCACCCTGGCCCCGGAGCCGGGCGCCTGATGGCGGGACCCTCGCGCATCACGGCGGGTCTTTTGACCGACCCCGGGCAGCCGCTGTCCTTCAGCTTCGACGGGCGCGCCCTGCGCGGGCTCGCCGGCGACACGCTCGCCTCGGCGCTGCTGGCCAACGGCGTGCGCGTGGTCGGACGCAGCTTCAAGTACCACCGTCCGCGCGGCATCGTGAGCGCGGGTGCGGAGGAACCGTGCGCCCTGGTCGACATCATCGGGGCCGCGGGACGCGAACCGAATCAGCTCGCCACTACGCTGCCGCTCTACGAGGGACTCAGCGCGCTCAGCCAGAACCGCTGGCCGTCGCGGCGCTTTGACCTGATGGCAATCAACGACCTCGTGAGTCGCTTCCTGCCCGCCGGCTTCTACTACAAGACCTTCATGTACCCGGGTTGGGCCTGGGAGCGGCTGTACGAGCCGCTGATCCGGCGCGCCGCCGGGCTCGGGCGGCTGGCGGCCATCGTTCCCGATCACGCCAGCCCGGCCGAGACCGTGCACGCGCACGCCGACGTGCTGGTGGTCGGTGCCGGCGTCGCCGGCATCAGCGCCGCACGAGCACTTGCAGCCGCGGGACTCAGGGTCATCCTCGCCGAGCAGGACCCCTGCCTCGGCGCCGGGGCGCTGCTCGATGAGCGCTGGCACGGCTGGCGCGCCGCGGCGCTGCGCGAGCTTGCGGGCTTGGCGAACCTGCGCTGCCTGCCGGGCACGACGGTGCTGGGCGCCTACGGGCACGGCGTGTTCGGGGCGCTCGAGGTGCTCGCACCCGCGCAGGCGCAACGCCGCGGCCTGCGCGAGCGGCTACACGTGCTGCGCGTCCGGCGCGTGGTGCTCGCGACCGGTGCCGTGGAGCGCCTGCTCGCCTTTCCCGGCAACGACACGCCCGGTGTGATGCTGGCCGGCGCCGCGTTGGCCTATCTGCGCCGTTACGGGGTCGCGGTCGGCGCGCGCCCGGTGTTCTTTACCAACGCCGATGAGGCCTACGAGTCCGCCATCGCCCTGAGCGCCGCTGGCGTGCGGTGCGCGCTCATCGACGTGCGCGGCGAGACGGCGGCCGCGCAGCGCGCCCGCGCCGTGGGGCTGCCGGTGCACACCGACTCGATGATCGTGGGCGTGCACGGGCGGGCCGCGGTGCGCGCCGTCTCCGTCAGCGCGCTCGATGGCTCCCACCGGCGCACGCTCGCGGCCGACTGTGTGCTGGTTTGCGGGGGGCATTCACCCCTCACGGCACTCGCGACCCAGGCGGGCGCGGTCGGCAGCTGGCGCGAGGATCTGGTCGCCTTCACCGCCGAGCTGGCGGGCGCGGTCGGCACGCTCGCCGGGGCCGCGCACGGCATCTTCGGGCTCGCCGCGGCAGCCGCTGACGGTGAGCGGGCGGCGGGCGCGGTCGCAGCCGAACTCGGCTGCCGCCTCGCGGCCGTGGCCACCCCCGCCGCACCGCCTGATCCGCCCCGCGCCCGCAGCGCTGCGTTCTTCGAGGTGCGCGGCCCGGGCAAGTCCTTCGTCGACCTGCAGAACGACGTCACCGCCGAGGACGTGCGGCTCGCGCACCGCGAAGGCTACGAGCACGTCGAGCACATGAAGCGCTATACCACCCACGGCATGGCCACGGACCAGGGCCGTATCGGCGGCCTGCTCGGCAGCGCCATCCTGGCGCAGGCGCGGGGTGAGTCCGTCGCCGCGGTGGGAGTCCCGAAGCCGCGCCCCTACGCGCAGCCGGTGCCGTTCGCCGCGCTCGCCGGCGCGGAGGTGCGCGAGCACTACAAGCCCAAGCGGCGCCTGCCGCTGCACGAATGGCATGCTGCCGCCGGCGCCACCTTCGTAGCCACCGGCTTGTGGCTGCGGCCGCTGGTGTACTCACGCTCACCCGGCTGGGCCGCGGTGCTCGAGGAGGCGCGCGCCGTGCGCCGCGGCGTCGGCCTCACCGACGTCTCCACCCTGGGCAAGATCGACGTGCAGGGACCCGACGCCGCGCGCTTCCTCGACTTCATCTACGCCAACACCTTCTCCACGCTCGCGGTGGGCCGCGCCCGCTACGGCATCATGCTGCGCGAGGACGGCATGCTGTTCGATGACGGCACCACGGCGCGCCTGGCCCCCGAGCACTTCCTCATCACCACCACCACCGCCAATGCCACGGCGGTCCTCGAGCACATGGAATTTCAGCTGCAGGCGCACTGCGCGCACCTCAAGGTGAGCCTGACGGACGTCGCCGATCAGTGGGCACAGTTCGCGCTCGCAGGTCCGCGCTCGCGCGCCGTCCTCGCCGCGCTGCTGCCCGAGGAGGACCTGTCCGCGGCGGCCTTCCCCTTCATGGCGGCCCGCAGCGTCAGCCTCGCCGGGCTCAGCGCACGCCTGTTCCGCATCTCCTTTTCCGGCGAACTCGCCTACGAGCTCGCCGTGCCGGCGCGCCACGCGCTCAGCGCCTGGAACGCGCTGCTGCAAGCCGGCGCGCCGTTCGGCCTGCGTCCCTACGGACTCGATGCGCTCAACACCCTGCGCATCGAGAAAGGACACGTGACGACGGCGGAGCTCAACGGCAACACCAGCGCCACGGACCTCGGCTTCGGGCACCTGCTGAAGAAGCAGGGTGATTTCATCGGGCGCGCACTCTCGGGGCGCCCGGGAATGCTCGCCGGCGAGCGGCTGCAGCTGGTCGGGGTGCGCCCGCTCGATCCGGCACGGCGCCTGCGCAACGGCACGCAGCTCATTCACACCGCTGCCGCGGGCGAGAGCCTCGGCTACGTTACCTCCTGCACTCCGTCCACCGAGCTTGAGGGCTGGGTGGGACTCGCGCTGCTCGCGAGCGGCCGGCAGCGCGTCGGCGAGCAACTGACGGGCGTCGCCCCGGTGCACGGCGAGCGCACCGAGCTGCGCATTCTGAGCGCCCACATGCTCGATCCGGAGAACGCCCGTGTCCGCGCCTGACACCGCCGCCACCGACGCCGGGCGAGCGCTGCGAGTCGGGCAGTGCGAGCCGGACATCATCGAGGTCGCCGACTACTGCCCCTCCGGGGCGGCCCTGCGCAGCGCCGCGGCCGAAGGCGGCACAATACTTCCCGACTGCGGACGGCTGGCGCGCGCAGCTGGCGAGCTCACGCTGTGTGTGCGCCCGGGTCGCTGGCTGTTGCTCGCAGCGCCTGCTCTCGCGCCCCGCAGTCCGCCGCCCTGGTACCGGCGTTGCGCGCAGCCGCCGCCCCTCGTCGAGCTGTCCTCGGCACTCGCCACCTTCGTGCTCGCCGGGCCCGGCACGCGGGCGGTACTCGGCCGCGGCTGCCGCCTTGACCTGGATGCGGCAGTATTCGCACCCGGCCACGCCGCCGCCACTATCATGGGGCAGGTCGCGGTAACGCTCGCGGCGCTGCCGGCCGGCATCCTGCTGCTGACGCCGGCGAGCACCGCGCGGCACTTCAGGGAGTGGCTGGCAGCGGCGGCCCGCTCCTTTGCGGTCACGCCCCTTGCCGGTGTGTCCTTTGCAGATGTGTGCGGAGAACGATCCCTATGAAGGCCACTGCCAGAGCCGTCGTTATCGGTGGCGGCGTCGTCGGCGCCAGCGTGCTCTACCACCTCGCCAAGATCGGCTGGAGCGACGTGCTGCTGCTGGAGAAGAGTGAGCTCACCTCCGGCTCGACCTGGCATGCCGCCGGCGGCATGCACACCTTCAACGGCGAGGCGAACATCTCGCGGCTGCAGAAGTACACGATCGACCTGTACCGCGAGATCGAGGCACTCTCGGGACAGTCCTGCGGCCTGCATCCGAACGGCGGGCTGATGCTGGCGGCCACCCCGGGCGAACTGGACAGCCTGCGGCTCATCTGCTCGCGTGCCCGCTACCTCGGCATGGAAACCGAGATGATCTCCCTGGCACAGGCGTGTGACTTAAATCCGCTGATCGACCCCAGTCACTTCATCGGCGCTCTGTGGCGCGCGGACGGCGGGCACTGCGACCCCTCGGGCACCACGCAGGCCTATGTGAAGGCGGCGCGCAAGCTCGGCGCGGCGGTGGAGCGCTTCACCCGGGTGCTGGCGCTCAACCCGCGTCGCGATGGCACCTGGGACGTGCTCACGGACAAGGGCAGCGTGCACGCCGAGCACGTCGTCAACTGCGCCGGCCTGTGGGCGCGCGAGGTCGGTCAGCTGGTCGGGATCGAGCTGCCGGTGCTGGCGATGGAGCACCACTACCTGCTGACCGAGGATATTCCCGAGCTCAAGGGACGCGACAAGGAAATCGTCAACACCACCGATTACCTGGGCGAGATCTACATGCGCCAGGAGCGCGGCGGTGCACTCATCGGCACCTACGAGCCCCACGGGATCGTCTGGTCAGCGCTCAAGACGCCGGAGGACTTCTCCATGCAGCTGCTGGCGGAGGACTTCGAGCGCCTCGCGCCCTACTTCGAGGTCGGCTTCCGGCATTTCCCCGCGCTCGGACGCGTCGGGATCCGCAAGGCCGTCAATGGACCGTTCACGTTTGCGCCCGACGGTAACCCGCTGGTGGGCCCGGTGCGCGGCCTGCGCAACTACTGGGTGGCGTGCGCGGTCATGGCCGGCTTCAGTCAGGGCGGCGGCATCGGACTGGTGCTCTCGCGCTGGATGGCTGAGAACGACCCGGGGCAGGACATCCTCTCGATGGATGTCGCACGCTTTGGCGCCTTTGCCACCCCCAAGTACACCGCCCTCAAGGTACCGGAGAACTATGGGCGCCGCTTCCGGCTCGCCTACCCCAACGAGGAACTGCCGGCAGCTCGGCCGGTACGGCGCTCAGCGGTCTACGAGCGCCTCAAGGCGGCCGGGGCGGTGATGGGCGCGAACTTCGGGCTCGAGCACGCCTTGTGGTTTGCCCCGCCGGGTGTGGCGCCCGTGGAGACACCGACGTACCGTCGCTCGGAGGCTTTCGCCGTGGTGCGCGCCGAGTGCCAGGCGGTGCGCCGCCAAGTCGGCCTCTACGAGACCACCAACTACGGCAAGTACGAGGTCACCGGACGCGGCGCGCGCGCGTGGCTTGACCGGGTGTTTGCCTGCCGCATCCCGAAGGCCGGCCGCCTGGGACTGGCACCCATGCTCAACCCCGCCGGCCGCATCGTCGGAGATCTCTCGATCGCCTGTTTGAGCGATGAGCGCTTCCTCATCGTGGGCTCCGGGTTCGCGGAGGAATTCCACCTGCGCTGGTTCTGGCTCGCCGAGCCACCTGCGGACGTGCAGGTCCGCTCGGCCGCCTCAACCCTGGCCGGCTTTTCCATCGCCGGCCCGCGTGCCCGCGAGCTGCTCGCGCGGCTGGTGCGCATCGATCTGGCGGCGGATGCGTTCAGACTCTTCAGCGTGCGCGAGACCGCCGTCGGCTTCGCGCCGGCGATCCTGACCCGGGCCGGCTTCACCGGTGAGCTCGGCTATGAAGTCTGGACGACTCCGGACTATCTGGAGACCCTGTACGAGGAGCTCTGGGACGCGGGGCGCGACCTCGGGCTGGTGCACTTCGGCGGCCGCGCGCTCTCCTCGCTGCGCCTGGAAAAAGGTTACGGTTCCTTCAACAAGGACTTCCGGCCGGACTACACGCCCGGGGAAACCGGTCTCGATCGATTCATCGACTTCGCCAAGCCCGTCTTCGCCGGACGCGATGCGGCGCTCGCCGAGAAGGCCGCCGGACCCAAGCGACGCTTCGTCGTCATGCAGCTCAGCGATGCCGACGCGGACGTCGTGGGGTATGAGTCGATCATGAAGGACGGCGCCGCGGTCGGATACGTCACCTCGGGCGCCTACGGGCATTGCGTCGGCGCGAGTCTGGCGGCCGGCTACGTGCCCGCGCCGCTGGCCCGCGACGGCGCCCGCTTCGAGATCGACATCCTCGGGGAGATGCGCACCGCCATCGTGCGGCTCGAGCCGCTGTACGATCCGCAAGGGCTGAAGTTGCGCGGGTAGCTACCTGCCACAGGGCAGCGACCGAGCTCACTGCCCGCGCATCAATCACTCACGCAACCGCATGAATACCTCGTTACAACCCTCCTGTGATGCCGCGGCGGCCCGCAGCGCCACCGGCGTTAGCAGCGCGGCGCATCCGCGCCTGGTGCTGGCCGCCACGATTCTGGCCTCGAGCCTCGCGTTCGTCGACGGTTCGGTCGTGAACGTCGGGCTGCCAGCGATCGGCGCCAGCCTCGGGGCCGATGCCGCGGCACTGCAGTGGGTGGTGAACGCCTACCTGCTGCCGCTCAGCGCGCTGTTGCTGCTCGGCGGTGCTGCCGGCGATCGCTTCGGGCGCCGGCGGCTGCTGATCATCGGCACGGTGCTGTTTGGTCTGACTTCCCTTGGCTGTGCCCTCGCCCCGGGCACGGTCGTCCTGCTGGTG
>Ga0209811_10000128_pt1 | contig 34558 bp, 25 predicted proteins | sample Coa_R1_6_FD_187161 | JGI IMG/M metagenome (GOLD analysis project Ga0209811, IMG submission 187161) | Surface soil microbial communities from Centralia Pennsylvania, which are recovering from an underground coalmine fire. - Coalmine... | ecosystem: Environmental > Terrestrial > Soil >... | reverse complement strand
TGTCCAAGCTAGCCGGTCGTAGAGTACGGTGCGTTGTCGTTTCAGACGGGGCTCGTACCCTCGACCGTTCTCCGACGAACCGGCTAGCTCAGATCTGCTGCTGCGGCGGTGATCTGCCGGTGTTTCGGGCTTCTTGGAGGTCCCCCCCTCCGACGGTGGGTTAGAGCACCCGCCATGCCAGCGTCGAGGGATGCCGGGAACATTCTCCTAACTTGTTGTCACCCTGTGTGTACCGGGCGGGCCACCCGGCGCCCGCCGCGGGGCATCCAGGTGCGTGCTGAAGCGGGAATTAGAAAACGTCCATCAAGCATTCGGCCCCGCGCAGCTAACTCGTTGCGCGGGGCCCCATTGCGACACAACCAATTTTATAGTGACAGCTAGCAATAACTTTTATGACCTCGGAGCCTCCAGGCCGTACGAGCGGATGCGCGAGAGCAGCGTCGGGTAGCTCAGCCCCAGCTCGCGCGCCACGCGCGCCTTGTTGCCATGGAAGCGCTCGAGCGCTTCGACGATCAGCTTGCGCTCGAGCTCGGAGACGCTGGTGCGCAGCGTGCGGCCGGGGCGGCGCGCGCTCTCCTCGCCGTTCGCGTGCCCGTTCGCATGTCCGTTGCCACGGTGCTCGTTCGCCGCGGCTTGCGCTTCGCGCAGCTCCGCGGGCAGCAGCTCCACGCCCAGCACGTCGCCCTCGTCGGCGAGCACGACCATGCGCTTCACGGTCTTCTCCAGCTCGCGCACGTTGCCGCGCCACTCGCTCTCGAGGAAGAGCCGCATCGCATCGGGCGAGAACCCGCGCACCGGCTTCTCCATCTGCCGCGAGAACACGGCGAGGAAGTGCTGCGCCAGCACCGGGATGTCCTCACGCCGCTCGCGCAGCGCCGGGACACGCACGGTGATGTCGTTCAAACGGTAGTAGAGGTCTTCGAGGAAGCGCCCTTCGCGGATGCGCTCGCGCAGGTCGCCGCCGGTCGCGCACACCACGCGCGCGTCCACCTTGCGCGTGCGCGTGGCGCCCACGGGGCGGATCTCGCCGCGGTCCAGCACCTGGAGCAGCTTGGCCTGCACCGCCTCGGGGATCTTCTCGATCTCGTCCAGGAAGATGGTGCCGCCCGCGGCCTCCTCGAACAGGCCCGCCTTGTCGCGCGTGGCGCCCGTGAATGCGCCCTGGACGTAGCCGAAGAGCTCGCTCTCGAGCAGGTGCTCGGGCAGCGCGGCGCAGTTCACCTGCACGAACGGACGGTCGCGGCGGCTCGAGATCTCGTGCACCACCTGCGCGAACAGCCCCTTGCCGGTGCCGGTCTCGCCCATGAACAGGATGGTCGCGGTGCTGTCGGAGACCTTGCGCAGCAGGTTCAGGATGCTGGCGACGTCGCGCGACTGGCTGATCACCCGCTCGGAGCCGGGCACCGGGCGCAGCTGGTCGCGGAGCTGCTGGTTCTCGGCGAGCAGCAAGCTCCGCTGCGCCTCGACCGCAGCCACCGCGGCGCTGTTCGCGAGCACGGCGAGCAGGTTCAGCTCGCGCTGCTTGAACGCGCCGAGCAGATTGTCGTTGAGGCGGTCGACGTAGACCAGGCCGACGGCCTGCGACGGGAAGTTCAGGGGCACGCACACCAGCGAGCCCACGCCTTCGAGCGCATCCGCGAGCGCAGCCGCGAAGCGCGGGTCGGCGGCGACGCGGCTCGAGAACATCGGCCCCGCCTCCATGAGTCGGTTGCCGGCCACGCCCTCGAGCACCCGCAGCATGCGCCGCGCGCGATCGCGGCCGAGGCCGTGCTGGGCGACCACGTCCAGCCGCCCCGGGCTCGAGCTGAAGGCCACGAATCCGCGATCCCCGCCGGCGTGTTCGACCGCCAGCTTCACGATCTGGGCCAGCAGGCCGTCCACGTCGGAGGTCTCGCGGAACAGGCGGTTGGCCTCTTCCAGCGCACGGAACTCGTTGCAGGTCGAGAGCGACACCGCCACGTATTGACGCTCGATCTCACGACGCAGCGACACCGCGCGGCCCTCGGCCTCGGCATCGCCCGAATCGGTGAGCCACTGTTCCGCCTGCTCGAGGAGCGACAGCGCCTGGTCGAAGCGCTCGCGCTCGCTCTCGAGCCGCGCCAGCGCCAGCAACGCCTCGGCGGCGCGCGGCACCACGTTCAGCTGCCGGAAGATCAGCGCGGCACGACGCGCGGCGTCGGCCACGGGCTCGATCGGGATGCGATTGCGCACGCTCGTGGGCATCTCGGCCAGGTACTCGGCCCAGGCCGCGAGCGTGGTCGCGAGCTCGTAGAGCTCGCCCAGCTGCTCGAACACCTGCGACGCCGTGCGCAGCCGCGACTCCATGCCGCTCGCGTGGCCGCGCAGGGCGTCCAGGTGCGCGAGCTCGCGCATCGCGATCGAATGCTCGATGCGGTCGCCCGCGGCCTCGGCCATCGCCAGGCCGCGCAGCAGCTGGCCGTGCGCGTCGTCGTGTCGTCCGACCAGGCGGAGCGCCATGCCGAGACGGATCGTGAGCTCCATGGCCACGTCGCCCTGCGGCGCCTGCGAGCGCGCCTCCTCGAGCGCGGGCTCGATCAGCGCCAGCGCGGCGGGACCGTTGCCGCGGTCGATCTCGACCTCGGCGAGGAACTCGCCCGCGAGCTCGGCCTCACGGCGCACGCCGGCCTGGTTCGCGAGCTCGCGCGCGTGGCGATAGAGCTCCTCCGCCTTGTCCCACTGGCGGCGGCGCCTCGCGAGCATGCCCAGCGCCAGCTCCGCGCTCGCCTCGCCGCCGGCGTGCGAGATCTGGCGCGAGATGCGCAGCGACTGCCGGAAGTGCTCCTCGGCGAGATCCCACTGCCCCAGGCGGTAGCGGATCAGGCCAAGGTTCTGGTGATGCGCGCGCATGCGCCCGAACAGGCCCTTGCGCTCGTCGATCTCCAGCGCCTGCTCGAGGAACCGCGTCGCCTCGCGCCACTCGCGCAGGTTCTTGTGCACGAGGCCGAGGTTGTTGAGCGCGGTGACGAGGCCGTCGGCGTCCTCGACGCGGCGGAACGTGGCGGCGGCGTTCTGCAGCCAGTCGATCGCCTCCTGCGGCCGGCCCGAGCGCGCGAGCGCGATGCCGAGCGTGAGCGAGACGCGGGCCACGGTCTGGTGGTCGTCGGTGTCGCGGAGCTTGGCGTACGCGTAGAGCGCGTAACGACGCGCGCGGCGCGGCGCACCCAGCTCGATCCACAGGAACGCGATGTGGGCGGCGGTGCGGGCGCGCAGCCGGTCGCCCGGCAGCCCCCGCGTGATGTCGCGCGCCTGGAGCGCGACCGTGAGCGATTCCTGGATCCGCCCGCGGAGCTGCTCCACGCTGGAGATCCGGAGCAGGAGCCGGACGCGGTCGTCGAGCGCGTTGCGGCCCGTCTCACTCAGCGCACTCCGATAGGCCTCGAGAGCGTTCGCGTACGCGTCCGCTGCGAGGTGAAGGTCGCCGATCGCCTCCTGCTGCGAAATCCCCGTCGGGCGGGGCGTCGCGGCAGTGGGATCAGGGGGGATCGCTCTCTGCACAGTCCGAACCCTCGAATTGTCACAAACCCGGTGGGTCACATCGGCGGTTCGTTCCGATGTGCCCGAGCCTCATCGAGAAAACGACTGCTCTGCGGTTAACTCAGGGCAGACGCTTCGGCATGTAATTGAGCACAGCTCCCATCGAGTAACGGATCCGCAGTGCCCACGGAAGATTCGTGTCGCCCGGGATCAACGATCCGGGGACAGGATTCTGCGGGACGTCCGGCTCGCCGCTCATCGGCCGAGGCAGGGGCTTAAGCGATTGGCTGCGCGTGGTGCTGGACTGGCGGCCCCAGGTCCGCGGTCCAGAGCGCGCGCTCGCTTCAGCCCCGATCGCCGACAGCAGGGCGACTGCGAGGATCCAGGTGCCCAGGAGTCTGATGCTCTTACGCTTGAAGGACATGAATGACAGCTCCCTCCGACACTGGTTCCCTCAGTGGAAAATAATTTGCGGCCGACCAGATGGAGGCGCCGGTCGGATGATGCGTTTTTGAGGGGACCTGCCAATTCCTATCGCGCAGTATCTGCTCCTGTGAAATGGCCGTCAATGGGTATTCCTCGGGGCTCGCCCGCCAAAAAATACGGGATTCCCTAGCGTTGTGGCCTCCGGCCAGCGCCTCCGGGGCCCTGACCGGCCCGGCCGGTCAGTCGCCCGCGGGACGGGCCGCGCGCCACTCCTCGGCGGCAAGGCGGGCGAGGCCGTAGCGCAGCCCCTGTGTCGAGCACACCAGGCCGGGAGCCTGGAAGCGCTGGATCAGTCCCTCGACGACGAGTGCTCCGGCACCGACGATGTCGGCCCGACCCTCGCCCATCACCGGCATGCTGCGCCGCTCGGCCTGGGTGGAGCGGACGATGCGATCGACCAGCGCCAGCGCCCGGTCACGGGGGACGAACAGGCCCTCGAGCTGACCCGGATCGTAGGTCGACATGCCGGCGTCCAGGGCCGCGAGCACGGTAACCGTACCGCCCACGCCCGCCAGAACGGCCGTGCGCTCGGGAAACAATGCACAACCATGCATAAGTTCGTCCTTGAGCCACTGCCGTGCGGTCCACAGCTGGTCGTCGGTGGGCGGGTCGCTCGCCACCAGCCGCTCGCTCAGCGTCACCGCGCCGAAGGCGAGGCTCGTCCAGCGCCCGAGCCGCTCACCCAGGCCGCTCACGATCTCGGTGCTGCCGCCGCCCAGGTCGAAGACCACGCTCTGGCTGCCACGCACGCTCTCGCCGGAGCCGAGGATGACCGAGCGGTAGACGAGACGGGACTCGTCGGCCTCGCTCAGGATGCGCACCGGCACGCCCGCCACCTCGCTGATGCGCTCGGCCGCGGCGGCGCCGTTGCTGGCGCGCCGCAGCGCTGCCGTGGCCGCGGCGACGATGCTGCGCGCGCCGAGCGAGCGGGCACGGCGCAGGAACTCGCCCACGAGCACGCCGGCGCGATCCACGAGCTCGTCCTCCACGCGCCCGGTCTCGAAGAGCCCGCGGCCGAGCCTGCAGGGCTCGCCCGCCCGCGCGACCGTGTCGAGCCCCGGGCCCCAGGGCGCGGCATCGCGCACGTCGGCGACCAGGAGGCGGACGGAATTGGACCCGACATCTATTGCACCAACACGCATACGTAGCTGGGACCCTTTGAGGAGCTTAGAGGAGGAAATCTTCGAGGTCGGAGCGCCGCCAGGCGGGGGCCGCTTCGGGCTCGGAGGTTCTACCAGATTCCGGATCGGACAGCAGGATCCCCCGGGGCTCATCGGCCACGGGGCCCTCGCCGGCCACGACCGGTTCCAGCTCGGCAGAGGATTCGATGCGCACCGCGGCCTCGAGCAGCTTCCGTCGCGCCTGGCTGTTGCGGGCGTCTCGGGGCGGACTTCGTCGCGGACGCTGGTGGGCGAGTTCGTGGGCGATCAAAGGGGCTGCCGCGCCGCCCGAGACCGAGGCCAGCACGGTGCGCGCCTCGGCATCGCGCGGCGCGATCCGGAACACCACCCGCTTGCCGTCGCGCACGCCCTTCACGAGCCCGGCGCGGGCCAGGGCCTGCAGGTGGCGCGTGGTGCACGACTGCGACAGGCCCACCGCCTCGGCGAGCTGGCTCACGCTCCGGTCCTCGCCCGAGCGCATCAGCACGAGCAGATCGAACCGCCTGGGGGCGGCCAGCGCGGCGAGCGCTCCCTGCAGTCTGTGGGGCCGGATGTTCATTGCATGATTATGCATATCATGTCCCGAGCATTGACCGCAATCCCGCATCGTTGCTAACGTTCAGCGCCCTCTTGAGCGGGCCCCCACCATGACTCCTCACCAGCTTCCTGTCCTCGACACGCCGGCCCCGAGCTTCTTCGGGCTGAGCCGCGACCGCCTCCGCGAGTCGCTGCTCGGCCACGGCCTGCCCGGATTCCGGGCGGAGCAGATGTACTCGTGGGTCTACCAGAAACACGTGCGCGACCCGCTCGGCATGACCAACCTGCCGCTTGCGTTCCGCCGCACGCTGCCGGGGATCTGCGACCTGGCGCTTCCGGAGACGGCATCGGTACACAAGAGCGCCGACGGGAACACGCACAAGTTCGTGTTCCGGCTCGCCGACGGCGCGCGCGTCGAGAGCGTGAGCATGCGCACGCCCAGGCGCCTCACGTTCTGCATCTCGAGCCAGGTGGGCTGTGCGTTGGGCTGCACGTTCTGCGCCACCGGCCTGATGGGCTTGAAGCGCAACCTGCGCGCGCACGAGATCATGGCGCAGGTGATGGCCATGGGCGAGTTCCACGGCTGGCACGACGACCGCTTCAACATCGTCTACATGGGCATGGGCGAGCCGCTCGCCAACCTCGCCGCAGTGAGCGACAGCATCCGCGTGCTGCACGATGAGCACGGACTGAATCTCGGCGCGCGGCGCGTCACCGTGAGCACGAGCGGCCTGGTGCCGCAGATCCGCGAGCTGGCGAAGCTCGACCTGCAGCTGGGGCTCGCGGTGTCGCTGCACGCCACCACGGACGAGCTGCGCGACCAGCTGGTGCCCGTCAACAAGCGCTGGCCGATCCGCGAGCTCCTGGACGCGGCGAAGGAGTACGGCCGCTCAGTGGGCCGACGCGTCACGCTCGAGTACACGCTCCTCGCCGGCGTCAACGATTCGCTGGACGACGCCGACCGGCTCGCGGCGTTCGCGCGCGAGCTGCCGAGCAAGGTGAACCTGATCCCGTACAACCCGGTGCCCGGGCTCGAGTGGAAGCGTCCGAGCCGGGAGGCGATCGATGCCTTCGCGGCGCGGCTCATGCCGCACGCGCCCGCGGTGACCGTGCGCCACACGCAGGGCGGCGAGATCTGGGCCGCGTGTGGCCAGTTGGGTGGGCTGACGCCCTAGGCTCCGTTTGAGAACGCTCGAGCCGTGCTCGGGCGTTTTCCGAAGGGCTTGGTAGTCTCGCGCCGTGCCCGCCTCACTCTCGCTGCGCGCCCGGCTCTTCCTCGCGCTCCTCTCGCTCGCGCTCGTTCCCACGCTGCTGTTCGCGTGGTTCACGCTGGTGCAGCTGCACGCGGCGACGTCGCGCTGGTACCAGTCGGGCGTGGAGAAGGCGCTCGGCGCGGCGATCGAGACCAACCGCACCACGCTGACGCGGCTCGAGGCGATCGCCATGGAGCGCGCCGACTCGTGGGCGACGACGCTCAACGGCATCGAGGCCGACCCGGCGCAGCGCACCACCATGCGCACCGAGCTGCGCGAGTCCGGTCTCGATTTCGGTCAGGTCTACGAGCGCGATTCGCTGGCGTGGCGCCTGACCGCCACGGTGGTGCCGCTGGGCGTGCTCGCCGCCACCTCGCCCGAGCTGGGCGACTCGATCCCGCCGGCGATGTCCGGCGACCGGCTGATCCGCACCTCGTCGGGCATCCTCGCGGCGGTGGCACCGGTGCGCGACGGCGTCGCGCTCGTCACCGGCGTGCGCTTGAACCCGGGCTACTGGGAGCAGCTCGGACAGATCCGCGAGGCGAGCGAGTTGTACCGGCGCGTGGTCGTGCTCGTGGACCTCCAGCGCCAGCGCGTGTGGCTCACGATCGTGGCGCTGGTACTGGTGATCGCGGTCGGCGCCGCGCTGCTCGCGCGCGCGCTCGCGGGCGGCATGACGCAGCCGCTGTCCCGGCTGGCCACGGCGTTGGAACGTGTGGAAGACGGCGCCGCGCAGGAGCGACTCACGGAGACGGGGCCGCGCGAGCTGGCGTCGCTCGCCGCCTCGTTCAACGCCATGACCGCGCGCCTGACCGAGGCGCGCAGCGCGCTCGCGCGCGCCGAGCGCGAGGCGGCGTGGCGCGACATCGCCCGCCGCATGGCGCACGAGCTCAAGAACCCGCTCACGCCCATGTCGCTCTCGATCCACCGGCTGCAGAAGCGCTTCGAGCTGGTGCCCGAGTCCGAGCGGCGCGCGGTGCGCGAGAGCATGGACGCGCTGCTCCAGGAGATCGGGCACCTGACCCGGCTCGCGGACTCGTTCTCGCAGTACGCGCGCATGCCCGAGCCGCAGGAGGAGCCGCTCGACCTCTCCGAGCTGGCGCGCAACTGCGGCGCGCTGCACGAGGTCCAGGACGTGGTGCTGCGCATCGCGGCCGACGCGCCGCTCCCGGTCCGGGGCGACCGGTTGATGTTGTCGCGCGTGGTGCATAACCTGCTCGTCAACGCCTGCGAGGCGAGCCCGCCGCGCGGCATCGTCGAGCTGGAGACGGGGCGCGACGGCAGCGAGGCGTGGGTGGAGGTGCGCGACTGCGGGACCGGGCTCGATCCCGCGCTCGCCGGGCGCGTGTTCGAGCCGTACGTGAGCACGAAACGCCGCGGCAGCGGGCTCGGGTTGTCGCTGGTGCGCGACATCGCCGAGCGCCACCGCGGCCGCGTGACGCTGGAGAACCGCGAAGGCGGCGGCGCCGTGGCGCGCCTGACGCTGCCACTGGCGTGAACGAACAGAAGGAAGAAAGGACGCTCCCGATGTCGCAACGCGAGCATTTCGCCGTGCTCACCGTGGACGACGACGCGCGCATCCGCCGCACGCTGCGCGGCGTGCTCGAGGACGAGGGGCACGAGACCGGCGAGGCGGCGAACGCGGGCGAGGCGTACGAGGCGCTGGAGAGGCGCCGCTGGGACGCGGTGCTGCTGGACCTCACCATGCCCGGCGAGCACGGGCTGGACGCGCTGCTCAAGATCCGCGAGCAGGCGCCCGACACGGCGGTGATCGTGGTCTCGGGCGAGAGCACGCTCGAGAACGCGGTCAAGGCTGGCCAGCGCGGCGCGTTCGACTTCGTGCCCAAGCCCATCAACGACCCCGAGCACCTGCTCGAGGTGCTCCGCGAGGCGGTGAAGGTGACGCGCCTGCGTCGCGGCGCGAAGGCGGCGCCGAACGGCGGCAGCAGCGGCGCGCGCAACGCCGGCGCCGGAGGCGCCGAGGGCGCCAACGACGCGATGGCGACCATCGTCGGCGACTGCCCCGCGGTGGACCGCATGCGCGAGCAGATCCGGCGCGTCGCGCCATCGAACGGCCGCGTCCTGATCACCGGCGAGAACGGCGCCGGCAAGGAGCTGGCCGCGCTCGCGATCCACGCGCTGTCGAAGCGCTCGGGCGGCGCGTTCGTGAAGTTGAACTGCGCCGCGATCCCCAAGGACCTCCTCGAGAGCGAGCTGTTCGGCTACGAGAAGGGCGCGTTCACCGGCGCGGTGGCGTCGAAGAAGGGCCGGCTCGAGCTGGCCGACGGCGGCACGCTGTTCCTGGACGAGATCGGTGACCTGGCGCTGGACGCACAGGCGAAGCTGCTGCGCGCGCTCGAGACCGGCGAGATCGAGCGCCTGGGTGGCACCCGCACGGCGAAGGTGGACGTGCGCCTGCTCGCGGCGACGAACAAGAACCTCGCCGCGGCGGTGAAGGCGGGCGACTTCAGGGAGGACCTCTACTTCCGGCTGAACGTGCTGCCGGTCGCGGTGCCGCCGCTGCGCGAGCGCAGGTCCGACATCGGCCCGCTCGCGAGCCACTTCCTCGAGCGCTTCGCGGAGGCCGAGGGTCGCGGGGCGATGACGCTCGCCGACGACGCGCGCGAGCTGCTCGAGGAGTACCACTGGCCCGGCAACGTGCGCGAGATGCGCAATCTCATGGAGCGCGCCGTGGTGCTGGTGAAGGGCGATGTGGTGACCGCGGCGGATCTGAACCCGTGGCTCGAGAGCCCGCCCGAGGAGGGCGAGGATGCGGGCTTGAAGGGCAGGGTCGCGCGCAGCGAGATCGACTCGATCCGCCGCGCGCTCGATGCCGCCGACTGGAACGTCACCCAGGCGGCCGCCGGGCTCGGCATCGACCGCACGAACCTGCACCGCAAGATGCGCAAGTACGGCATCGCGCGCCGGTAGACCTGGCGCGCACGTTCCGCCACGGCGCGTGGCGCGCGTGCCACAGGCGCAGGTCCGGCGCAGTCCAGAGCGGGCCCCAACCTCTTCCCTCCCGCTGAGTTGCGCGTGGTCCTCGCCCCGCTATCGTGGTACGCGGTTTGCCTGAACACCGGCGGACCCGTTTCCCCTCCGGAGGCTTCTTTGGACCTGCTTCGACATCCCGCGCGCGCGGTGGCCGCCGCCGCTCTCGTTCTGGCGTTCGCGACGTCCGCGGGCGCCCAGCAGCCGCGCTTCTCGCTCGGCTCCGTCCGCGAGGCCGCGGCGTGGCGGGGCGCCGGAGTGCCCGCGTCGAGCCCGATCGTCGCCCTGCCCTCGGCACCCAGCACCTACGCGCTCGCTTCCGACACGCTCTCGTTCCACCCCTCGCTCCAGTACGAGTACTGGGACAGCACCGGCCACGAGCCGCTCTCGGTGGCGCCGGTGCGCGTCAACTACGAGACCGAGACCGAGTGGCTGCGCGCGCCCATGGGCGACAACCTGCTCGACCAGCCCGAGCCGTGGATGACGGGCCACCACGGGCGCTCGCGGGACCTCGGGATCACGCTGGACTACAACCGCAGCGACCTCGTGCGCTACGGCCTCCACTTCCAGGCGCAGCGGCCGCAGACGATGTACCCGCGCATCGGAGCGCGGTTGGAATACGCGACCGGCCGTAAGCGGATGTTGTACGGCATCCAGATGGAGCAGCCGCTGCTCCCCACCGCGCGCTTCGTCCTCGGCTGGAGCGCGGTGCGGCGCACGGAGCATCCCGAGCTCCAGCTCGTGGACGACGTCGAGAACTCGCTGGCGCTGCTGCTCGACCGCACCGACTACCGCGACTACTTCGAGCGCGAGGGCGCTAGCGTCTACCTGTCGTGGCGCGTGCCGGACTTCTCCACCGTGAGCCTGCACCTGCGCCAGGCGCGCTACCGCTCCACGGGCACGAGCGACGAGGTCGTGTCCTGGTTCAACCTGCAGAAGCCGCTGCGGCCGAACCCCGCGATCGACGACGGCGATGCGCACTCGGTCCTGATCCGGCTCGAGCGGCTCGCCCAGCGCTCGAGCAGCTCGCGCGCCGGGCTCTATCACTGGATCGAGCTGGAGAAGGCCGGTGGCCAGCTCGGCGGTGACTTCGACTACACGCGGCTCCTCGGCGACGTGCGCAGCGTGCTCCGGCTGACGCCGGCCACGACGCTGTCGCTGCGCGGCGTGATCGGGAGCTGCTTCGACGGCACGCTGCCGATCCAGAAGCGCTTCGGCGCCGGCGGGATCGACGGTCTTCGCGGCCACCAGCTCAACGACTTCGCCGGCAACCAGGTGGTGCTCGGGCAGGCCGAGTACACCATCGGGATGTGGGCGCTGCGCGGGGAGGGCTTCGAGGCGGGCGTGCACGCGATCACGTTCGTGGACGTGGGCGCGGCCTGGGACAACCCCGCGAACCACTGGGATCCGCAGCGGCAGCGCTTCGCCAGCGATGGCGGCTTCGGCCTCGCCACCAGCGAGGACAACATCCGCGTCTACGTCGCGCACGATCTCTCGGATCCGGATGCGCCGTTCGTGTGGTCGCTGAGAATGCGGCGGCCCTTCTAACCACCACCTCTCCCACGAGGTCCCTCGCACCCCTTGCTCCCCTGTCGCCCGCTCCTTGCCATTGGATCCAGTCTGCGCGCGCGTGCGCCACGGCTCCGCGCCTGCCTCGGTGCGCTGCTCGCCTGGCTCGCTCTCGGCACGGGCTCGGCGCAGGCGTTCCAGATCACGTCGATCCGGCCGGCGCGCGACAGCTCGGGGCAGCTGTGGGTGGAAGTGCAGCTCGAGCAGCCGATCGAGCCACGCGTGGCGAGCAGCCTCGGCCGTGGCATGCCGGCGACGCTGACGCTGCACGCCGAGCTCTGGCGCCGGCGCCGCGGCTGGTTCGACCGCATGGAGCGCGCCGTGGAGACGACGTTCCGACTGCACTACGACGCCTGGGGCGACGACTGGCACCTGGACCGGCCCGGCGCGCCGCCGGAGGTGTTCGGCTCGATCGATTCGCTACAGCTGGCACTCGAGCACGCGCTGGCGCTGCCGGTTTCACGGCTGGAGAAGATCGCGCCCGAGACCTCGTGCTACCTGGTGGTGAGCGCCTCGCTCCGGCCGCTGAACGTCGAGGACGTGGAGGAGGTCGAGGGCTGGCTCTCGGGCGAGGTGAAGGAGAAGCGCCACTCGGGCCTGGGCGTGCTCACGGGCATTCCGCGCTCGCTGTTCGAGGCGGCCCGCAACTTCGCCGGCTTCGGCGACGAGCGCTCGCGCCTGATCAGCACCGACTTCACCCCGGAGAGCCTGCCGCCGGCGGGGCATTGACGGCTCGCGCCCAAGCGCGAGCGTTTCAGTGAAGCACGACCACCCGGCGCGTGATCGACGTGGACTTGTCCCGCGCGCTCACGAGGTAGATGCCCGGCGGAACGTTCCTGCCTCCAGCGTCACGACCATCCCAGACGACCTCCTGGTCGCCCGCGCGCGCATCGCCGTGGAGCAATACACGCACGTCGCGTCCGGCGATGTCGAGCACGCGCACGTCCACCCGCGTCGCCGCTCCGGGCGAGAAGTGGAAGCGGGTTTCGCCGCGAAGCGGGTTCGGGCTGGGGATGCCCAGCGCGAACGTCGCGGAGCGTGAGATCGGTGCGCCGCCGACGCCCAGGGGTGTTCCGGCCGGGATGCGGTTGATCAGGAGATCGATCCAGCCGGTGAGGTCGCCGTATGGGCCCTCGTAGCTGTCCTTGACGGCCAGGTCGGGGCGCCCGTCGCCGGTCAGGTCACCCGCCACGAGCTGCACCGGGTGGTAGCCGGTCCCGAACCAGGTCGGGGCCGAGAACGAGGCTCCGCCCGTGCCGAACACAATTCCGATCTTTCGCGACCATGCCCCACTGAGAAGAAAATCCCCGTTGGCCAGGAACGCCGCGTCGAGCGTTCCGTCGCCGTTCCAGTCCGCGAGGACGTAGCTCTGCGCCGGCGGCAGCGCGATCGCAGCCGGCGCGTCGAACCTGCCATCGCCGTGCCCGCGCAGCCACGACGGGGACCCCACGGCGTTTCCGGCGAAGACATCGAGCCGGCCGTCGCCATCGAGATCGGCGGCCTGGATCGCACCCCCGAGCGTGACGATGCCCGGGAGCGCGTCGCCGAGACCACCGGGTCCTCCGAGCCGGACGCTCAGGTTGTTTCCGGTGCTGATGATCGCGTCGTCGCGGCCGTCTGCGTTCAGGTCGCACACCAGCAGCTGGCTTCCGCCACCCGACCACGCACGCGATGGCTCGTAGACCGTGTCGCCACGATTGCGCAAGACGAGCAGCGAGTCGGGCCTGAGGAACAGCACTTCGGGATAGGGGTCTCCCTCCGCGCGCATGACGCCGAGGACGCCGGCGATGGACCACTGCTGTCGGCCCATGAACGCACCTTGACCGTCTCCCAGCGAGACCCCCGAGTTGGTCACGATGTCGCTGTGGCCATCCAGGTCCAGGTCGGCGATCGCGATATCGCCATACATGTCCACTTCACTCCCCAGCCGGAACTCGCCGCCGCCCAGGCCGAACTCGATCTCCTTCGTGTCGTGATCGTGGTTCGTGACCACCAGATCGAGCGTGGGACCGTCATCGACGCGCGCCGCGATCAGGCCCAGCCAGTTGTAGTTCGACCGCAGGGGCGCGGGCCCGAGACAACCGGAAGCAGAACCCGTGAACACTGAGACGCCGGCCCCGTCGGGTTGCAGGAAGTCATCACGACCGTCGCCGTCCACGTCGCCGAGGACACCCGGGGCGTCGCTCTGCACTGTGCGTGCAAGGGCCTCGCGAAACCCGCCGCAGCCATTGCCCAACAGGGGCGACAGGACGGGCCCACCCCTTGATGTGGCGAGCATGATCACGTCCTGGTGGCCATCCCCATCCACGTCCCCACCGGTGAACACGCCCGGCAGGCGAAGGCTCGCCGATGTGGCGAGCGACGGCACGCCGGGCGCCTCACCGGGCAAGTGCACGGAGGTCCGGCAAACGGGTGGGTTCAGGCCTCCACTGCCATCGTTGACCAGGACGTGGAAGAAATAGTGGTAGTACCCGTCGTTGACGCCACAGACGACGTCGAGATGGCCGTCCCCGTCGAGATCCGCGAAGCTCGGGTATTCACCGTTGAGGGCGAAGCTGCGCTCGCCGCCGAACGTGCCGTCGCCGCGGCCGTAACGGATCGTCAGCCCCCCAACCCCGATGTCGGGGTAGGGATCGGCATCGATACACCCAACGGCGATGGGGTCACGGTACGAACCGGGCATCGGGATCGGCGCCTGGAACCCTCCCGCCCGATCGCTGAGCAGCACCACGCCCCCCTCGCTCGACCAGCCGACGAGGTCGAGCTGGCCGTCGGCGTCGATGTCCGCGACCGCCAGGCCCTCGACGCTCGTCGCCACGGGAAGGAACGCCGGCGGGTCGAACTTCCCGGCGCAGCGCCCGTGGATCAGGACGATGCCCGGTGGGTCGTAGCCTCCCACCGCGACGTCGGGGCAATCGTCACCATCGAAGTCGGCGATCGCCACCCCGTGCGGATGGCTCGGCACCGGGATGATCGCGCTCGAGCCGAGATCGCCGTTGGGCTCGGCCGTGAACACCTCGACCGACATCTGGTCGGTGTGCGTGGCGACGACGAAGGCGCCGGTCCGGTGCCATCGGGGCGACGCGGCCACGGCGTACACGGGGGCGTAGGACGGGAACCAGCGGTACGGGGCATCGAACAGCGGCTGCGCCTGGAGCCCGCACGGGCTCGCGGCCGCCATCAGCAGTGCAGGGATGACGAGAGACATTGCTCGCATGGCTGCCTTCGCGGAGCGGAGCCGCGATCCGACGGATTCCGGACCGAGCGCTCGCCTCACCAGCTCACCACGCTGCGCCCGTGGCGACAAGGGGACAATGAGGTCGTTCCCCGAAGCCGAGTCAGGGTTCGCGGAAGCCGCAGGTTGGTAGAGGATCGGAGCGTCCCGAGCACGCTCGCACGCAAGGAGCCGATGAGGGACACCTGCAGCCGCTTTAGGGCAGGCGCGTCACCCGCACGGTGCCGCCCGCGCCGTCGCGCGGGCGCGCGAACACGACCGCGCCGCGCACCGCGCGCCCCGAGGCATCGCGACCGTCCCAGGTCCAGGACACGCCCTTAGCACTCAGCGACGGGGCGACGGCCGCCAGCCGGCGGCCCGAAGCGTCGAAGACGTCGAGCGTCGAAGCCTGCGAGCCGCCGCGCGAGAAGCTCACCGCGCCCCAGGCGAACGTCGCCGCCGTGAGCCGCGCCGAGGCCGGCGGGCTCGACGCGCCCGCCGCGAGGCCCTGCATGAACGACTGCAGCCCCTGGACCTCGGTCGGGTAGCTGAGCGAGGCGTTCTCGATCGTGCCGTTGCTCGTGGCGCTGGCGCCGCCGAAGAGCGCGCGGAAATCCTCGGCCCAGATCTCGTGCGGGCGGTCCGCGTGCGGCGCCGACGCGTTGAACGACGGCGCGTCGATGCCGCGCATGCGCGCGTACTTGCTCCAGCCGCCGGCGTCGGCGTCCGGGAACAGCGCGTACTGGACGACGTGGCCCAGCTCGTGGACGAACTCGGAGTGCTGGTGCTCGCGAGAGAGCGGCCGCACGCCGGGCGAGAGCAGGATCAAGCCTGGACCCGCCGCGGATTCGAGGCTCAGGCGACGCGGGTAGGGAAGGATGAAGACCTCGGCGGAGACCTGGTGGAGCGGGAAGCGCACCTCGGCGAGAGCCTCGTTCACTTCCGAACGCTCGAAGGCGTGGAAGCTGCCGTCGCCCGGGTTCGTGATCGCGGGGTCGGTGGTCGAGGTGACGAGCTCCCAGCGCGAGCCGCCGGGCAGCTCGAGGTAGAGCCGGCCGCCCTCGCTGCGGCAGTAGTCGCGCAGCGTCTCGCCCGCGTCGTGGATCAGGAGCCCCGCGCCACCCAAGGCCGACGCGCGCAGCTCGTTCGCCGCCGCCGGCTTACAAGCGAGCAGGGCGATCGCGAGCGCGGTGAGGGTGCGCCGGCCGAGGGTCAGGGTGCGAGGGAGGCTCATGCCAGGGTTCAAGGCGACGATTGTGCCAGAACACGCTTCGCCTCGAGCCATGCGGTGCAGCTCGCAACGAGCTCGCAGGCGGCTCCGCCACACGGGGTTGCGGGAGGCGCACGGGCCCGTCGCGGGCCGCTGAGAGGCTCACCTCAGCGGTGCGCTCCAGCCCCTCGGGGCTTCTCCCCCCGCGCGCCCCGCGCCGTGGGCGGAGCCACCCAGCTCAGCGTTCGGCCGCGACCGGGGCGGTCGGCTCGATGGTCGGCGCCGGCGCCGGCGTGACGCCGGTATCGGAGCCGTCGATGTCGGCCGGGCGCGAGCCGGCGCGAGAGAGCAGGAACGCGCCGGCGCCGATCGTGGTGAGGCCCATCACCAGCAGCGCGCCGAGCATGAGGAAGAACAGCGCCACCGTGCGCACGATGCCCGGCGTCTCCCAGAGGATGGCGCCGAAGCCGAACACCGAGGCCACGAGCAGCGAGCCGGAGACGAGCGGCATGGTCACCCCGCCCGAGCCCGGACGGCGGCGCGTCAGCTTGCAGCCGAGCACGTAGGTGGCCGCGAGCTGGCCGGCATAGAGCACCGCCACGTAGACGATGGGCAGCAGCACGGCGATGGGGATGCCGACCACGGTCACGAGCAGCACCATGGTGGCGATGCACGTGAACGGGCCCGAGGCGATGCCGAGGAGCAGCGAGGCCAGCGTGCGGCGCGACGAGGTCACGGCGATGCGCGCCAGCCGGTCCGGGAAGAGCGCGGCGGTGGCCCAGCCGAAGAACAGCGTCACCAGCCAGGCGAGCACGATCATCGACAGCACCACCGGGAGCCCGGGAAGCCCGAGCGTCAGCGGCAGGAAGCCGACCTGCACGGACTGGCCGTCGACGCGCGAACCCTGGTCGTCGCGCAGCACGCCGCCCACGGCCACCGCGTCGCCGTGCACGACCGCGCCGCGGCGCAGGTCGACCGAGCCGAACACGGCCACGGTCGAGCCCTCGACCTCGCCCTCGACGCGCACCGAGCCGAACACCGCGACGACGTCGCCGTCCACGCGCTCGCCGGAATAGACGGTCGCATCCGAGAACAGCCGCACGATGCCGGTGCCGTTGTCCCCGCCGTGCACCCGGACCGGCCCCGCCTCGACGTCGTCGCCCACCGTGATCGCCGTGCTGTCGGTGTCGGCGCTGGCGCGGGTCACGGTGATCCCGTGCTTGTCGATCTCGACCCGCTTCGCCTCCCGCGAGTGGACGCTGATGCGCCCCGGCAGCATCGCCTCGGCGGGGAGGGCGAGCGAAAGTGCGGCCGCGACGGCGAGCGCCGCGGAAAGGAAGTGCCGCCTAGAGGCCCAGAAGGCCGACATGCGGGATGTCTCCGGTTTCGCGCCGCTCGCGCGGTCGCATCCACCACAGCAGGCCCGCGCACACAGCGATCGCGGCCACGATCGTCACCAGGATGGCGGGGTGCGCGAGCGCACCCCAGACGAGCTTGAGCAGGTGGGCGGAGAGGCCCTCGCCGGCGAGGGTCTCGCCCGCGCGCGCGAGCCCGTCGCTCAGCGAGCGCAGCACGAACGTGCCGGTCTCGGTGAGCGAGCGCGTCGCCGCGGCGATCACGCCGTGGAGCCACACTTTCGGTCCGGGCAGCACGAATGCGGACACGATCGCGCCGACGCTGGCGGTGAGCGCTCCGGCGTACGCCCAGCCGAGCACGCGCACCCAGTGCGGGGCACGGTGCGGCAGCACCTCATCCATGATGCGCTGGAACAGCTCGGGGCGCGGGTCGAGGAGCGGCAGCGCGCGCAGCTCGGCGAACACCACGCGGAACGCCGCCACCTCGGCCGCGCACACGGCGCAGCCGGCCCAGTGCGCCTCGATGCGCGCAGCCGCCTGCGGGTCGAGCGTGCCGTCCAGCCAATCCTGGACGTTGATGGTCTCGGGGCAGCGGTTCATGACGGTGGTCCCTGGAGCCGGTCCTTGAGCAGCGCGCGCGCCCGGTGGATGCGGGCCTTCACGGTGCCCAGCGGCAGGTTCAGCGCCTCGGCGATCTCCTCGTACGACAGGTCCTGTTGGTGACGCAGCAACACGACGATCCGGTAGTGCTCGGGAAGGCTGTCGATGAGGTTCGCCGCGTACGACTCCTCCTCGGCGTGCGACGTGACCTCGTCCGGCTTGAGTCCCGTGTCCTCGATGTCCATGGTGCGCTCTTCCGTGGACCCGGGTTCGCTCACCTCGAGCGACACCGTCTTCACCCGCCGGCGCCGGAGGTGGTCGATCGCGAGGCGCGAGGCGATGGTGAAGATCCACGCGCTGAACGGTCGCTCCGTGTCGTACCGGTCGAGCGCCCTGAACACCTTGACGAAGGTCTCCTGGACCAGGTCCTCGGCGTCCTCGGCCCTCCGCACCACCCGCATGAGCACGGAGTAGACGGGGCGTTCGTAGCGCCGGACCAGGTCCCGGCAGGCCCGCTGGTCGCCCGACAGGCACCGGCGAACGAGGTCGGCGTCTTCGCCGCCGCTCACGTCCCCGGGGTCCAATGACGGCTACGAACCCGCGCGGCCCGATGTTTCATGGCGGGGCACAGTATGTTCGCCGTCAGGAGGGGGTCAAGAATCGCGGCCCGAACAGGTTCCGAGCACGGGCCGAGCGGGCGAAAGCACCCTCGGCAGCCCCCGCCGGCGGCCGCTATTGACCTTGACCCTCGGCGGGCCGGCACCTAGCCTCCCGCGCTCATGCTCACCATCGCCGAGCTTCGCGCCCGCGAGATCCTCGACTCGCGCGGCAACCCCACGATCGAGGTGGACTGCGTCCTCGAGGGCGGCGCCCTCGGGCGCGCCGCCGTGCCCTCCGGGGCCTCCACGGGCGAGCACGAGGCGATCGAGCTCCGAGACGGAGACCCGAAGCGCTACCGCGGGAAGGGCGTGCAGAAGGCGGTCCGGAACGTCGGCGAGGCGATCGCCCCGGCGCTCCTCGGCGCCGACGCCTTCGACCAGGGCGGCATCGACGCGAAGCTGATCGCGCTCGACGGCAGCGCCAACAAGTCGAAGCTGGGCGCGAACGCGCTGCTGGGCGTGTCCATGGCCGTGGCCCGCGCCGCGGCGGTGGCGCTGGACGTGCCGCTCTATAGACACCTGGGCGGTGCGCATGCGCACGTGCTGCCGGTGCCGCTCATGAACGTGGTGAACGGCGGCGCGCACGCGGACAACAACGTCGACTTCCAGGAGTTCATGATCGTGCCGCTCGGCGCGCCCTCGTTCCGCGAGGCGCTGCGCTGGGGCGCGGAGGTGTTCCACTCGCTCCACGCGGTGTTGAAGAAGCAGGGCCTCGCCACGGCGGTGGGCGACGAGGGCGGCTTCGCGCCCAACCTCAAGTCGAACGAGGACGCGCTCAAGCTGCTGGTCTCGGCGATCGAGGCGGCGGGCTACAGGCCCGGCGAGCAGGTGGCGCTGGCGCTCGACGTGGCCGCGAGCGAGCTGTGGCAGAAGGACGGCAGCGGCTACCTGATCGAGAGCGAGGGCGACAAGAAGCTCACGAGCGCGCAGATGGTGGACTGGTACGCGGAGCTCGCCGGCCGCTACCCGATCGTGAGCATCGAGGACGGTCTCGCCGAGGACGACTGGCAGGGCTGGGCGCTGCTCACGCAGAAGCTGGGCAGGAAGCTGCAGTTGGTCGGCGACGATCTCTTTGTCACCAATGTCGTGCGGCTCTCGCGGGGCATCCGCGACGACGCCGCCAACTCCATCCTCGTCAAGGTGAACCAGATCGGCACGCTCACCGAGACGCTGGCCGCGGTGCAGATGGCGCAGCGCGCCGCGTGGACGTCCGTGATCTCGCACCGCTCGGGCGAGACCGAGGACGTCACCATCAGCGACCTCGCCGTGGCCACGAACGCCGGCCAGATCAAGACGGGTTCGCTCTGTCGCACGGACCGGGTGGCGAAGTACAATCAGCTCCTGCGCATCGAAGAGGAGCTGGGCGCGAGTGCGACGTACCCCGGCCGGGGGGCGTTCCGCGCGCTGCGCTGAAGCGCTCGACGTCGCAGTGAAGTCGTCAGGGCCGCGGCAGGGATCGTCGCGATGGTTGCATTCAAGGAAGGAGCAAGACCATGAAGCCGCGTGATCGCAGCCGCCGCTTCTTTGCGCGTCCACCCGAGTCCAGGGGCCGTGCCGGGCGCCCGCGCCACATCCCGCGCTGGTTCTGGCTCGTGGCGGGCGTGTGGCTGGCGTGGGTGACGGTGCTCTCGGACCACAGCTTCTGGCGCATCGCGCAGCTGAAGCGCGAGATCGCCTCATCCGAGGCCGAGGCGGTGCAGCTCAAGCAGGACACCGAGCAGCTCGAGAGGCAGGTCAAGGACCCGGAGGCGCGGAAGTTCCGGGCCGAGGAGATCGCGCGCACCCAGCACGGCTGGGCGGCGCCGGGCGAGATCGTCTACCGCTTCCGCGGCTCGGAGCCGGCGATCGACACCACGGAAGCAGGGCGCTAGAGCCCCAAGACCGCGGCCATCCGGAAGCCGAAGCCGCCGACGTCGAGGCTGAACGGCTTGTGGGTCTCCGGGTCGATCACGACCTCGCCCGTGCGCTCGTCCACCATGCGCGCCATGTGGCCGCTCCGGTAGAGCACCGAGAGCAGCACCGAGTAGCGCGAGGCGAAGAACATGTGCACGCCGCCCTCGCCGTAGTAGCCGGGGCTGTCCTGCGTGTTCGTGAACTTGAACGAGCCGCCGAGTTGGGCGTTCGTGGTCGAGTCCACGCCCGCGAGCACCTGCTCGAACGTCGTCCGCGAGTGCGTGTAGCTCACGAGCCCGCCGCCGAAGAACATGCGCGCCTGGAAGTCGCCCTGGTTGTAGGGCTGGAGGTAGTACGAGGCGCCGATGTGCACGGGCGCGGTGATCAGCTCGGCGCGCACGTCGATCGACTGCGCCAGCGCCGGCAGGTACTCCTTCGAGGTCTTGGCGCGGAGCTGGCTCACGCCGCCGGAGAGCGCCAGGTTGCGGGTGAGGAAGTAGCGCAGCTCGCCAGTGAAGAGCCAGCCGAACGAGATCGCGTCGACCGGATCGTAGCCCCGAGGCGGCGGCGTGATCACGGTGCGGTTGTAGAAGTCGATGACGTTGTTGAGGTCGCCTGCGTCGATGCCGGTGGGGGTCGCCGACCCCACGAAGTTGAACCGATGCACCTCGGCGGCGGCGAGCACGGCTCTCGGCGTGAGCACCGCGAGGGCCAGGGCGAACGCCGCCAGGGCTGCGGACCGCGGACGGAACAACGGCACCTCCGGAAGACTTGGGGCCGCGGCACTTGGCAAGGCGCGACCCGAGGTAAGGGTGACCCGGTCGAGCGCGGCAGCATAGCCGCCACCCCGAGGCCCCGCAACCACTTGGAGGCCGCCGCCACCCCCGGCCCCTTGACACTTCGGGCCACCGGACCTAGGTTGATTGAACCTGATGCGGGGTGGAGCAGCCTGGTAGCTCGTCGGGCTCATAACCCGAAGGTCGCTGGTTCAAATCCAGCCCCCGCTACCACTTGGGGCCTGACCGGTTCGACCGGCCGGGCCCCAGACCTTTTTCGGCCCGGGGAGGTCCCGGGCCCGGTCCCGGGTTCAGGCCCTGGCGCGGAGCACGGTGACGAGCGCGTCCACGCTCATCACCAGGAACAGCACGAACAGGTAGAGGATCGAGTAGCGGAAGAGCCCCTGCGCGTTCGGCACACTGGGCTTCCGCCGCAACCGTTCGGCTCCGAGGACGAACAGCGCGCCCAGACCCGCGGCGCTCACCGTATAGAGCGCGCCCAGACCCGCGAGCGGCGCCACCGCCAGCGTGCTCCCCACGAGGACGATCGTGTAGAGCAGGATCTGGCGCCGCGTCTCGGGCTCGCCGTGCGTCACCGGCAGCATCGGGAGCCCGGCGCGCTCGTAGTCGTCGCGGCGGTAGAGCGAGAGCGCCCAGAAGTGCGGCGGCGTCCACAGGAAGATGATGCTCGCGAGGAGGATCGCGGGCAGGCCCACGTTGCCGGTCACGGCCGCCCACGCGATCAGCGGCGCCGAGGCGCCCGCGCCGCCGCCGATGACGATGTTCATGGGCGTGCGCCGCTTGAGCCACACCGTGTAGAAGAGCGCGTAGTAGAGGATCGAGGCGAGTGCCAGGCCGGCCGCGAGCACGTTCGTGGTCGCCACGAGCACCGCCATCGCCATCGCGCCCAGGGCGAGGCCGAGCGCCACGGCCGCGACCGGAGGCAGCGCGCCCGAGGGCAGCGGCCGCGTGCGCGTGCGGCGCATGAGCGCGTCGATGTCGCGGTCGAAGTAGTGGTTGAAGCTCGCCGCCGAGGCCGCCGAGAGCGCGATGCCGACGAGCGCGCCCCAGGCCACGCGCGGCTCCGGCCAGCCGCGCGCCGCGAGCAGCAGCGCCGGGAGCCCGGTGAAGAGGACGAGCGAGACGATGCGCGGCTTGGTGAGCTCGAGCCAGGTGGCGAACGTCGCGGTGCGCGGGACCGGGAGCTCGTTCGCGAGGCTCATCGCGCCACCGCCCGCTCGACGTTCGCGCCCGACTTCGTTCGCAGCCTGGCCGGCGGCGGGTCCAGCGCCGCACGCTCCGCGACCGGCATGGCGGTGAGGCGGAACGTGGCGATGAGCGCGAGCGCGAGCATCAGCGCCGCGTTCCCGAGGTGGAGCGCCGACACCCACACCGGGATGCCGAGGAGCACGTTCGCCACCCCGATCGCGCCCTGCGCGAGTGCGAGGAGGAACACCACGCGGCCGAGGTTGCGCGTGGTCGCATCCGGCGCCCCGCCCGCGCGCACCGCGACCCAGGCGAGGAGCGCGATCAGCAGGTAGGCCCCGAGACGGTGCGCCATCTGCAGGCCCACGAGCCCCGAGAACTCCGGCAGCCAGCGGCCGTTGCACGTGGGCCAGTCGGGGCAGGCGAGGCTCGCGTGGTTCGTGCTCACCATGCCGCCCAGCACCGCCTGCGCCCAGATCGCGGCGGTCGCGGTGGCGAACAGCGGCAGGAGCCCCGCGGGCCGCATCGGCGAGCGCTCCGGTGCGCGCGTGGCCTGCCGCGCGCGCCATCCCAGCGTGAGCAGGGTGGCGAACAGCAGCAGCCCCACCGCCAGGTGGCCGCTCACCACGTTCGGGTCGAGGAGCTTCCACACCGTGAGCGCACCGAGCAGCGCCTGCGACAGGTAGAGCGCGATCGAGGTGACCGCGAGCCCCCCGAGACGCTTCCGGGTCTCGGGCCGCGTCCAGGTCCACGCCGCGGTCGCGAGGAGTCCGATCCCGACGACCAGCGCCAGCAGCCGGTGGAACCACTCGATCAGGATGTTGAACTGGAGCGGTGGGATCAGCCGCCCGTGGCAGAGCGGCCAGTCCGGGCAGGCGAGCCCCGAGCCCGTGGTGCGCACGATCGAGCCCACGACGATGAGCGCGAACATCACCGTGGCGGTGACGAAGGCGAGCCGGGCGGTGATGGTGAAGTCGCGTACGGCGGGCATGGATCCTCAGGGTGGTGGCGACCGAGGAAACTAGCACATGCCCAGTCCGGTGCGCCGACCGGCGCAGGTCACCGTCGAGCCGTCACCCGGCTGGACCGCTTAAGGAGGTGGCTCACTCCACCACGACGAAGCGACCGAGCACGGTCGCCCCTGTCGTGGACGCCCGGTACCAGTAGACACCCGGGGCGAGCGCTCCGTCCGACGCGCGCAACGCGTACCGCGCCGTGCCGGCCGCCGCGTGAGCCTCGTCCGCGATCACGGCCCGGCGACGCCCCGCGAGGTCGTAGAGCTCGATCCGGAGCGGCCCCGCGGCGGGCAGGGAGAGCTCGAGCACTGCCTGGCCGCGCGCCGGGTTCGGCAACACGCGCGCGGCCGTCGCGACCGGGTTCGTCTTGGGCACGTCCAGTGTCCAGATGGCGTCGCCGTTGACGATCGAGACGTCGTCCACGTCGAACGTCGCGCCGCTCACCCCCGGGGCGTCGATCGTGAGGTCGAGGTCGCCGTTCCCGATGCAGTGGTGGACGACCATGATGCGGTGCCACTGCGGCGTGAGCTGGTTGGAGTAGAGCGGTCCATCCACGGACGTCGTCGTCGCGAGCAGCACGCCGTTCTGGTACTCGCGCACCTGCATGCGAACCGCGTCCTGGTCGGCATCGGATCGCACCCACGCGCCGAACACGGCGAGCCGGCCCTGGCCCGAGGAGGCTCCCCAGTTCGGGGTGTCGCTGAGCCCGGCCCATGTGGTCGTGGGAAGCGTGAGGTGTGCCGCGTAGCCGTCGCGCCTTCCGCCCGGCATGCGCGCCAGGGTGGCGCCGATGTGTCCGGTCCAACCGCCCAGGTCGGTCTCGAACGACGGGTTCAGAACCAGGTTGGGGCCGACATGGATCCGCGTCGTCGCCGAGCCGGAGAGGGCATTGTGCGCCGTGAACGTGACCGCGTACGGCTCGTCCCGGACCGCGGCGAACCCGGGGGTCCAGCGCAGCGTGCCGTGCGTGCGGTCCGCGGCGACCGTGAACGTCGCGCCGGGCAGCCCGGTGAGGTCCGCGTTCAGGGCCGCGAGCGTATCGCCTTCCGGATCGTGTGCCGACACCTCGACGGCGATCTCACGCCCCCAGCTGCCGGATGCGTCCGACGGTGCGTCGACGACGGGCGCGACGTCCGTTCCCAGCACCTGCACGGCCACGTCGTCGACCAGGAACGAGCGGCCGGTCGTCGCGAACGCCCCCATGACCTGGAAGTCGAGCGAGGCGCCCGCGCTGTGAGCGTTGACGAGCACGCTCAAGCGCTGCCACGAGCCGTCGAACGCGACCGGCGTGGTGGTGGTGGTGGACTGCAGCACGCCACCCACGTATTCGCGGATCTTGAGCGACGCGCTGCCGGCCGCCGAGGAGTTCACCGACGCGGAGTAACGGAAGCGCGCGGGGCTCGTCGTGGACGAGACGACGTTCGGGACGTCATTGAGGCCGAAGGTCAGCGCGCTCGTGCCGTTCACGCTCATGGCGTTCGACCCGGCGATGCCGGCGAGCGACAGCTGCAGCGTGGCGCTCCCGGAGGCGCCCCATCCGACGTATCCAGATTCGAACTGGCCGTTCGTCGCCAGGTTGGGCCCGAGCTGGGGGTCGTCGTTGAGGATCGTGCCCACGGCGGTCGCATCCACGAGCGTTGCGCTGGATGTCGGGGCGAGCTGCAGCTGCACGGTTTCGTCCGGCTCGTACGCCTGGTCGCCGGTGACCGGCACCACGATCGTCCCCGACGACCGATCCCAGCGGAAGTGCTCGATCGTGCCCGAGTGCCGGGTCGTCACGTAGACGTTGCCGTCGTGGTCGGAGACGATGCCGGTGGCGCCGAACTCGGTGGGGTTCGGCATCGGCCCGTCGTCGAGCGTCCACTCGGTCAGGAACGCTCCCTGCGGATCGAGCACGACGACCCGTGCCGTGTGCAGGTCGGCGACGAGGAGATTGCCGGCGTCGTCGACGTACAGGTCCCCGCCGGGACAGAAGCCCTTGGTGTCGGTCCACGTCGCGACCAGGCTGCCGTTGGCCGCGAACTTGAGGATGCGGCCGCTCTGCGCCTTGGCGACGTAGACGAAGCCCTGCGCGTCGACGGCGATGCCCAGGGGTCCGTCGTTCGCGGGCTCCGCGGGTGTCGCGGTGCTCCACCCGCCGATGGGTGAGCCGGCGCTCGAGTACTTCTGGATGCGGTTGGTGACGACTTCGCTCACGTACACGGAGCCCGCCGCGTCCACGGCGATGTCCGAGCCGACCTGGGTGGTGTCGCCAAAGGACCTGAGGAGCTTGCCCGTGGAGTTGAACACCCGGACGCGGCCATGGAAGCTCAACACGAACACCTCGCTCGCGGAGCTCACCGCCACGCCTTCGGGGCTGTCGACCTTGGTCGTCTGGAGCAGGACTCCCGCGCTCGAGAATCGATAGAGCCGGGAGCTCGGACCATCCACGGCGAGCAGGTCGCCATTGGGCGCCTGCGCGATGCCGGTGGGGATGGTGAAGTTGCGCTCGCCCCACTGCTCGATCAGGCGCGCCGGCTCGGGCGCGAGCGAGACCACGCCGCCCGCGGACGCGTAGTCCCCGCTGGCAGCCGAGGCGGTGAGGTCGGAGAGCGAGTAGTTGAGTGCGAGCCGGCGTGGCGTTCCGATCGCCAACACCTCGAACCTGAGGCTCGAGGTGCCCGCATCGCCCTCGACGACGTGAGCGTCCTGCACGGTGACCGAGGGGAGCGCGGCGTGAGCGGGGGCCGCGGCCAGCGCGGCCAGGAGCATTGCGGGCGGTAGTGCGCGGGAGCGCGGCACGGGCGGTGATCCTCACAAGGAGGGCGCCAGTGTACCAATGCGATTTATATTTCCAAGGGAATATTTACGATTTCGAAATCGATTATGAAGGCTCTGTTGTCACACGCTCTTTCGTGGTCGGTCCCGGCCCCGCGAAGCGGGTCCGAAATGCTGGACCCGGGGCGCTCCGGGCGCCCTCAGGGACCGACGCGCAGGTTCACCACCGCGGCGGGGCGCGTGCGGTCGAGCGAGGCGCGGATCAGGAACAACGCGTCGTGCGGCGGGATCACGTCCGTCGCCGACAGCGTGCCGTTGTTCACGGCCGGCGCGCGCGTGCCGAGGATGCGCCGGTACGAGGTCTCGAGTGGCACGGTGAGCGACACCTCGGTGCCGTTGACGAGCACGATGCCGTTCTGGAAGTCGCGCCGCCACACGCTGGTGGCGCCGGCCTGGAAGTGCACGTCGTCGAACCACACGTCACCCGTCTGGGTGCCGAGGAAGAACGCCAGCGCCCCGCTCGCCGACAGGGTGGGCGTGAGCACCACCTGGTACTGCCGCCAGTTCGTGTCCACCTGGATGTTGGCGTCGGCGCCCGAGTTGATCCCGACCACGCGCACGTTGCGCGGCGCGCTGGCCTTGCAGCGGAACGTCGCCGAGTAGTTGTTCCCGGGGAACATGGTGAGCTTCCCCACACTGGTCAGGTTGACCTGCCAGTCGACCGTGCTCGCGGCCGTGATGTGGACCTTCGCCGACGCCACGCCGACGGCGGCCGTGGTCACGTCCCGCGACAACGTGGCCGCGGCGGGAGCGAACTGGCCGAACGTCCAGCCGGAGGTGACATCGGTCTCGAAGCCCTGGTTCGTGATCGCGTCCGGAGCGGTGCCCGCCCAGACGAAGTTGTACGCGGGCCCCAGCGCCTGGCCGAGCCAGCCGGTCTGCGGCAGCGCCTGGCTCGACTGGCCGGTCGCGACGTCCACCGCGTACTCGTCATACCACCAGTCTTGGAAGGGCGCCGTGCGCACGTTCTTGCCCGGGGGCCCGATGCAGCCCACGCCCTCGCCCAGTGCCGCGCTCGCGAGCCCGAAGCGCACCTTCGTGGTGTTCTGCACCGAGTACTCCTGCCCCGCCGTGCCGATGGCGACGGAAGAGATCCAATTGTGCGGCGGCTGGAAGTAGTCGGCGTCGTCGTGGAAGTAGCCGCGCGACGCCACGTCCCCGAGCATGTTGGACGTCCAGGTTCCGCCCTGCTGGTTGGGGAAGTCCTCGCGCATCCAACCGTCGCACCAGGCGTGCTCGGCGCTGGGGCCGCCGTTCCCCACGAGCAGGAACCCGGGTCCCCCGTCGCGGCGCAGGTGCGATGCCAGCGTGTCGCACGCGGCGGACCAGGCGACGTCCAGGTCGGCGAGCGTGGCGTAGCCCGCGCGCTGGTAGTCGATCACGCTCCCGGTGCCGTTCTGCGTCCATGCCACGGTGTGCGGGAACACGTCGGTGAAGATCCCGTCCCAGGTCCCGGTGGCGATGATGTGGTCGCGGAAGATGTTCGCGAGCGCCTCGGCCACCACGAAGTGGCCGCCGGCCCCCTTCTTGGCGATGTTGATATTGACGGTGGAGCTCGCGTACTCCAGCCCGGTGTTCTTGTCGTAGAGGAAGCCGTTCAGGTCGCGAACCGTGTGGCGGATGAGCGTGGGGATGTGGTTCAGCGAGTCGGGGTCCTCCGAGGGCCAGATGCCCTCGGCGAGCACGTAGGCGAGCACGATGAGCTTGGGGTTGCGCGCGCGCATCGCCGCCACGATGTCGGGCCGGTAGGGCGAGATCGGGTAGACGTCGAGCGCGATCTCGGTGAAGCGCGAGGCGCGTCCGATCTCGAGCGTGTCGAGCGCGCCGTTCGGCTGCACGAAGGGGAAGCCTCCCAGCAGCACGGTGCCGTAGAGCCCCACGCGCGGGTAGGGCGCCGGGGCCGCGGCCGAGGTCGCCGCGGCGGTTACCAGCAGCGCGGCGAGCAGGAGCGCGCGTGTCGGGCGAGATGGGAACATGCTCTTCCGTTATCGGCCGTTCGCGAGCGCCCCCGCAGCGGCGCTCCGGCGCGCGTCCAACCCGTTCGCGCGCAGGGTATAGTGCGCTCATGCAGTTCGCACTCCCGCCCGCACCCGACCTGCGGTCAGATACCCCGGGCCTCGATCCGCGGCCACATGCGAACGGCGACGGCCCTCCCCTCCGCGTGGGCGAGCCCGTCATGCCGGCGCTCGCCACCGAGCGCGCCTGGTGCCGTGAGGCGCTGCTCCGCGTCTCGCGCACGTTCGCGCTCAACATCCGCTGTCTCTCGGGGCGGATGCTCGAATCCGTACGGCTCGCCTACCTCCTCTGTCGCGCCGCGGACGCGCTCGAGGACTCCTGGCCCGGACCGCCCGTCGAGATGGCGGCGCGTTTCGACGCGCTGGTCGCGGCGCTCGAGGGCGACAGCGCGGCCGCGACGCGGCTTGCGCAGGGCGCGACGTCGCTGAACGGTCGCTCCGACGTGGCGCTCCTGGTCCGCCTGCCGGCGCTGCTCCACGTGCTGGAGTCGCTCCACGCGGGCGACGCGGACGACATCCGCCGCTGCGTGCGCACGATGGCGCTGGGCATGAAGCGCTTCGCCGTGCGCGGCGCCGAGCGCGGGCCCGCCGTGCCCTACCTCGACGACGACGCCGAGCTGCACGAGTACTGCTACGTCGTCGCCGGCTGCGTCGGCGAGATGCTGACGCGGCTCCTCGAGCACGGTCTCCCGGGGGAGGCGAGCGAATTCGCGGCGCGCCGCCTGGCGCTGGCACCCGTGGTCGGCGAGGCGCTCCAGCTCACGAACATCCTGCTCGACTGGCCGGTGGACATCCGCGCCGGCCGCTGCCACGTGCCCGCCTCGTGGCTCTCGCGTCACGGGCTCACGATCCGCCAGCTCCTGAGCGCCGCCCCCGGCGCCCGCGAGCTGTCGCTCCGGCTCGCGAGCCTCGCGAACGACGCGCTCGACCGCGTGCCCGACTACCTCGACACCATCCCCACCCGCGAGCACCGCTACCGGCTCTTCTGCCTGCTCCCCGCGCTCTGGGCGCGCGCGTCACTCCGGCTGGCGATGAGCGAGCCGGACTTCCATTCACAGGTGCGACGGCCTCGCTTGTCGAGGGCGAGCGTGATGGCGGAGGCGTTGCTGGGCTTCGCCGCCCACGGCAGCCACGGCGCGACCCGGCAGGCGCTGGGGCACGCGCGCCACACCGAGTAGGCGCGAGCCGCCGGGGCCTGATGCACGACGAGGTTCGAGGGACCGCGGGAACACGTCACCTCGACGCCCTGCTCCTTCTCACGGCCGTCGCGATCGCGATCGCGGTGCACGCTCGCGCGCTCGGTACCTACTTCGCCCGCGACGACATCACATTCCTATTGCGGGCCGCGCACCACCTCCCCCAGCCCGGCCCCGGGCGCATCCTCTCGACGGCACTCGCGATCTCCATCGAGCACGCGGCGTTCGGGCTCTCGCCCGTCGGCTACCACGTCGTGAACCTCGCGCTCCACGCGTTCAACGTGCTCGGCGTGTACGCTCTCGCCCTGCGCCTCTCGAGCGATCGCCGCGTGGCATGGCTGGCTGCGGTGTGCTTCGGCACGTCGTCGATCGCGTTCACGCCGCTCAACTGGGTGACCGGCATCGTTGAGCTGCTCACCGCGGCCTGCCTGCTGGGAGCCACGCTCGTCGCGTGGAAGCCGGGCCCTCCGCGCGCGGCGCGGGTCCTCGCGGCCACGTTGCTCCTGCTCGCGGCACTGCTCTCCAAGGAGACCGCGCTCCCCTGGGTCGCAGTGATGCTCGTAGCCGGCTGGCTGAGCGGGCGACGCGCGTTCCCCGCGCGGGCGCTGATCCCGGCCGGTGTGCTCACCGCCTGCGTGCTGGGCTGGTTCCTCGCCCACGGGACCGGCCTCGACACTACTCGAGATGGCGCGTACGCGATGCGCTCCGCTCCGACGTTCCTCGCCGCGAACCTCGCCACCTACTTCGCATGGTCGGTCGCGGCCTGGAACGCGATCCCGGACGCGGTCGCCGCGGTCGACTCGGATTCCTGGCGCCTGGCGCTCCCCGAGTGCGTCGTCCTCTGGCTCGCGCTCGGCGGCCTGCCGGGCTCGCGACGAACCCTGATCCGCGTCGGCGCCACGTGGTGGCTGGGCTTCCTCCTGCCCGTGCTGCCGCTCGCGAACCACACGTACTACTACTATCTCTACATCCCGTGGATCGGAGGCTCGATCGCGCTGGCCTGCCTCCTCTCGGGGCTCGCGGACAGGCTCGGCGCGCGGCGGGCGTCATTGGCCTGCGCGGCCGTGGCGGCGATCCACGTCGGGTTTCAGTGGCGCGACGTCTCGCTCAGGTCCAGCGCCCTCGAGGACCATCTCCCGATCGACGACACGATCCGGGATTCGCAGCTGATCCGTCACGCGCTGAGCTGCCTCGAGTCGGCGGCGCTTCCCGCCGGCAGCGAGGTCGGGTTCGTGAACCCGGTCTCGCGCACGTCCGCGGCTCCGGCCCGCGGCCGCTCGCTCGGCGCTGGCATGGACACGACGCGCTCGTACATCCCGCTCGAGGCCGCGCTGCGAGGGGGCGAGACGCTGGCGTTGCTGGCGCCGGAGCTGCGCTATCGCGGGTTCTCCTCGACGATCCCACCCGACTGGCTCGATGTGGACTGCTTCCGCTACGAACAACGCGGGTGGCTCGAGTACTGGGGGAGGGCCGCGGCCGCGTTGCGGAAACAGGCTCAGTTGCAGGCGCAGGCGGGGCAGGCGACGGCGGCGGAGAGCACGTGGTCGCGTGTCCGTGCGCTCGACCTCGCTGCCGACAGCAGCGCCGCCGTCACATCACGACGGCGGCCCGGATGACGCGCGATTCCCCGCCCTGGGTGAGGCGCACGAGATAGAGCCCCGGCCGCAGCTTCCTGCCGATCCCGGGATCTACTGTGTGGCGCCCGGGGCCCAGGATCCCCACCTCCCGCGCGGCGATCAACCGCCCGCCGACATCGAGCATCTCGAGTCGAGCCGGTCCCGCGACCGGCAGCGTGAACGTCACCGCGAGGCGCTGACCGCGCGAGGGGTTCGGCGTGACACGTTCGAGCGCGAGAGCGAGCGCGGGCTCGCCGTCGACCGCGAGCGTCGTGGCGGGCGTGACCAGCGCGTAGCCGCTCTCGTTGCCATTCACGTCCAGCGCCGAGAGCTTGTAGTACGAGCCCGCCGGTCCCACGTCGACATAGCCGGTGTCGTTCGTGCTCGCGATTAGATTGCCGGGCGAGGGTGTGAATCCAGACGAGCCACCGCGGTGGACATGATAAGAGCCCAGGTCCGTCTCGCCGTTCCTGCCCCAGTGCAGGTGCGTCGCGCCGCCAGAGTAAGCCGCTGCGAACGGCGCCGGCGTCGCCGGCGCGAGGTTGTCCAGCGACTGGCCGCTCGCGGGGACGCTGACGTACCAGACCGAAGGATCGGCTGTGCTCGCCGTGACGATGAACTCGCCCGGCGTGGAGTTGGAAACGGTCGGAACCGCGACGAGGTAGCGCGACTGCTGGAGCGCCGGCATGCTCGTGACCAGCTCCCAGGTCCCGCACGGGAGCGTCGGCGAAGCGGCGGTCGCGCCCAGCCCGCCCCCGATCGCGAGCGTGCGGACGTCGCCGCCGCGCGCGCCGAAGCTCCCCGGTGTCGGGAACCTCGGAACCCTTGCGAGTGCCTGCGCCGTGGTCGGGGGAGCGCCCGCCCCGATCGCCACCGCATCGATCTCGTTCCAACCGGGCACCGAAGGCGAGTCGAGCTGGATCCGCACCACGCCCACCGGGTACGAGGTCTGCGGGAACGTGACGCTGAAGATGCGGGCCGGGTCCGGCGAAGAGGCGGCGGTCCCCGACCACACGGATTCGAACATGCCAGTGCCGGGATTCATCACCAGGACCGCGCTCACCGCGCCCGGGTTCAAGGTCTCGTAGACACTGACGAAGTCGATCGGCGCGGGGTCGGAGAACTGAAGGTCAACGTGCTCCGGCTGTCCGTCCGCCGTGAGACTCGCCCAGGCGTTCGGACTGTCGACGGCATCCGGGTAGACGTCGGGCGGCCCGAGCGCCCGATCGGCGGACCACAGCGTGGTGCCGCGCTGGCTGCTGAAGCCGACGACGGAGCACGCATATCGGATCGTCTCCGGAACCGATCGCCACACTCCGTACGTGGTGACCGGATCCAGTGCGCCGGGATCGTCTCCGCTCGACGGCTCGACGGTCAGGCGGAGCCACCCGCCCTGATCGTTCGGGATGTCGACCGCGCTCGCGATCACGGGCTCCGCCCGGTATACGAACACCCACGCAGCTCCCGCGCTGTTGGCGTCGGTGGGCCCGCCCACGAGAGCGGTGCTCGCGTCCGCGGACAACGCGACCGAGGTTCCCTGGCCCGTGCTGCCCGCACCGCCCGACCCGATCGACACGTCGCCGAACTGGCCCCAGGCGCCACTCCTTCGCGTGTACACCCACGTCGCGCCGGCGCCAGGCGCGCCCACGATGACCGTGTTGCCGTCGCCGGAGACCGACACGGACGCCCCATGGCGAAGACCCGCCGATCCGTCGCCGACCAGCTTGGCACCCTGCTGGGTCCACACCCCGCCGCTTCGCGTGTACACCCACACCGCGCCGGCCGACGCGTTGTCGTCCGGGCCGCCCACGACGGCGGTGTTCCCATCCGCGGACAGCGCGACGGACTGTCCCTGGTGCCCGGCGCCCACGGCGCCGGTGCCGACCAGCTTCGCGCCCTGCTGCGTCCACGTGGTGCCGTTGTACGTGTACACCCACGCCGCCCCCTTGCCGGCGTTGTCGAGCGGGCCGCCCACGATGGCCGTCCTGCCATCGGCGGAGAGCGCCACGGAGCTCCCCTGTCTCGCGCCACCCGCCGCGGCGCCGCCCACCAGCTTCGCGCCCTGCTGCAGCCAACTCCCGAGGCGCACGAACACCCAGGCCGCGCCTGCACCGCTGTTGTCGAGCGGGCCGCCGACGATGGCGGTGCTGCCATCGCCGGAGAGCGCGACGGAGCTGCCCTGCTGCTCGATGCCTACCGGGCTGCCCACCAGCTTCGCCTGCTGGGACCATGTGTCGCCATTGAACGCGAACACCCACGTCGCGCCGAGGTTGCCGTTGTCGGCGCTCCCGCCGACGATGGCGGTGTTCCCGTCCGCGGACATCGCGACGGAGACCCCCTGTTTCGCGGCGCCGATCGCGCCGGTGCCGACCAGCTTCGTCCCCTGCTGGCTCCACGCACCCGAGGTCCGCGTGAACATCCATGCTGCGCCGGCGTTACTACTGTCCAGGCTCGCGCCGACGATGGCCGCGTTCCCATCGCCGGAGATCGCGACCGCGGATCCCTGTCCGGCGCCGATCCCGTAGGCGGCACCCGCCCCGACCAACTTGGGTCCCTGCTGGACGAGGCCGGCCCGCGCGAAGGATGCGGCAACAAAGCACCACAGCGCGGTTGCGGCGATGGCGACTGGCCTGCGGATCACGGGCACCCCCTCGCACGATGTGCCCGGGAACGTACCACGCCGCCGCCGCCGATCAGGTCTCCAGCGCGAGCATCATCTCGTAGTAGATGATCGGCGCGCGGAAGAAGACGCGACGCGAGGTCTCGCGGAAGCCGCACTTCTCGTAGAACGGGCCGGCGCCCGCCGGGTGGTCGTAGGCGTCGAGCCGCAGCGCGTCGGCGGGCCAGGCGCGCGCGGCGCGGATCGCACCCTCGATGCAGGTGCGACCCAGGCCGCGGCGTTGGCGCGCAGGATCCACGGCCATGTCGTAGAGGAACACCGGCCGCCGCGCCCACGTGAACCACCCCCGGTCGTACTCGGACGGCTTCTTCAACTGCAGTCGCAGCGTGCCCACGATGCGCCCGCGCTCGCGGAGCACGTAGATGCGCGACTTCTCCAGGTTCGACGCCACCGTCTCCCGCTTCACCAGGTGGGACCAGTGGCCGTGGCCGAACTCGCGGGTGAGCTTCTCCCCCGTCGCGTTCCGGAGCTCGACGATGCGCTCGATGTCTTCGGGCATCGCCAGCGCGAACACGGGTGCCATCAGGCCGGGGACTCGGGCTCGGGCACTTCGCGCTCGGCCGCTGCGCGCTCCGCGGCTTCGCGCGCGGCCACCTCGCGCAGCCGGAAGCTCACCCACAGGGCGCCGCCCAGCAGCACGACCGCGCAGATGCTGGTGGCGATCGGCGCGCCCCAGCGCTGCGCCACGGCACCCGCGAGCAGCGAGCCGAACGGCGAGGTGCCGACGAAGAACAGCGTGTAGAGCGCCATGACGCGGCCGCGGTAGCGATCCTCGACCGTGAGCTGGATGAGCGTGTTCGTGCTCGACACGTAG
>Ga0209811_10000126_pt1 | contig 34619 bp, 43 predicted proteins | sample Coa_R1_6_FD_187161 | JGI IMG/M metagenome (GOLD analysis project Ga0209811, IMG submission 187161) | Surface soil microbial communities from Centralia Pennsylvania, which are recovering from an underground coalmine fire. - Coalmine... | ecosystem: Environmental > Terrestrial > Soil >... | reverse complement strand
ATCGCAATGACGTTGTTTGACAAAGGTGTAGCTGCGATTGTTCCGGTAGATACGTCTCTAGATCCAAACAATAGTTTGTTCTACGAGATTTACACGTTGCGTATCGGTGAGGTTGTTACTTGGTATCCAAAACACGTTAAACTCAGTGTGTATAATCAAAACACTGGTAAGCGTGAAGAAGTTACGTTGGAAAAGCAAGCTGTCGCTATCGTTGAAAATCCTTTGTTTGCGGTTATGAACGAACCGAACTCAACTCTTCAACGATTGATTAGAAAACTTGGTCTTCTTGATGCGATTGATGAACAATCAAGTTCTGGTAGATTGGATGTTATTATTCAACTGCCGTATGTCATCAAATCTGAGTCTAGACGGCAGCAAGCAGAAGCCCGACGTGAGGACATTGAGTTTCAATTGAGGGGAAGTCAGTACGGGATTGCCTACATCGATGGCACCGAAAAGATTACTCAGCTTAATCGTCCTGCTGAAAACAACCTCCTAAAACAAGTTGAGTATCTTACTGCTTTACTGTATAACCAGCTCGGTCTTACCGAGGAGATAATGAACGGCACAGCTAAGGAAGAAGCCATTCTTAATTACTTCAATCGAACGATCGAACCTATCATAGACGCCATCATCGAATCGATGCAAAGAGCGTTCCTTGGGCCCCAGGGTACGCAGAACTCTGAACGAATCAAATACTTCCGAGATCCATTCAAGCTTGTTCCTGTTAAAGACATTGCTGAGATTGCTGATAAGTTTACTCGTAATGAGATCCTTTCTTCTAATGAAATCAGAAGCTTTATGGGGATTCCACCTTCGGATGATCCAAAAGCAGACCAGCTAGTTAACAGTAACATGCCACAACCAACTCCGAATTCGGAAGTAAGTCCGGGGCCTAACTCTTTGGAAAGGAACAGTCAAAATGGTAGCGGAAGCGGACTTCAGCGGTTACGCGACCAAGTCGGGCCTTAAGTGTACCGATGGTCGAACCATCATGCCAGGTGCTTTTAAGCACCAAGACCAAACGAAAGTTCCTCTAGTTTGGCAGCACGGACATTCCGACCCAGAGAACGTTCTTGGTCACACCATTCTTGAAGCTCGTGATGATGGAATCTATGCATACGGGTTCTTTAACACTTCACCGAAGGCGGTTCACACCAAGGGCCTTATCGAGCATCAAGACATTAACTCATTGTCGATCTGGGCAAACGAACTTGTTGAGCGATCAGGCAAAGTTTTGCACGGAGCCATTCGTGAAGTAAGTTTGGTTCTGTCTGGCGCCAATCCAGGCGCTCTTATCGAGAATGTTACCATTCGTCACTCCGATGGCGATGAGACTCTTGATGATGAGGCAATCATTTATACTGGCATTGAGTTTGAACGTACTGATGTTCCGGATGATGTGGCTTCGATCGAGCATGCAGATGGTGCGGTTGATAGCGAAACAACGGTTAAAGATGTTTATGATTCTATGACTGATGATCAAAAAGAAGTAGTTCATTATCTGGTTGGTCAAGCAATTGAAGATGCTAAATCAGAAGTGAAACAAAGTAGTCTCGAAGATGATTCCAACGATTCCGATAAGGAAGGTAGTAAGATGACCCGAAACGTCTTTGAGAAGGACGAAGCGAGCACGTCACCTGTTCTTTCTCATGCTGACATTAAAGGAATTGTTGCCGACGCAACTAAAGTCGGTTCTCTTAAGGAAGCAGTTGAGAATTACGCTCTCGCTCACGGGATTAACCAAATCGATACTCTTTTCCCGGAAGCCACAGCTCTTACTACTTCTCCTGAATTCTACACCAGGCGTACTGAATGGGTGAACTCGGTTCTTAACGGAGCTCGCAAGACTCCGTTTAGTCGAGTCAAGACTCACTGGGCTGACCTTACCTACGATGACGCTCGTGCCAAGGGTTACATCACAGGTGAAGAGAAGCAAGAAGAGTTCTACGGAACTGCTCGTCGTGAGACGTATCCGCAGACCATTTACAAGAAGCAAAAGCTTGATCGTGACGACATCATCGACATCACTGACTTCGATGTCGTGGCGTGGATGAAGGGTGAGATGCGGCTCATGCTCGACGAGGAGCTTGCACGAGCAATTCTCCTTGGCGACGGTCGTACAGTTCCGGATCCTGACAAGATTCTTGAAGATCGTATTCGTCCAATCGCTACTGACGATCCGATTTTCACGATTCAGGTTAAGTGTGATCTTGCAGCTGGTGATATTTCTGATTTCGTCGATGCTGTTGTTCAGTATCGTGCGTTGTATCGTGGTAGTGGAATGCCGACTATGTACACCAGTGAAAGTCTTATTTCTCAAGCTATGTTGCTCAAGGACACGCTTGGTCGTCGGATCTATACCTCTCTCGATCAAATGGCTTCGGAAATTCGAGTTTCTTCGATTGTTCCGGTTGATCTTTTCGACCCGTCAGCTGGAAGCCCATTGGCGATTCTTGTGAACATGAACGACTACGTTATTGGTGCAGACCAAGGTGGACAAGTTAGCTTGTTTGACGACTTCGACATTGACTACAACCAGTACAAGTACCTGATTGAGACTCGTGTTTCAGGTGCTTTGGTGAAGCTCAAGTCGGCCATTGTTGTCACACAGGGAACGTTTGTTCCTCCGCCTGGTGGCACTGACCATATCATCGTTCCTGAGCCTCCGAATGAGCGGCAGAGTAATCCTCCGGTTCATGGATCCCTTCCGGATTCAGGCGGCAGCACAAATTTTAGCACAGGGGCAACTGCAGGTGCCCCAGGCTCATGGACTCCTGGTGGGTCGACTCCTCCTGCAAACGCAACTGATGCAACTTCAAAGAGTGTCACGGCTACTCCGGCAACAGCTTGGACGACTGGACAGTATGTTCAAGGGTCTACCGCTGGGACGGCAGGTCAGATGCATTGGAGTGGAACCGCTTGGGTTGCTGGAATGACTCCATGAGTTTGATATCAATCAAGGAGTTAAGATGGCAAGATTCTTTGGAGAAGTTGGTTACGGTGATTCTGTAGAAACTCCATCTGACTCAGGTGTGTGGGTTGATACCATTACAGAAGCTTCATATTACGGCGATGTTATTCGAAACACACGAAAATTAGAAGAAGGTGAAAGTCTTAATAACGATCTTACAGTTGGTAATTCGATTAGCATTGTTGCCGACGAGTATGCTAATGAACATTTCTTTAATATTAAGTACGTACGATGGGAGGGGGTTCTTTGGACTGTTAAAAACGTTGAAGTCCGAGAACCCCGACTCATCCTGAGTCTTGGGAGTGTTTACAATGGCCCAACGCCTTGACCTTCACGCCATCCTGACTCAAATTCTTGAAACCGATCAAGTATACTTTCAACCGCCACCTTCTGTGCAAATGAAGTATCCATGTATTGTGTATCATAGAGATTATGAATTAACTACGTTTGCGGATGACATATCGTATGCACGTAAAAAGCGTTATTTAGTGACAGTTATTGATCGAAATCCAGATAGTGTCATTCCCGATAAAATCGCAGAGTTACCAATGTGTGTGTTTGATCGGTTTTATACAGCTGATAACCTCAATCACGACGCCTTCAAACTCTTTTTCTAGGAGGAAGTCTCAATGCCTGTTCTTGTATGGGATCAAGTTGGCGAACGTCTTTACGAAACTGGTGTAGATCACGGCGTTCTTTACACCCCGGATGCTCAAGGAGTTTATGCTTCTGGTGTTGCTTGGAACGGTCTTACAAGCGTTTCCGAAACACCTAGTGGAGCTGAGTCAACTGCTCAGTATGCAGACAACATCAAGTACCTAAACCTCATCTCCGCTGAAGAATTTGGTGCAACCATTGAAGCGTTCACGTTCCCTCCCGAGTTTAATGAGCATGATGGACTTGCAACCCCCGAAGCGGGTATCGTTGTTGGTCAACAACCCCGTAAGATGTTTGGATTGTCATACCGTACTCGTCTTGGTAATGACGTAGATGGTGAAGAGTATGGATACAAACTTCATCTTGTATACGGTTGTATTGCAAGTCCATCAGAGAAAGCATACAACACAATTAATGATTCTCCCGAAGCTATTACATTCAGTTGGGACATTTCAACGACTCCAGTTCCTGTGACTGGACACAAACCAACCTCTCTCATTGTTGTTGATTCTAGTATTGTTGATGCACTCGGTCTTACAGCTCTTGAGACTGCATTGTATGGTGATGCTACGGTTGGTGTAGCTCATTTGCCAACTCCGGATGAAGTCATTGCGATGTTCCCGGGAACAACGACAACAACGACAGAGATGTAAGATAGGAGATCAGAGAATGCTTAAACTCATAGTTGTTGGAACAGAACTTTTCGACGAAAAGACGAAAACGTTTGACAGTTTCGATGACGTTGAATTGGAGCTAGAACATTCTTTGATCTCACTGTCAAAATGGGAGTCAAAATACCAAAAGCCATTCTTGACTCAAAACGAGAAAACTCCAGAAGAGATTCTTGCTTACATAGAGGCAATGATTATCTCGCCTTTTTCCCCGGGGGAAATTCTCCACAAACTTTCTAGAGAGAACATCATTCAAATTAATGAATACATCGAATCGAGTCAGTCGGCAACCACTTTTGGAAGCATGCCAGAACGTAGAGGGAGAGGCGAGATAATTACTGCCGAGTTAATTTACTATTGGATGGTTGCTTTTAACATTCCATTCGAATGTGAGCATTGGCATTTGAATAGACTCTTTGCGTTGATTCGCATATGCAACATCAAGAATTCTCCACCAAAGAAGATGTCTCGAAGTGAAATTGCAGCAAGAAATCGTGAACTAAACGCAGCAAGAAGAGCGCAATACAACACGAATGGTTAGGAGGTTGTATGGCCACACTTGTTTGGGATCAAGTTGGTGAACGGTTATATGAAACTGGTGTGGGTAAAGGCGTTCTTTACAAGTCCGATGGTTATGGTGTTCCTTGGAATGGACTTACATCTATCAGTGATAATGTAACAAATACCGTTGAACCAGTTTTCTTCGATGGTATTAAGTTCAATGACATCGTAACGCCGGGAGATTTTACTGCAACACTAAGAGCGTTTACCTATCCTGATGAATTTTTGTATTATGAAGGAACTTTGCAAGAACAAAGTGGTTTCTATGTTTTGTATCAACCACAAAGTCGATTTTCGTTGTCGTATCAAACTTTGATTGGTGATGACATTACCGGAATTGAAAGTGGATACAAGATTCATCTCTGGTATAATCTAACTGCACAACCAACTGAGAAACAGTATTCAACTGTTGGTGCAGATACAGAACCTATGGAATTTGAATGGACGATTACTGCGATTCCAGAAGAAATCGAAAACTATCGTCCTACTGCACATGTAATCTTCGATAGTCGTAAGATGGATCCAGCTTTGCTTAATGATATCGAAGAAATTTTGTATGGTGGCGATGATAGAGATGCATATCTTCCTTCGCTCAAAGCGTTAGCTACTTTTATTAGAGACTGGAATCGACTTGTTGTTACTGATCATGGCGACGGTACATGGTCTGCGTCTTCTCCGTTGCCAGGAGTTATTACCATGCTTGATTCGACTACTTTCCAAATTGTAACTGATACTGCTGCATATTTGGATGCGGATACATACACAATCACCAGTAGTGAGAAGAATGAGGATGGACTATGGCCGACGTAACTGTAACTGGGTTGACCAAAGATCGAATGCTTGCAATGGAAGCTGCCACCATTATCGATGGAAATGTTGTCGGTAATAATCTTCATTTGATTACTAGAGGTGGAACAGATATTGATGCTGGAAATGTTAGAGGACCTACTGGTGCTGGTGGACCAGCGGGTTCTGGACACATTATTTGTACGAGCACTACTCGTCCAGCACTCGTAGCTGCTGATGAAGGTAAAACAATTTATGAAAAGGATACCGATCTCGTTAAAACGTGGACGGGTAGTAGGTGGAAACTAGAAGATCACATTATTTGTACAAGTACTACTCGCCCTGCGGTAGTTCTTGCGGACGAAGGCGTTAGAATCCGAGAGAACGATACTAATCTCGAATACACATGGACTGGTAGTCGTTGGATGATCCAACAGAGAGTCCTTTGTACGAGCACTACTCGTCCAACAGGCTTGACAACGGGTGATGAAGGCGTTCAAATTTATGAAACGGATACTAGTAATGAATACACGTGGGATGGTACTGCGTGGGTAACCGCTGTTGTTCCAGGTGTGTCACGGGTATTGTATGAAATTCTTCGTACGTCTTATAGTATTGAAATTGGGACGACTACTTATACCATTCCTGGATATAATCGAACTATCTCAGTAGTATCAGGACGAAAATATTACGTTCGGTTTGAATGTCGTTGTGAACCTTCAGTTGCTAATACTAGAATTATGATTAGCATTGCTGGTGCTGGCACACCTACTCTAACGCCACAATACGCTCAATGTGAGTATGTGCTTCCTTATTCACAATGGATTTCATTTATGGCACCTCTTATTATCGGTTCTGGAAATCAAAACATTTATTTGAATGCTAGATCTCTTGAAAGTGGGAAAACGTTTCAAATGTCTGGTGCAGCAACATATCCAGGGCTGTACCAAATCATTGAAATTCCATGATCTCTGCCAGTGTTACTGGATCGTTTGACAAAACTACTTCATATTTAGAACGTATGCAAAGTGGACAGATGTTTCGTAGCCTTGATCGTTACGGAAGTACTGGAGTTAGTCTCCTATCGAACGCAACGCCTGTAGACACAGGACGTGCTGCTAGTTCCTGGGGTTATCGAGTTACACATAAAAACGGTAAGCATGCTATTGATTGGTTTAACAAAGATGTAGAAGGTGGTGTAAACGTTGCTCTTATTCTTCAGTATGGACACGGTACAGGAACTGGTGGTTATGTTGTAGGAAGAGATTATATTAATCCCGCAATGCGCCCGTTGTTTGACAAGATCGTCACTGATATTTGGATGGAGGTGACTCGTGGCTAGTGTAGAAGATCGCATCGTACGGATCGAATTTGATAACTCTTCGTTTGAGAGGAAGATTCAAAGTACTATTACTAGTCTAGGTCAGCTCGATAAAGCATTGAAGATGGAGAATGCTCAGAAAGGTCTTACCGATGTAAGCGCCGCCGCCGGTAAGGTCGATGTTAGTCATATTTCGAGAGGAATTGAAGGCGTTAGTAAAAGTTTCATGGCTTTGAGTACTATCGCAATTACTGCTTTGTCAGGTATTACTAGCAAAGCAATAAGTGTTGGTACTCAGCTTGTCAAATCACTGAGCTTGGATCAAATTACTGCTGGCTTCAAAGACTATGAGTTGAAGATTGGTGCAACTCAAACGATTATGGCTGGTACTGGTGAAGGTGTTGCGTCGGTTACAAAGAATCTTAAAGATCTGGATGTTTACGCAGACAAAACCATTTATAGTCTTAGTGACATGGTTGGAAACATCAGCAAGTTCACTAACGCTGGTGTAAAGTTACCTGTTGCTACGAAATCAATGATCGGTATTGCTAACGCAGCGGCTCTTGCCGGAGCTAACTCAGAAGAAGCGTCCAGAGCCATGTACAACCTTGGTCAAGCCATTGGTCAAGGTACAGTTAGGCTTATCGACTGGAAATCAGTCGAGCTAGCTAACATGGGAACTATGGAATTTAAGCAACAGCTGATTGATTCTGGTGTTGCTATGGGGACGCTTAAGAAGCAAACTGATGGTACGATTAAAACACTAAAGGGCACTAAGGTCGATGTTAAGAACTTCAGTACAACTCTGCAAGATCAGTGGTTGACTTCTGCAGCTCTTACCAGAACGTTGGAAGCTTATGGAAGTCAAACAACTGCGATTGGTAAGAAAGCTTGGGCGGCGGCTCAGGACGTCAAGTCATTCAGCATGATGAGCGAGACGCTTAAGGCGTCTATCAGTACTGGTTGGACTGATACTTTCGACATTGTTATTGGTAATATTTCGGAATCCAAGAAGTTGTTTACTGGTTTAACTAATACCATAGGTAATTTCTTTGGTAAGATGGCTGACCGCCGTAATGAAATGCTTGCAGGTTGGAAAGCATTTGGTGGACGTACAACACTCCTTAATGGATTGAAAACTGCATTCATAAACATTGGTAAGATCATAGCTCCAATTCAAAAGGCATTCAAAGAGATATTTCCACCTATGACGGTAAAACGTTTGTTGGAAATGACTCTTGCCTTTGAGAACTTTGCAAAATCCTTGGCGCCCAGCGCAAAAACGCTTACTCTTCTGCATCGTATATTCAAAGGTTTCTTTGCGGTATTGTCTATAGGTTGGACTGTTATTAAAGAAGGTGTTAGATTCTTATTTGATCTCGGCAAGGCACTTACCGGTTCTGTTGGCCCTGGTTTTGCTGAATTTGCAGCCAAGATAGCTGATGTTTTCACAGAACTACAAGCAGTTCTCGTTAAGGGCGGTGGTGTTAAGGCTTTCTTCGACAAGCTTCTGACAGCTATAACAGCACCTATTCCTTTCGTGGATAAATTAAAGAATGCTATCATGACTCTGTTTGGTGCTTTTAGCTCGGATGCTCCTAAGAAAGCTAGCGATAATCTAGGACGAGTTGGAGATAGATTCAAGAATCTTCAAGCTGTTTTGGATAGGCTCAAAGCTGTTTGGGCACCAATTCAAAAAGGTTTAATGAAAGTTCTAGATATTCTCAAGATAGTTGGAAAGGCTCTTGGGAAATTCTTCTCAGCTCTTGGTGGCATGATTGCAGATGCTTTGGATTCCGGCCAGTTCAAGACCGCTCTCGATGCTCTAAACGTTGCTATTCTTGGTGGAATTGGAGTTCTTCTAGCAAAGCTTATCAAGACTGGATTCAACTTCAAAGCTGTATTCCAAAGTAGCTTTGATGTTGGTGGAGGAATGTTTTCCAAGATTGGTAAAAGCTTTGATGAGCTCACTAAGACTATGGGCGTAATGCAAACGAAGATCAAAGCCGAAGCACTGCAGAAAATTGCTATAGCAATTGGCATCTTGACTGTTTCTGTAGTAGCTTTGTCGCTGATTGATTCGGTTGCTTTGACCAAAGCATTGACTGCGATGTCAGTTGGTTTTGGTCAACTTCTTGCTGCAATGGCGATAATTACTAAAGTAGATACTGGTATGATGGATGCTGCTAAATTCACTGCAATGTCCATAGGTATGACTGTTATGGCTGGAGCAATTCTTATTCTAGCTGGGGCAGCTAAGACATTGTCTGGACTTAGTTGGGGAGAATTGGCAACAGGTTTGACCGGAGTTGCTGTTCTTCTAGCAATGGTTGTTGGTGTAGTAAAGATTCTACAGAAAGATCAAGCAAGCTTTATTGCAGTCGGTCTCGGTTTGGTTGTGGTTGCTACTTCATTGAGCATTCTTGCTGGAGTAGTAAAGATATTTGCGATGTTGTCTTGGGCGGAGATGGCTCAAGGTATGGCTGGTGTTGCTGCTGCCATAGGTATAATGGTTGGAGCAATACGATTGATGCCAGAAGATTCGGCATTGAAGGCAGCTGGTCTTCTTTTGGTTGCCGGTGCTCTAGCCATAATTGCAGGAGCTATAGCTCGGTTTGCTGCCATGAGCGTAGGAGACGTTGCTAAGGGACTCGTTACTATGGCAGCTGCTCTTGTTCTTATTGGTTTGGCTATGGAAGCATTTCCTATTCAAATTCTTCTTATCGGCCCAGGATTGGTTGCTGTTGGTGTAGCTCTGGTTTATATTGCAAAAGCAGTTGGAATGATGGGGAAGATGTCATGGGCAGAAATCGGTAAAGGTTTAACTGTTTTGGCAGCTTCTCTAATTGTTCTTGCCATAGGAGCACAAGCTATGGTTGGAGCGATTCCAGGAGCAATTGCTATGGGTATCATGGCTGCTTCTTTGCTGCTTCTTGGTGCGGCTCTTAAGGTATTTGCAAGTATAAGCTGGGGAGATTTGCTACATGGTTTGATTGCAGTAGCTGCAGCGTTAGCTGTTCTTGCTATTGCTGCATATCTCATAACACCTGCGCTTCCTGCAATGATGGGTCTTGGCATTGCTCTAATGCTTATTGGTGGTGGTTTTGCTTTGTTCGGTGCTGCGGCATTCATGGTAGCCAAGGCATTCGAGGCACTTGCCAAAGCCGGTGAGAAGGGTTCTAGGGCTCTTGTCAATTCCCTCAAAGCAATTGGTGAAGCATTGCCAGCTCTTGCTGCTGGATTCGCCAAGGGTGTCATTGATTTCATCATGCTGATTCTTGACGCAGGTCCGAAGATTGTTGCAGGTCTTGGAAAGCTTCTTGGACTGCTTATTGATGAACTCATCAAATTGGTACCAAAACTTGGCCTATTCATCAGTAAACTTCTTACTGAAATCATTCGAATTGTTTCTGAATTCATTCCTCAATACATTCGATTGGGTATTGGTCTTATTCTTAGTTTCCTTCAAGCCATTCGAGATGCTATACCACAAATTGTAACGGTCGTTGGTGAGATTATTACTGGATTCCTTGATGCCATGACTGAACAAGTTCCTAGTATTGTTGATTCGTTGATTAGAATGATAACTGAGATTATGACGAGTGTTGCAGAAGGACTTGGTAAGCTTTCTTCTACGCTATACATTGGTCTCGGTAAAGCATTTATTGATGGATTCTTGGAAGGGCTTAACCAGCAATTCCCTGGTTTGTTGAAATGGTTTACAGAATTGCCAGGAAAGATTTTGGATTTGATAAAGAGTTTGTTTGGCATCAAATCTCCGTCGAAGAAATTTAAGGAAATTGGTATAAACATTATACAAGGACTTATCGATGGCTTGAATAGCATGATCGGAACACTATTCCGTTGGTTTACAAGTCTTGGCGGTAAGATTCTTGGATGGATTGGTAACGCAGCAAGAATCTTGTTCGAAAAGGGTGCCGATTTTATTCGTGGATTGTTTAGTGGAATCACTGCAAAAATTAAGGACGTCAACAATTGGTTCCTCCGTCTTCCAGGAGCAATCAAAGGATGGATTTCAAACTCTATAACATGGCTTGTCGACGTTGGTAAGAACATCATTCAAGGCTTGTGGAATGGTATCACTTCTGTGTGGGATAAAATGACTAGTTGGGTTGGCGATAAGATCAAGGGTTTGAAGGATAAGCTCAAGGCGCCTTGGAAACTGCTATCTCCTTCCCACGTAACAAGAGAATGGGGTCAAAACATTATCGATGGTCTTTGGGTTGGAATGAAAGATGTATGGGGTCCAATGACCAAGTGGTTGTCTAGTGTTAACGATCCCGATCAGCTAATTAACTCGGATGCTGTTAATACCAGTTTCCAAAAGATTGTTGATCAACTTGGTGACATCGAAGAATTCAATCCAACAATCACACCAGTTTTGGATTTGACACGAGTTGCTGAGGATGCATCCAAGATTACCGATTATATTTCAGCATCAACGTTGAGTCCAGCATTGAGTCAAGCTCGTCTCATATCTGCCGATACCAATGCGATTAAGACTACTGGAACGACTGAGTCTACAGCAACAGCGGGCCAAGTTAGTTTCCAGCAAAACATCTATGCTCCAGAACAACTATCTACTGCGGATATTTACAAGCAAACTCGTAACCAAATTACGATGGCTAAGAGAGAGTTGAGCATCCCATGAGAATTACACGCGTTGCTCTATATTCATCGACTCTGTCAGAAGCCATCAACTTTAGTTTAAGTAACGCCGATCCATCAGATCAGTATGTGGTTCGAAACATCGTTGGTTTGGATGCAGAAGAACTCGTTCCCAAATTCTATGGTGTTGGTTTGAAAACGAACCCAAGATTTTACGAGTTTGGGCTTAAGGCAAGAGAAATTGTGATACGGGTTGTGTTGAATCCTCGTTTCAATCTAGACGAAACGTTTTCAGACGTTCGAGACGAACTGTATCGAGCTATATCTGCAAGTAGAATGGGAATCGTTACGTTGCATTTCAGTTCAGGTGCTACGACCGTTTGTAAAATTGAGGGATTTATTACTAAGTTTGAAGTTCCATATTTTACTGAATTACCGGAAGCACAACTCACGATTCGATGCGATGATCCTATATTTAGAGCTATCAATCCGGTTACCTTCGCCTCAACCGAATTGAAAGCTACTAATCCTGTCATCGTTCCTGATAGTTTGTCGACAGCTCCACACGGTTTCACGATGCAGCAGACGTTCAAAGCTACCACAACGCAATATTTGATTCAGGACGATCCAACATCACCAGAATGGACATTCAAAGTAGTTCCAGCCAGTAATTTTCTCTCAGGAGATGTTTTATATTTCTCAAGTGAGAATTCTAATAGATACATCTACATGGTGCGTGCTGGAGTTACTACATATTTGATGGATAGAATTACGCCCGGTTCTTTGTGGCCAACTATATTTCCTGGATCCAATTCTTTTCAGTTTGTAACTCTCCCACAACTGAATTGGAACTCTTTGGAGTATTACCCGGCTTACTGGGGGGTATGATGGATTTGTTTAAATTCTATTTTACTCCTGACATGGTTTTGCAGCAGGGTGAAGCAATACACGGTTATAAGAGTATCATGTGGGTGGAAAGATATGCAGATACAGGAGAATTTGAGATTCAATCACAGCTTAGTATGGGCTTGAGAGATTTTCTACCGCTAGGATCGATCATTTCCCACATAGATACTTTGGAGATGATGATCGTTGAAAATCATGAAATTGCTGAGAAAACTGAAGAAGACCCAACGCTTGTAATTACTGGTAGAAGCTTTGAGAGTTTTCTCGAACATCGAATTGTCGGAATAAGTTTGGCTAAGCAATCATCAACGCTTACTGATTATATTCTGCCAGCTAATGTGGTTTCTACTCAATGTAATTTCTTGGTTAATCAACATATCAACAATTCTTATGATGATAACGATGATTTGAATAACGTTGTTGCACAAGTTTCAGTAACTAACGAACCAACATTAGCAGAAGAACGTGTTATTAGTCGTGGACCAGTTCTTCAACGTCTTCAAGAGCTATTAGCTATTAACGATCTTGGAATCAAGACAGTTCGAAGAAATTCGTTCGGAACACCAACGCCAGGAAACGCAAACAATACAGTATTGTATATATTTAATGGCGTGGATAGATCAGCTACGGTTCATTTCTCATGGAGAGAAGGGGACCTCGATTCTGCTGATTATCTGTTCACTAACAAGAAATTGAAGAATTGTGCTTTCGTAGCAGGTCGTTATGTGTCTACCGTGGTGACTCTTGGTCCTACAAAGTATGACAGACGGATTATGTTGGTAGATGCCGATGATCTTGATGGTAATCTAAGTGCTCCCCCTACGGGTACGTTGTTAACCACGATTCGAACTAGAATGGACGTTAGGGGTCGACAAGCACTTAAAAGCCAGCAAGAAGTCAGAATCAGTCGAGCTGATATTTCAAAGATCACGCAATATCAGTATCGCCAGGATTATAACATTGGGGATTTGGTTTCTCTTGATGGAAATTTCGGTCAAATTCAAACAATGCGTGTTACCGAGTACGTAGAGATTGAAGACGAAAATGGGGAAAGTGGACACCCAACCCTATCTGTTCCAGGAGCCTGATGTGGTCGAACTCATCTTCGTCTTCATGCTATTTGTGTTTTTCTTTGTGCTTGGAGTATGGATTGGTGTGTTATTACGGAACAGGGCACCATACGATGGAACGCTTGTGATTAAGAAAGATGATGATGGTAAACAAACGTTTTTACTAGAGATTGAGACGGATCCACACGAATTAAGAGACAAAGATGTGATCTCATTTAAGGTCTCTGGGGAAGATGTCTCTGACGAGGACGATATTTGAAATCCGCAGTAATAACACTCTATATAATGGAAGCTACGAAAGGATTTCGATGTTAGAGCGACTCGTCAAAAGACAGTCCATATTCGATGAACCCATTCAAGCAGTTCTGGCCGATATGCGAAAGCATGGGCCTGATCACGAGGATTACCCAGCGATGCTGGACAATCTTGCCAAACTGAACAAGATGAAGGCCGAAGAGAAACAAGCTAAGGCCTCACGCAAAGTCAGTTGGGACACGATTGCCATGATTGCTGGAAATGTCGTCGTTGTCACGCTCGTCATCGTATACGAGCAGAGGCATGTATGGACGACAAAGAGCATGGGCCTTCTGAGATGGAGGAACTAGACAAAGAATGCCAAAAGTAGTGAAAGCACAGGAATTGTGTGAGATTCGAAAGAGTTTTACATGGTTCCTGTGTTTTCTCGTTGTTTTTACACTTGCTATATTTTTTTGAGGCCTCTGTGTGTCTTTCTAAGACGTTTCTAGAGGGGTGCCCGCATATTTGCCCCGGAATGGGGGGTGAATCGATCCTGAGGCCATATAGAGGGGTCTCAGAGCATTTTGATATTTTCAGGCTAAAAAATTTCCCGGGGGAAGATTTCTGAGAAGAAGACGCATATTTAACACCTCATATAATGGAAGAACAACTACGAAAGGAAAGTCATGCCGACATATTCATTCGGAGTCAACTCGATTTTGAAGGTAGAGCTTAGTGAAGAGCAAGCTCTTCGTTACAACCGTTTTCTAACCGCCTACTTCGATGCACAGACGAAGTTGAGTGAGGCCGGGACCCCTTGGGATCCTAAGGTTTCACCCATACTTGAGATTGAATTCGAAGATGGCGACGACAAGGTTTACAACGAAGTGGCAAGGAAAATCACTACAGCAATCAATGCCATCGATCAAGACAAGACTCCAATTGAAATTGAGGACGATTTCCTAATAAGAAATTGAACTTCACAAAAACCCAAAATTCGGAGGGCCCTACACGGGCTCTCCTTTTTCGCATGGTTAACACCTCCTATAATGGAAGCCACTATCTAAGGAGGTGAAATGACCGACAAAGAGGCATCCGATTTAATTGAAGCCGCTATCGCACAAGCAATGACAGCGAACGAAGATTATGACCCCAACGATGTAATCGTGGATTGGGTTGCAATTGCATACGTTGCAAACCCAGATCGTGAAAAAGGAGGGGGATACCCGACGTTCTATGCTAATGGTGAGATGGCGAATTATCGAGCGATTGGATTGTTTCAGCAAGGTTGCATTATCACCCAACAAGAAGAGGAGTGATTTCAATGGGGAGAAGCTATATATACACGGCTTCTCCCTTTTTTCGCACAAAACGCACTCTATATAATGGAAGACATATCCCCATCAATCAGAGGAGTTTGAAATGCTGGAAGACGTCATCGAGAACACGCCCGACGTGGTCGTTGCTACGACACCGGAGCCGGTCGGTTCGGAGAAGGACGCAAACGGAGCACTGCTGCTTTTCGCCTACACGGCGGGAGTAGTTGGTGTCACGGTTGCGGCCGTCTTCGGAATCGGCAAGCTGCGGAAGTTGTACAACGAGCGCGCCGAGGCCAGGTTCGAGGCGAAGAAGGCGAAGTACAACAAGCCGCTGACCAACGACGAGGAATAATCGTCAACCAACAACCCAAAAATACTGGAGGGCCCACACGGGCTCTCCTTTTCGCACGCATTTTTCACATGTCATATAATGGAAGAGGTAACCTACAAGAAAGGTTAATCATGAGTTTCAAAGACAAGCTGAAGAAGGCCTGGGACGAGAACCCCTTGCAAGTCATCGCTATCGGAGCGGCTGCTGTAACGGCAGTTGCTGTGGTAGTCGACACGGCGAGCAAGACGCGGGCTCGGAACACCCTTACTAGGCAACGCGAATACCGCATGATGACAGGACAGTAGTCATCTCGGACACCAACAAATACTGGAGGGCCCACGTGGGCTCTCCTTTATATTTTCCGCACGGATAACACGCCCTATAATGAGAGAGGGCGATCCGTAAGGATCTCTGAAAGACCTGATATGTACAGAGGGGCACACCCTCTCTCATATTTGTCCCAATTTTGTAAAGGAGGTGTTGAATGCCCGAATATTGGTACATCATAAACAACCAACCCAAGAAACAATACGGATTTGGTAAATTTCTCGGAGACGTCTTCATGACGTTTCTTACTTGCGGGCTCTGGCTTATTTGGATCTTCGTAAGGGAGATGCGTAATCGATGAAAAATCTGAACACCATCACCAATTTACTTAGAACTACATCGAAGAATCATTCATCATTAATTTTCTCTGTCATGGCCGGTGTTGGTACGCTCATGACCGCATATTTGTCAGGAAGAGCCTCCATCAAAGCATACAAAGAAATTGATGAATGGGAAGAACTTCATGGAGTCGACGATGACGTAAGAGTTCGCATAATGGAGCGAGTAAAGGTCGGTTGGAAGTACTACATTCCAACAGTGATTTGTGGAGCCGGAACAGTTGCTTGCATTGCTGGTTCTCACCGAATAGGAGTTCAGAAGACAATTGCTGCTCAAACTGCGCTTGCCGTTTCCCAGGAAGCATATTCTGAATATCGAAATCGAGTTGTCGAACACTTCGGTGACCGTAAGGATCAAACCATTAGAGCTGAGATAGCCGAAGACAAGATAAAGAAGAATCCTCCTCCGTCAAACGATGTGTTGATGATAGGTCCGGGAAACACTCTGTGCTGTGAGCTATACACTGGCCGATATTTCTCTAGTGATATGGAGAAGTTGCGTAAGTCAGTGAACGATCTCAACGAGAAGCTCTTGACTCATGACTACCAAACGTTGAACGATTTCTACTACATGGTAGGTCTTGGTCAAACTTCTCCGTCTGGTCAACTTGGATGGACGTCCAGTAAGTTGTTGAAGGTGGATTACAGCTCGATTCTCACGGATGACGGACGGCCATGCCTTGCGTTTGACTACAATTACGTCGTGTCTCTCTGAGTCGCACAAAATGCACGTGCTATAGTGAGAAGGGGTGCCTTACACGAAGGTATCCCCAACTCACATTATATTTTATGACTCAATCGGAGGAACCATGCTTGAAAAACTCGAAGGGCTTGTGGCAAAACAAGTCGAGGCCGATACAGATGAACTTAATCATAAAATTGCAAAATGGGCGCTTGCCGGATTTGCAGCGTTGCTCGTTGATCATTTCATAAGACTGGGATATGACGCTGCTTTGGCAGCTTACCGAGCCAGAAGGACCTAGGGAGGACTAATAGTGCTCATTCGTTTCATTACCTACAAAGATGTGGATGGTGTAGAACAGACTGAAAAATTTTACTTCAATCTTGATGCTCCAGAATTCGCTACATTCATAGCTCGTTTTGAAAATCTGGAAGATATTTCAGCGGAGACAGTAAGGACTGCAGATTTGAAATCTTTGGTTATTAGAATGGAAGATTTCAAAGATCTCATTCTTGCGTCTTATGGTCTAAGATCTGAGGACGGTAAGCGATTCATCAAGAGTGACGAAATTCGACTGGAATTCTCTCAGCATCGTGCATTTGCAACCCTGTTTCATGAAATCACGAATGATGAGAACGCACTCGACAAATTTTTCAAAGGCGTTCTTCCAGATGATATGCAGGTTGATCTTTCTACCCAAACGATTCAAGCTACTATCGCTGACATAAAAGAAGTCAAAGATGTGCAGCTTCCTCCCGCTCCACCCGTAGTACCAGAGGAGTAATATGAGTGATATTAATTATCAGAGTAACTCAAAGATGCCAAGAGAAGAACCCAAAATAGAAGAGAAGAAAATCGAAAGAGTTGTACAAGGAAAAGTAATTCAAAAACCTAAGGGAATACTTTACAAAGCAAAAACGGTTTTCCTCGGGGGAAATCCTAAAATGGCTGTCAGAGACGTTGTCATCGACGTGTTTGTTCCTGCAGTCAAAGAGTTGGCACTCAATATGATGTGGATTTATTCTGAGAAAGTACTTTTCGGAGACTCCACTCGTAATCGTCCAATGCCCCTGGAATCTCGAACAAAATACAACAGACCTGTTCAAACATCACGAGTTAACACCACATGGTCTCGTGGTGGTCCATTTCCTAACGATCCAAGAGATGTTGAAATCATCGAAGCACGAATGTTTGACAACCCATCACGACGTGCACACAGAGCCACCACAAAACGATATTTCAATAACATCATTGTTCCCACAAGAGCAGAAGCCGATTCGGTTTTAGAAGACATGTTTAGCTGTCTTGAGAAATATCAAGTGGTATCGGTGGCTGATTACAAAGAACTTCTAGGATTGGAAACATCTCCTGTGGATCACAAATGGGGTTGGTATAATCTTCATAATGCAGAAATTCGTACAGTTCGTGAAGGCGTTTTGATCGACCTACCACCATACGAAGATCTCGACTAGGAGGCAACTGTGAAGGTTAATCTCGAACCGGTTACAAGAAAGATGAGTCGAACTCTTCTACACACAAAGAAGCAGTCTCCTCATATTTGGTTTGGTGCTGGGTTGATTGGTGTCGTTGTCAGTGCTGTTCTTGCATGCAGAGCAACAACGAAATTGGAATCTGTGCTTGATGACGCAATGAATGATCAAGAGAATCTCAACACAATTAAGAAAGAGATTGAAGAAGGAACAAGCGCATATCCTGTTCAGCAGTATAGAAAGGATATGATCTACGTTCACAGCAAGGTCGCAATTCGAATCACGAAGTTGTACGGACCGTCAGTTGGTCTTGGTGTGATCTCGATTGTTGCATTGGCTGGTTCACACATTCAGATGACTCGACGAAACACGGCGTTGATGGCAGCCTATGCCGCAGTCCAAAAGGCATATGTCGATTATCGCAATCGTGTTCGTGAAGAGTTTGGTGAGGAAAAAGAACTTGATATTTATCGTGCTGTAAGTAAGAAAGTGATTACGGATGAAGAGGGGAATCCGGAAATTGTAAAGGTTGTTGACGCTGCTGGTAGGTCTCCGTACGCAAGGTGCTTTGATATCGGAGCTACCAAGCATTGGCAAGGTAGTGCCGAGCTCAACATGATGTTCATAAAGTGTCAACAGAAGTGGGCAAACGATCAACTGCAAGTGTACGGCCACGTGTTTCTCAATGATGTGTACGACAGACTAGGTTTTGAGGACTCAACTCCTGGCGCAGTTGTTGGTTGGTTGAAGAATGGTGACGGAGATGGTTTTATCGATTTTGGGATATTTGATGCAGTCAATCGGAATCCCGAGTTTATTGCTGGAAACGATCCTGTTACTTGGCTTGATTTCAATGTCGATGGCGTTATCTACGACCTGATTTAAGGGAGGATACGTGCTAGTTCAATGGAAACGAGAATGGACGACTCCTACAGTAATCGGGGTCGTTTCATTTGTGTCAGGTGCAGTAACAACGATGGTTGCTGGAGTTGTTACAACCTTGACATTTAAGAAACAGTTTGAGGATGAGGATCCAGAAGAATTAAGGGGAGTGATAAATCATTTCAATGATGCGCTTGTTGAAATGAATTATCGAACACAAGAACAAGAACGTAGATTCGTACATTTGGTTGATGAGGTAAAGCACGCTCTTCGAGGGGTAGGAGGAGAACCTCAAAGATCCTTCGATGAATATGCCGCTGAGCTACGTTCTTCTATATCCCCGGAGAAAGCTAGTGGGTGGGATCATGAGAAAGAGGTAGCAAGTCGTACTACCGAAGCACCTTACGTAATTACTGTTATCGAGTATAGCGCAAATGAAACTGGGTATTACCAATCTACGCTCAACTATTACAAGGGAGATGATATTCTCTGCGATCCAACGGATACACCTATTTACAACAAAGACAAGATTGTAGGGGATCTCAAATTTGGACATGGGTCAAACGATCCGAGTGTCGTTTATATTCGTAACGATACCCTGAAAGCTGAATATGAAGTTTTGCTTGAACCCGGGCATTATACAGTTCAAGTTCTAGGACAAGAAATGGAAGATGATCTAAATGATGACCTTAAACATTTTCATCAGCGTAAGTTTAGAACGGACTGATCATGAACGAGCCTTTTGAAAACGCATATTTCAACTGGCTCTGTGCGAAAGTCATCGATACTAGAAAAACAAGTCCCGGGTTAACGTATTGGGCATTGTTCGGTATCTTACATAGAACCGAATTTGTCTGGGAATTAATGGGTGACGATAACAGAGTCGAAGATGGAAAAGAGCTCCGGAGGGAATTTATTCTCATGGAGGAGCTTCCGGATAATCCAGATTGGAGAACTGTCCTTGGATGCTCAGTACTTGAGATGCTGGTTGCATTTTCCAGGAGGGCCGAGTGGTTAACAGATAGACCATCTCGTGAATGGTTCTGGGAGATGATTGAGAACGTTGGGTTGAAAGAATTCAATGATGCCAACATAGATCCAAATCGAGTTGTTGACATATTGGATCAACTTATTTGGAGAACTTATGACGAGCATGGTAATGGTAGTTTGTTCCCATTAAGAATGTCAACAGCAGATCAAAAGCATATCGAGATCTGGCGTCAGTTCTGTGAGTATCTCGTCGATCAAGAAGAGAGTGCATGAAAGGGGGTACGTGGACTTTTATAGAATACGCACAAAAGAACAAAAAGGATTTCCTCAAGCGTATCCCGATTGGATTGTTGATCATTTTGATGATTTGATGGTTAGAGGTGGGTCGTTCTACGCTGTTTGGGATGATTCACGTGGAATGTGGTCCAAGAATGAATTCGACGTACAGAGAACTGTAGACTCTGATCTAATGACTTTCGTCGAGGAGATGGGACAGAAAGGCCAGATTGTTGAACCGTTGTTGACCAGAAACTTTAGTACAGGTAGCTGGGAACGATTCAACAGGTATATTCGAAATCTTCCAGACAGAGGTAACTATCATCCGTTGGATGAGAACATTACCTTTGCCAACACGGAAGTCAAGAAGAAAGATTTCGTCAGCAAGAGACTTCCATATTCTCTTACGGATGGGAGAACAGATGCATGGGACGAATTAGTAGATGTCTTGTATGCTCCAGAAGAGAGGGACAAAATTGAATGGGCTATCGGAGCTATTGTTGCAGGTGACTCGAAGTGGATCCAAAAGTTTCTGGTATTTTATGGGCCGCCTGCCAGTGGTAAATCGACCATCATATCCATCATTGAAAAGCTCTTTGAAGGTTATGTCGCAACCTTTGAAGCCAAAGCTCTTACCAGTAACAACGGAACGTTTGCGATGGAATCCTTCGAGGACAATCCGTTAGTAGCCATTCAACATGATGGCGATCTTTCCAGGATCGAGGATAATTCTCGATTGAATTCGATTGTTGGTCATGACTCAATGCAGCTCAACGTCAAATACAGATCAGCATTCACGATTCGTCCAAATGCTTTTCTGATTATGGGTACTAACAAGCCGGTGAAGATTACCGACGCAAAGGCAGGTAACACTCGACGATTGATCGACGTCCACCCAACCAATGTAAAGATTGAGCCTGGTCGGTATCATATTCTGGTTGAGAACATCAACTTTGAACTAGGTCCGATCGCATACAAATGCCTGCAACGTTATCGTGAGATGGGTAAGTTCTACTACGAGAACTATATCCCAACGAAGATGATGATGTTGACAGACACGTTTTACAATTTTGTTGAAGCACACTTCGATATCTTCAAGTCTACGGATGCAATGCAACTCAAGAAGATATGGGAGCTCTACAAGGTTTACTGCGAAGAAGCAAACATTGTCAAACGTCTTCAATACCACGAGGTTCGAAACGAGCTCTTAAGTTATTTCGATGAATTCAAAGATCGACATTTTGTCGGAGACAAGGAGTACAGAAGTGTCTACCTCGGTTTCAAGGGCCTTCCGGAGCAAGGACCTATACCTTTCGTACCGGACACGTCGTACGTTATTGAGCTTGCTGATTATGATCGTGATAATTGGCCTTCTGCATTTAACACGGCGTGTTCTCATCAACCAGCGCAGGAAGCCAAGAGTAACGGATATCCAAGTAAGAAATGGGAACGGGTCACCAAGACTTTAAATGATATTGATCCGACCAAGTTGCATTTCGTAAAAGTTCCCGAGCAGCATATCGTGATCGATTTCGATCTGCGGGACGAAAACGGTGAAAAGGATCTTGAGAGAAACATTGAGGAGGCTTCGAAGTTACCACCAACGTATACTGAACTCAGCAGAAGCGGAAAGGGTCTACATCTGCATTATATTTATGCTGGTGATGTTCATGACTTGGATTCCAGTTTTGATATTGATATCGAGGTCAAGACGTTGCTAGGTGACAGTGCACTTAGAAGGAAACTTACTAAGTGTAACAATCTCGACATCATGACTCTTCCCGGAGGATTGGCGAGAAAAGAGAGAAAAATGATCAACACTAAAAGCATCCAAAGCGAAAAAGGGCTTCGAGAGATAATCGAACGAAATTTGAGAAAGGAGATTCATCCGGGGACAAAACCATCCATTGATTTTATACATCATATTCTAGAAGAAGCATACGCCGATGGACTTAGTTATGACATTCGAGACATGCGTTCAAAGATATTGGCATTCGCTGCGAAGAGCACTCATCAGGCTCCAGCGTGCATTAAGATTGTACAGACGATGCAGTTTGTTGGTAAGCAAGAGATGGCAACGGCTGATGATGATAATAAGCCATTGATCTTCTTTGATGTCGAGGTATATCCCAATCTCTTCATCGTATGTTGGAAGGTTCAGGACGCAGACATAGTCGTTCGTATGATCAATCCTACAGCCGAAGATATCGAACCAATGTTCCGACAAAAGCTTGTTGGGTTCAATAATCGTAGGTATGACAATCACATTCTTTATGCACGGTATCTAGGTTTCTCCCTCGAAGAGCTATATTTGCTTAGTCAGAAGATTATCTACGATAATAGCGGTTCTTCCATGTTTGGAGAAGCATACAACCTCTCATATGCTGATATTTACGACTTTAGTTCTAAGAAGCAAGGATTGAAGAAGTTTCAGATTGAACTCGGCATTCATCATCAAGAGCTTGATCTTCCTTGGGATCAACCTGTTGATGAAGGGCTTTGGTCCAAAGTGGAGGAGTATTGCGTCAACGATGTCATATCTACCGAGGCCGTATTCAATTCACGGTATCAGGATTTTGTCGCACGACGAATTTTGGCTGAGCTATCTGGTCTTTCTATCAATCACACAACACAGCAACATACTGCCAAAATCATATTCGGCAATGACAAGAATCCACAGAGGAAATTCATCTATACGGATTTGAGTGAACAATTCCCGGGGTATAAGTACGAGGGAACCCAAAGTACTTATCGTGGGGAAGTAACGGGCGAGGGTGGGTATGTATATTCCGAACCTGGATACTACGAGAATGTAGCGGTGCTGGATATTTCATCTATGCACCCAACAAGCATCAAGATGCTCAATCTCTTTGGGCCATATACCAAGAACTTTAATGACTTACTTGAGGCACGAATAGCCATTAAACGAAAAGATTACGATACGGCTGGTAAGATGTTCGATGGTAGATTATTTAAGTTCTTGGTTGACAGAGAAGAGGTGTACGATATTGCAGCGGCGAATGATTTGTCTTACGCTCTCAAAATCGTTATCAACATCGTCTATGGATTGACGAGCGCTCATTTCGATAATCCGTTCAGAGATAATCGAAACAAAGACAACATCGTTGCCAAACGTGGTGCGTTGTTCATGATTGACTTGAAGCATGCTGTTCAAGAGCATGGTTATAGACCTATCCACATCAAGACGGATTCGATCAAGATTCCGAATGCAGATCAAAACATTATCCAATTCATTACTCATTTTGGGAGGGAATACGGGTATGAGTTCGAGCTCGAAACGACGTACGAAAGGTTCTGTCTTATCAACGATGCGGTATATGTTGCTTGTGGCGGGGGGGACTGGACTGCTGTGGGAGCTCAGTTCCAACATCCTTACGTCTTCAAGACGTTATTTTCAAGGGATCCCCTTGAATTTGACGATTACTGTGAGACCAAGAATGTCGTCCAGGGACGAATGTATTTGGATACCGTCGGAAGTGGTGAACTTAGCGACATGCGACTTGTCGGAAGTACAGGATCGTTCGTCCCAGTATACAATGGTGGAGATCTCTGGAGAATCAAGGATGAGAAGAAATACGCCGTAACAGGAACCAAGGGACACAAGTGGATTGAAAGAGAGGTTGCTGCTTATCGAGATTCCATTGGTGAGCTTGATATCGACATGTCATATTTCGAAAAGCTAAAGGCAGATGCGATTGAAGCACTCGAAGAGTTCGAGCCATACGAACGATTAGTGAGTTAGGAGATTTGATGGCTGATGCAGCAAAAACATTCCAAGTAGAAGATGCACCAATCATTTTCCGTAATTTTGTAGGTAAGGAAGGACAGTACAACCGAGAAGGAGATCGTAACTTCTGTGTTATTCTCCCTCAGGACATCGCTGAGGCAATGCTTGAGGATGGTTGGAACGTTCGATATCTTGAAGCACGAGAGGAAGGTGATGCGGCTGTTCCATATATTTCAGTAGCAGTCAATTTCAAGAACCGTCCACCGAGAGTCGTTCTCATAACCTCTACATCACGAACACAGCTTGATGAAAGCTCAGTTGATATCCTGGATTGGGCTGACATTAAAACTGCGGATCTCATTGCAAGGGGTTATGATTGGACGGTCAACGGTAAGTCCGGAACTAAAGCATATCTACAAACTCTATTTGTGACAATTGAAGAAGATCCACTAGAGCGTAAGTACGCCATTAACGAGAATCCTCCTGGTAACGCATGACACCTAAACTTTGGCCCAACAACAAAAAACACGAACAAGGATCCCCCATGGAATTTGCCAGATTTGTTCGAAAGCCGTATGTCGTACGTGGGATTGAGATCACCGTCGACAATATCGAAGAAGTTGCTAAGTACATTGGTGAGTTTCGCATGGATGAGGTAGACGGTACGAAATACATCGTCGTGGATTCCAACTTGGTACCCAACATGGACTACGTCTATCCCGGGTATTTCATGACGAAGATGGGAAGAAACGTTCGTTGTTACACCAAGAGGGTTTTCAACAACCAATTCGTGTTGGAAACCGAGGAGCTCAAGCCCTTCTTGGAGTTCATGGAAGTGGATCGGAACCGGAATTACTGATTCGCACAAAACGCACTTGCTATAATGAGAAGGAGATGGATTTAGAGAACCATCTTTAAAGTCGCACCTAATATTGCGACCCTCTCTCACTTTTTTTTATGTTTTTCACTCAAGGAGGAGGGCGAGTTATACGAGGATTCGTTTGATTTCGATTGTTGCAATCTCGACGAGTAGAAAGGAAAATCGATGAAGCGTTGGATCATTGGTGCGATTTCTGTCGCCCTTCTCGTAGGCGCCGGTCTTGTCACAGCCAAGTTGTGGAAGACTCGGGCGAACGCGTAAGCAAGGTTTTGACGAGGTAGCTACTCCCAGAGAAATCTGGTTCAGTCCAGCCGTTGAATTTGCTAGTGATTCAACGTATCAATGCTACCATGGGAGACTATAGCGGTGATGTCTTCATACTTTCACAGGGCGCTAAGATGCTATCGTGAAACGGACCCCCGTTGGATAGTAATCTTACTGTCTGTAATATGTGATATTATTTGCCACCCGCCTATAGTATCACGTTTGTCAGGCCGCCCTCAGACCTTGGGTGGATCGGGTCAGGAGTATACCGGATTCGAGAACGACGATGCTCGTCCTCGGATGCGCTGCCGAGTATGCTAAGGCCGGGCCCGGTCCACTCAAGCCTTTGTCCAGATTGACATATACCATGTGGACAGGAAGTGCCTGTCAGTCTGGAGGATCGATCGTGGAAGCACAGATCGACATCGTAGGGTGGCACCTACACCCCGAATCCGCAGAGTGTCACACCTGTGACAAGCCTGCGACGGTCATGGTTGCTTATGTTGGGGACTACGTGTCCTTCAACCTTTGCGACGATTGCCTTACGAACTACACGGTTCGTAAGGACGAAATCTCAGAGGTCTTTCGCAAGTTGGGCCTCTGATCGATCCACCGGACGCCGGGTGTCAGCGTAAGAGCGCGAACTAGGCGTGACAGATCGGAGAGACGATCATCAGCAATGTCCGTTCGTTCTAATGACCGACAATCGGCGGTCTATACCGAAAGGAGAAGAGGAGCTGAGATTTCCCTTGCAGGATCTCAGCAACAGTCGCGGTAGCCTGCAAGGCCACGGCTGCGAACGGATCGGGGGGTGGGTTGGGTTGTATCTGTCGCCTAGCCCACTCCCCATTCATTTTCAGAACAAAGGAATGCTTCATGGAAGATTACACGAATGTGACTTTGGTCAAGATCACAAAAGAGAGAACCGTTTGTTTTGATGGCGAAGATTTTCTCATGGTCGATGCCGAAATATTCAATGGTCTTAAGTCAAGCCATATACCAAGACCATACACGGATAGTCGACCGATGCAAAAAGCAATTCTCGAAATTCTCGAAAAGCATCCCGGCAGTTACAGTCGAGATATTCGGCATTATCTTAATGAGGATTACGACTTTCAACCTATGCCGGAAGTTATACGAGGTTGTCTGCAACGGATGCGGAATGACGAGAAGATTACGGTCGAGGGCATGAAGAATCAAGCCCGTTGGTTTCTTAAGGAGCAGGATGGATCTCTGGGTGTCAATGAGGATGCTCGATGATGCGGAGCTAGAGCTTGGAGAGTTTGTGGCCGAGTGTATTTGGTGGGAGAACAACATCTACCGGCGGGAAGGTAATGTGTTGCTTTGGGATAAAAGATCAAAGCATCACATGCAGGCCATCGAGACTCGCAAGGTTTATGTGGAGGAATACGAAAACTGACGCAAATTTTACATACACTATAATGGAACCCACCAACTGGAGGATCATTATGAGTGATAAATTCAAGAAGACCAAGAAGTGGATCAAGGACTACAAAGAGGAACTTGCCGTTACCGGAATGGTAGCTGCGATTGTTGCTGTCTACGGAGGCCTGGTTTACGTTGCTATCAAAGCAGCGAAAGCAGAGCAAGAAGAAGAAGCAGCTCGCATGCTAGCACTCGGTGACGCAGTTGCTCGTGGAGCCTCGGTCCTTCCTGGGCCTGATGGAGAGTATTGGATCATCGAGGCCAAAGGTTAATGGGAGACAAAACCCAAAGGGGCGAACCTGGTAACAGGTTCTATCCCTTTTCATTTTTCGCAGATTCTGCACCTTCTATAATGGAACCCACGACTAGAGGGAGTAATTAATGTACGAAGACTACAAAGATTTCAAGAACTGGATCAAGGAGCACAAGAAATTGTCGCTCTTCATCACAGGCTTGGGCCTTGGTACGATTGTAGGAGTTTGGGCTACTAAGCCGGGCCGAAAGGAACGGAAGAAGGAAGCCAAAAACCTCGGGCAGTTGACCCAATGGTTCGAGAACGTTGATCGAGAGCTCGCAGATTTGCGTGCTAACAAGATCGGTGAAGGAACCGACGGAGTTTTCTGGATTCACGCTTACGAAGGTTAGGGAATCCGAACACCCAATGGGGGAGGAATCTGGTAACAGGTTCTATCCCCTTTAATTTTTGAGGAGACACGTGAACGAATCGAATTCGAAGATCGTCGGAGTCATTTCCGTATTTGCTGTGGGGGTATTTGTCGGTGGATACGCCGTAAGACAGCACATCAAAGAGAAGATCAAGATGTTGAAGATGTCTGAGTCTCTCAGTCCCAAACTTGCGGGGGAGATCTCAGATTGGCTGACGAACACGAAAGACAAGAGGACGGCTGAGCAATTCTGGGGGGATAAGGCACAGGAGTTCTCGACTGAATTGAAGAAGCGACTCGAATAGGGGGAACGTTGAAACTGCTTTCGTATCTTCAAGGGGAATTGGACGTCAAGGCTGTCGAACTCATGCAGTTCAAGAAGGAAATGACTCCGGAGGAGTGGTTGGCTTTGAAGGAGGATGCTCGTCGGGATGCCTTGGCCAACGGAATCATATTGGAGGATTGATGATCATCGTCATAATTCTCTTCGCTTTGCTCGGGTTGGTAGTGGCGGTGTATGTCTTGTGGGATACGGAGGAATAATGGACGCATGCCTGCTTGACTGCGATCCTTACGGAAGGGATGCTGTGATTGAATTAATGCCACATCAAGAACAAGCTTTACATTTTCTCGATAACGGAAAGATCCTCTACGGAGGCGTAGGCGCAGGTAAGTCCGCAGTTGCTCTGGCTTACTATATGAAAAAAGAAATGCTGAGGGATATCTATGTCATTACTACGGCTAAGAAACGTGATAATCTTGACTGGAATTCTGAGGCTGCTCGTTTCGGCATTGGCCCTTTGGCTGATGCTACGGTTGCTGGGGTACTACACGTAGACTCGTGGAACAACATCGGGAATTACGCTGATGTTAAGGACCAGTTCTTCATCTTCGACGAGCAGAGACTTATCGGGCATGGGGCTTGGGTGAAGCATTTTCTGAAGATCGCCAAGAATAACCGATGGATTTTGCTGAGTGCAACTCCGGGGGATGTTTGGCTGGATTATGCCCCCGTCTTCATTGCAAACGGGTGGTACCAGAACATCACTGATTTCAAGCTTCAGCATGTGTGGTATGCGGCGTACACAAAATACCCAAAGGTTTTAGGGTATCGAGGAGAGCAAAAACTCGAGCGATTGCGCAATGAGATTTTGGTAGAGATGCCTTACGATAAACACACCACACCGATTCTAAATTTTCTTGATGTGGATTATGATAAAGAGAGGCTAGATGCAATTTTGAAGAGTCGTTGGGATGACACTTACAATCATCCGATCAAAGATGCTGCTGAACTTTGGCGCTTGATGAGACGGATTGTGAACAGCGATCCAAGTCGTCTTGAAATGATTCGGATGCTTATGGGATGTCATCCTAAGTTGATCATCTTCTACAATTTTGATTACGAACTCGAAATTCTAAGGGCCTTGCATGATGAAACAACCGTTGCGGAGTGGAATGGGCACCGTCATGACTCGATCCCTGAAACAGACAGATGGGTCTATTTGGTTCAGTATGTTGCGGGTGGTGAGGGGTGGAATTGTATTGAAACTGATGCGATGGTGCTGTATTCCTTGACCTATTCTTACAAAAATTATATACAAGCTCAAGGGAGAATTGACCGTTTGAATAGTCCTTTCACTAAATTGTACTATTACATCTTGGTTTCGGGTGCTTACATTGATGTAATGGTGAGGGCGGCTTTGGAGGAGAAGCGGTCGTTTAATGAGAATTGGGCGATTCAAAGCTGGAATATACGTGGATTTCCGGCAGAAAAATACGCGGTGCCGGTATGAACGACGGCGATTTGCACCCTATCTGACTTGGGAAAACGTTCCTTTATGGCACCCTGGCATATACTTCTTTAGGTATAGGGAGGAGAGAGTAGGTATGTATATATACAAGAAATAAATATATCAACCTCGTTTTCCTATAGAGTTTTTTGAGACTATTGTTTTTATACAAAACGCCGGGAGACTAAAAATGAGAGATTATCGGAAAATTGAGAAACGAAGGAACATAGACGGGTTTCCTAGGTATCAAGTTTCCAATTATGGTAGGGTGTACAATCGTTACACTGGAAGACGCATGGCTCTTACACCAACTGATTTTGGAATTCTTACTGTTGGACTTATACGTGATGAAGGAGATGGTTACACTCGTCAATATAGACGTTCTGTGAAGCGTTTGGTTGCAGAAGCATTTGTTCCAGGTCGAAGTGAAATGTTTGATACCCCAATTCAACTTGATGGGGATAGAACTAACATGCGTTCTGATAATCTTATGTGGCGACCAAGGTGGTTTGCTTGGTTATATATTCATCAATTCGAGGATCCGAAAGATTGGTTCTATTCCGGTCCCATCGTCGATATAACTAATGGGCTCGAATATGAGAATATTCTTCATGCTGCTATTACTAATGGTAGTCTTTGTAAGGATATTCGTTTCTCTCTTTTAGGTCAAAGTTTAGGTGTTTGGCCTACCGGAGAAGAGTATAGATACATACCTACATAAAACACATGTACTATAATGAGGGGAGAGTGGATTTTCGCACGTCTCTTAATTTTCGAGCAGGGAGACACCATGCCAGTAGTTGACCTTGTAACTATCCATCATGAAGGTGGTGGAAGTCCATCTGACAATGTTGGGCGGTTTTCTGAAGGTGGTTATTGCTATGGTATCGGTGTGACATTGTGGGAGAGATGGCGTTCTCCAAATGATAATTGGGCCACCATGAATTACAATGGCGAAGATCTTACAATTTGTTTGTCAGGTAATCGAATGGATGCGCCTGTAACAGATGATGATATTAAGTTGATTCACGAAGCATACATGGATTGTCATAAACGAGGAGAAGTAACTGATTCTCCACTTGTTCGTGCACATCGTAATTCACCAGGTAGCGCAACTGCTTGCCCAGGAGATAAAACTATCGATGTTTGGAGTAAAGTCGAAGAAGCTTGTAGACCGGGTTCTCCACCATCACCAGACAAGCCAGCAGGAGGAAAAGAAGACATGGTTGTAATTGGACTCAAGAAAACAAGTCAACCCAATAATCAACAACCATTCGGATTCTTGGATCCAGTGGCACGAAAAGTTTGGTCTCATTGGGGATTTCGGATTACTTGGGATGGAGGCGGAGTTTCTACGTTGCATGGTGACAGTCCGCCGCAATACATGAATATTCCTGGTAGTGCACCTCTTGTGAATTGGCAAGAGTTGGATACAAATCCTGATGGCACTGCGTTCGATACTTTGAGCGGTACTCGTAAGCGTATATGTGCCTACGGTATCAATGGTGCTGAATACACTGGCACTGCACACGGATGAGAGAATCTCAATATCAGAACAAATTGATTAAAAAACTTAATGATTTATTTCCTGGTTGTGTGATCGTAAGAAACGATCCAAGACACATTCAAGGAATCCCAGACATTCTAATTTTGTATCATGATATGTGGGCTGGTCTTGAGATTAAGATGTCTTCAACCTCATCTATACAGCCTAACCAAGAATACTACGTTAATTTGCTTAATGGAATGTCGTTTGCCTCATTTATAAATCCGGATAATGAGGAGGATGTATTGAATGATCTTCAACGCACATTCGGATTTACGAGAGCAACACGCCTTTCTCAGTCCTAGCAATTATCATTGGGTTAACTACACAGATGAGAAGTTAGAAGCTCGGTTCGCATCTGCTATGGCAGCACAACGTGGCACAGATTTGCATAATCTAGCTCATGAGGCAATTCGTCTCGGCGTTAGGCTTGCTAAATCTAATCAAGCATTATCTACATATGTTAATGATGCTATTGGATATAAGATGACTTGTGAACAACCGTTATTTTACTCTGTGAATTGTTTTGGTACATGTGATACCATCGCATTTCGTAGAGGTAAATTGCGTATTCATGAGTTGAAAACTGGTGTTATCCATACATCAGAGAGACAGTTAGAAGTCTATGCTGCGTTGTTTTGTTTAGAATACGGCGTTAATCCGTTCGATATAGAGATTGAACTTCGAATCTATCAAAGAGATGAAATTCGAGTATTCGAAGCATTTGCTGAAACAATTTTCGATATTACAAATAAAATCATAGTGTTTGATCAACAGATTGAGCAAATGAAGGCTGCCGATAGATTTTAGAAGGGAGTGATGCCAGTGTTTATTGAAGAAGACGATTTAGTGCACTATGGCATTCTTCGTAGATCAGGTCGTTATCCTTGGGGATCTGGTAAAACCGAAAATCAACGTAACAAAGTCTTTCTTCAGTATATCGAAGAGATGGAAAGTTATGGATATAGCCAAAAAGAAGTTGCTAAATCATTTGGAATAACGTTCAAAGATCTTCGATTGCAAAAATCTATTTCTAAGACTCAGATAAAAGCTGCTAACATTGCGTTGGCTCAACGATTGCAAGACAAAGGTATGTCTCCTACTGCTATTGCAGATCGAATGGGTTTGAAGGGTGAGTCATCTGTCAGAGCTCTTCTTAAACCAGGCGCTGATGACAAGAATCAACAACTTCAAGCTACTGTTGCTGCAATCAAAAGTGAAGTCGATAAAAAGAAAATGGTTGATGTTGGGACGGGTACAGAAAAACACATCGAAGCAGTTCCGGGTCATGTTGGAGTTACTACAACAGAAATGGAAACTGCGATTAGTGTTCTTGCTAATCGAGGATACAACGTTCATCCAGTTTATATTCCAAATCAAAAGTCTGGTTATGATAACAGAATACTTGCTTTGTGTGTTCCTGGGATTACAAAACTTCAAGCATTTCTGAATAGGAACGATATTCAGCATATTACTGAAATTACAAAAGATCAGGGTAGAAAATTTGTGGGCATACAAGATCCGATTCCTGTACATCCAGACAGATTGATGGTTAAATTTAGAGAAGACGGTGGTGATAAAGCCGATGGCGTAGTTTTTGTTCGACCTGGAATTAAAGATCTATCTCTTGGTGGAAATAATTATGCCCAAGTTCGTATTCAGGTTGGGCCAGATAAATTCATAAAAGGTATGGCTGTAGTAGATGACAAATTTGATGCGCCAAAAGGGGTCGATCTTATATTTAACACAAACAAACCAAGAATGGAAAACAAACTTGATGCGTTGAAGGATCTAGACAAAGATTTTCCGATGTATCCGTTTGGAACGGTTGTCCATCAAATTAACGATTCGAATGATAAAGTCTCATCAGCTATGAATCTCGTTTACGACAAAGGCGATTGGGCAGAATGGTCCAGAACTCTTTCGCAACAGATGTTGTCGAAACAAAGTAAAGAATTAGTTAAGACTCAACTTGATATGACTTATGAACGACGTTTGATGGAACATGAAGAAATCATGGCTCTTACAAATGACGTCGTTCGTAAGAAATTGCTTCAAGGTTTTGCCGAAAGTACAGACTCCGCAGCATATCATTTAAAGGCAGCAGCACTTCCACATCAATCAACGCATGTTATTCTTCCAATTTCTAACATCAAACCAACCGAAGTGTTTGCGCCAAGATATGACAATGGTGAGCGAGTTGTATTGATTCGCCACCCACATGCGGGTCCGTTTGAAATTCCCGAATTAACTGTTAATAACAGGAACGCTGAAGGAAAAAGACTTATCGGGCCTGATTCCATAGATGCTATAGGAATTCATCACAGTGTTGCCGAATGGTTATCTGGTGCGGATTTTGATGGTGATACTGTTAATGTAATTCCTAATAGAGAAAGATTAGTTAAAACACAACCAATGCTTGAAGAACTTAAAGGGTTTGATGCTAAAAGAGCATACCCTGGTTATGAAGGCATGAAGGTTATGAAGAATAAGCAAACTGAAATGGGATTGATTTCGAATTTAATAACAGACATGTCATTTGGAGGAGCATCGAACTCAGAGATGGCAAGGGCAGTTAAACATTCGATGGTTGTTATTGATGCTCAGAACCACAAACTTGACCATCGGTTATCGTACAATGATAATAACATTGCAGATCTTAAAGAGAAGTATCAAAGTGGTGGAGCATCGACATTACTTTCAAGAAGAAAAGGTAGAGAATACGTACCTGAAAGAAGACTTAGAAAAAGAAGTGAAGGTGGGCCCGTTGATATGAAAACGGGTGAGCTTATATATGTACCAACTAATAGAATAATAAAGAGTGGTAAGTATGCCGGTAAGCGTGCCGAAACTAGAGTTAAGAAACTAGAAGAAGCAAAAGATGCCCATGATCTTTTAGGTAAATCCCCCACCCCCATAGAAATAATGTATGCCGACCACTCAAATAAACTAAAGGCATTGGCTAACCAGACCCGCCTTGAATATGAAAAAACCCCCACCCCTAAACAAAACGTCTCTGCTAAAAAGACCTATGCTAAAGAGGCAGCCGATCTTGACGCAAAGCTATCCCTGGCTATTAGTAACCGCCCTATTGAACGCCAGGCCCAAAGACTATCAGCTACTATGGTACAAGCTAATAGGGATTACAATCCAAATTGGAAAGATGATAAAGATAAGATTAGAAAGGTTAAGTTTCAAGCTCTAGAAACAGCACGTGCTCGTCTTGGTGCTAAGAACCTGGACATAGAGATCACACCAAAGGAATGGGAAGCTATTCAAGCAGGTGCTATTACATCACATAAGCTTACTCAGATCCTTAACCATGCTAACATGGAAACAGTTCGTAAGTATGCTACACCTAAGACTAGTGTACTGATGACACCAACTAAGATGGATAGAGCTAATCAGATGTTGTCAATGGGCTTTACTAGGTTCGATGTAGCACAACAGTTAGGTGTGTCAATGAGTACATTAGACAAGAGTATGAAAGGAGAGTGATGCTTAGATCAATGCTTACAACTATTGACAATCCGTACTCTCCTTTCGATGAGTTCGATGAATGGTATGCTTGGGATGTCAGAGCTGGTTACAATTCAACATCATTCCTTGGTCGCATCCTCATGACCAGCGATCAGATGTCAGAACTTGACATTGAATTGGCTAACGAGCGAGCCATCGACGAGATTTGTTTTGAAAATGTTTCTGGAGTTTTTAAAAAAGTTCAAAAAGAATTTTGAAGGTTTCGAAGTTGATTCGAAGAATTTCGGAGTCTTCAGTATTCGAAAGAGGGAGGGGGGGGGTCGAAGAATGACACACCCCCCCTTGCATCGCCG
>Ga0209811_10000124_pt1 | contig 34850 bp, 32 predicted proteins | sample Coa_R1_6_FD_187161 | JGI IMG/M metagenome (GOLD analysis project Ga0209811, IMG submission 187161) | Surface soil microbial communities from Centralia Pennsylvania, which are recovering from an underground coalmine fire. - Coalmine... | ecosystem: Environmental > Terrestrial > Soil >... | reverse complement strand
TCCTGAGGGGCATCTTACCGCATGCGCCGGTGCTGCAGTTGCGCCGCTGCCGCGGCATCTGCGACGATATGTTCGTAAAAACATATCGAATGAGGCGAGCCTTGCGTTTACCCGGCACTCCCCCGGCCAAGAGCCGGCGCAGCCGTCCGGCAGCGGCGACCATGCTGCTGTCGCTGAGCCTCGTGACGCTCGCCGGGCGCGCCGATGCGGCCACTCCTGCGGGCAGCGGCAGCTGGCTCGATAACTGGTTTGCCACCTCCGACGCGGCCAAGGAGGCGCAGCCTCACTGGATGACGCCGGTCGTGACCGTCACGCCGCGCCTGGAGCAGGAGATTCGCTACGACCAGAGCTGGCAGACGCGCCCCAACGACGTGACGCTCGATAACTATGGCAACAACAAGGGTCTCGAGATCATCCCGAGCTTCAATACGGAACTGATCCTGGGTATCCCGGCCTACCAGGTCCGCACCGATGCCCACGGCCGCACCACCGGCTGGACCGACGAGACGTTCTTGCTCAAGTACCGCTTCGCGGCCGCCAACGAGGAGCACGGCAACTACATCGCCACCGGGTTTCTCGGCGTCAGCGTGCCCACCGGCTCGGAGGCCTTCACCAACCACGAGACCATCATCACCCCGACGCTTGCGGTCGGCAAAGGCTGGGGCGGCCGCGAGTCGGGCTTCGACATCCAGTCTACCCTCGGCATCGCGATCCCGACCGCGGACCTGGCCACGCTCGGGGAGCCGGTGAGCTGGAACACGGCGTTTCAGGCCCACACCGGCAAGCTGTGGCCGGAGATCGAAGTCAACTACACCTACTATAAGGACGGGCCGCGGGACGGTCACTCGCAGACCGCCCTCACCGCGGGCCTCGTGCTCGGTCGCTTTGAGCTCAGCCAGCGCCTGCGATTCATCATCGGCGGCGGCTATCAGAAGGTCGTGAGCTCCTACAAGGTGTTCAACGACAACTGGGTGCTGACCGCGCGGCTGGCGTTCTGAACTATGCTGGCACAGGGACGTGCCGGCTCCCAGCCACTCAGCGCGCCGCGCGCGTAGCGCCCAGCCGCGCCAGATCCACCACCGTGCGGCGGCCGGCCTCGATGCGCGCGGTGACCGTGACGTCGCCGGCACCCGGCGCCAGGCCCTGGACGCGGTAGTCGCCGGGGGCCAGCAGCAGCGCGACCGGCGCCTGGCCGAACGCGCCGCCGCGATTCTCGATCTCGCGCACGCTGCCGTCGGGCGAGTAGAGCTGATAGTTCATGTGGACCGGGAGCTCGTTCAACGTGTAGCCGGACACCCGCGTGGCGGTGTAGACCAGCAGAGCGCCCGCGCCGCTCGCCCCCGCGCCGCTCGCCCCCGCGCCGCTCGCCCCCGCGCCGCTCGCCCCCGCGCCGGCGGGCTCCGGCGCGACGACCTCGCGCACCACGAGCGGCGCCGGTGTACAGCCTAGGAGCGCTCCCAGCAGCATTGAGGCGCAGCCGGTGCGCACCGCGGCTGGCTCCACCGCGGCCTCAGCTTCCGCACACGCTGCCGGCCGCTAGGGGCTGCCGGATGCGAAAGGCGCTCCCCGCGCCCGGGGTGCTGCGCACCTCGACCAGCGCCCCGTGGGCGGTGCAGATCGATTTCACGATCGACAGCCCGAGGCCCGCCCCGCCCGGTTCGCGGGAACGCGAGTCGTCGACACGGTAGAAGCGCTTGAACACGTGGGGCAGTGCCGCGGGCGGGATGCCGATGCCGCTGTCGGTGACATCCAGCACCGCGTAACCGTCTTCCGGGTGCACGTCCAGCACGATGCAGCCGCCGCCCGGGGTGTACTTGATGGCGTTGTCGAGCAGGTTCACGACCACCTGTTTCAGGCGCGCGCGATCGCCGTCGACCATGACCGCGCCGGCGCAGTGCGCACGCAGACTCACGCGCTTGTCCTCGGCCAAGAGGCCCATCTGCTCGGCGGTATCGGCGGCCAGCTGCGCCAGGTCAAAGCGCACCCACTCGGCCGGTGCTTCCCCGGCATCCAGGCGCGACAGTGCCAGCAGGCCCTCGACGAGCTTGCTCAGGCGGTCGACTTCCTCGAGCACGCTGCCCAGGGCCTCGCGCGTCTCGCCCCGCAGCGCGCCGTCCTGGGCCAGACCCTCCAGCTCCCCGCGCATCACCGTGAGCGGCGTGCGCAGTTCGTGCGAGGCATCCGCGACCAGCTGCTTGGAGCTGCGGATGGCATCCTCCAGGCGGCTGATCATGTGGTTCAAGGACACCGAGAGGCGCTCGATCTCATCCCCGCTGCGCGCCACCGGCAGGCGCTCGGAAAGATTGTGCTGGGTAATCTGCTCGGCCTTGTGGGTGATGCGCTCCACGGGCAACAGCGCCCGCCGCACCAGCACGAAGCCGCCGGCCACGGCCGCGGCCACCGCCAACGGCAATCCGACCGCCAGCATCAGCAGCACGCGGCGCAGCGTCGCCTCGCTGGCCGCTGCGGACGTCCCCACCTCGACCCGGTAGCGCGTGCCATCGCTGCCGTTGGTGTCGTAAGCGGCCACCAGCAGCGCGCCCTCGGGGATGGGGATCTTGCGCGCGGCCGCTCCGCCGGCGGGGGCCGGCGGAATCGCAGCCGGCTCAAAGCGCGCCTCCCTGGGCCCACCGGAGGCATAGACCACGGCGCCGTCGGCGCGCGAGATGCGGATGAAGCGGTCGTTGGCCTCCGGGGAATACAGGTCCTCGACCCGGTTGCCCAGCAGGGTCTCGTCGCGGCGGCCGATGTGAGCCACCAGCGTGTCGGCGATCTGGCGCGCGCGGCGCGCCTGATTGTCGAGGACGTTCGCCTCGAGGTAGTGGCGCAGGAAGATCAGGGTGAGCATCCCGAGCAGCACGAATACCAGAGTCAGCACGCCCGCGTACCAGGACACCAGCCGCACACTGAGCGAGCGCAGGTTCACGGCTCGGCGCCGTCGCTGAGGCCGTAGCCGACGCCGCGCACGGTACGGATCAGTTTCACTGCAAAGGGTTCATCCACCTTGCTGCGCAGGTGACGCACGTACACGTCGACGATATTGGTAAGACCCTCGAAGCTCTGGTCCCAGACGTGCTCGATGATCATGGTGCGCGAGAACACGCGGCCGGGATTGGCGGCGAGGTATTCCAGCAGCGCGTACTCCTTGGCCGTGAGCTCGATGCGGCGGCCGGCGCGGCGCACTTGCTGCGTCAGTCGATCGATCTCCAGATCCGCCACGCGCAGCACGCTCGAACGTGCCACCGGGCCCCGCCGCAGCAGCGCCTTCACCCGCATGATCAGTTCCGCGAACGCGAAGGGCTTGGTCAGATAGTCGTCCGCCCCGGCCTCGAAGTGGCGCACCTTCTCCTCGGTCGCATCGCGCGCGGTGAGCACCAGGATCGGGACGTGCTGATTCTTGCGGCGAATCCGCTTGAGCAGGTCCGTGCCGCTCAGAGCCGGCAGCATCACGTCCAGGATGATGAGGTCATAGTCGTACGCCTCGACGAATTCCCAGCCACTCGGGCCATCCGCGGCGACGTCCACGGCATACCGCTCCGAGCGCAGCGCGCGCGCCACGAGCTCGGAAACCTTCTTCTCATCCTCGACGAGCAGCATTCGCATGGGTGTCTCGGTACCTGCTAGGAAACCACGTTCGGATTAAGGGTCCAAAAATGGCGCATTAAATCGTGTTCAGAAAACAACGCCGCGTTAACACTTTGATACACAACACTTAAGGACTTGGAGGGCGTCCCGCGCAATACTCGTTCCGGGGGCTGTTTTGGGCCCTTCCGTGTCATATAACTGTCACGTTTATGCATTTGGACTGTCACATACCTGAAGCAGAGTGAGCCCGCTGCCGTGCTGGTCACGGTGGTTGCGGCGTCGCACTTTCGCATCAACTGCCCTCGGGGAGGGGTGCCAAGGGGATCGGCGCTGTGTCGGCTCTCAAAACCATAGGAATCCGAAGATGACACCTATCCGTGCCTCTCTATTAGTGTCTTCGTTGGCGGCAGTAGGCGTCGCACAGGCGCAGACTGCAGCGGCACCCGCACCGACCCCGGCACCGGCGCCCGCACCCGCGCCACCGAAAGCCGACAGCAGCCTGACCTGGAACGGCATCACGCTCTACGGCATCGTGGACGTGGGTCTGCAGTATCAGACGCACGGCGTGCCGATCAGCGATTACTTCCCGGCCGGCAGCGAATCCATCATCTCCAAGAACAGTAACCACTCCATCACCGGCATCACGCCGAACAACCTGAGCCAGTCGCGCATCGGGCTGTCGGGTCTGGAGCCGCTGGGTTCCACGGATGTCTCGTTCGTGTTCCGCCTCGAGACGTTCTTTAACCCCCACTCGGGCAACCTCAGCGACGCGCTGAAGTCCCAGGTACTCAACAACGGCAAGCCGCTGGCCGAGCAGGGCACGACCGTGGACTCGAGCGTCGCCGGTCAGATCTTTGCCGGGGCGGCGTATGCGGGCTTCAGCTCCGCGAGCCTGGGAAGCCTCACCTTCGGTCGTCACGTCACCCCGCTGGCCGATGGCATCGCAAAGTACGATCCAATGGGAGCCGCACAGGCGTTCTCGGTCATCGGCTTCTCGGGCACCGCCGCCGGCGGTGGCGACACGGAGAACCGCCGGCTGGATCAGTCGGTGAAGTACACCGGCAAGTTTGGCTTCGTGCACATCGGTGCGCTGTACCAGTTCAACGGCTCCAACGGCGCTGGGAACACCGCCGCGCAGTTCCAGCTGGGAGGGGAACTCGCGGGCGCGTCCGTGGATGCTTACTACGCCAAGAAGAAGGGCGCGATCGCGACCTCCTCGCTCAGCGCCACCCAGGTCAACCAGCTCAGTGGCGTGCCACAGACTGACCCGGTGACCGGCAACCCGATACCGGTGTGTAGCGCCACACCGGCCGCGGGCAGCAAGGCGCCTCCGTGCGTGTCGGTCGACAACGCGCTGGCTGCCACCATCTCGGACAACACCACCTACAGCATCATGGGCCTGTATAACTTTGGCGCAGTGAAGATCTATGCCGGGTACGAGAACATCAAGTTCGAAAATCCGGATACGCCGATTGAGCCCGGGTTCATTACGATTGGCGGCTACCAGCTGGCCTTTACCAACAACACCGCGTACACCAGCAACAAGACGCTCGAGGTCGTCTGGGCGGGCGCGAAGTGGGCGATCACGCCGGAGTTTGAGGTGACGGGGTCCTACTACGGCTATCGCCAGAAGGCCTTTGCCACCGGCGCCAATGCCGGCTGCGATACTTCAGCGAATGCGGCCTGCAAGGGACAGCTGAATGCCTTCTCGTTACTCGCCGACTACAAGTTCAGCAAGCGCTTTGATGGCTACCTGGGCACCATGTGGTCGGGCGTCGAGGACGGACTTGCCAACGGCTATCTCCTCAAGAGCCCCACCGGCAACTCCGCGGCGACCATCACCACCACCCTCGGAATGCGCTTCAAGTTCTGATCCAGGCCCCGCGTAACGCACGCAAGTGCCCACGGGCCCGCAAGCGCGGGCCCGTTTCTTTTTGGGCCGGGGAACGCGGGTCGCAGCGGCCCGTAGCGCGGCGTGTGCCGCCGGGAGGCGCACTTCAGAGGCTGATTTCCTGGCCGACGCCGCGGCGGGTCGCCGCCTCATAAAAGGCCTGCGCGGCATAGAGGTCGTACAGCGCCATGCCGACGCTCTTGTAGGCCGTCGTGCGATTGACATCGATCGGGCGCCGCCCGCTGATGAGGTCCCCGATCCAGTACACGCTTTCAGGCGTGAGGATGCCCTTGGCGAGGGGTCGAAGCACATCGCCCACTTCCTGGCGGGCCGCTTCAGCGTCAATCGCGAGTTCGCCCGCCAGCTTGTAGACAGCGTCCGGCAGTTCCTGCATCGCCGGCTTGAACGAACCGATGCTGACGAAATGCTTGCCGGCGAGCAGCTCCGGCTCCTCGGGCAGCACCGGACTGGCTGCGGTGGTAGCCGCGATGACGAGCGTCGTGCGTGCCAGGAGGGCGCGTGCATCGCGGCAGGGGGTGAGCCTCATGCCCGGCACCTGAGCGCGCACGGTGGCCTCGAAGCGCGCGCCACTTGCCGGCGAGCGCGCAACGTACAGCACCTCGCGGATGGGGCGCATGGCGCAGGCGAAAATCGCCTGCCAGGCGCCCTGCACGCCCGCGCCGATGATGCCCACGGAGGCGGTGTCGGCCGGGGTCATGTATTTCACCCCGAGCGCCCCGATGGCGCCGGTGCGTTGCGCCGTCAGCGCGGCCGCGTTCAGCAGCGCGAGCGGCGCCCCGGTGTGCCGGTCACTCAGAACCATCAGCCCGTTGGTCACCGGCAGACCGCGGGCGGCGTTGGCGGGAATGACGCACACAAGCTTAGTGCCGAACACCGCCTCGGCAAGGGCGGGCATGCTGAGGAGCGTGCCGTCCTCCCACGCCAGCTGCGTGCGTGCCGGGGTGACGGCACGCCCGGCGTCGTGCGCGCGTACCGCACTTTCCAGCACGGCAACCAGCGCTGCAGGGGAAAGCAGGCCGAGCAGATCCAGGTCGGTCAGAACGCGCATCAAGCCCTCATTGCCTCATCCGCCCCGGCCGGTGCCGTGCACCCGCCCGGCGTCGCCGGCTGCCGGGAGCTGCAGTGCGGCGCGGTCGCGCCACCGGACCCGCCGGCCGTCAGCCGAAGCGGCCGGTAATATAGTCTTCCGTCAGGCGATGGCGCGGATTGGTGAACACGCGATCCGTGGGACCCACCTCGATCAGTTCGCCGAGGTGAAAGTAGGCGGTGCGCTGCGAGACGCGCGCGGCCTGCTGCATGGAATGCGTGACGATCACGATGGCGTACTGCTCGCGCAGTTCATCGATGAGATCCTCGATGCGCGCGGTCGCCACCGGGTCCAGCGCCGAGCACGGTTCGTCCATCAGGATCACTTCGGGCTGTACCGCGATGGTGCGGGCGATGCACAGACGCTGCTGCTGACCCCCGGACAGGCCGGTGCCGGGACTCTTCAGCCGGTCCTTCACCTCTTCCCACAATCCGGCACGCGTGAGGCTGGTGCACACGATGTCATCCAGCTGCGAACGGCTCGCGGCGAGCCCGTGGATCCGCGGCCCGTAGGCGACGTTGTCGTAGATCGACTTCGGGAACGGATTGGGTTTCTGGAACACCATCCCGATGCGCGCCCGCAGCTGCACCGCGTCCACCTCCGGTGCCTGAATATCCTGGCCATCGAGCACGATCGAGCCGGTGACACGGGCGCCGGGGATGGTGTCGTTCATGCGGTTAAGGCAGCGCAGGAAAGTCGACTTACCGCATCCGGACGGACCGATCATCGAGAGCACCTGCCGCCGAGGCACGTCGAGCGAGACGTTCTTCAGCGCCTGCTTGCTGTCATAGAAGACATTCACCTCGCGGCACACGAACACCGGATTGTCGATCACCCCTGCGGCCTCGCCCGGTCCCGCGGCGGGCGGCTCCTGGGTCACCGTGCTGCCGCGACGACCGCTGGGCTTGAGGTTGAGCCCGCCCTCCCCCACGAGCTGGCGCACCCCGGGGACGCTCGCTCCGTTGCCCGCGGGCGCCGCGGCGCCCTCGCCTTCGGGCCGCCGGGGTGCATCGCGATTGGTCGGTTCGGGCGTTTCGTTCATGGGCAGGGGACTCAGCCGAAGCGGCCCGTGACGTAGTCATCCGTACGGCGGTTCTTGGGCGCGGTGAACATCTGCTCGGTCGGCCCGATCTCGATCAGGTCCCCGAGGTACATGAAGGCGGTGACATTGGAGACGCGCGCCGCCTGCTGCAGGTTGTGCGTGACGATGGCGATGCAGTACTGCTCGCGCAGGCTCTGCAGCGTCTCCTCCACCCGCAGGGTCGAGATCGGATCCAATGCGGCGGTGGGCTCGTCAAACAGCAGTACTTCCGGACGCAGCGCGAGCGTGCGCGCGATGCACATCCGCTGCTGCTGGCCGCCCGAGAGGCTGCGCCCGTCCTCGTGCAGTTTGTCCTTCACCTCGTCCCAGATCGCCGCATCGCGCAGCGCCTCTTCCACCCGTTCGGTCAGCTCGGCGCGCGAGATGCGCCGCGAGAGCCGCAGTCCGAAGGCGACGTTGTCGAAGATCGACATCGGAAACGGCGTCGGTTTCTGGAACACCATGCCGACCCGGAAGCGCAGCTCCGCCACATCCACGCTCGGGGCGAGAATGTCCTCGCCATCGAGCAGCACGTCCCCGGTGGCGCGGTGCCCCGGATAGAGCGCGTACATGCGGTTGAATACCCGCAACAGCGTCGACTTGCCGCAGCCGGAGGGGCCGATGAAGGCGGTGATCTGCCGGTCCGCGAGCGTGAGGTTGATGTCCTTCAGCGCCTGGGCGTGGCCGTAGAAGAAATTCAGGTGTCGCACCTCGAACTTGACCGGGTTGTCCGGGCGCGGCGCGAGCGGCTGCGTGAGCCGGGCTTGCGGGGCACTCATCGCTTGCCTGCGGGGTTCAGGGAGGAAACGACGATGCGGGCGGTCACGCTCAGAATCAGGATGCTGGCCGTGATCAGCAGCGCGCCGGACCAGGCGAGCTGCTGCCAGTTCGGGTAAGGGCTGAGCGCGAACTGAAAGATCACCACCGGCAGGTTCGCCATGGGCGCGAGCACGTTGGTGCTCCAGAACTGGTTGTTGAGTGCGGTGAACAGCAGCGGTGCCGTCTCGCCGCTGATGCGTGCCACCGCGAGCAGGAGCCCGGTGAGCATACCGCTGCGCGCGGCCGGGTAGATGACGCTCGTGATCGTGCGCCAGGGATACGCCCCCATGGCGGTGGAGGCATCCTTCATGCCCTGCGGCACCAGGTTCAGCATGTCCTCCGTGGTGCGCACCGTGACGGGCATCGCGATGATCGCGAGCGCCACGGCGCCGGCGATCGCCGAGAAGTGCCCCATGCGTATCACGAGCAGTTCGTAGACGAACAGCCCGATGATGATCGAGGGCGCCGAGAGCAGCACGTCGTTGACGAAGCGGATCACCGTGGCCACCCGGGTCGTGCGCCCGTATTCGGCCAGATAGGTGCCCGCCAGCATGCCGATCGGGCCGCCGATGAGGATACCGATGAGGGTCATCACGACGCTGCCGTAGATCGCGTTCAGCAGTCCCCCGCTGGAGCCCGGCGGCGGCGTCATCTCGGTGAACACGCGTGGCGAGAGTCCGGCGAGCCCGTTCTTGATCAGTGTCCAGAGGATGGCGCCGAGGAAGAACAGCCCGATCGCGGTGGCGAGGCCCGACAGCGTGAGCGCCACGAGATTGGTCAGCTTGCGGACCGCGCGGCGCTTCATACCGAGGACAGTGCGCGCCGGTCGAGGCGCAGCAGCATCAAGCGGGCCGCGGCGATGACCGTGAAGGTGATGAGGAACAGCAGCGCGCCGAGGGCGACCAGGGACGAGGTGTACAGGTCGCCCACCGCCTCGGCAAACTCATTGGCGATCGAGGCGGAAATGGTGGTGCCGGGGGCGAGCAGCGAGGAGCCCACGCGGTGCGCGTTGCCGATGACAAAGGTCACGGCCATGGTTTCACCGAGGGCACGACCCAGGCCCAGCATGATGCCGCCAATCATGCCGGTACGCGCATACGGCACCACCACCTGCCAGATCACTTCCCAGGTCGTGGCGCCCAGGCCGTAGCCGGACTCCTTGAGCACGTCCGGCACGGTCTCGAACACATCGCGCATCACCGCGGCGATGAACGGGATGACCATGATCGCGAGCACGAAACTCGCCGTCAGGATGCCGATGCCGTAGGGCGGACCCTGGAAGAGCTTGCCGATGAGCGGCAGCGGCCCGAGCCAGTTGATGAGCCAGGGTTGCACGTGTGCCTGCAGGATGGGGGACAGCACGAACAGCCCCCAGATGCCGTAGATGATGCTCGGGACGGCAGCCAGCAGCTCGATCGCGACCCCGACCGGGCGCTTGAGCCACACCGGGGCGAGCTCGGTGAGGAAGATGGCGATGCCGAAGCTCACCGGAATCGCCAGCAGCAGCGCGAGGAAGGAAGTGACGAGCGTGCCGTACACCGGCGCGAGCGCACCGTACTGGTCCGTGACCGGGTTCCAGATCTCGCGGGTGAGGAAGCTGAGCTTGAAGTGCGCCAGCGCCGGCCACGCGCCCGTCAGCAGCGACAGCGCCACCCCGCCCAGCAACAGCAGCACGATGAGCGCCGCCACCACGGTCGCGCCCCGGAACAGGCGCTCGCGCAGGCGTTGCCCAACGGCGTGTCGCGGCTCGATCGCTGCCACGGCGTTCATCGCGGACGGCAACCTGTCACGGCGTGTAATCCCCGTACTCAAAAACCGGCGGCTGTCCCCTTCGCGGGGAAGCAGCCGCCGGTGTCCAAGGGCGCACAGCGCGGGCGCCTCCCGGTCCTTGCCCGGGCGACGCCCTCGGTCTGGAGCTACATCTGTTTCGCGTCAGAGGCGCTCGCCACGCTCACGCCCTTGATTTGCGACTTCCAGGTTGCCCGCACCTGCTCGATCAGGCCTGCCGGCAACGGCACGTAATCCAGCTCGGCGGCCATCTTGCCACCGTTCTTGTAGGCCCAGTCAAAGAACTTCAGCGCCGCTGCCGTCGCGGCCGGATCCGGCGGTGTGCTGTAAATCAGGATGAAGCTGGCGCCGGTGATGGGCCAGCTCTTATCCCCGGCCTGGTCGGTCAGGATCAGGTAGTAGCCGGCGGCGTTCTTCCAGTCCGCGTTGGCGGCGGCGGCCTGGAAGCTGTCCGCGCTCGGCACCACGGTCTTGCCACCCTTGTTGACGAGCCCGGCGTAGGCCATCTGGGTTTGCTTGGCGTAGGCGTACTCGACGTAGCCGATCGCGCCATCGGTCTGGCGGGTCATGTTGGCGACGCCCTCGTTACCCTTGGCGCCGATGCCGACCGGCCACTGCACCGAGGAGTTGGCACCGACTGAGCTTTGGAACTTCGGGCTGGACTTGGACAGAAAATCCGAGAACAGGAAGTTGGTGCCGGAGCCGTCCGAGCGGTAGATCGGGGCGATATTGGTTGCCGGCAGCGCCACCTTGGGATTCAGCTTCTTGATGCGCGCGTCGTCCCACTTGGTGATCTCGCCCAGGTAGATGGAGGCGATGCTGGCCCCGTCCAGCACCAGCTGCCCCGCGGTCACGCCCTTGATGTTCACCACCGGCACCACGCCGCCGATGATCATCGGGAACTGCACCAGGCCAGCTTCCTGCAACTCTTCGGCCTTCAGCGGCATGTCGGACGCGCCGAAGGTGACCGTCTTCGCCTTGATCTGCTTGATGCCGCCGCCGGAACCGATCGACTGGTAGTTAAGACCGATGCCGGTCTGCTGTTTGTAGGCATCGGCCCACTTTGAATAAATGGGGTACGGAAAGGTGGCGCCGGCGCCGGAGATATCGGTCGCCTGTGCCGCGGCTGCGACTGCCAGCGCGGCCAGGGCTGTCAGCACCGTGCGCTTCGCATTGAGTAGCTTCATGAATGCGTCTCCTAAACTCTTTGAATTCTCTTAAGCCCCGATCGGGCCTCGCGGGGCAGCCTAATCACCACTGGCGCGCATTAGATGACAGTCACATGACGCTCTGATGACAAGGCGCGAGGCACTTCCGTGTGCCTCCTACCGTGTCAAACCGGCCACGTCCCTGTGACCGCAGTGCAAGTGTTGCCGGGCGAGGTTGCATCCGCGTGACAGCCCGGCTCAGGCTTGCCGGGGGCCGCCTCGCGTGCGTATAAAGCGCCACCGCGCCGCTGCCAGGGGATCCCTCCTATGAGAGCTCAATGTCGCAGACCCTTGAACTGACTCAAGATCTCCTCGGGCGCCGCTCCCTGACGCCGGCGGATGGGGGGTGCCAGGAGCTCATCGCCGGGCGCCTCGCGGCCGCCGGCTTTGCGGTCGAATCACTGCGTTACGGGGAAGTCGAGAACCTGTGGGCGCGGCGCGGATCCGGCGCCCCGCTCTTCTGTTTCGCCGGCCATACGGACGTGGTGCCGACCGGTCCGCTGGAGGAATGGCACAGCGACCCGTTCGTGCCCGCCCGCCGCGGGGAGTCGCTCTACGGGCGCGGGGCCGCCGACATGAAAAGTGGCCTGGCCGCCATGGTGACGGCGGCCGAGGCCTTCGTGGCCGCCCACCCGGCTCACCGCGGCAGTCTAGCGTTCCTCATCACGAGTGATGAGGAGGGCCCGTCGGTGGATGGCACCAAACGCGTGGCGCAGACCCTGCGCGAGCGCGGTGAGAGGATCGACTGGTGCCTGGTCGGGGAGCCCTCGAGCGAGAGCGCCCTCGGTGACACGATCAAGATCGGGCGGCGCGGTTCCCTCAGCGGCCGGCTGACGGTGCACGGCGTGCAGGGCCATGTGGCCTACCCGCAGCTCGCGGAGAATCCGGTGCATACCCTCGCCCCGGCTCTTGCCGAACTCACCCGCCGGCAGTGGGATCAGGGCACGGAGCATTTCCAGCCCACCAGCTTCCAGGTCTCCAATCTCAACGCCGGCACCGGGGCGCCGAATGTGATCCCCGGGGAGTTGCGCGCGCGCTTTAATTTGCGGTACTGCCCGGTGCAAACGCTCGCGGGACTCAGGCAGACGGTGGAAGAGATCCTGTGCCGCCACGGCGTGCGCTACACGCTCGAGTGGTACGTGTCCGGGGAGCCCTTCTACACGCCCCCGGGGACGCTGTGCGAGGCGGTGAGCGAGGCGGTGTACGAGGTGAGCGGCCGGCGGCCGAAGCTCTCCACCGGCGGGGGCACGTCCGACGGGCGCTTCATCGCGCCCCTCGGTGCACAGGTGGTGGAGCTGGGCGTGGTGAATGCCTCGATCCACAAGGTGAACGAGTCGGTGCGCGTGGCGGACATCGACGCCCTGCACGCCATGTACTTCAACGTGCTGCGGCGACTCTTGGCCTGAGGTTGCCGATCAGGCCCAGGGCCGCCAGGGCAAGCGCCCACAGCGCCACCCAGACGGGCATCGCCAGCCCGAGAAAGCGCCAGTTGACCTCGCCGCACTCCCCGCTGCCGGTGAGCACCTTGCGGATCACCTCAAACAGCGGCGTGAACTTCAGCAACACCGAGAGCGGCGCGCCGCAGGAGGGCAGCGAGCCCGGCGGCAGGCTCTGCACGTAGACATGCCGCGCCGCCATGGCAAGCGTGGCGAGCGCCGCCATGCCGATGAGCACGCCATACACGGTGCGGGCACGCCCGCGCGGGTGATGCAGCGCTGCGATCAGGAACAACAGGCCGGTGAGGGCAATTCCGATGCGCTGGAAGATGCACAGCGGGCACGGCTCCAGGTGCAGCTGGAACTGCGAATACAGCGCGTAGGCGAGCAGCGCCGCACACAGGAGGAAGCCGACGAGATTGGGCAGGCGGGTGTCTGAGTTCACCCCTGAAGGATAGCGGCAGGCACGCCGCGGCGCCACGCGCTCACAGGGGCGTGTGGGCCCCGGCCGCGGCTTCCGCGCGCAGTTCGCGTTCGACATCATCCAGGGAGGTGTGGCGGATGTCCTTGCCGTGCACCATGTAGATCACGTACTCGCTGATGTTCTTGGCATGGTCGCCGATGCGCTCGAGCGCGCGCACCACCCACATGACATCCAGCGCCCGGCGGATGGTGCGCGGATCTTCCATCATGAAGGTGATGCTCTGGCGCTGGATCGCCTCGTATTCCTCATCCACCAGGCGGTCCTGGCGCGCCACGCGCAGCGCTGAATCCACATCCATGCGCGCGAACGCATCGAGAGCGTCGTGCACCATCTCCGAGACCACGCGCCCGAGGTGCTTGATCTCGCGGTACTTGTCGGCGGGGCGCTCCATCGTCGCCAGTCGCGAGGCGATGTAGCCGATCTTCTCACCCTCATCGCCGATGCGCTCCAGATCGGTGATCGTCTTGATGATGGCGACGATCACGCGCAGGTCGCCGGCGGCGGGGGCGCGCGTGGCGAGGATCTTGCTGCACTCCTCGTCGATCGCGACCTCCATGTTGTTCACCTGCTGGTCATCGAGCGCCACGGATTCCCCGAGCGAGCTGTCGCCCTCGACCAGCGCGGTGATCGCCTTGCGCAGCTGCTGCTCCACGAAGCCGCCCATGCCGAGCACTTTGCTGCGCACGCGCTCGAGATCCTCGTTGAAGCGACGGGAAATGTGGTGGCTTAGATCAGCGGTTTCCATCAGTTAGCGTCTCCGGCCCGGCTGGGCTGCCTGCGCGCGGCCCTACGCGCGATCATAGCCGAACTGCGGCTGACGGCCAGCGTCGCGCGCAGCGCCGTCGGGATCGGCGCGAGTCCTGCCAGAAACTGCGCACTGGCCGCCTCCCAGCTGAAAGCCCGTGCGCGCGCGGCGCACCCTTGGCGGCTGAGGCGCAGCGCACCGCCGATCGCAGTAGCGAGGTCCTCGTGCAACACGCCGGTCACCTCCGGCTCGATCACGTCGAGTGGTCCGGGCACGGGGAAGGCCGCCACCGGCACCCCGCAGGCGAGTGCCTCGATCATCGCTAGGCCAAATGTATCGGTGCGGCTCGGAAAGACGAGCGCGTCCGCTGTGCCGAGCAGGCGCGCGAGCTCCTCCCCGATGCGGTAGCCGAGAAAGCGTGCCTGCGGGTAGCGCGCCGCCAGCATGCCACGCAGCGGGCCGTCGCCGATCATCACCTTGGTACCCGGCAGCGGCAGGCGCAGAAAGGCCTCCAGGTTCTTCTCCACCGCGAGGCGGCCGACGCACATGAGGATCGGGCGCGGCAACCCGGCCAGCTGCGGGTGCTCGTCCCCCGGGCGAAAGCGCGTCAGATCCACGCCGCGGCGCCACAGGTGCAGTCCGGTGAAGCCGCGCGCCGCGAGCTGCCCGCGCAGGCTCGGGGTGCTGACAAAGGTGCGCGCGGCCGCGGCGTGGAAGCGGCGCAGCCAAGCGTAGGTCGCGTTGAGCGGTATCGGCCAGCGGGCCCGCAGGTACTCCGGGTAACGCGTGTGATAGGAACTCGTGAAGGGCACGCCGCGTGCCCGGCAATAACGGCGTACCGCGAGCCCCAAGGGGCCCTCGGTGGCGAGGTGGATCGCGTGTGGCCGAAAGCGCTTCAGTTCCCGCGCCACGTGCGCGCCCGGCCACACCGCCAGGCGGATTTCCGGATAACTCGGGCACGGAAGGCACAGGCCCTGCGGCCGGATGACCCGCACTTCGTGTCCGAGGTCTGTGAGGGTCGCGGCGGTGGCCTTGAGCGTGGTAACCACACCGTTGACCTGCGGCGTCCAGGCGTCGCTCGCGAGGGCGATCCTCACGCCGCGTCCGCCAGCGCCGCCCCGGTGGCCGCCGGGGCCCCGGTGAGCTGCGACCAGCGCAGCAGCGTCAGTTGCCCCGCGGGGTTCTCGGTGAGCGCCGAACACGACTCCACCCAGTCACCGGTATTGGCATAGAGCGTGCCGCCGATCTGGCACAGGTTGGCGCGGTGGATGTGCCCGCACACCACCCCGTCGTAGCCTTGGCTTCGGGCATGTCCGGCGGCGACCTCCTCGAACTGACGGATGTAGCGGGCCGAGATGCCGATGCCCAGCTTCAGGCGCTCGGTGAGCGGCCAGTACGGCTGTCCGAGCGTGCGGCGGGCATTGTTGATGAGGTGGCTGAGACCGATGCTGCCACTCAGGAGCTTGTCGCCCAGGCGCGTCAGCCAGGGCGGGCAGCTCACCGCGCCGTCGAACTGGTCCCCGTGCAGCACCAGCAGCCGCGCGCCGCGCGCGGTGCGGTGCACCCACTCCCGGTGCACTTCCAGCTGGCCCTGCAGCATCTGCGCGAGCACCGCGAGACTCGCATCGTGATTGCCGGGGATGTAGATCAGGCGTGTGCCGGCACGCTGGCGCGCCAGCAGCGTGCGCACGACCCGCGTGTGCTCGGGACTCCAGAAGGCGCGCTGGGCCAGGCTCAAGGCGTCGACGATGTCGCCGACCAGCACGATGCAGCCGGCCTCGACGCGGGCGAGAAACTCATTCAGCTCGCGTGCCCGCGCGTGGCGGAAGCCCAGGTGAAGGTCCGAGAGGAACAGCGTCCGGGCGCTGATCCTGCCCTCGCGCGAGAGCTGAGCGCTGGCCATGGTCCGTCCTTAGCTTGCCGAGGGCTCTGCGCCCGCCCCCTAGGGTGGTGCGGGTATGTGTCGGATCCGTGACAGGGCGGCGAAGACTTTCTGACGGCTGAGGGGGTTGCGAGGGCTTCCTAAGCCGTGGCTGCGGACGCCGGACGCGTGAGCGGGACGAGGCGCTCCGGGGGGAAATGGCAGGTGAAGGTGCTGCCCACGCCGAGGGTGCTCTGCACCTCGAGGGTCGCCCCGTGTCGCTGGAGCACGTGCTTGACGATGGCCAGCCCGAGACCCGAGCCGCCGGTGACCCGGGAGCGGCCGGCATCCACGCGGTAGAAGCGCTCGGTGAGCCGCGGGATGTGCTCCGGCGGGATGCCCATGCCGGTGTCAGCGACGGCAAAGTGGCCGCCGTCGGCGTCCACCCACCAGCGGATCTCCAGCGAACCCTCGGCGGCGGTGTACTTGGCGGCATTGTCGACCAGGTTGGAGAAAGCCGAATGGATTTCCGGCTCGTCGCCGAGGAGCGCCGCCGGGCTCTCCACCCGCACGCGCACGTCCTTGGGGTGCACCGGACGGGCGAGCACGTCCTTGCGCAGCAAAGAGGCGAGCGCGGCCACATCCACCGGGGTACCGCCAACGATCTCGTCGGTCTCCTCCAGGCGCGACAGCTCCAGCAGATCGCGGATGATGGCGGTCATGCGCTCGGCCTGACGGCGCATCTCGGCTACCGGCCCCTTGAGCTCCGCATCCACCACGGGGTCCTGCGCCAGTGTCTCGAGGTAGCCGGAGATCACGGTGAGCGGCGAGCGCAGCTCGTGCGAGGCGTTGGCGACGAAGTCGCGCCGCACCGCTTCCAGGCGCATCTGCCGGGAGACGTCGCGCACCAGCAGCAGCAGCTGCCCGTCACCATAGGGCGCCACCTGCAGCGACAGGAAGCCATCCTCCCCGGTGGTGGTGCGCACCACGACCGGGTTGGCGTAGTCGGCGCCAGCGAGGTAGCGCACAAACTCCGGCGCCCGCAGCAGGTTTTCGATCCGCATCCCGAGGTCGCCCATGCGCCGCAGGTTCAGCAGGCGCGCGGCCATGCGGTTGAACCACACGATCTCGCGCTGCGCGTTGAGGATCACGACCCCGTCGGGCAGGGCCGCGGTCGAGCGCTGCAGCTGACGCATCAGCTGCACGAAGCGCTGCTTGTGAAAGCGCTTGCGCCGGTGCAGGCGCACGATCTGGGCAATGATCTCGCCCCACACCCCGCCCACGTCCGGCGGATCTGCGTAGCTGCGGTGTCGCAGCCACCACTCGAGCCGGAACAGGTTGGCGAGCACCCAGGCCAAGTGCAACGCGAGCGCGCACGCCAGTCCGCCCCAGGGGTTGCCGAACAGCCAGCCGGCGCCTAAGCCAACCAGTACCGTGGCGAGCAGCCGACCCGCCGCGAACAACCAGGCCTGTGTCGCGGGTTGCATCAGTGAAGCGCCTCGCGTCCTTGAGGCTTAACTATACCGTTCGGGCGGAGAAGCGGTACCCGGAGCCGCGCACGGTCTGCACGAAGTGATCGTAGCCGAAGTCCTCGAGCGCCTTGCGCAGGCGCCGGATGTGCACATCGATGGTGCGTTCCTCGACGTAGACGTTGCCGCCCCAGATGCGATCCAGCATCTGATCGCGCGTGTACACCCGCTCCGGGTGAGTCATGAAGAACTCCAGCATGCGGTACTCGGTCGGCCCGAGCGCCACCGTGCGCTCGCCCACCATGACGCGGTGGCTGCCCTGGTCCAGGATCAGGCCCTCGAACTCGATAAGCTCGTCGACCCCGTTGGGGGTACTCCGTCGCAGCACCGCGTTGATGCGCGCCAGCAGCTCCCGCGGCGAGAAGGGCTTGGTGACGTAATCGTCCGCGCCGCCTTCGAGGCCGGCAACCTTGTCGCCCTCCTCCGCGCGCGCGGTCAGCATGATGACCGGCAGCTCGCGTGTCTCGCGGTCGCGCTTCAGGGCGCGGGTAAGCTCAAGGCCGCTCATGTCCGGCAGCATCCAGTCGACCAGTATCAGATCGGGCCGCGAGTCGGCCAATGCTGCACGTGCGGCACGGCAGTCTTCCGCCTCGCGGACTTCGAATCCGGCCCGCTTGAGGCCAAAGGCGATCATCTCGCGGATCGGCCGCTCGTCCTCGACGATCAGTACGTGTTTGGCGGGCATGCTGGAAGGCTTAAGGGCTGCCGCGGGTCGGCGGGGGGTATTACAGAGGGACGGTGTTGCAGATTCATGACAGGAAGACGATCCGGTGTCAGACTAATGACTTGGACGTTCCCTTAGGCACCTGCGCCACATTATCGCGCAGATAGACCGGAAGGGCCTCGGCGGCCGTGAACACCCTGCCCGCCTCGACTTCCGGGGCTGCAAGGCGCGCGATCTCGGCGGCCCGCGGCCAGAGCCCCTCACGGATGCCCCGCACGGCGGCGGCGACCGCGCGCAGCTGCGGATAAGCGGCGAAGCCGGTGCCGGCGGCAAACAGCGCCGCCCCGCTGGGTGCGGACCATTGCGGCGGCAGCGGCACGAGCTCGGGCTTGCCCACGCACTCCGCGCCCACCGCGACAGCACGCCCCGCGGCGCCGCGCTCGAAGGTGCCGCTATAGACCTCGTGCATGCGGGCGTCGTTGCAGACGAGGACGCGGTCGGCGGCCGGTTCATCATCGAGCACGCGCTGGGCCAGCGCGCGCAGGTCCGAGATGGGTACCACCGGCAAGCCGGCGCCGAAGGCGAGCCCTTGCGTCACGCTGGCGGCGAGGCGCACGCCGGTGAACGCGCCGGGCCCGCGGCCGAAGGCCACCGCGCTGAGTGCGCGCAATGCAACATCGGCGGCCCGCAGAAGTTCCTCCACCATCGGCAGGATGCGTTCGGCATGTCCGCGGCCGAGCAACGCCTCACGCATGCTCAGCTGTCCATTAATAAAGAGTGCGGCGGAGCAGTTCTCGGTCGCCGTGTCGATCGCCAGGATCTTCACGGCACCGGCACCGCTGCTGCGGCGGTCCGCGCACGCGGCGCGTGGCGCTTGAGGAAGCGGGCCGCTTCGCGCGCATCGCGTGTCACGGTCATCGGTGGCAGTGCCGCGAGAAACACGCGCCCGTAGCTGCGCCCGACCAGGCGCGGGTCACACACGACGATGACGCCGTAGTCCTCCTCGCTGCGGATGAGCCGCCCCGCGCCCTGCTTCAGGGCCAGTGCCGCTTCGGGCAACTGGTAGTCGCGAAAGGCATTGCCGCCATTGGCGGTCAGGTGCTCGATGCGGGCGCGCACCAGTGCATCGTCCGGGGACGCAAACGGCAGCTTCTCGATGATCACCAGCCGCAGCGCAGTGCCCTTCACATCGACGCCCTCCCAGAAGCTCGCCGTGCCGAGCAGCACCCCGTTGCCGTCGGCGCGAAATTCCTCGAGCAGTCGCTCGCGTGGTGCCTCGCCCTGGACGAAGAGCCGGAACGGCTCTTCGTCCTTCCAGCGCGCGCGCAGCAGCGCGGCGCCCTGCGCCAGCGCCCGGTGACTGGTGAACAACACGAAGGCGCCGCCACCGGCGCCACGGATGAGCGGCTCGGCGGTGTCGATGACCGCCGCCACATAATCCGGCGACGAGGGGTCGGGCAGTCCCTGCGGGAGCAGCAGCAGGCTCTGGCGCTCGTGGTCGAACGGGCTGTCGATGCGCAGCGTGGACGAATCAGCGATTCCGAGCCGCCCGGTGAAGTGCCCGAACTCCTCCCCCAGGCACAAGGTGGCGGAGGTGAAGATCCAGGCCCCACCGCGCTCCTCGATCAGGCCCCGGAAGCGCTGCGAGATATCAAAGGGCATCAGGCTCAAAGTGAAGCCGCGTGGCGTGCTCTCCAGCGTGCGCGCGCCCTCAAGTTCCTCCACCGCACCGATACGCCCGAGGCTCGCGGCCACCTCGGCCGCGCGCACCGCCAATTGTGCGAGCGGCGAGTCCTCGGCGGCGGCCGAGAGCGCGGTGTGCACCTCGCGCAGGGCGTCCTCGAGCCCCTGCACGGCATTGCCCAGGCTTGAGTGGCCGGGGGCCCAGGACTGGCGGCCGGCGCCAGCGCCGGCGACGCCGCGCAGGCGCAGCAACGCCTCGTCGGCTTCCGCGAGTGCCGCCGTTGGCGCCTGCACGCGCTGCGCGGGGTGTGCCGCGGCGGTGGGGGCGCTGAGCTCGGTGCGAAGCTCGCCGAGCAGCGTCTCGAGCAGGCGGCTGCTCACGCGCGCGCCGAAGAACTGCGTCGCGAGGTCCGGAATCTGGTGGGCCTCATCGAGGATGATGGCATCCGCCGAGCCGAGCAGGTCACCGAAACCATCCTCCTTCAGCGCCAGATCCGCCAGCAGCAGGTGGTGATTGACGATGACGATGTCCGCTTCGAGCGCTTCGCGGCGCGCGTGCACCACGTGGCAACGCGCAAACTCCGGGCAACGCGTACTCAGACAACTCTCGCGCGTCGAGGTGACTTGTGGCCACACGGGATGCGCATCGGAGAGTCCGCGGATCTCCGCCAGGTCGCCGCGCCGCGTGGTGCGTGCCCAGCGCTGCACCCGCGCCAGCATGGCGCGCGCGGCGCGCGTGCGCGTGACGCCCAGGTCGGCGAAGCTGAGCTGCCCGGCGTCTGCCTCACTGCGCTCGAGGCGATAGCGGCACAGATAGTTGCTGCGCCCCTTGAGCAGTGCGACGCGCGCCGGCCGGCCGAGCGCTGCTGCCACCAGCGGCAGGTCCTTGGCGAACAGCTGGTCCTGGAGCGTGCGCGTGCCGGTGGAAATCAGCACCCGCCGCCCGGAGAGGAGCGCCGGCACGAGGTAGGCGAAGGTCTTGCCGGTGCCGGTGCCGGCCTCGACCACGAGTGACTCGCGCATCGCCAGCGCGTCGGCGACGCGCTGCGCCATGTGCAGCTGTTCGCGGCGCACGCGGAAATCCGGCAGCGCCCGCGCCAACGGCCCACCGTGCCCGAATATGTCCTGAAGATCCAACATGTCAGCGGGCACCTACGAGCGTGGCCGTCGCGACGGGCCGAAGCGTCCGGCGAGCCTTATCTTGCTGAATTATCTGCAAACTGGTGCGCAGCGGCTGAATGAAAGACAATAGCGGCGCCGGGCTACTTTATCAGGGCGACGGAGCCGCCCGCGATATACTTAGCGGTTACAGCCTGCCACCGAATTAAGGGGATCTGCGGATGGCGACCGCCGCACACACACTCGTCCCGCTGAGCCAGCTGAGCCGCCCCGTCACCGAGTGGGTGCACGCGGTGCGCGAGCTCACGCAGCCGCGCGCGATTCATTGGTGCGAGGGCACCGAGGCGGAGGCCCGCGAACTCACCGCGCAGCTTATCAGGAGCGGGGAGCTCAAGAACCTCAACGCCGCCGAGTTCCCCGGCTGTCAGCTGTACCGCTCCGCGCCCAACGACGTCGCGCGCGTCGAGCATCTGACCTACATCTGCACTGGCTCGCAGGAGGACGCGGGGCCGAACAATCACTGGATGGAGCCGCAAGCCGCGCACACCAAGATGCGCGAGCTGTTCCGCGGCTGCATGCGTGAGCGCACGCTGTACGTCATTCCGTACTGCATGGGGCCGATCGATTCGCCGCTGGCGCGCTGCGGGGTGGAAATCACCGACAGCCCCTACGTCGTGCTCAACATGCTGATCATGACGCGCGCCGGGCGTGCCGCGCTCGAGCGCATCGCGCGCGAGGGCGGCTTCGTGCGCGGGCTGCACTCGACGGGGGAACTCGACCCGGAGCGGCGCTTCATCATGCACTTCCCCGAGGAACTCGCCATCGAGAGCTTCGGTTCGGGCTACGGCGGCAACGCGCTGCTGGGCAAGAAGTGTCACGCGCTGCGCATTGCGAGCTGGCAGGCGCGCACCGAGGGCTGGCTGGCCGAGCACATGCTGATCGTCGGCCTGCAGAATCCACGCGGCGAGACGCACTACGTCGCCTGCGCCTTCCCCTCCGCCTGCGGCAAGACGAATCTGGCCATGCTGATTCCGCCCGACTCACTTCCCGGCTGGAAAGTGTTCACCGTGGGCGATGACATCGCCTGGCTGCACCCCGGACCCGACGGGCGATTGTGGGCCATCAATCCGGAGGCCGGGTACTTCGGCGTCGTGCCCGGTACCAACCCGGAGACCAACCGCAACGCCTACCAGATGATCCGCCGTGACACGCTGTTCACCAACGTGGCGCTCACCGCGGACAACCAGCCTTGGTGGGAAGGCCTGACGAGCGGCAAGCCGGTGCTCGACTGGCAGGGACGCGCCTATGACCCCGCGCGCGGCCCCGCCGCGCACCCGAACTCGCGCTTCACCGTCTCCGCGCGCCGCAACCCGAGCTACTCGCCGCACGCCGAGGATGCCTGCGGCGTGCCGATCGCGGCCCTGGTGTTCGGCGGCCGGCGCCGCGCCGTCGCCCCGCTGGTCTACGAAGCGCGCGACTGGCAGCACGGCGTGCTGGTGGGCGCCTCGGTGGCCTCCGAGACCACCGCCGCGGCGGTGGGCCAGGTGGGTGTCACACGGCGCGATCCGATGGCGATGCAGCCCTTCTGCGGGTACAACTTCGGCGACTATTGGCAGCACTGGCTGAACGTGGGCGCGAAGCTCGCCCGGCCGCCGCGCATCTATCACGTCAACTGGTTCCGCCGCGACGCGCAGGGCAAGTTCCTGTGGCCGGGCTACGGGGAAAACCTGCGCGTGCTCGCATGGATGCTGGAGCGCTGCGCCGGCAGCGTCGGGGCCACCGCGACGGCGATCGGCAACGTGCCGCGCGCCCAGGACCTGAACACGCGGGGGCTGCAACTCGCGCCGGAGGCGCTCGCCGCGCTGCTGACGGTGGATGCGGGCCTGTGGCGCAAGGAAGCCGCCGAGATCGGCGAGTACCTGGCGAAATTTGGCGCCCGCCTGCCTGCGGCCCTGGTGAGCGAACTTAAGAAAACCGAAGCGCAGCTCGGCTAGGCGCGTGCGCGCCTAGACTTCCTCGCAGTTGAAGCGGATCGTCTGCGGCGAGCCCTGCTCGGGCAGGCGCCCGAGCCCGATCATCCCCTGCCCCTTGAGCTGCAGGCTGTCGCGGCGCACGAAGGATTCCTCCCCGTCCGCGCCCTGCACGAAGGTGCCGTTGGTGCTCTGATCAATGAGCACGAATTTGCTGCGGTTGATCTCGATGCGCGCGTGCAGGCGCGAAATGAGACTGCCCTTGACCACGACGTCGTTGTCCTCGGCGCGGCCGATGGTGATGCTGGAGTGCCGTTCATCGACCACCAGCTCACGGTCCTGACACCGCAGCCGCAGGCGCGTGGTGCGCTGGGGACGCGAGTCGGTCGCAATCCCCGGCACCATGCTGGTGACATCTTCGGTCTGCCACAGCACTTCGTAGAGCGCGACCTCGTTGCCCTGCCCCTTGATGGTCGCGATGTCGATCTGGCGACACGAGGCGCGCCATTCGGGGGAGAGCTTGTCCACGGTGGCCGCCGTGGTCACGATCTGACCGGCCTTGGCCTGGCTCGTCATGCGGTTTGCCGTGTGCACCGCGGCCCCGAACACATCGCGGTTCTCGAGCATCACTGGCCCAAAGTGGCAGCCGATGCGGATCGAGACCGGCTGTCCGTCAACCTTGAGCTGGGCGTGGCTCGAGATCTGCTGCTGCATCTGTGCCGCCGCATTCAGGGCCGCATCCGCGCTGGGGAAGGTGGCCATGACCTCATCACCCATGGTCTTGATGACCGTGCCCTGACGCTGTTCGGTGGCGCTGCGCATGACGTCGATGCAGATCGCGACCATGTCGCGCGCGCGCAAATCTCCCATCGTGTCGTACAGCCGGGTCGATCCCACGACGTCGGCAAACAGGATGGCGAGTTCGATGTCTTTTCCCATGGACGCGGTCGATTATACGCAACACACCCCTGACCGCTACAAACCGACTACCGGAGCACCTCGGTGGGGATTACACGCCGCAACAGCTCCGGGCCCGCACCCGAGGTGCGCGCTCCCTCGCTGAGCGTACGTCGGTAGTCGCGCGCGCCGGGCTGCCCTGCATAAAGTCCGAGCATATGGCGCGTAATCGCCGCCAGCCGGCCACCGGTCGCGAGTTCCCGGGCCGCATAGCGCTCCATGCGCTCAAGCTGTGCCTCGCGGGACGGTACGCCGTCGCGGCCAGGGTACAAGGCCTCACTCAACTCAGCGAGCAGATGAGGCCGGTGATAGGCCTCACGCCCCAACATCACCCCGTCGCACCACCTGAGCGCCTCCTGTACCGCGCCGGCGTCACGCAGTCCGCCGTTCACCACCAGCGGCAGTGTCGGAAATTCGAGTCGCGCTCGGCGCACCACCTCGTAGCACAGCGGCGGAATCTCGCGGTTGTCCTTGGGCGACAGGCCGCCCAGCACCGCCTTGCGGGCATGCACGATTGCAACCTGACAACCCGCGTCGCGCACGCTGGCGATGAAGTGCACCAAGCGCTCATAGTCGCGCTCGTCGAACCCCGCCACCGCCCGTGCCACCGCGGTGCCTTTAGCGCTCACCACACCGACGCGCATCTTCACCGTCACGGGGACGCGCACCGCAGCGCTCATGGCGGCCACGCAGTCCGCAACCAGCGCAGGCTCGAGCATCAGGCAGGCCCCGAACGCGCCGCTGGCAACGCGATCGCTCGGGCAGCCGCAGTTCAGATTGATCTCATCGTACCCGGCCTCTTCACCGATGCGTGCGGCTGCGGCAAGATCGCGCGGGTCGGATCCACCCAGCTGCAGCGCCACGGGGTGCTCTTCAGTATCGAAGGCCAGAAGCCGCGTCCGATCACCACGCAGGACGGCAGCTGCAGTGATCATTTCCGTGTAAAGCAGCACGTGCGGCGAGAATCCGCGCAAAAAATACCGGCAATGACGGTCGGTCCAGTCCATCATTGGAGCGACCGAGATCCGCCGATCAACTATTCCTGCGCTTTTTCTGTGCGAAATGCCTATTTCTGTAGGCTTCTCGGCGTGGGGCGTTTCTGCGGGATTCTTGGCCATTCGGGGCAGTTTAGCGTTTGCCGGGGAGACGTAAAGGAGACAAGAATGTCATGTCTCCCCGAGCAGCCCCATGCCCACAGTCAAAGTTCGCAAGCAATCCGACGGAACCGCGCGCTACACCGCGATCGTTCGCATCCGGCGAGGTGGCGTCATCCTTCACCGTGAGAGCCGCACCTTTGCGCATCGATCGGCGGCCCTCAGCTGGGCCAGGCACCGTGAGATCGCCCTCGAGGATCCGTCCGCGCTCACGCGCGTCCAGCAGGGTGCGCCGACGGTCGCCGAGCTCATCCGCTGGTACATCGACAATTTTGAGAGCGTTTCGAAGTGGCAGCGGAGCAAGCAGGCGCATCTGCGATTCCTGGAGCGCCACGCGCTCGGCAAGTGCAGTCGACACGAAGGCGTCTTGTTGAGCTGTGGTGCTACAGATATCGCGCGAGCAACACGAAGCCGCACCGTAAAGCGATTTCTTCACGCATAGTGAAGCCAGACTGCCCGTTCAACCGAGCAGACTGGCTGGCACGTCGGGCCTCTCCAGGACGATAAAGTGGCCGGCGTTTGGTACCTGAGTGAATTTGGCTGTGGGAATCAGATCCTTGTTGGCCTTTCGGTCCGACATTCGCGACCAATCCTTCTCCCCGTAGATGAGATGGACCGGTGCTGTGAGCTTGGAATAACCTGACCGGGCGTCAATGAAGCTGGGAAGGCTGGCATATACGGAGCGCGCGACGGTCGAGTAGCCAGGCCGCCGACCGACCCTGAGGAGTTCCTCCAGGTAGTCCTCACGCAGGGCAGTCTTGTCGACGATGCCACCACGGAGCACAGCTCGCATAATTGGTCTAGGCTCCAATCCAGCGAGCATCGGACCGATGCCGGGCGCAAGAACGCCGGTAATGATGAACCGAGCTAAGAGACTAGATCTTAGGATTCCGCCCGCGTAATCATAGGGATTGATCGCCAGGACGCGACGGATTCGCTCGGGGAGTACTGCCGCCGTCGTGAGTGCGAGCACAGCACCCATTGACTCTCCGAGCAGCGTCACATCCCGCAGATCAAGTCGTGTAATGAGATTCGTGACGGCCGCCCGCATGCTGGGTTCCTCATAGGAGGCGCCTGGCACAATCTGCGAGTAGCCCATTCCCGGTAGATCGAGCGCGTACACGGTGTATCGGTCCTGGACCAGGGGAATGAGGTGTCGAAAGTGCTCGGCCTGGGTGCGCACGGTATGCAACAAGACCAATGGAGCGCCCGTTCCGCCCGTGAGGTAGCGAAGTCGACCCTGGCCACGCTCTGGCGCGGACGGGTCAAGGAAGGCGCTCCTGGTACCCGGAATTCTTATTCCGGATTCCAGATTGTTAACTAAGGACATGTTCTTCTCCCAGGTAAACCAATGATTTCAGCGCAGCTGCGTCAACCGGTTTCTTGACGCGGAACCAGATGGCATATAGCGCGGGTAAAAAGACTAGCGTTAACACCGTGCCTGCGGCCGTTCCGCCAATCAGAGTGCAAGCCATCGACCCCCAAAACACAGAGGTCGTGAGCGGAATGAATGCCAGCACGGCCGCGAGCGCCGTGAGCAGCACGGGCCGTGCGCGCTGTACGGTCGCTTCAACGACTGCATGATAGGGATCCAACCCCTGAGCCTCGTTGCTGTGGATCTGTCCAATCAATATGAGGGTGTTGCGCATCAAAATGCCGGACAGGCCAATCAGTCCGAGAATGGCATTGAAGCCAAAGGGCTGATGCAGCACGAGCAGAATCGGCACCGACCCAACCAGGCCCAGTGGTGCCGTCAGGAACACCATCGCCATCGCCGACAGGGAGCGTGTCTGCAGCACCAACACCAGTAGTGTCAGCAGCACCATGACCGGAAAGACGGGCAGCAATGCGGAGTTAGCCTTGGCCGAATCCTCGATGTTGCCCCCGGTTTCGATCCGATACCCATTCGGCAGGCGCGCGATGATCGGTGCCAGCGCCTTCTCAATCTCCATTGAGACTTCAGGCGGCTGCATGGCCTCGTCGAAGTCTGATTGGACGGTGATGGTCGGCGTGCGATCGCGCCGCCTGAGAATCGGATCCTCGGGCCGGATCTCCACGTGACCGATTTGACTCAAGGGAACCATGCGCCCCATGCGGCTCGTTAGAGTCATCTCATCGAGTCGTGCCGGATCGAGGCGCTCGGGGCCTGCGCTGCGAGCCACCACTTGCACCGTCCGGACATCCTCCCGGACCTGTGTCACCGCGACGCCGGTCAATAGGAACTGAAGCTGCTGTGCCGCCTCGTTCGAACTCAAGCCCATGAGCTGCAGCCGATCCTGGTCGAGCACGAAATGGAGCGTCGGACTGCGCTCACCCCAGTCCTGATTCACCTGCCGGGTGTGGGGATTAGCGCGCATAACGGCCTGGACCTGGTTGGCAATGGTCCGCAGCTCGTCGGGGTCGGGCCCCATGACCCGGAAGTTGACCAGGTAACGGGGAAAGGGACCGAAAATGAGTTGCGACACGCGCACCCGGGCCTCCGGCGCCAGTCCCTGCGCGATCCGCTCGCGTAACCGCCACTTGAGTCGATCGCGCGCTCGCGCATCGGGCGTCAGAACCACGAGTTTCGCGAAGGCGGGATCCGGCAGTTCGGGGTTATAGGAAAAGAAGAAGCGAGGTGCTCCCTGCCCGATGTAGGTCGTGACGATCTTGGCCTCGGGCTGCTGGCGAACCCATTGCTCGACCTTGACAGCGGCGGCCGCGGTCGACTCGATGCTGGTCCCCTCCGGCATTTGCACTTCGACCAGCACCTCGGGCCGATCGGAGCTCGGGAAGAACTGGCGCTTGACGAAGCCCATGCCCAGACCTGCCAGCAGAAAGGCAGTGATCACCAGACCGGCGACCCTGAACTTATGATCCACTGCCGAGGAAATGACGCTACGCAGACGCTGATAGCGCGGCGTCGAGTAGATTCCAGCATGGCCGCCCGCGACCGGCGCGATGTCGGGGAGCAGCTTGACGCCCAGATAGGGCGTGAACACGACGGCCACCACCCAGGAGATGATCAGAGCAAAGCCCACGATCCAGAAAATGTTGCCGGCGTACTCGCCCGCGGTCGAGTGGGCGAAACCCACGGGAGTGAAACCAATGATGGTGACCAGGGTACCCGAGAGCATGGGCGCAGCCGTGTGACTCCAGGCGTAGCCGGCAGCCTTCACCCGCTCGAAGCCCTCTTGGAGCTTCACCACCATCATTTCGATGGCGATGATCGCGTCATCGACCAGCAGTCCCAAGGCGATGACGAGCGCGCCGAGCGTGATCCGATCGAAGACGCGGCCAGTGAGCAGCATGGCGACGAAGACCGTCGCGAGGGTCAGCGGCACGGCCGCTGCCACGACCACGCCGACACGCCAGCCGAGGCTGATCAGGCTCACGATCATGATCACCGCCAGCGCGACGAAGAACTTCAGCATGAATTCGCCGACTGCCTCGCGAATGTTGACCGCCTGATCGACGACCTTCGTGAAGCGCACGCCCGCGGGTAGCGTGCCGGCGATCTGCTTTTCTTCCGCACTCAGCGCCCGGCCCAGTTCCAATCCATTCCAGCCGTCCTGCATCACGACGCCCAGTACCAGCGCGGCCTCGCCATCGTGACGGATCAGGAACGTCGGTGGGTCCTCGTAGCCGCGTTTGACATCCGCGATATCGCCAAGCCGGAACGTGCGACCGCCGGCGGCCACGGGGGTGTCGCGGATCTGCTGCAGATCGTCGTAGGCGCCATCGAGGCGTATAAACACCTGCGGCCCCTTGGTGTCGATCGAGCCAGCGGGGGTCACGGTGTTCTGGCGCTGGAGCGCGCCGAGAAGGTCCGCCGGGCCGATACCGAGGTTGGCCAGCCGCGCATTTGAGAATTCGACGAAGATGCGTTCGGGACGCTCGCCCTGGATGTTGACCTTCTTGACGCCCGCTACGTGAAGCAGGCGCTGGCGAAGAACCTCGGCCTGCCGGGTCAGCTCTCGCGGCGCTAGGCCATGAGCCTCGAGCGCGTAGACGGCGAAAATCACGTCCGAGTACTCGTCGTTGACAAACGGGCCCTGGACACCGACGGGAAGTCTGGGCGCTTCATCGCCGAGCTTCTTGCGGGCCTGATAGAACTCCTCGGCAACCGCCGAGGCCGGCGTCTTATCGCTCAGAGAGATCATGAGCACCGCAACGCCTGGGCGCGTGAAAGTCTCCACCCGGTCGTACCAGCGCAGCTCCTGCATGCGCTTCTCGAGCGGCTCGGCCACGAGATCCTGCATTTCCTGAGCGGTCGCGCCAGGCCACACGGCGGTGACGGTGAGGGTCTTGATCGCGAACGAGGGGTCCTCGGCGCGACCGAGACGCAGGAACGCGTAGGTGCCCGAGAGGATGATGGCGACGATCAGGAACAGAGTGATTGCTCGCTCGCGGACCGCGAGCGCGGACAGGTTGAACCGGCTCACGTTGGGCTACTCTCTCGCAAGGCGCGTTTCAGTCACCTGGACGCGCTGACCCTCATGCAGGAAGTGACCACCGAGGGCGATGACCGGGTCACCGACGTGAATATCGCCGCCAACGATGGCGCGCTCGCCGTCGAATCGAATGAACCTGACGGGCCGATATGACACGGACGAGGATCGGCGGTCGAGCCGCCAGACACCGGGGCCTGCTCCCTCGTCGTCGACTGCGCCCAGGGGCACCGATACGGCGCCCGCCTGCTCCGAGGCGTTCAGATAGATCGTGACAGTCGCGCCGAGCGGCGCTCTGGCCGCTTCTCCGTCCAGCACATAGCGGGCCTCGAACGTCCGCGTCTGCGGATCGGCGGCATCCGACAGCTGCCGGAGGCGCGCCGGGTAGCGCGTGGCCGCATCATCATTTGCGCCATAGAGAATTGCGTAAGCCATCGAGCCGAGCGGCGGGCGCAATGTCTCCGGCAGATTGACCGCCGCCTCGCGCGCTCCGGCGTGTGCCATGCGGACTACGATCTGGCCGGCGGCAACAAACTGCCCGGGTTCGGCCAAGGTCTCCACCACCGTACCGTCGGCATCCGCCACGAGCGTTGCATAGGCGCCATCATCCTGAGCCACCTTGAGCTGTGCTTCGGCAGCCGACAGCAGCGCCCGCGCGCTGTCCGCGGCAGCCTTGACCTGGTCGTAGGCCGATTGGGACACCGCACCCGAAGCCACCAGGCCGCCATAGCGCGCTTCATCGGCGGCGGCCTGCTGCAGCCGGGACCGCGCCGTATCCACATTGCCGATCTGAACGGTAATGGCATGCGTGTAATCCGTTCGATCCAGGCGCATGAGCGGCTGACCCTCATGCACTGCCTCGCCACTATCGACCGCGCGCTCGATGACTTTGCCCGAGACGCGAAAACCCAGATTACTTTGGACGCGAGCTGACACGACGCCCGTGAACGCTCGCTCACCAACCTCGGCAGGCTCGACCACGGCGACTTCCGCAAGCTGGGGGACAGTTCTGGGGTCCTGCGAGGCTTGCGAGGATGTGCAGGCCGTGAGGCCCATGGTCGCCGCGTAGACGACACCGGCGAGGACAAGCGTTCTAACTCCAAACATGGTCGTGCTCCCAGGAAAAGATTTGAAATCCGAGGTCACCATCCGCCACCCAATGCTCGGAACGTACCTACGGCGGCTCTGGCCGAATCGGCACGCGTTTGCGCGAGCTCGTCTTGGGCGGTCAGCAGTTGGCGATCGGCGTCGAGAACATCGGTCAGGGCGATCACGCCTCCCTGGTACGCTTCTTGCGAGGCGCCTCGCGCCCGCTTCAGTGCGGCGACCTCGGTGAGCAGCTCTTGTTGATGAGCCTCAAGTTGCACCAGTGATGTGAAGGCGTTCTCGACGTCTTCGGCTGCGCGCAGCACCGCCTGTCGGTACCGCGCGAGTGCCTCGGCGTTGGCACCCTTGGCTTGTGCGACCTCGGCGCTGACTTTGCCGAAGTCGAACACACGCCAGCGCAGGCCGGCGGTGCCCTGCGGCTGGAAGGTCGCGGCTTTGAACAAGTCGCTCGGGCGAGAGCTTTCGTAGCCGAGCAATCCCGCCAGGGAGATCTTCGGATAATAGTCCGCGAGCGCCTGGCCGATCCGGGCATTGGACGCTGCCAGATGCCGTTCAGCGGCGATGACATCCGGCCGTCGGCGTAGCACCTCGAGCGGCCTATCGTCGGCTGGCACACTCGGCACAGAGGGGATGTCGCTGGGTGTTTGTAGCTCCCCGGCGGAAGTCCCCGGCTGCACTCCCAGCAGTACGTCCAGGCGGTTGATTTGCGCCTCCAGGTCGATACGCAGCGGCTGTAGTGAGGCGCGGGCGTGTGACAGCAGTGCTTCGACTTGTGCAACCTCACGCACTGCCGCCAGCCCGCGGCCGAATCTCTGACGCACCAGCTCGAGCAGGCGCTCATCGGTGGCGACCTGCTGCTCGGCAACCGCGATGCGCGCCTGATCTCCCCGGATGCGCAAGTAGGCATCCGCGGCATCCGCTGTTACGGAAATCCGTGTGCCGGCCTGCTCTGCGATCGCGGCGTCCGCCTCAGCCGAGGCGGCCTCTCTGCCGCGGCGCAAACCGCCGAACAGATCCAACTCCCAAACCGCGCCCAGACCTGCATCGTAGATCGATTGGTTACGGTTGAAACCGGGCAGAGGGCCGGCGATCTGGCCTACCGGGCTCTCCAGGGAATAGTGGATTCGGGTCGCGTGGCCGTTCACATCGAACGTTGGCAGGAGCTGCGCACCGGCCTCACGGGCCCCTGCCCGAGCCTGCTGGACTCGCGCCAATGCCGCCGCAAGATCTAGGTTTTGATCACGCGCCTGTTGCACGATGCGCGAGAGCATCGGGTCGTTGAAGCCGTCCCACCAGACCTCCAGCGCCGGCGTAGGAGCGCTCGTCGGGCGAGCCGCGAGGGCGCCGACACTGTGGAAGCTCTCTAGCGGAGTCGCAGGTGTTCGATATGACGGGCCCACGGCGCAACCTGACACGCACAGCTGCAAGAAGAGACCGAGCGAGGCGAGAGCGGCCAGGAGCGGCCGCATAAGGATGGCTCTATTGGAGACAAACCTCATGTGTGCCCCTGGCTCGCCCTATCGACCCCGAGCACCCAGTGCTCAACGCGTTCGGCGTGCAGTGAATCGCGAGGCGTCGCTCGCAACAGTTTGGCCCAGCAGAAGCTGCCGCGCTGCCGCCTGCGCGTCGCCGTGGGCGAGCGGGCGTGCCGGTCGCGCGGCCTCGCCTGAAGCTCCTGCAACCTCAGAGTGCTTGATCGCCTCAGCACCTCCTACGCGGGAGCCGGTCGTCCCCAGTAACAGCTGTCTGGCTGACTCCTGCGCATCGGCGGTCCGGCTCGTCACCTTGCCATCGCGCGGTGGGGATTGCGGGGCGGAGTGAGCGGTAGTGGTACCTGTGAGCAGTTCCCGCGCCTGCTGTTGAGCGTCGCCCGTGGAATCGGCTGCCGTGGCGGCGCCGATATGCATGACGAGCGCCGCTCCGGCGAGAGCCAGCGGGTTTTTGAAGAGCTTGGTAATGTGCAGTGACATGAGTGATCTCCTGAATCGTTTGAGTCGATGTATATACATGTAATGGCTCGACGAAATGGTGCGTCCGATTCTCCTATCTGCTGTCAGGGATGAACGGTTTGAGTCGAGAAGAGTTTGCTGGCGGCGCGGTACGATGCGTCTTTCAGCGCCACGGCTTGCGCCGGTCCCAGGCGCTTTTCGAAAGCCTCCTGAGCGGCCTCCCAGCGAGGTTTCAGCTTCCTTAGCAGCGCCTTGCCCTCCGGTCGGAGCGCCCAGTGGCGCTGCCGGCGGTCATCACCAACGGTATCGGTTGCGTAGCCGGCCTTTTTGATCAGAGCCAACGTCCGAGTGGCTGTGGTCTGATCAACGCCAAGCGCGTCCGCTAGCTCCGTCGTGGTCAGGTTTGGCGCTGCATCGACAAGCTGCAATGCCGTGTATTGCGTCGCATGAACGCCACTGCCGGCGAGCACCTCCTCGTAAAGCACCGTGACAGCCCGGGCGGTCTGCCGGAGCGTCGCGCAGTAACAAGGAAGTGACATCAATTTCATAAAGCCTACAATACATGCGTATACATGCAATGTCAATACCCACGAGCACCGATCTTCAGGTTGCGCTGAGCATTAGGAGATTCCCGTTGCGCAAGATGGAGGAGACGTAAAGGAGACAAGCATTTTCGACAGGGCGTAAGCACTTGATCGAGAAGAAGGTCTTCGCGCAGTCGGTCCAATCCAGCATGGGAGCCACACTGAACTTTCTTTGCCGAATCAGTCCGGTGTCGAGAAGTACCAAAGTTAAATGTCAGCGTGTTTCGATGTGATTCAGGTGAATCTATCAGATCATCAAACCACCATGGGCCAACCCGGCTCCGGCGACTTGCTGCGCGGCACGGTAGTGCTGGCCATGGGCGGCGCCAGCGAAGCGTTCCGGTTGCGGCTCGGAGGATCGAAGGATCTGACGCGAAGAGGCACCATGCTCGAAACGATTCAGAAGGTCCACTTGTGAGAAGTGAGATACTGATTCAGCAGCCACGCATATCAGTCAGACCATGAACGACGAGCTGAGCAAGGCGCGCATCGTTACTGCACGAGAAGGATCTCTAGCCGCGATCAATGGTCTCGTTGCGAGATCCAAGGCGCACTGGAGCTGGCCTGCGGGGTATCTCGAAAATTCGCTAATACTGCACACGCTCGGGCCCACCTATCTTCGAGACAACTACTGCTTCGAGGTACTGGGTGCGGACGGTGAGTTGCTCGCGTTCTTTGCTGTCGTGGCGAGCGATGCGCGGGTTGTACTCGACAACCTTTGGGTCAAGCCGGAGCTGATTGGCCGGGGGATTGGCCGCTATGCATGCGAGTACATGGTTCGGCTGGCGCGTGAACACGGGTGGAGAAAACTGTGGGTGCTCCCCGATCCTCCTGCGGAAGGCTTCTATCGGAAGACTGGGTTCTTCGATACGGGTGAACGAGTGCCCTCCCGCGTACCGGATGGGCCGGTTTTCTCCGTCTACTGCATGACGATATCGGCTGAGCCGGAATGAGCTGCCCTATTCGCCCGTCCACGGGTTGCGTTGGTTTGCTGCCCGTGTACGGCCCTCCATTCTTGTGTGCACAGCCGGCGCGACCCTTGAGCACTTGCAGGTCGATGCCGGGTACACCTGCTCCTCATCCGGGCGGCGCCTCCCCACCTCCAAAAGGAGCGCGTCGCGATCGGATCGGTTCTGAAGATGATGGGCTCTCGGTCACAGCTCGGGCCAGATCAATCCACGAAGCCCAGTTCGGCGAGCACCTGGTGCGAAAACGACTCCCAGCCCGCAGCGGACAGCGCAATAGGACGTACGCGCCTCAATTCTCCAATGGCATCACTCGGCGTCAGCCCTTCCGTCACGCATAAGTAGTAGGTAAGGAACAATCCAGTTCGATCCTTTCCCGAACGACAGTGGACGAGAACACCTCGACGGCGATCGATCGAGTTCACGACAAACGACAGAGCGCGCGGCAACGCGCTGATGCAGATTTCCAGATCGCCTGGCTGAGGAGGCGCGGCGTCCGAGAGTGGCACGCGGCAGTAGTCGATACCGGCCGCGGCCAATTCGTCTGGGCGAACGAGCTCCCCATCGTTCACTGAGAGCACAGCACCGATGCCACCGGCAGCGAGATCCTTTGGATCCCACGTATCGTAGTTCGGACCAGTGCGGCCCCCGATTACACCGGGTCGAAGCCAGAAGACGTTGCGCATACGAGCGGAAGGTTGACCGCACTGGGCACTGGGGCTACATAAAGGCT